>Ga0302314_10011132_pt1 | contig 15711 bp, 16 predicted proteins | sample III_Palsa_N2_3_FD_200533 | JGI IMG/M metagenome (GOLD analysis project Ga0302314, IMG submission 200533) | Peat permafrost microbial communities from Stordalen Mire near Abisko, Sweden - III_Palsa_N2_3 | ecosystem: Environmental > Terrestrial > Soil > Palsa > Peat permafrost | place: Sweden...
GGCCCCGGTCGCGCAACGTTTCGTCGATTACTGGCTTGGCGACGGAGCGTGGGCCGTAACTCCAGAGCAACGGCAGCTTGCGTATATGAGGCTGCTGCGTCCGAACTACTACGAATGGGACTGCATGAAAAGCGATGCAATCGCAATCGAGAACGTCGCGCAACTTTCAGCAAAAGCGATGCTCGTCTACAGCGCGGGCGCGCGACGGCCGATACGCGAGATCGCACAGCTGATCGAGGAGAGATGCCCCAACTGGTCGGTCGCGACCGTCGCTGAAGGCGGCCATATGGCCATGCTCACGCACCCGCACCTGGTAAATCCGCTGGTGACCAAGTTCTTGCGCGATCAACAGACCTCCGCAAACGGCCGCCAGCAGCTGGCTTTGCCATGATCGCCGCAACGACGGGCCTTTTTCATGCGCGAGACTGGACTCGAACCAGCACGCCCTTGCGGGCGCTAGCCCCTCAAGCTAGTGCGTCTACCAATTTCGCCACTCGCGCACGGGGCATCCGGCAACGCCGGGGAGAGGACTCTCTGCGGCGCGCCGGGTCGTTCGTCCTGTGCACCGCTCGAGCGCCACTAGCTATCATCGGCAGCGCGCCGGCTTTAGCTCACTTCATGTTCGGGTCGAGGGCGTCCCGGAGCCCGTCGCCCAGATAATTGATCGCGAGCACGGTCACGAGGATGCACAGCCCGGGGAAGATCGCAACCCAGGGCGCGATCGCCATATTCGACTCGGCGTTGGCGAGCATGTTGCCCCAAGACGCCGTCGGCGGCTGGATACCGAAGCCCAAGAACGAGAGCGTCGATTCGAGGATGATGACGTTCGCGACCTCGAGGGTCCCCTGCACGATGATCGGGGCGACGGCGTTGGGCAGCAGGTGCCGAAAGATGATCCGCCCGTCGCGGTTGCCGAGCGCGCGCGCCGCTTCGCAGAATTCCTTTTCGCGCAGACTCAGGAACGACGCCCGCACGAGCCGCGCGACCGCGGGCCAGGACGTGCCGCCGATGATGACCACGATCACGCCGAAGCCGAGCGCGGCTTTGTTCGAGGACGCGGCCACGATCGCGGTCAGCACGAGCAACAACGGCAGGAGCGGGATCGACAGGAACACGTCCGTCAACCGCATCAGCAGGTAGTCGATCCAGCCGCCGTAGTAACCGGAGACCGCGCCGATCACCGTGCCGATCGACAGCTCCATCAGCACGGCGAAGAACGCGACCGTCAGCGAGATTTGGCCGCCGTACATCAGCCGCGAAAGCAGATCGCGGCCGTTCTCATCGGTGCCCAAGATGTGGTGGGCGACGCCCGGCGCGAGCGGGTAGCCCGACCAGTTCGCCTGGTCGATGAAGTTGGGGTCAGCCGGCGCCAGGAGCTTGGCCGAGAAGGCGCAGACGGTAATCACGCAGATCACGATGGCGCCCAAGAGCGCGAGCCGATGCCGCCGGAACCGCTTCCATACGCCGTGGCGCTCGATGCGGACGTCGTCGTCCGCAAGCGCGGGCGCGAGCGCTCCCGGCGCTAGGGTCGCCGCCATCAGCAGAGCCCTCGCTCAATCATACTTCACCCGCGGGTCGAGCCAGGCGTACGCAACGTCGGCCACCAGGTTGAAGAACACGACCAGGGTCGAGACGATCAGCAGATAGCCCATCAGCAGCGAGAAATCGAACTGACCGAGCGCATTGAAGAACAGCCGCCCCATGCCCGGCCAAGCGAAGATCGTCTCGGTGACGACCGCGCCCGCAAACAGGCCCGGCAGCGACAGCGCGATGATCGTCACGACCGGTATCAGCGCGTTCTTGAGGCCGTGGCGCAGGATGATGGTCAGCTTGTCGAGGCCTTTGGCGGCGGCCGTGCGCATGTAGTCGGTGCGGATCACTTCGAGCATCGAGCTGCGCGTGAAGCGGCTCCAGGTCGCGATGTACACGAGGCTGAGCACGATCGTCGGTAGAATCAGGTGCTCGAGGCGATCGCCGATGTCGACGTCGTCGGTCGACGAGATGCCCGCTGAGGGCAAAGCGAAATGATATCCGAACGCGGTGATGCCCGTAACCGCGAACGCGAGTTGCAGCATCAGTGCGAACCAGAACACCGGCATCGATTGCCCGAAGAAGGCTAGCGTCGTCACCGTGTAGTCGACCAGCGAATACGGCTTGATCGCGGCGAAAATCCCGATCGAGACGCCGATCAGCAGCGAGACCGCAAACGACGTGCCCGTCAGCAGGATCGTCGCGGGCAAGCGTTCGACGATCGCCTGCACGACGGTCTCCGAATTCGACGTCGAATAGCCCAGGTCGCCCTGCACCACCATGCCGAGCCAACGCAGGTAGCGCACCGGCAGCGGCTGATCGAGGCCGAAGTTGTGTTTGAGGCGCGCGATGTCGGCGGCCGTGATGTGCGGGTTCTGCAGATACGGCGCGAGCGGACCGCCCGGCGCGTTGCTGAGGATCCAATAGAGGATGATCGAGATAAGCAGGAGCAGCGGCACCGCCTGCAGCGTCCTGCGAACGACGTAGCTAAACAGGTAAATCGCCTCGTTGAGAAGCTCTGGCTGCGGCGCCGACTTCGCGGGCCGGGCCGCCGGTACTTCTCAGCGGGCTTGCTCCTTCGGGCCCAGGCAGCCCGAGCAGTTCGCGAGCTTGGGCCGGGGTGGCGGCCGGCCGCCCTAGTTCCGTGGCGATCCGCACGACGCGGGCGACCAGCTCGTCGTTACGCGCCAAACGTCCCTTCGAATAGTAGATGTTGTCCTCGAGCCCGACGCGCACGTGGCCCCCCATCGCGATCGCGACCGTGGCCAGCGGCAACTGATCGCGCCCGATTCCGGCGACCGACCAGGTGCAGCCGGCCGGCAATTGGTCGACCAGATAGCTCAAGTTGCGCACGCTCGCATCGAGGCCGCCCGGAACGCCGAGCACGAAGTCGACGTGGGCCGGAAGCGAGAGCAGCCCCTCGGCCGCCAGGCGTTTGGCATTGGACAGGTGGCCGGCGTCGAAGATCTCGAGTTCGGGCCGGACGCCGTAGCGGACGATCTCCGCCAGGATGCCGCGCATGATCGGGAAGCTGTTCTCGAAGACGTCGTCGCCGAAGTTGACCGTGCCGCAGGTCAGCGTGGCCATCTCCGGCCGCAGCCGGAGCGGCCCTGCGCGCTCCGCGACCGTCATCCCGATAGCGCCGCCGGTTGTGAATTGCACGATCAGGTCGCTGCTTGCGCGGATGGCCTCGAGCGCCTGGCGGAAGCGCTCCGGATCGCTCGTGTTCCGGCCGTCGTCCTGGCGGCAGTGGACGTGGATCATCGCGGCGCCGGCAGCCTGGCAGAGCGCGGCCGTTTCGCCGAGTTGCTCCGGCGTCAGCGGCAAGTGCGGGGTCTGTTCGGGGGTCAGCTCGGCCCCGACGGCGGCGACGGTAACGATCAGCGGGACCACGGCCGAACCTTCCCGTAGAGCGCCCGAAGGTCCGCCAGCTAGGGAGAATGCCACTGCGGTTGCTTCGAGGCCTCGCGCTGTTCGTCGTCCTGCCGCTCGGGTTCTTAGCCTTGGCCGCAACGATCGGCGTGCTGCTCGGAAGCAGCCGTGTGCTCGCGCCACGCGCGCTGCCGCCCTCCCCGGGGACCGATTGGGGCGGCGGTTCGGCCGCGCGCGGGCGGCACGTCGCCGCGAGTTACGGTGCCTGCCTCGATTGCCACGGAGCGGACCTCGCCGGCGGGAAGGCATTCTTCCGCGGCCCGATGGGAACGCTCGTCGCACCGAACCTCACCCGAGGCGTGGGCGGCGTCGGCTCGGCGTACAGCGATTCCGATCTCGAGCGAGCGATTCGCGCCGGCGTGCGCCCGGACGGCAGCGGGTTGCTCGTCATGCCCTCGGTCGCGTTCGCGAACATGAGCGACGCCGACCTACGCGACGTCATCGCCTACCTGCGCAGCGTACCCGCCGTGAATCGTTCGACGCCCGCACGCGTAATCGGGCCGCTCGCGCGAGTCTTGCTCGCGACAGGTCAGCTTCGCGTCGAACCGGACCGGATCGATGCGGCAATGACGCATCCGGCGACGACGCCCGCCGGCGCGACGATCGAGCACGGCCGCTACCTCGCAAGCGTCGGGGCATGCATGGAGTGCCACGGCGCAAACCTCGCGGGCGGACACTATCGGGGATCGCCGAAGGACCCGCCGGCCAGCAACATCACCCCGGCCGGGATCGGCGCCTGGACGGAATCGGATTTCAATCGAACGCTGCGGCTAGGGCGCGATCCGCGCGGCCACGTCCTCAACCAGTTCATGCCCTGGACGTCCTACGCCCAACTCGACGATGACGAACTGGCCGCGCTCTGGACGTACTTGCGCAGCGTACCGCCGGTCAAGTCCTAGCGATCCTCGGCGTGTCGCGGAACGCGAATGCCGCGCCTTGCCGAACATCGTGCGCGCGTGATAGGGTGGCGTGAAGCGATGTCCATCGACGAAATCGTTCTGCCGATCACCGAACCGGAAACCGAATGGGTACGCGGGCGCGCGCTTCAAAAGATGAGCCCGACGTACGATCACGGGCGGGTGCAAATGAAGCTTGCGATCGCCTTGGACCTGTGGTCGGCCGGGCACGGCGAAGTTGCAACGGAATGGCGCTTCCGGATCGCGGTGCCCGGAGAAGCATTGCGCCCGCTCGTGCCAGACATTTCGTTCGTGAGCAGAGAGCAGCTGCGCGGGCTCAGCCATGCAGCGATTCAAGCCCCAGCCTTCGCGCCCACCGTCGCCGTCGAGATCCTTTCGCCCGGTGACGATCCACTCGACGTCGCGGACAAGATCGCCGTCTATCTAAGAGCTGGGACTTCGCTTGTTATCGTCGTCGATCCAAAGACCCGCACGGTGACCTTGCGCGACCCTGCGGCAAGCGCGCAGCTCACCTCGTTCGACGTGTTGCGCCATCCGGCTTTGCCGGGCTTCGAGCTGCCCCTCGGACCTTTCTTCGCCTCGGCTCTCGATCTCTCGACTTAGTGAACGGCTCCTCTCCCCCGCGGAGTTGAGGCGCTCGGCGGACGTGAGAGTATGACTGGCGCTAGCCGCCGGGCCTTTCGATCGGGCCGTATTTTGCTTCGTAGTAAGAATCGCGAATCCGACCGAGCTGCAGGTCGCCCTTGAGCGGGGTGCCGTCGCCACGCATCACGACGGCGGCTTTGAGCAGCGTGACGTAGGCGGCCAGACGCGCCGTCTTCCAGTCGCTGACGCGCCAGCGTTGCGGCGCCATTAACGTATAGTCGTAGCCCGGCAGCGACTTGGTCTTCGCGAGCAGTGGGGTGAGCTTGGCTCGAAAACCCTCGACGACGAAGATCTGCTCTTCGACTTGCGCGATCGTCGGCATGTTAGAGACGCTCCTTTGCGCGGGCGATGAGGTCGGAATCGAGGCCGAGCGCGTCCGCCAGCGCGATCGCGTCGGACGGTGGATCGGCATCGTGTGCGACTCGCTGCAAGCGATAGTCCATGGCCTGTGCGATCCGGCGCAGGGCCGCCTCGAGTTCCAGCGGCGCGCCTTCGCGCGACGGCAATTCGAGCAGGCCGCCGATCGCGAAGTGCGCGATGCTGCCGGCCGGCGTCACGTGCGAGAGGTGGGTTGCGGCGAGTCCGAGCGCGCCGCGCTCGTCGAGGTTCTCGAGCAGCGCGATCAAGAGCGCGCGCCCTTCGCGGGGCGAGGTCGTGCGCGCAAACTCATCGATCAGCACGAGCGGCCGCACGCGCCGCTGCGCGAGAAACGTGCGCACGGCCACGACCTCGCAGCCGAACGACGAAAGCAAGCCGTCGTCTTCGGCTGCGGTCCCGATGCCGAGCCAGACGATCTCGTCGAACAGCGGCAAGCGCGCCGCGGCGGCGGGGACCGGTACACCGAGGGCGACGCAGGCTGCGAGAAAGCCGAGCGTGCGCAGGGCGGCCGTCTTGCCGCCCATGTTGGGGCCGGTTACGACACCGATGCCCGCCAAGTCGAGCGAGATTGGAGCGTAGCGGCGGCCGTGCTGCTCGAGCGCGAGCGCGAGCGGCAAGTAGCGGGCCTCCGTGAACGCGAGCGTCCGCGATTCGACGACTTCCGGGACGGTACAGCCGTAGCGTTGCGCAAACTGCGCCCGCGCGAGCACCAGATCGAATTCGCCGAGCGCATCGCAACTGCGTTCGAGGGCTTCCGCCTCGAGCGCAACCTGTGCCGAAAGCCGCGCGCGAACCCGTTCCTCCAGCTCCGCGACCCGGGCCGCCGCAGCGTCGCGGGCCGACAGCGCGGATAGCGCGGCAGCGTCGAGCGAGATCTCGCACAACACGTAGGCCGGCAGCTCGCGCAGCACGTGGATCTCGGGCGGCAACGGCCCGCTCATTCGATCGCGCATCACGACGAACTCCCGCTGGGGAATCGCGTCGAGGCCCGCATAGCGCGCGACCCGCTCGGCGAGCCGGCTGCGCGCCGCATCATAGGCCGCCTGGCACGCCGCAGCTTCGCCGCGCGCGGCCGCCAGCAGCGGGTCGAAGGCGTCGTCGAGGTAAAACGTTCGAGCCTTGCTCGTGCCTGGTGCGAGCTGATCGTGGAGCAGCGTTACGGCGGGCAACTCATCGGCACCGCCGGCGGCTTGTGGGCCGAGCGCGCGAATGCCGGCGAGCGCGTCGAGGAAGCGTCCCAGCTCGAAGAAATCCACCTCGCCGAGGACACCGCCGGCGCGTGCGCGCGCGAGCAGCGGGCCGACGTCCGGCGCCGCGCCGATCGTCGCGCGCAGTGCCGCCAAGCGAGCCAGGTCGTGGGCCTGCGCCACGCGCTCTACGCGTGTCAGCGCCGCCCGCGCCGCTCCCTCATCGCCGGGCCGAAACGTCCGCTCGCGCTCGCGCGCGCGGCGCCCGAGCGCGCCGCTCGGCGCCAGCGCTTCGCGCAGCCAGGGCACGCCGATCGCTTCCGCACACGCCGGCGACCATTGGGGCTTCATGCCGCCGGCTGCGCGATCGTATCGGCGTACACGTCGATGGCGGGCAGGCCCGTGCGAGCCGCAACGGCGCGGGCGAAGGCGCGGGGCTCGAAGGCGTTGCTCGAACCGAGCGGAGCAACGCTGCACGCGATCACGGCGAGCGTGCGCTCGCAGCGCAGATCGAGCCGCGCCGCTAACTCCAAGAAGGTGCGGCCGCCGAACGTTACCTGAGTCGGGTCCGTGACGACGATCTGCCGCGTTTCGTTCGCGCGTACATACGCCGCCGCCGCGGCCGGGGTCAGGGCGCCGCGATGCCGCACGCTCTCGCGGGCCGGATCGACAGCCGGCAGGCGCAGACGCGCGACCAGCGCAGCGACGTCATCGAGCGCGCGCGCCATACTCGGCGCGTTCGCCGCGCCGACCGCGACCACGATCGCGTCGCCGCCGCCGCGCAAGGCCGCGATTCGATCGACCGCCCCGTCGACGAGGACCAGACGTCCGTCCGACCCCAGGGCCCGGGCGATTCGCCGGATTGCGGCTGCACTCGGCGGCCCCGCGATCTCGACGAAGCCGGCCGCGCGAACGCGCGCTAGCACGATCGGGCCGAGCGCGCTCTGCTCCGATGTCAGCTCGATGATCTCGAGCGCGGGCGTGCGCGGCACGAGCGCCGCGGCCGTGGCCAGGGTCGCCCCCGGCCGCAAGAAGAAGCGCGGTTTGGACGCGGCGTCAAGGGCGTCCGCGGCCTCCCCGTCACGCCCGATCGAGCACAAGCCGAACGGCGCGTTCGCGCGCTCGAGCGCGGCGGCCAAAGCCGATATCACGACCGTCTTGCCCGCGTTCTTGCTCGTTCCGACGACCGCGATCGACGGCGCGCCGAGCGCGCGCGCTCGTTCGAGCAGTGCTGCTGCTACCACCGGTACACCACTACCGGTGCGGCTTCGCGCCCGCCCGAGGGGTTCCGCCGCGCCGCTCGTAGAGTTCCACGCCGTCGTACGTCCAAAGCAATCGGTACGCACCGAGCGCGAGATCGCGCCGTAAGATCGGCCGCCAGCGCTGCGCGAAGAGCGGATTCTCCAGCCGAGAGTCGAGCAGCGCATAGCGCGGCTCGGCCCCCAGCCCGAGGCGGGCGTTGGGGTTGAACCCGATGTGGGCGTACATCTCGTCGAACGTACCGACGTCGGCACTGGCCGAAACCCGAGCCGCAGCGCGATCGAGCACCGCGTCATGCTCGGTCCGCAGGCCGAGATAGTGACCCCAATGCGTCGGGCTCGCGACCGCGAGTACGATCACGCAAAGTGCGAGCGCGGCGTAGACCGCGTTGTTCGCGAACCGCTCCGATTGCTCGCGCAGGCGCGCCAGGCCCTCGATGAAGGCGAACAGCAAGTACGGAATCCAGACGGCGGCATAGTGCGTACCCATCGTGTACGTCAACGATTCGTGCGAGGCCAATACTTCGACGAAACCGGGCAATGCCAAGATGCACGCCGGCGACAAGAGACACACGAAGGCCAGCGGCAACATCGCTTCGAGCACGTACGCGGGGCGCCCGATCGAGTTCCACGGCGCGAGCCCGGGCGCGACGGCGTCCTGAGCCCAGCGGTAGAAATGCGAGGGGGCCCAGAGGTCCTTCGCGCCGGCGAGCGGGCGCACGTACTCGAAGAAGGCCAGCAGCGTGAGCGCCGAAGCCGCGCAGGTCGCGGCCGCGAAGATCGCACGCTCGCGATCTTTGGTCCGCACGAAGTAGCCGAGCGCGAGCAGGCCGGCGCAGCCGAGCATGGCCGCTTGATCTTCCTTGATCGAGAGCGCCAGCACCAGGAACGCGGTCGCCAGCCGGAAGTTCTTGACGTCGAGCGCCCAAAACAGCCACAGCGTGGCCGCGGCCGCAAAGCCGTTCTCGTGAAAATCGGTGAACGTCACGCCGACCAGCGGCGGGTACAGCGCCGTCACGCAAGCGACCAAGAACGCCGTCGCCTCCGGCAGGCGCTTGCGCGCCAGCAGGTAGGCCGGCGGAATCGCGAGCGCGCCTCCGATTGCCTGCAGCGCCGTCAGCGCGAGCGCTGAGTGTGCGAGCAACAGGAACGGTGCGCAGAGATATAAGATCGGCGAGAAGTGAAAGGTGAAGTGGCTGCCGCCTTCCACCGTGTTCGAGAAGCCGCGAAAAACCGACGCGATGCTCTGGGTGAATAATCCCAAGTCCGCGCCCGCGTGATAGGTCACGAAACGATCGATGCCGAGGGCGAACAGCACCAGCGCGTAGCCCGCGGCGACGACCCAAACCCGGCGCAAGACGGTCATCCGGCGCAGTATCGTCATCCCGCGTTGAAGTATTTCAGCAGCGCGAACGCGACGCCGGTCAGGATCAGAACGATGCCGGCCGCGATCCCGGCTCGTTCCCCCGCGCCGGCGCCGAGGCGTCGTCCGAACCCCAAGCCCAGCGCCGTCGACGCCAGCGACGCCGCCGCGATCGCGCACAGGGTCACCACGAGCGGGACACCGATGTACACGATCGAGAACCCGATGCCGAGCGAATCGAGGCTGATCGAGAGCGAGGCCGTCAGCAGTCCCCAACCGCGCGAGAGATCGAAGCCGGCATCCTTCCCTTCGCGCGACGTCTCAACGATCATGTACCCGCCGACGCCGATCAGAGCGGCAAAGCCGATGTAGGCCGCGACCCCGCCGACCACGCCACCCACCACCGCGCCGAGTCCGGCGCCCACGAGGTTCATCGACACCTCGGCCGCCGCAAAGGAGCCGCCGATGCGGAACATCGCCCCGCGGCTGACTCCCCGCATGCCGATGCCGACGCAGACCGCGAACACGTCGAGCGCGAGCGAGACGGCTACGAGCGCGACCCGCAGAGCTGCCAGCAGCATTAGGAGGCTCTACGCCGCGACGCGGCGCGAAAACTTCTCCTTATCCCGGCGCGGTCAACCTTCAGGCGTAGCGGACTTGGGCACGCAACAGGGCGCCGATCGTCGCACGCAGTTGCGCGAGCGTGAACGGCTTGTCGAGGAAAGCGTCGACGCCGGCCTGGCGGGCGCGTTCGCCGACGCCGTTTGCGCCGTGGCCGCTGATCATGAGGATCGGAACGCCGCTACCCTTCGCGTCGCGACGGATGCGCTCGACGAACTCGAGCCCGTTGATGCCGGGCAGCATGAAGTCGGACACGATCGCATCGTACGCTGGTTCGCTCGCCACGAGGGCCAGCGCCGTTTCGGCATCGGGCACGGTTGTAACGTCCGCGAACGGCCCAATCACGCGCTCCAGCAGCGCGCAGACGTCGGCGTCGTCATCGGCAACCAGAACCCGTTTCGGCGCGCTCGAATCGCAACTTGTGTCTTCGCTCACCTTAGAGAGCTTCGGAGAACAACGGGGCGCAGCCTAGCCCGCCGCGAGTTCGTAACAATTTCTTGGCCGTGCGCAAACAAAACCGTCCACTCGTGCGTGTCCGGACCCTTTCGGCGGTGGCGCGGAGGCGGCTTCGGTGAACCGTCGAAGCCGTACGACTCGATGGCCGTCATCGAGCGCTTCCTGGCGCCGGATTCCCCGTTTTCGCACCGCTTCTTCTTCTTGGCGAAGCGCTTCATCGCCGGCGAAACGATCGCGGCGGTCCTGGCTGCCGTCCGGTCCCTGAACGCGGCCGGCCTCAGCGCGACGCTCGACTTCCTCGGTGAGGACGTGATCGATCTGCGCGAAGCCCAGAAGACGCGCGACACGTATCTCGAACTGCTCGCGGCGATCGGGCGTGAGGGCGTGCGCACCAATGTTTCCGTGAAGCTGACCGCGCTCGGCTTGCTGGTCGACGAATCGCTGTGCGCCGAGCACCTCGGCGCGATCGTGGAGCGCGCCGAAAGCTTGCCCGATCCGTTCGTACGGATCGACATGGAAGGCTCCGCCGTAACGGAGCCGACGCTGCGCGTCTTCGAGACGGTTTACGCGCGCCGCCGCAACGTGGGGCCGGTCATTCAAGCCTATCTCAAGCGTTCGCCCGGCGATGTCGAACGCGCGATCGAACTCGGGGCGCGCGTCCGGCTCTGCAAGGGCGCCTACAGCGAGCCGCCCGCGATCGCGCTGCAGGACATGCCGTCGATTCGCGCCGCCTACCTGCGCTTGGCGCAAGCGCTCCTCGTGCGCGGCACCTACCCGGCCATCGCGACCCACGACGAACGTCTGATCGAGGCACTGAAACGCTACGCCTCCGCGCACGAGATCGGGCCGGAGCGCTTCGAGTTCCAGCTGCTCTACGGCGTCCGCACCGACTTACAGCAGGCCCTCGTCCGCGACGGCTATCGGGTGCGCGTCTACGTTCCGTTCGGAACGCATTGGGCCGGCTATTTTTATCGGCGCATCACCGAACGCAAAGAGAACGCCTGGTTCGCCCTGCGCTCCATGTTCGGAAGATAGGCTTAGCCGTCGGGAAGGCGAGTTGCCCTCTCGATCCGGTCCCTTTCGAGGAGATGCGGGAGCACGTCTGCACCCGACTCGATCTCGCCGAACACGCTGAAGGCGCGATCCAGATGCAGCTGCGGCGACAGCGTAAGGTAGAACTGGGTACCGGCGGAATCGCGTTTCGCGGCTCCGTTTTCGTAGTCCAGGCCCATCGCAATGATGCCGGCGCGTTGCTCGACGGGGTTCTCCTCGGCGGGAATCGTGTAGCCGGGATCGCCGTCGCCCGTGTTCGTTGGGTCGCCCGTCTGAACGACGAAATCCGGCACGATGCGGAACCAGCGGTTGCCGTTGAAATATCCGTCCTGGACGCGCCCGAGGAAGTTGGCGACGGTCGACGGAGCCCACTCGGGGTAGAGCCGCACGACGAAGCAGCCTTGGGTCGTGACGACCAACACGCGCGGATGCGCGCCGGGCAGCGGGCCGTTCAAATCGCGAGCCGTGCGCGGCAAGAGGGGTACGCCGAGCGCGAACGTCTGCGGATCGGGAGCTTCGAGCTTCGGCGCCGTCGTTGGGCCTACGGCGGCGCTCTCCAAACCGCCGCCCGGCAGGGTCGCGCAAGGGTAGCGAGCCGAAGGATCGAGCCTGGGCAGGTGAAGTCCGACCGGAAACGCCTTCAGGTGTGCGGTTGGCGGCTCGAGTGTCAAGCGTCGCAACGCTTCCACGGCTTCGAGTTGAACGCGCCACGACGGGTCGTTCAGCAAGGGCCGCACGATCGCGATCGCCGCGAGTTCCTTGCGGCGGCCCAGAGCCCGCACCGTCTCGATGCGCACCAACTCGTCACGATCGCGGGTTTGGCGCGTTAGGAAATCGAGATCGGCAAACTTGGCATATCCACGAAAGAGCATCCAAGCCGCGTGCCAGCGCACGTCGGCCGCTACGTCCTGCGACTCGATCCGCTCGAGCGACGCCGCGACGCTCGGGGCAGCAGGCGCTGCCTTGAATGGATCGAGCTGGGCTGCCGCATGCGCCCGAACCGCGGCCTCGGGGTCGTGGTCCGCGACCTGCAGCAGGGTGCCGGCAAGCGCCGGAGTCGCGGACTCAGCGCGAGCGGCAGCGATGCGCCCCAGGGCGTCGACCGCGGCGTAGCGCACGGCGGAGTTCGGGTCGGAATGGGCGAGAAGCGACAGGTCGGCGAGTGACGTCTCGTCGGCCAGCAGTCCCAAGGCATAGGCGACCATCGCGCGCACCGAAACGTCGCCGGCCCCGAGGTGCGCGCGCAACGGCGCGACTCCCTCGGGGCGCTTCGTCCGCCCGATCGCGAGCGCGGCGCGCGCCGCCACGCTGGGCGCTGCATCGAGGCTCGCTATCGTCGCCGGCCCGAGGGTACGATGAAAGTCGTCGAGCGCGATACCTCTAAGCGGATCCTCATCTGCCGAGACGAGTTGCCAGCCTCCTCCCAGCAAGGCGGCGTATAGCAAGAGAACGACGAGTCTCATAGCCCACGAACCAACTTTCCGGCACGGCAAAACGTTATATTGATGGCAGTCGTCTCGCACTTTACCCTGGTGTGGCGAGGCAACAGCGAAGGAAGGTACCCTCCACATGGCAATTCCCAGGCGCAAACCCGGCGGCGGAATGACGGTCCGCGAAGCCGGACAAAAAGGCGGTGAAACCGTCAAGAAAAAGTACGGGCCGGAGTTTTACGAGACCATCGGCCGCAAAGGCGGCGAAGCCACGAAACTTGCCCACGGTCACGAGTTCTACGAGCAGATCGGAAAAAAGGGCGGGAAAAAAGGCGGCGAAGCCACGCGCGACCGCTACGGCCCCCAGTTCTACGAAGAGATCGGGCAAAAGGGCGGCCAGAAAGTCAAAGCGTTGATCGAAGAGGGCAAGAAAGCCGCCGCTGCCGCCGCTCGAGAAGCGGGCGAAAAAAAGGCCTCTTAAACGGTGCGCGCCCGCAGCTTTCTCGCTTCCGTCGGGTTGCCGAGTTTGCTGCTGTGCGCGCTAACGCCGGCCGGAGCGCTTCCGCCGCCGCAGGCACCCCTCGGACGACCGGCAAGTTCGCCGACGCCCGCGCCGGCCGGCGCGACGCTACCGCTAGGCTCGAGGCTGCTGTTCGTGCTCGACGACAAGATCGACTCGCGCTCGACGAAGCCGGGCACGACGATCCGCATGCACTTGCAGTCGGCGCTCGTTCTCAACGGCACCACGATCGCGCCCGAGGGAGCGCCTGCTACGATCGAGATCGTCAACACGCGGAAAGCCGCTACGGGCGACGAGGACGGATCCGTTCAGATTCACCTCGATCCGTTCACCTTGCCCGGCCTCGGTCTCGAGTTGCCGATTCGTGCGCTCAAAGAATACCTGACGATGGAACGGAGCGCGGGCCAACTCTCCACCCGCGATACGACCGACACGATCGGCGACATCTTCATTCCCTGGCACGTGCTCTACCACGCATTCCGGCCTGGCCAGCAGTACGTGCTGCAGCCGGGCACCGTGATGCAAACCGAAACGGGCGCCACGATCGATGCCAGCAACCCGCACGGGGTCGTGCTTTCGACGCCGCTACCCTTCAAGAGTACGTACGATCCGCCGCACTCCGACTTGACGGCGCAACCGCTCTACACGCCGGCGCCCGCGCGGCCGCGCCCGCTGCCGCGGGGGAAGCCTACTCTGCCGCCGACCCCTGCGCCGACCGACACGACCGCCGCAGCGGCCACGGATCAGGCGACATCGGCAGCCGCGACGGGTGCGCCGTCGGCAGCGGCCGCTACGCCGGCCGCGCCCGCGGCGACGGCCGCGCCGTCGGCAGGGCGCTGAGGGAGCGGACGGTACGCTTCGAGCAAGGCCGCTCCGGCGACGGCGATCGGCCCCGCGAACGACAGTAGCTTGCCGCCAAGCATGCCGAGCGTGATCTCGCGGCTGGGAGCCCCGGCCCACACGTAGCGGCCCCAGGCCACGGAGGCAAGAGCCGGATCGGCGCCTATCGGAACCGGTTCGACGGCATCCGAAGAAGCCACGACACCGTGCGCCCGCGCAAGGAGCCGGTCAACTACGGTGTACACGGCGATCAACGCCGCCGCAAAGGCCACCCGGTTGCGCCGCGAAACGACGGCCCCGAGCGCCAGCCCCAGCACGGCGAGCAGCAGCAGCGGATAGGTTGGCCTCCAGAACCAGCCTGGTACCCAGGGGAAGGCCGAGAGCACGACGCCTGCCCAGGCGATCCCCGCGTAGCGCCCGCGGCGTGCGAGCAGCAACCCCGCCGGAATCGCCAGCGGCAATTGCAAGTCGTGCACGAACAGCGGCGCCACGACGGCAAACGCAACCGGCACGTACACCAGTGCGGCCGGCTCGCGCAAACGGGACGCGACGCGGCCGCCGACGACCAGGCCGGCGAGCCAGCCTAGCATCGAAAAGGCGCTGCCGATGTCGAGCGCCGTCCGATCGCTCGCGCCCAACCAGTGCGCGATCCAGGTCGAGCTGTACTGGTCCGCCGCGGAGATCTCAGACCACGCGTGCACGGGCAGCACGTCGCGCGTATAGTGCCACAAACTTTGGGGTCCGAGCACCAGGCTCGCACCCAGCAGCACGGCGGCCACGATCGCGAGCGGCAGGCGCATCCGGCGCTCGAATGCAAACGCGGTCAGCGCCGCCGGAACCGCCACCTGCGGCTCGATCAGCGCGATCGCCAATCCAGCCGCTGCGAGCGAGAAACGCGCCCGCGAAAGTGCCCAGCCCGCGAAGCAGATGCCGAACAGCACGATCGGAACGACTTCCCCGTAAAATAGGTTCACGAAGCCGCACATGAAGGCGAAGGCTCCGAAGGGGACGGCCGCGTGTAGCCCCGTCACGCGAGCCACCGCCCAGGCCGCTCCGAGCAACGCGCCGAGCGACAGCAGCAGAAAAAGCAGGCCGGCCAGGTGGTACGGCAGCAGCGCGAGCAACGCGAAGGCCGCCAGCACCGCCGGCGGCAAAACGGCGGGCTCGGCCACGCCGACCGGGAGCAAGCCCGGCTCGTTTGCCTGCTCGCAGCGCGACACGAAGGCATTCGCGTAGGGATCGGTGCGAGCCATGACCGCCGCGCCGCCGCAATAGTAGGTGACGAACGCTTCGAGTGGGTAACCGTGCCGCGGCGAGCGCGCCGCCACGAACCCAAACACGAGCACGAGCACGAGTAACGCGAGCAGAACGCGCGGCCAGCGCATCATCGCAGCGCCTCAATCTTGCGCGCCAGCATCGCAGCGACCGCGCGATGCCCCGCTGGCGTGAAGTGCATGTTGCGTGGCATGTAGGGACAGACGGGCAGCGCCTGCAGCTCCGGCTCGAGATCCCATAGCTCGACCGCCGAGAGCGCGGCGATCTCGTGGATGCGCCGCTCGGGCAAGCCGCGGTCGAAGCGC
>Ga0302314_10011133_pt1 | contig 15711 bp, 12 predicted proteins | sample III_Palsa_N2_3_FD_200533 | JGI IMG/M metagenome (GOLD analysis project Ga0302314, IMG submission 200533) | Peat permafrost microbial communities from Stordalen Mire near Abisko, Sweden - III_Palsa_N2_3 | ecosystem: Environmental > Terrestrial > Soil > Palsa > Peat permafrost | place: Sweden...
GGGCAGATCGCGCTGCACCGCACGTTTACGGATGGGTGTTGTTTTCAAGTCATTTACTTTGTTTGCAACATTTCCTTTGTAGCTCCCATTGAATGAAGCCCGAAGGCCGGCGTGGAAACCGGTTGGTTAACGCACGCGGTTAAAAATGCGTGGGCAGACCGGCGAGGTTTTGCACGAATTTCCCGGCCCTTAAGGGGTGCTTGAAGCGAAAGTGGAGAGATTGATGTCGTTGAGGATTGCGGTGGCGCTGGCAGCCACGTTGGTGGCGGGCACGTTGATATCGACCGGGGCCGAGGCGCGGCCGGACGTGGTCGGTTTTCGGGGCGATTATGCGCCCGGAACGATCGTGGTGAAAACCAATGAGCGCCGGCTTTATCTGGTGGTCGATCCGGACCACGCCGTCCGCTATCCCGTCGGCGTCGGCAAGTCCGGCAAGCAATGGGCCGGCACCACAAGGATCGACGGCAAATACCGCTACCCGGCCTGGTCGCCGCCCGCGGAAGTGAAGCACGACGTGCCGTCGCTGCCCGACGTCATTCCCGGCGGCTCGCCACACAATCCGATGGGCGTCGCCGCGATGACCCTGGCCGGTGGCGAATATGCGATCCACGGCACCAACGTGCCGAACTCGGTCGGCGGTTTTGTGTCTTATGGTTGCATCCGGATGCTGAACCCCGATATCACCGACCTCTATCAACGCGTCTCGGTCGGCACCACCGTGGTGGTCACGCGCTGATCCGCGATCTCTGGAATTCCGATGCAAAAAGCCGCGCAACCGCGCGGCTTTTTTGTTGCAACCCCACTCCCGTCATTCCGGGCTCGCGCTTCGCGCCCCGGAATGACGATCAAGGAATTCACCTGCCTCGCCTCAAAAATCCGAAGCGATGCCCTTGACCTCCCAGTCGCCGTAGCGGGTCGGCTCGAGACCCTTCGGGCCCTGAAACTCCTTCGGCGACGGCGCCGTATTTACCTCGGCAGCTTTCCGGCGCGCTTCGGCTTCAGCGAGCGCGCGTTGGGCTGCCGCCGGCAGCGGCTTGCGTTCCGGTCTTGAAGTGCCCACTTCAGGTGAAGAAGAATCGTCTGACATTTCTGAGCTTTCCAGCAGCCTCGGCCGTTCCAATCAACACTTCGTTTAAACGACTTCGCCCTACAGATCGTACCGTAATCATGAAATAACTAGGGCGATTCTTACATTTGGCATATTCCCGTGCCAAAGGTGTTTTTCCTTCCGATGGCATCAGCGCTGACAGCGCGGCGCCATCCGGTCCTTCCGAGATGTTCCCGCTCCATGCCTCCTCAACGTTTCGCACTGCCATCCGAGGTGCCCGGTCTTGCGGCGCGGCGGATCGCAGCGGACATTCTTGACGGCGTGCTGCACAAGCACCGGACGCTCGACGAGCAGCTCGACGGCGCCGCCGCCCATCCCGGACTAAAGACACTTTCCGATCGCGACCGTGCGCTGATGCGGCGGCTGGTGGCGACGATTTTGCGCAAGTTGGGAACACTCGGCCATGTGCTGTCGCGGTTGCTCGACCGCGGTATCCCGACCGACGCGCCGCGCGCGCAAAGCGCGCTGTTGATCGGCGCCGCGCAGATCCTCTGGATGGATGTACCCGATCACGCCGCGGTCGATCTGTCGGTACGGCTGGTACAGTCGGACCGGCGAGCGGCGAAATATGCCGGGCTGGTGAACGCAGTGCTGCGCCGCTGCGCCCGCGAGGGGCAACCTCTGATCGACGAGGTCAAGGCGCAGACGCTGGATGTGCCGCCGTGGCTATTGGCGCGCTGGGTCGCCCATTATGGCGAGACCGTCGCCCGCGATATCGCGGTGGCACTCGGTTACGATCCCTCGCTCGACATCACCGTCAAATCCGATGCCGAACAATGGGCGACGCGCCTGCACGGCGAGATCCTGCCGACCGGTTCGGTGCGCACGCTGCTGCAGGGCTCGGTGACGATGCTGCCGGGTTTTACCGAAGGCCAGTGGTGGGTGCAGGACGCCGCCGCCGCGTTGCCGGCGCGCTTGTTCGGCGACATCGCCGGCAAAACCATCGTCGATCTCTGCGCCGCCCCCGGCGGCAAAACCGCGCAACTGGCCCAGGCCGGCGCGATCGTCACCGCCGTCGACCGTTCGCCCGGCCGCATGACGCGGCTGCGCGACAATCTGTCGAGGCTGGCGCTGACAGCCGAGGCCGTGGTGTCCGACGCGGTCGAATGGCAAGGCTTGAGCGAAGCCGGAAGCGGCGGCTTCGACGGTATCCTGGTCGATGCGCCCTGCTCCTCGACCGGCACCATCCGGCGCCACCCCGACGTGGCCTGGCTGCGGCAGGACGGCGATATCGGTGCGCTGATGGCGCTGCAGAAGCGGCTATTGCAAAAGGCCGTCAGCCTGCTCAAGCCGGGCGGAACGCTGGTCTATTGTACCTGCTCGCTGGAGCCGGAAGAGGGCGAGCAGGCCGTGGCCGGACTTCTCGCCGCCGAATCATCGGTGCGGCGGGTGCCGATCGAGGCCGCCGAGGTCGCGGGCCTGGCCGAAATCATTAACGCGGACGGCGACCTGCGCACCCTGCCGTGCCATCTGCCGCATGCCGACCCCAGGCTCGGCGGGCTCGACGGTTTTTACGCCGCGCGGCTGGTTAAATCCTGATTTTACATCGTATTTTCATTGCGTCCCGCTGATTCGCGCGGGTTCAAGATGGTGTCTTGGCGGCGTTTCCGGATTAAAAGGATTCGCACCCGAGAATCCTCCCAATCAAGGCATGACGTGCAAGGCTTGGCGTGACGGTCGCTCAACGCAGACGAATCTCGACGCTGATCATGAGCCGCTTCGCGCGGAACATGATGTCGCGCGCGAGCGGCGGCTCGGTGGCGCTGTCGCGGCTGTGGCCGGGCCGCACCGATCGCCTTATCATCGCCCCGCACGACCTGCGCACCGCCGACGCCACCCGCGCCGCTGAAATCTATGCCGGCCGCTTCGTGTTCGCCGGCAAGATCGTCACCTGCCATGGGCGCTCGATCTTCGATCTCGAGCCGCCCTCGGAAGATTGGGAAGTGGCGCTGCTCGGGTTTGGATGGCTGCGACATTTGCGCGCGGCCGATACCGCGTTGACCCGCGCCAATGCGCGCTCGCTGGTCGACGACTGGATTTCGAACCCGGCGCACAACCGCGCGATCAGCCGCCGCGCCGACGTGCTGGCGCGCCGCGTCATCTCGCTGTTGTCGCAGGCGCCATTGGTGCTCGGCGATACCGACAGCAAATTCTATCGGCGCTATCTGCGCGGACTGACCCGCGAGATCCGCTATCTGCGCTACACCATGCTCGACATTCCCGACGGCGTGCCGCGGCTGCAGGTATTGATCGCGCTGTGTTACGCCTCGCTCTGCCTCGCCAACCAGGCCCGCCATATCCGCGCCGCCACCCGCAGGCTGTCGGACGAATTGCAGCGGCAGATTCTTCCCGACGGCGGGCATATCTCGCGCAATCCCGGCGCGCTGATCGAACTCTTGATCGACCTGTTGCCGCTGCGGCAGACCTTTGCCGCCCGCAACATCGCCCCGCCGCCGGCGCTCCTGAATGCGATCGACCGCATGATGCCGATGCTGCGCTTCTTCCGCCATGGCGACGGCAGCTTCGCGCTGTTCAACGGCATGAGCAGCGCGCCATCCGACCTGCTGGCGACCCTGCTCGCCTATGACGACACCCACGGCGTGCCGATGGCCAACATGCCGCATACCGGTTTTCAGCGGCTCGATGCCGGCGCCATGACCGTCATCATGGACACCGGCCCGCCGCCGCCGCCGAGTGCCAGTCACGATGCCCATGCCGGTTGCCTCTCGTTCGAATTATCGTCCGGGCCGAGCCGGATCGTGATCAATTGCGGCATGCCTTCGACCGGCCGCGACAACTGGCGCAGCTTTGCGCGTGGCACGCCGGCGCATTCGACCCTGACCTGTCACGACACTTCATCCTGCCAGTTTGTCGAATTGTCGGCGATGAAGCGGCTGCTGCAGGGCTCGCCGATCATCGGCGGCCCGACCAACGTCGAAAGCTATCGCGAGGTGATCCCCAATGGCGAACTGCTCACCACCTCGCATGACGGTTACCTCGCGCGGTTCGGCGTGGTGCATCGCCGGGTGCTGATGGCAGCGCATGACGGATCGAGGCTTGACGGCGAGGACACCCTGTCGCCGGCGCCGGGCGCCCGGATCAAGGGCACCGAGACCGATTATGCGCTGCGGTTTCATCTGCATCCGGCGGTGAAGGCGAGCCGTCTTTCCGATGCCCGCGGCGTGATGCTGGTATTGCCGAACCGCGATGTCTGGACCTTCGAGGCACTGGACGACAAGGTCGATCTCGAGGACAGCGTGTTCCTTGCCGGCAATGACGGCCCCCGCCGCACCGCCCAGATCGTGATCCGGCAGGACTCGCGCTCAGTTTCCAGTATCCGCTGGAGTTTTGTGCGCTCGACGGCGTCGGCCTCGGCGACATCGGCCAAGCGCAATGCGCGCCGCGAACCCGAATTGCCGCTGTAGAAAAGCGTCGCACAGATGTGGGGCCTGCCGTAGCTGGCCGTTGTGAAAGTCGCCGAAAGCTGTTAATTACCCGGCTCTCGCGCGACTGGCGACTTGGATGGAGCACCATCGGGAAGCGCGGGGATGTCTGCCGCGCGCCTGGGCAAAAGCACCCCTTTTAACTGAGGATCTTGCCCCATGACCGATCATCCGCGCCGCGTGACCCGTGCTCTGCTATCCGTATCCGACAAATCCGGGCTGATCGAATTTGCCCGTGCGCTGGCCGCGCACGGCATCGATCTCGTCTCCACCGGGGGCACCGCCAAGGCGATTGCCGCCGCCGGATTGAAGGTGTCGGACGTCTCGGAACTCACTGGTTTCCCGGAAATGATGGACGGCCGGGTCAAGACCCTGCACCCCAAGGTGCATGGCGGCCTGCTCGCGATCCGAGACAATGCCGAACATGCGGCGGCCATGAAGGCGCACGGCATCGCGCCGATCGACCTGCTGGTGGTCAATCTCTATCCGTTCGAGGCCACCGTCGAGAAGGGCGCCGACTTCGAGGAATGCGTCGAAAATATCGACATCGGCGGTCCCGCGATGATCCGCGCCGCGGCCAAGAATCATGACGACGTCGCGGTGGTGGTCGAAGCGCAGGATTATCAAGCCGTGCTCGATGAGCTCGCCGCCAACAAGGGTGCTACCACGCTGACATTGCGCCGCCGCCTCGCGGCCAAGGCCTATGCCCGCACTGCCGCCTATGACGCCGCGATCTCGAACTGGTTCGCGGGCGAACTCAACACCACGGCGCCGGATTTCCGCGCCTTCGGCGGCCGGCTGATCCAGGCGCTGCGCTATGGCGAGAACCCGCACCAGCATGCTGCGTTCTATCGCACGCCCGACCAGCGCCCGGGCGTTGCCACCACACGGCAGTTGCAGGGCAAGGAACTGTCCTACAACAACATCAACGACACCGATGCGGCCTATGAATGCCTGGCCGAGTTCGATGCGAAGCGCACCGCGGCCTGCGTCATCGTCAAGCACGCCAATCCCTGCGGCGTCGCCGAAGGCCCCGATCTCGTCACCGCCTATGGCCGGGCGCTGGCGTGCGATTCCACATCCGCCTTTGGCGGCATCGTCGCCCTCAATCGAACGCTGGATGCGGAAGCCGCGCGGGCGATCACCGACATCTTCACCGAAGTGATCATCGCCCCCGACGCCACCGAACAAGCCATCGCCATCGTGGCCACCAAGAAAAATCTGCGGCTGTTGCTGGCGGGCAGTCTGCCCGATCCACGCAGCCTGGGGCTAACCGCGAAAACCGTAGCCGGTGGCTTGCTGGTGCAAAGCCGCGACAATGCCGTGGTCGACGACATGAAGTTGATGGTCGCGACCAAGCGCGCGCCCACCGACGCCGAAATGCGCGATCTCAAATTCGCGTTCCGCGTCGCCAAGCACGTCAAGTCCAACACCATCGTCTATGCCAAGGATCTCGCCACCGTCGGCATCGGCGCCGGCCAGATGAGCCGGGTGGATTCCGCGCGCATCGCCGCCCGCAAGGCGCAGGATGCCGCCGACGAGGCCAAGCTGCCGTTTCCGATGACCAAGGGTTCGGTGGTCGCCTCCGACGCGTTCTTTCCGTTCGCCGACGGTCTATTGGTCGCGATCGAAGCCGGCGCCACCGCCGTCATTCAGCCCGGCGGATCGATCCGCGACGACGACGTCATCAAGGCCGCCGACGACGCCGGGATCGCGATGGTGCTCACCGGCGTCCGGCATTTCCGGCATTAGTCTTTCACCCGCGCCAGCAGCGCCAGTCCGGCGACGAAAAACAGCACCAGTACCGCCATGCCGGCCTTCTGGCTTTCGGTCACCGCTGTGATCACACCGATCAGCAGCGGCCCGATGAACGAGGTGACTTTTCCGGTCAGCGCGAACAGTCCGAAATATTGCGCGATGCGATCTTTTGGCGCCATCCGGATCAACAGCGTGCGCGACGCTGCCTGCAGCGGACCGCCGCAGGCACCGATCAGGCAACCCAGCACCAGGTAAGCGCGCTCCGCAGCACCGGCGAACAGTGGGCCGCCCGGCACCGGCGGGGCGACCTTGATGAAGAAAATCGAATCCTTGTCGACCAGCAGAATGCCGACGATCGCGAGCAGCAGGATCACCATGGCGCCGGCGATCACCCGTTTCGGTCCCACCGAATCGTCGAGCTTGCCGCCGATCCAGGCGCCGAAGGTGCCGGCGATGGCCAGGATAATGCCGAAGGTGCCGATCCGGATGGTGTCCCAGCCGAAGGTGCCGGCGGCATAGATGCCGCCGAAGGCGAACAGCGACACCAGGCCGTCGGTGTAGATCATGTTGGCCAACAAAAACGCCGCCATCGATTTCTGCTTCGGCAGTTCGGCGAGCGTTTGCTTGAGTTCGATCAGCCCCTCGCGCAGCGCCGCGCGCACCGGACGCTTGGCCGGATAGTCCGGCGTCAGCAGGAACATCGGCAGCACGAAGATGACGAACCAGATCCCGGTCAGCGGCCCGGTGATGCGGTCGCCCTGATGGGTGACGGGATCGAGCCCGAACAGCGGCGTGAAGCCGAACAAGGTGCGTCCGGTCTCGGCATTGGCGGCGAGAAAGCCCAGCACCAGCACCAGACTGATAATGCCGCCGACATAGCCGGTGGCCCAGCCGGTGCCGGACAAGCGTCCGATCCTGTCCGGCGGCACCAGCGTCGGCATCATCGCGTTGTTGAACACGGTGGCGAATTCGACGCCGATGGTGGCGACCACGAACGCCAGCAGCAGCGGCGGAATCACGCTGGTATCGCCTGGCTTGCCGAACCACATCAGGCAGGAGCCGATCACCAAGAGCGCCCCGAATGCCGCGATCCACGGCTTGCGGCGGCCGCTGGCATCCGCAATGGCGCCCAGCACCGGCGAAGACAGCGCAATCACCAGACCGGCCACCGCGGTGGCAAATCCCCACAGCGACTGTCCGCTGGCGGGATCGGCGGCGACATGGGTGGCGAAATAAGGTGCAAATACAAAGGTGGTGATCAGGGTGAAATAAGGCTGGGCCGCCCAATCGAAGAAAATCCAGCTGATCACGGCCGAGCGCGGCGGATAGGTAGGCTGCATATCAGCAATGCGTGCGTCCGAAACCAGTATCGCCATGCCAGATATTACCCCGCCCGATCACGCGTAGGCGTTTTGCCTCCCGCATCGGAACCCATATAGCATCCTACGCGACGACAGCGCCCGCGGTTTTGCGAGGCGCTGCATTGGCTCGAACCTGCGGCGGAATTTGGATGACTTTCATGACGTCCGGACTGCGTATCCTGGCCACCATCGTGCTGGTTGCCGTGTTGATCGAACCGGCGGTCGCGCAGGAGCAGCGCCACGGTTACACGCCGCCCGCCGCCGGCACCATTCATGCGGTGGTGGCCGAACACGGCATGGTGGTGTCGCAGGAGAAACTCGGGGCGCGGGTCGGCGCCGATGTGCTCAAGCGCGGCGGCAATGCGGTCGATGCCGCGGTTGCCACCGCTTTCGCGATGGCCGTGACCTATCCGCGCGCGGGAAATATCGGCGGCGGCGGCTTCATGGTGATTCATTTGGCCGAGCACAACGAAGACATCGCGATCGATTATCGCGAAATGGCGCCGGCCGCGACCACCCGCGATATTTTCTTAGGGTCGGACGGCAAGCCCGACATCGCCAAATCCCGCGACTCCGCGCTCGGCATCGGCGTGCCTGGCACAGTGGCCGGATTAAGCCTGGCGCTGGAGAAATACGGCTCGGGCAAATTCACGCTGGCGCAGTTGCTGCAGCCGGCAATCGATCTGGCGCGCAACGGATTTACGCTCGCCGATGACGTGGCCGACACATTGGCGTCCGGGCAGCAGCGGCTATCGCGCTGGCCATCGTCGCGCCAGATGCTGTCGCACGCCGACGGCACGCCGCTGCACGAAGGCGACCTGCTGGTGCAGCCTGACCTCGCCGCAACCCTCTCGGCGATTGCAGCCCAGGGACCGCGCGGGTTCTACGAGGGGCCGGTCGCGGAAAAGATGGCCAGGGCAGTGCGCGACGCCGGCGGCATCATGACGACCGACGATCTCAAATCATATCAGGCAATGATCCGCACCCCGGTACGCGGTACCTATCGCGGCTACGACATCGTTTCGATGCCGCAGCCCTCGTCCGGCGGCGTCGTGCTGCTGGAGACATTGAACATCCTCGAGGGATTTCCGATGCCCGACCTGAAACAGGGCTCGGCTGCCTCGCTGCATCTGCTGATCGAGGCCATGAAGCGCGCCTATGCCGATCGCGCCCGCTACCTCGGCGATCCCGCTTTCGTCAACGCGCCGATTGCCACCCTGATCGCCAAGGACTACGCCGCCAAACAGCGCGCCAGCATCGATCTCGATCATGCCACGCCCTGGACCGATGCGCTGTCGGCGACGCCGCCGCATGAGGGCAGCAACACCACGCATTTTTCGGTGATCGATGCCTATGGCAACGCCGTCAGCAGCACCTACACCCTGAATTTCTCCTATGGCGTTGGCCTTGTCGCCGACGGCACCGGTGTCTTGCTCAACAACGAACTCGACGATTTCACCGCCGCCCCCGGCGCATCCAACGCCTTCGGCCTGGTCGGGTTCGAGGCCAATCTGCCCGGCCCCGGCAAGCGGCCGTTGTCGTCGATGACGCCGACCATCGTGCTGAAGGACGGCAAGCCGGTGCTGGTGACGGGATCGCCCGGCGGCAGCCGCATCATCTCCACGGTGCTGCAGGTCGTCGTCAATGTGCTGGACTACCACATGGATGTCGAAGACGCGGTGGCCGCACCGCGCCTTCATCATCAATGGCTGCCCGACGAAGTGCGGATCGAGCACGGCTTTCCGGACGACGTCATCGCCGCGCTCAGGGCCATGGGACATACCGTGATCGAGCCGATGGGCCAGACCTCGGCCAATTCGATCGCCGTCACGGCCAATGGATTAGAGGGCGCTCCCGATCCGCGCAGCCGTGGCGCCGAGGCGGCCGGCCAATAGACCGGCATCAGGGATCGGCGTAGGCTTTGGCCGAACCCGCATGAAACCGGCCGTCGCGGGGCGCAACATCAGCCGGTCAGAAATTCTCCGGGGGGAATATCCGTCATGAGCAGCACGACCGAATCACCGGGCGCGATCGAAACCGCGCCGATCGAGGATTCCAGCCTGCTGGCGTTTTACCGCGACATGAACCTGCCGGAGCGGCGGACGTTCTGGGCGTGCGCATCGGGCTGGGCGCTCGACGGCATGGATTTCATGATCTATCCGCTGGTGATCGGCACCATCATCACGCTGTGGAAGGTCGATCCCGGCACCGCCGGTCTCGCCGGCACCGTGACCTTGCTGGCGTCCGCCGTCGGCGGCTGGCTCGGCGGCTATCTCGCCGACCGCATCGGCCGCGTCAAAACCCTGCAACTGACGATCCTGTGGTTTTCGGTGTTCTCGCTGGTCTGCGCTTTTGTGCAAAATTTCGACCAACTGCTGATCGCCCGCGCGCTGCTCGGGCTCGGCTTCGGCGGCGAATGGGCCGCGGGCGCGGTGCTGATGGGTGAATCGATCCGCCCGCAATATCGGGGACGCGCGGTCGGCTCGGTGCAATCGGGTTGGGCGGTCGGCTGGGGCCTTGCGGTATTGTCGCAGGCGATCCTGTTTTCCTATTTGCCGGCTGATATGGCATGGCGCTGGATGTTCGCGATCGGCGCGCTACCGGCATTGCTGGTGTTTTTCCTTCGCCGTTACGTCGAGGAACCCGCGATTGCCGCGGCCACGCTGGCCAAGCAGAACGCCAGCGGCGAGCGGCCCGGGCTCGGAGAGATCTTTGCAGGTCCCATCCTCAAGACCACCATCCTGGCATCGCTGGCGGTGACGGGATGTCAGGGCGGCTACTACGCCATCACCTTCTGGGTGCCGCGCTTTCTCACCACCGAACGCAAGCTGTCGATCGTCAGCTCGACCGGCTATCTCGCCGCGCTGATCATCGGTTCGTTCATCGGCTATCTCGTCGGCGCCTGGCTCGCCGACAAGATCGGGCGCCGCAAGCTGTTCCTGTATTTCTCGCTCGGCGCCATCGCCATCATCATCGCCTACACCCAATTGCCGCTGACCAATGAGCTGTTGTGGGTGCTGGGCTTCCCGCTTGGCTTCTTCGCCTCGGCGTATTTCTCCGGCATCGGCGCGTTCCTCACCGAGCTCTATCCGACCAGGCTGCGCGGATCGGGCCAGGGCTTCTGCTACAATTTCGGCCGCGGCATCGGCGCGCTGTTCCCGTTCATGGTCGGCGCGCTCTCGACCGAAACCTCGCTCGGCAACGCCATCGCGGTGTTCGCGGTGCTGGCCTACGGACTGTTCTTCGCCGCGGCCTTTGCGCTGCCGGAAACCCGCGGCCGCATCCTGCACGCGGATGGCTAGAGCGGAGAGACGAGGACGTCGCGACAAATAAGGTGCGCTCCCTCTCCCATCGGGAGAGGGTTGGAGTGAGGGGCTCAGGTCTATCGTTGGGCCTTAACCTCTCACCCGGATCGCAAGGGCGATCCGACCTCTCCCGATGGGAGAGGTGAAGAAAGCAAGATTGCAGAACACTGAATCAACCGGGAGTTCGTCCGATGACATCACTCAAAGGCAAGACGCTGTTCGTATCCGGGGGCAGCCGCGGGATTGGGCTGGCGATTGCGCTGCGTGCCGCGCGGGACGGCGCCAATGTCGCGATCGCAGCCAAGACCGCGGAGCCGCATCCGAAGCTGAAAGGCACCATCTACACCGCCGCCGACGATATCCGCGCCGCCGGCGGCAGGGCGCTGCCGATCCTGTGCGATATCCGCGACGAGGCCCAGGTGATCGCGGCGGTGGACCAGACTGTCGCGCAATTCGGCGGCATCGATATCTGCGTCAACAATGCCAGCGCGATCAGCCTGACCGATTCGCAAAGTACCGACATGAAGCGGTTTGATCTGATGATGGGCATCAATACCCGCGGCACCTTCATGGTGTCGAAGTACTGCATCCCGCATCTGAAGAAGGCGGACAATCCGCATATCCTGATGCTGTCGCCGCCGCTCGACATGAAGACCAAATGGTTCGAGCACTCCACCGCCTACACCATGGCGAAGTTCGGCATGAGCCTATGCGTGCTCGGGCTGGCAGGCGAGCTGAAAGCCGCCGGCGTCGCGGTCAACGCGCTGTGGCCGCGCACCACCATCGCCACCGCGGCGGTCGGCAATCTATTGGGCGGCGACGCCATGATGCGCGCCAGCCGCACGCCTGAGATCCTGGCCGACGCCGCCTATATGATTTTTACAAAACCGTCGCGCGAGTTCACCGGCAAATTCTGCATCGACGACAAATTGCTCTACGCCGGCGGCGTGCGCGACTTCGAGCCTTATCGGGTCGACGCTTCAGTGCCCTTGATGTCGGATTTCTTCGTGCCCGACGACGACGTGCCGCCGCCCGGCGTCACCGTAACGGCACTGCCGTCGATAGGTGGCGTGCCGAAGCAGTATTGAGTCTAGACTCCCTCGCCCCGCGCTTGCGGGGCCGAGACGAGCGAAGCTCGCTCTTAGAGGGTTGGGGTGAGCGGCTCTATCCGCGATAGCGGTGTCAATTTGAGAAACCGGTACCCCCTCACCCGGATCACATCTGCGATGTGATCCGACCTCTCCCCGCAAGCGGGGCGAGGTAAGAAAATTACCGCCCCACCGTATACGGCCCGCCCTTTTCGAGCGCGCGAATGTAGGCCGGGCGGGCGTGGATGCGGTCGAGAAACGCCATCGCCTTGGGGTGACCCTGATCGAGCCCGGCGCGCGCCGCGGCGGCTTCCAGCGGAAAGCTCATCTGGATGTCGGCCGCGGTCATCTCATCGCCGGCGAACCATTCGCTCTTGCCGAGTTCGCCTTCCCAGAACGCCATGTGCTGCTTGAGTTGCGGATTGACCAGTGAGGTCAGCGCCTGATTGCCGACCTTGCGCACCAAAGGACGCAGCAACGCCGGCGCGCGTTTCGGCATCAGCGTGAACAATAATTTCAGCAGCAGGGGCGACATCGCGGAACCTTCCGCGTAATGCAGCCAATAGGTATATCGCAACCGCTCCGGCGTTTTCGGCGGCGGGATCAAACGTCCCTCACCATAGGTTTCGACGATGTATTCGGCGATCGCGCCTGACTCCGCGATGGTGTTGCCGTTGTCGGTGATGATGGGCGATTTTCCAAGCGGGTGGATCGCGCGCAATTCGGCCGGCGCGCGCATGTCCGGCTGGCGCTGATAGCGGATGATCTCATACGGCACGCCAAGTTCTTCCAGCAGCCAGAGCACGCGCTGGGAGCGAGAATTATTGAGGTGATGGACGGTGAGCATGGCGTTCCCCCGAAAGCACAGGCGCCTCGCGCGCCGACCTTGGTCGTGCCAGCCGGAAAACGGAAAGTCGAGATATCAGAAATAATACCCGGATGATATTGACAGACATAATTTACCCGGATAATAGTTTCGCCCCAATCGAGGAGATTTCCATGAATTCGGGCTCAACCGCCGCTTACACCGCCTTCGAGGGTGACCGCCGTATCGCCGCGGGCGATCTGTGCGAGGTCGCCAGCGCGGCCAAACAGGTGCTCGATCAGCGCCACGACGCCTCGATCCTGGTTTTCAATGGCCGAACCAGCGAACCCGTCGATCTCGATTTCCGCGGTTCCGTCGACGACGTGCTGGCGCGGCTGCCCGAGATCCCCGGCGTGGTCGAAGCCTCGGACGATGTCTTGGACGAGGCCGCGCCGTCCGCGCCGCGCGGACCCGGCCGTCCGAAGCTGGGCGTGGTGGCGCGCGAAATCACGCTGTTGCCGCGGCACTGGGATTGGCTGGCGCGGCAGACCGGCGGCGCGTCGGTCGCGATTCGCAAGCTGGTCGAGGAAGCGCGGCGATCCGGCGAGCACAAGGACCGCATCCGCCAGGCGCAGGAATCGGCCTATCGTTTCATGTCTGTGATGGCCGGTAACCGGCCGCATTACGAAGACGCGATCCGGGCGTTGTTCGCGAACGATTCCGTCAATTTCGAAAAATTGATCGCGGACTGGCCGGCCGATGTCCACCACCATGTGTCGGCACTCGCCGTTCGGGCGTTTGACCGCGAACCGCTGGTGCGCGCCGGTTGATCCGGCCGACATGAGGCGTTAGGGTGGTTGGAATGATAGGGATCATATAAGAACGTCTTCAGGGAGATCGCCGTGACCAACCCGCAATTCATGTTCGATTTCGGCAGCCCCAACGCGTTTCTCAGCCACGAGGAGATCCCGGCGATCGAAAAGCGCACCGGTGCTGCATTCGAATATGTTCCGGTGCTGCTCGGCGGCATCTTCAAGGCCACCAACAACAAATCTCCCGCCGAGACCCTGGCCGGCGTCAAGAACAAGCGCGAGTTCCATGCGCTGGAGACCGAGCGCTTCGTGAAGCGCTTCGCGGTCAAGCCCTACGTCTTTAATCCGTTCTTTCCGGTCAACACCCTCAACCTGATGCGCGCCGCGATCGCCGCGCAGTTGGAGGGCGTGTTCGAAAAATACGTGGAGGCTGCGTTTCATCACATGTGGGCCGAGCCGAAGAAGATGGACGACCCCGAAGTCGCGATCAAAGCCCTCACCTCGTCAGGCCTCGACGGCGCCAAATTGCTGGCGCGGGCGCAGGAACCCGAGGTCAAGGCGAAGCTGATCGAGAATACCCAAGCCGCGGTCGAGCGCGGCGCGTTCGGCTCGCCGACTTTCTTCGTCGGCAAGGAAATGTTTTTCGGCAAGGAGCAGTTGCGCGAAGTCGAGGAACTGGTTTCGGGGCAGTAATCTCACCGTCATGCGAGCGAAGCGAAGCAATCCATTGTGCCGTTGCATTCAGTGGATTGCTTGGTCGCTTCGCTCCTCGCAAGGACGAGGCATGGAGCATCGCAATGCAAAAACGTAACGCAACGGTCGCGGTGATCGGCGCCGGCGATTATATCGGCAGCGAGATCGCCAAGAAATTCGCATCCGAAGGCTTTACCGTGTTCGCCGGCCGCCGCGACGGCGCCAAGCTCGAACCGCTGGTCAAGGAGATCGAAGCCGCAGGCGGATCGATCGTGGCGCGCACACTGGATGCGCGGAAAGAAGACGAGGTCGCCGCCTTCCTCAACGACGCCGACAAGCATGCACCGCTGGAAGTCACGATCTTCAACGTTGGCGCCAACGTCAATTTCCCGATCCTGGAGACGACCGACCGCGTATTTCGGAAGGTCTGGGAGATGGCCTGCTGGGCCGGCTTCCTGGCGGGGCGCGAATCGGCGCGGCTGATGGTGCCGCGCGGCCAGGGCAACATCTTCTTCACCGGCGCCACCGCCTCGTTGCGCGGCGGCAGCGGTTTTGCCGCCTTCGCCAGCGCCAAATTCGGACTGCGCGCAGTAGCGCAATCGATCGCGCGCGAGCTCGGCCCCAAGAACATCCATGTCGCGCATCTGATCATCGATTCCGGCGTCGACACCGCCTGGGTGCGCGAGCGCCGCGAGCAGCTCTGGGGCAAGGAAGCCCTCAACAATCCGGATCTGCTGATGCCGCCGGCGTCGGTTGCGGCCTCGTACTGGCAATTGTACCGGCAGCCGCGCAGCGCCTGGACCTTTGAACTTGAAATTCGCCCGTTTGGCGAAAAGTGGTAGCACCTTCATCACTTGTTCGTCATGGCCGGGCTTGACCCGGCCATCCACGCCTTCCTTGGTGCATGTTGCAAAGAAAGACGTGGATGCCCGGGACAAGCCCGGGCATGACGGGAATACAAAAGGCCCTGTCTGAACAGGGCCGCGAAACAGGAGAATTGAACGATGCGGTTTCTCGTGGTCGGCGCCGGCGCCATCGGCGGTTATTTCGGCGGCAGGATGCTTCAGGCCGGCCAGGACGTCACCTTTCTGGTGCGCCCGCGGCGCGCCGGTGAACTTGCCGAAGCCGGTCTGGTCATCAAGAGCCCCAATGGCGACGTGACGCTGAAGAATCCGCCGACCGTGCAGGCCGACAAAACAGGCGAAAAATTCGACGCGATTCTCCTGAGCTGCAAAGCGTTCGACCTCGAGGACGCCATCACGTCGTTCGCGCCGGCGGTGGGACCGCAGACCGCAATCATTCCAATGCTCAACGGCATGCGGCATCTGGATATCCTCG
>Ga0302314_10011134_pt1 | contig 15711 bp, 13 predicted proteins | sample III_Palsa_N2_3_FD_200533 | JGI IMG/M metagenome (GOLD analysis project Ga0302314, IMG submission 200533) | Peat permafrost microbial communities from Stordalen Mire near Abisko, Sweden - III_Palsa_N2_3 | ecosystem: Environmental > Terrestrial > Soil > Palsa > Peat permafrost | place: Sweden...
CAGTGGAGAACGTCCGGACAACGGGCGAATTTGTCTGGAACCTGGTCACACGCTCGCTTGCGGAAGCCATGAACGCATCCTCGGCAACTGTTCCAGCAGCGCAGGACGAGTTCGAACTCGCCAGGCTCACTGCCACTCCTTCAAAACTCGTCCGGCCGCCACGCGTGGCGGAAAGCCCGGTGTCGTTCGAATGCCGTTTGTCGCAGCTCGTGCGTCTCACCGACAGTCACGGCGTCGACACGGACACCTGGCTGGCATTGGGCGAGGTGGTCGCCGTCCATATCAGTCACGCTCTGCTACGCGACGGGCTCTACGATACCGCGGCAGCTGAGCCCATCCTGCGTGGCGGCGGTCCGGCCGACTACTTCGGTCTCGCGCCGGATTCGAAATTCCAGATGTGGCGACCTAAGTAGCGGTCTGTCACATTCTTCGATTTGCAGGCACAATCCGCCCACGATGGGGGGATTAATTTCTGATTCGCAGGCGGCGCCGACTTCGGCACTCCTGGGTAGCCTGCGGCGCGTGGTTTCGGTCTTCGCTGCGATCTCCGCCTTCGCGGCCGCGGCAATCAGCCCGCCCGCGAATGCCGCGGATGCGACCGCCGCGGCCCTGGAAGCCGCCGGGTCGCACGTGGATGCCTCGGGGCGGCTGCAGATCGATGTCCATTTCGATTGCACGCTCGCGCCACCGGTTGCCGCGCTTTCCGCGGCCGCACTCACCGTCACTTCGTCGGTCAAAGCCGGAACCCTGTGTGTCGTCGAGGGTTGGGCGCCGCCGGCCACTCTGGCGCAACTCAGCGCTGTCGCGGGTGTCCTGCGGATCACGGCGCCATCCTATCTACAGCCCCCGTCACCGCGCGCGCTGCATCCGGTCTCGCGGGCGCTGGAGCGCTCTTCGGTACAGCGGCAAAGTCCGGCTTTGACCATTGACCAGTACGGCATGTCGATCATGAACGCCGGCAGCTTCGTCACGCAGACCCGTGTGACCGGCACGGGGGTCACCGTGGGCGTGCAGTCCAGTGGCGTCTACAGCCTCAGCACGATCGAGGCCCGGGATGAACTGCCCGCGTCCGTTCAAGTCCTCTACCCGAGCGGCGATACCACGCAGATCGAGGCGGACGAAGGCACCGTGCTGCTCGAGGAGGTCCACGCCGTCGCGCCGGGTGCGCAACTGGCGTACTGCGGACCTTCGACCTTCGTGGATTTCACGTCCTGCGTGACGTTGCTCATCAATGCGGGAGCCACCATCCTCTTGGATGACACGGCATTCCCCAGCGACGGGCTGATGTCGCAGAACAACGATCAGACCAGTGCCATCGCACAGATCCTCGCGCAAAATCCCAATGTGATGATGCTGAGCTCGGCCGGCAACAACGACGGCACGTATTGGGAGGGCAACTACTCCCCGGTGAGCATCAGCAGTACCACGCTGCCGGCGCTGACCTGTCCCTCCGGGTCGGGAACTCCCGACGCCTACGTCGCGACCTTCGGCACCGGCACCAGCCAGACTCTGACCGTCAGTGGCGCCGGCGCCAGCTTTCCGCTGCTGCTGGCCTGGGCGGACCCGCCGGACCAGATCACCAGTCGGTTCGATGTGTTCTGGTTCGCGGCGGGAAGTACGACTCCAGCCGGCTGCTTCACGACCGCGGGCAATACCACCGACCAGCTCCTGAATTATCTGACGTTGACGGGTGGGTCCTACACGGTCGTCGTGGCCTCACCGGATGCTTCGGCGAGCGGCAAATTCCTCAAGCTTTGGGCCGGCGGTGACGGTCTGACGACGCTCTCGGTCGCAACCGCGGGTGGACTGATCTCTCCCCAGGCCATGGTTCCGGGTGTGCTGACGATCGGCGCGGTCAATGGGTCCGACGGTGTCGGCGATACGATCGAGACGTTCTCGAGCTCCGGGCCATTGACCGTGCAGTTCCCGGCGCCCGCGCAGCTGCAGGCGCCGAGTCTGCTCGCTCCCGATGGCATCACGGTCGATGCGACGGGCACGTACTTCGCATCCGAACTGTTCCCAGACGGCAATTTCTACGGCACATCCGCCGCGGTACCGAACGCAGCGGCGGTGGCTGCGCTGCTGCGCAGCGCGTTCCCTTCCCTGAGCGTCGCGCAACTCACCACGGCATTGGAGTCGGGAGCGACTGCGCTCGGCTCGCCGGTCCCCAATGACACGTCCGGTTTTGGCCGCGTGAATGCACTGGGCGCGCTGGCCACCCTGCCCGCCCCGACCATCAGCGCGCTGGTTGATCAGACCAGTATGGGCAGCGCCAGTACTTCGGCACAGTCGTTCACCATCACCGGTACCGGCACACTGACTTTCAGTGTCAGCAGCTCCAATACGGCCCTGGTGCCCAACGCTGTCGTCAGCGCCGGCACCCCCGGGGTGACGGTGTCATCGGGCTGCGGCTCGACCGCGCTGACCTGTACGCTGTCCGTGACCCCGGTCGCGGGTCAGGCCGGTTCGGCGACTGTGACGATTTCGGTGCTCGATGGCGCCAGCCGCGCCGCCGAAACACACCTGACCCTCAACGCCACGGACCCGGCGCCGGCCACCGCATCTACCGGCAATGGAACCACCACCAGTGCCAGCAGCGGCAGTCCCGCCGGGGGCGGTGGCGGCGTCGTGCAGGGCTGGGCACTGCTGTGGCTCGGTTTCCTCGCCGCCTGGTCGCAGCAACGGCGCCGCGGTCAGGTGCTCACGGTGCCTCCCTGCTTATCATCAAACGCCGTCTGCAGGGCCTGCAGCGCGCGCTGCAGGAAATCCTGGACCTCGGGCCAGTGATGCACCACGTACCAGCCCACGCAGACTAGTACCAGGAGCCAGACCACGGTCCCGATCAGCGCCACCAGCGCATGCCCCGGATGATAGACCCCGACGTGCCCGTAGTAGCGGGCCACGCGGATCTGTTGGGCAAGCGTGCCGTAAATCACACAGACCGCCACGATCCCGACCCAGCGCGGGACATCAGCCGCCCAGTCCCATCCGAACACGGGCCGTCCGGCTGCGGCATCAACCAGTGCGACCAGAAAGACGATCAGCAGCACCACGTGCAGTATCCCGCCCGCCGCCCCGCCGTACGGCGCGCGGCGCTGCCTGCGCCACTCGCGCCGCTGATCCCGCCACATGCGGCGCTGATCGCGCCACTGCTGGCGCCAGTGACGCCCGGAGGCATAGGCGGCCTGCGGGCGGCCGATCAACTCCTCGGCATTGAATGGCTTGCCATGAGCCGCCGCCATCTGTTCCGCCGTTACGGCGACGGGCACCACGATCATCATGACCAGATACACGGCGGCCCCGATACCACCCGTGAGCACCGCAAACACCACGAAGATCACGCGCACCAGAGTCACATCAATACCGAAGTAGGCCGCGAGGCCATTGCACACGCCGCTGAGCATCGCGCCCTCGCGGATCTGGAACAGATGCCGGCCCTGCGGTGGTTCCTCGGGGGTCGCTGCGCCAGGGGCGGCACGCGGTTCAGCGGCTGCGCCACCCGCCTCCACCGGGCCCATCTCCTGCAGCGCCAGCGCGATCTCCTGAGCGCTGACGACGTTCTTGTGTGGGCTGATGTGGCGGGCGAGTTTGTCGGCGATGGCCTGCTCCAGGTCCGCGAGGATCTCCTCGCGATCCGGGTCGCCGGCGAGCCGGGCTTCCGCACTCTTCAGATAGGCGGCGAGTGCCTCGCAACCTTCGGACTCGATCTGCCAGGCATTGCCGTTCAGGCTGATGGTATTGACCGCGTGCATGGTCAAGCTCCCAGGTCTTCGATTGTTTTGTTGATGAGGCGCCAGTAGGCGACCAGCTCGGCGAGCTGCGCCTGACCACTGGCGGTCAGCGCGTAGTACTTGCGTGGGGGTCCGGAGTCGGACTCTTTCCAGTCGTAGTCCACCAGGCCATCGCGCCGCATCCGGCTCAGCAGCGGATACAGCGTGCCCTCCTGCGTCGCGAACTCGGTGTCAGCAAGCTTGCGCAGGATGTCGGCCACATAGACACGATCCGCGTCGATGACCTTCAGGATGAGGAATTCGAGCAGCCCCTTGCGCATCGGCCCGAATTTTTCGTTGGCAGCCATGAACTCCCTTGCTTCATTACACTACCTTTTTATCACAAGGTAGCTTTAAAGCAAAGTGGGCTGTCGCGGCGGGGGTCTAGCCCCGATCAGTCATGGGAGTTCTTGGACCACGGGGACTTCGAGTAGTACGGCGAGCCGATGAAGTCGGCTTCGACCGGACCCACGGCCCCGTCGATGATCTTGAAGGTCTCGAGAAGACTCCAGGTGTGCGGTTCCTGGAACGGCGAAGTCCGCGGCGTGCCGTCGGTGAGCTTGTAATCAATGACGTTGCCCTTGTGATCGATGAAGCCGCGGAACATGACCAGGCCGCGCGCCTCATCCACCAGTATCGGCTCACGCCGGACCCGCGCATTGAACCGGTAAACACCTAGTTTGAACGGGCCTTCGCAACCACCCTTGGCAGTCTCCATGCCGTTCTCGATGCGATGGCACTCCGGCGAGAATTTCGTGTGCAGGGTGCCGTCATTGTGGGCCAGCGTTGCGAAGTAGCCATCCGCGATCCGGATCAGTTCCGCTCGGGGCCGCCGCTGCGCGGGGGTCAGCAGCTGGTCGGTCAGCGGATCGTGCGTGAGCTTGGTGACATCACCGAACGGAGTCGGTGGCGCGCTGATCAGCCGTTTGGTCGACAGTAGATGCTCCACCTCCACGATCTTGTCGTGCGCGACGCGCAGCCGGATCGCGAGAAAGGCCGGCGTGTTGCCCATCATGACGGCAGTGTACACGCCCGCGCCGCCCGTGGACGGATCGGAGAAGGTCAGCGCGGGGCCCACCTCCGAGGTGACATCATCCCAGCTGCCGTCCGGGAATGGCAGCTCCACGTTGTTCTCCATGAACCGCACATGCGCCGCGAAGGGCGCCAGTTTCGGATCATGATGTACATAGGCTGCCCGATACTGATCCGCAATCTGCGTCAGACAGGCGTCGTCACAGGCGGCCTGCGCGACGGCTATTCCCGCCGCGGGCACCGCCAACATGACCAGCGCCATCCAGCCCTTCCGCCAAAACGTCCATGAATTCCTGCGCATCACGATTCCCCCTCGTCTTAATTCTGCTCACACCAGCGGCAACTGATCCTTGTCCGCCCAGACCCCATGTACCTGTGAACTCAATCTGAACGGCAGGATCACGCGCGCGATATCGCCGTCGCCCAGGTGCTCGGCATCCGCGATGATCAGCTCCGAGCGCATCTCTGCATAGTTCGAGGCGACCCCGACCAGATATCCCTGCCCTTCACTGGTACCGCGCGGCACGAACGAGCACTCCTGCAGCGCGTGGGTCTTGCCGGCGAAGTAGCGGTCCACCTTGCGCGTCTGCACATCGAACCGTCCGTACGAATTGGCGACCGACGGCGGTGCGCGCGGTCCGGAACGAGCGCGGTCGTAGGGCATCTGGGGATCGGTGAAACTGGTGTAGAGATACCGGGAGGCCAGCGTGCTGGTGCGCGGGTCGACTTTGCCCAGATCGTTGACCGGCATGTCCCAGAGCACCTCCTCCTGCCAGGTGTCCGCGGCAGAATCCAGGTCGAGTGTGAACTTGCGGATGAAGGCACGCGCCTTGGAGGGATCGAACGGCGTGCCATCCACATTGGGAAAGAACGGGAAGAAATTCCCATCCCAGAACGGCGCGTAGAGGATCACCTTGTTGCCGTCGCTGTAGGCATTGAAGGTGTGCATGTGGCAGCGGTTCGGCCCCTTGAACCAGCGCATGTCCTTGGCCGTGCCCTCACGCGGCATCACTCCGATATACCCGGGCTTGGTGGAATCCCAGCCCCAGTGGATCTTGCCGGCCTGTAAGCGCTCGGCGCTGGTCACGTAGCCGGAGAATGGGATTACGACGTGGCGGTGTGTGAGCGCCATGTCATGGATGATGCTCACATAAGGCACCTTGACCCGCACTTCGTGGCGCACGCGGCCGGACTTGTCGATGGTGCAGACGAACAGATCATCGGAGGCGAGCCCGGTCGCCTCATAGCCGAATGCCACCATCTCACCGGTGAGCGGATCGAGCTTCGGGTGCGCGGTGAAGGTCTGGCTCTTCCAGCCGCCATTGAAATCCCACGGGCCGATGGTCTCGAGCGTGTTGGGATCGATCTGGTGCGGCAGGCCGTCTTCCTTGGTGGTGAACAGCTTGCCGCCGTGGACCACCGGGGCGGTATTGGAAACGGTGCGCAGATTCGGATGTTGCGGATCCTTCACGGACGGATCGTCGGTGTAGGGATTGCGGTAGTAGCCATACAGCTGGTGCTGCGCCTCGCGCAGCTTCTTCAGGCGGTAAGTGTCGACGAAGCGGCCGGTGTAGTTCACCTTGCCGTTCTTGAACCTGAAACTGCTGACATAGCCATCGGCATTGAGGATGGCGTCATCCGGAAACTTCGGTGGGTAGTACCACTCGTACCCGTTGCGATAGAAGGCGCCATCCAGATCGTGCGGAATCTGGCCGACCACTTCGCAATCCTGGATCGAGACGTCGAATCGCAACGGCGAATTGAAGCCGCGCCCCGCCAGACTTTCAGAATAATCAGCCATGTGTCCCCCCTCGTCAGATACCGCGCCGTCACTGCAATGAAAATACGATCAGCGTTGCCGCTGCCGTTGCGGATGCTGCGTCACGCGACGAACTGCCCGACGGCACCGCAATGTACTCCCGTCCGGCCACCGCATACACGGATATCCCGGCCGCCACGGGTCCCCCCGTCGCGAACTCGTACAGCACCCGCCCGTCCCGGGCGTCCAGGGCCAGGAAACTGCCGCCCATGTCTCCCGTCAGCAGCAGACCGCCGGCGGTGGGTGTCACGGCCGCAAGCACCGGGTCCTTGCGATGCACGCTCCAGACCTCGTGGCCGCTGACGGCAGCGAAGGCCTTGATCCAGCCACTCTGCAAGGCGGGGGGATCCATGCGGAACATGCCGCCGAAGTAGACGCCGCCCGGTACGTAGTGCGGCTCCGCCCGTGTCAGGATGTTGCAGCGATCCGCCGCGGCGACGAACACCCGAGCATCGAGTGGTGAGAATGCCGGGCCGTTGTACTGACCCAACGCACCCGGGCAGACGTGCACGCCAGCCGCACTCGGCAGTGCCTCCACGTTCGAGCGCGTGGTGAACGGTGCCTGCGACAGCGTTTGATGGCTGTCGCGATCGTACTGGTACAGCAGACCGTTCTTGCTCGCGACGGCCATGACATTCAGCCCGCCCCTGGAAAACAGCGCCGGCGCCGCCGCGGTATCCCAGTCATGCATGTCATGCGGCACCTGTTGCACGTACCAGGACAGCTTGCCCGTGGCCAGGTCGAGCGCGACCACGGAGTCGGTATAGAGGTTGTCGCCACCGCGACTGGCATCATTGAAATCCGGCGCCGGGTTGCCCGTGGGGACGAACAGCAGGCGCCGGATCGGATCGATGGCCATACTCGACCAGGTCGCGCCCCCACCCTTGTCGGTGCTGCCGCCCCAGGTCGCGGCCGCCGGATCGCCCGGCCGCGGCACAATGTCGAATGCCCACACCAGCGCGCCCGTGGCGGCGTCGAATGCATAAATGCGGCCGCGGATACCGGTATCAGCGCCGGCATCTCCGGTGAAGACCTTGCCATCGAAGGCGACCGGCGCGCCGGTGATCTCGTAGCCGAGCGCGCCATCGGCAACCCGCGCGTCCCACAGCAGCTTGCCGGTGGCCGCATCCAGTGCGATCAGATGGCCATCGGTCGTGCCGCGAAATACGCGCCCCGCGTACAACGCCACGCCACGGTTGCCGGGCAGATGCTCGGGATCCACCGGAACATAGTTGTAGGACCATCTGACCGCACACGTCGCGGCATCGAGCGCCAGCACCTTGTGCGCGGTCGTGACGAACATCTGCCCGTCAAGCACGATGGGGCTGGTTTCGAAGCTGCCCATCTCGCCCAGCTGCGCGATGCATTTCACCTGCAGGCGATGCGCGTTCCCGGCGTTGATCTGCGCCAGCGGCGAGTAACGATCGCCCGCCAAAGTACGGTTGTACGTCAGCCAGTCTGCGTCCGGGACATGCAGCAGCTGCGCATCCTGCGGTGCGCTGCCACTCGCGGGCAACACCGTGGGCGGCGGCTGCGGGAAGACGGCGGGCGGGCCGGAGGGCGCCGCCGGTACGGCCGCGGCGGGTGCTTGGGGGGACATGGGCAAGCTCCCGGCGAGGCCCGCCGCCGTCAGCGGCTCAGCACCCGCCGCGTATCCATTGCTGTCCAGAATGAATGCCGTGAGCGCGAGGTTATCGGCCGCAGAGAGACTGCCCGGCGCATTCTTGGGCATCTGCTTGGCGATGGCATCGAAAAAATCCATGCCCTGATGGCGGCCATCGCCCCAGGTCTTGGCAAATGCGCTCCCCGCCAGCGCCACAGCCGCCCCGCCCTGCAGGTTCGCGCCGTGGCAGATGCCGCAGGCGCGCGCATAGACCAGCCGTCCGGCCGCGGCCTGGGATGCATTGAACGGTGGAGAAGGGGAGTCGACCTGCAGGGCACCGGCGGCCTGACAGATCATGGTCAGCAGCACCGGCCAGGCGGCGTGCCGAAGGTTTCGCAATGTCATGCAAAAGACCATAGAGACACCGTGTTGCCGCGTCAATGGCCGAGCTTGCGGCCTCTATCGCGGGCGCTGGCCTCTGCTAGAATTGGCTCACCACGCAGCGGACAGACGGCATATGGCGACAGGATGGGCAGGCGACGGCGCCGTCAATGAGCAGATCGAGGCCACGGTGAGGGACGCCGTCGAGCGGGCGCGAAGCCGGCTGCCCCACGGTCCCGGCTTGAGCCATTGCGCGGAGTGCGGCGAACCGATTGCCGAGGCACGTCGAGAGGCAATTCCGGGAGTGAGGCTCTGCCTCGCCTGCCAGCAGGCCGCGGATGCGCGGGCCGAATCCTTCAGCGGCTATAACCGTCGCGGCAGCAAGGACAGCCAGCTGCGCTGAAATTAATCGGCGCTTGCCACAATGGCCCGGATCTGGCCTGCCGCGTCCACGGCACAGAACCACTGCGAAATGCCGTACAGCTGGGTTACCTCGAATACCTCCCATCCTTCAAGGTGACTTGAATCGAGCGTGCGAAGTTCCGGCGGAACCTCCGCGACACTCTCCGGCGGTCGCGCCGACACGCCGATGAAGCGGATGCTGCGCACCGGACCGGATTTCGCCAACAACCCTCTGATCGTGTCCCGCAGCGCCGGATCGGCGCTCGATGAGCTGATTATTGCGGTGAGTACGGTTACCGGATCCGGTTCGGCCCTGCGGCGTGCAGCAGCGGCGCCCGCGTGCTCTTTGCGGTACAGCGTCAGGTTGAAATTGACGTCCAACCGACCCCACCTCGGGACCACATGCGAATTGGACATCGCGGCTTTGAATTCCCATTTCTGCACTGCGCGCACCGCCGCCTCATCCAGCTGGGCATCGCCGCTGCTGTGCAGGACACGTACGGTCCCCGGATGACCGTTCGCGTCCACCAGGAAGGCAACGGAGGTGGTGCCCGCCGCGCGCCGGTCCACCGCCGCCCTGGGGTAATCGGGCTCGACACGGTTGACGATGCCGATTGCGGAGTCGGTGCCGAGCGTCGCGCCCATCGATTCATTGCGGGTGGTGCGGGACACCTCTGAGACATCCGGGGTCGGATCGGGCACTGCCTGCGGCAGGACGATATCGACCGGGACTACCGGCGGCGGTGTGCCGGGATCCTGCAGATGCACATGCACTTTGGGCGTACGGGCCGGCGCGTCCACGATCGGCTTCAGAACCGGCAGCAATGCGACCGTCATGGCGGGCCCATCCGGTTGTGGCACAGGCACGATCCCCAGCCCCACCCCGAATGCCAGCAGGAACAGTGCCTGCACGGCCAGGGCGGCGAGCGTTGCGACGCCGCGAGATGTCCGGTCCTGTGCCATGATCGGCGCCATGATGCCACGAATGATCTCTCGGGCCGCCGCGGCAACGCTCGTCGGCCTCGCCGCCTTCCAACCCGTGGCCCGTGCCGAGCAATGGGCGTATGCCATGCAGACCGGTCACGGCAATCATTCGATTCAAGTGGACGTGGACAGCATCGCCCAACAAACCGGCTACATCGGCGCGCGCCTATTGTATGAGTACTACGGGTCCGCGCCCGGGCCGCGCTCAACCCTGGTCGACGGCGCCTTCGACTGCAAGGGCAGCCGGTTCCAGGTGCTCAGCCGGACCGAATACGCCGCGCCGGAAGCCAAGGGCACTGCCGGAGCAACCACGCGGTCCGACCTTGCGGCTGAGCGCTGGAAGGCGGCCAGTGCCGACCCGGAAACCTTCGCCATCATTGATTGGGTCTGCGGGGTGGCAGCCCACAGGCTCGCGGGTCCCTAGGCCGGCTCCATGCCGTGGCGTTGCTTGACGGCCGTGGCGGACGGCAGACGCATGAAGTCCAGCAGCTGCGCAGCCAGCTGCGGCTGTTCGCAGTGAACACTGATCCCCGCCGAGAAGGTCGTGATGGTCTGGATGGCCGCGGGCAAGGGCCCCAGCACCTCGACACCGGCCACGTTCAGCAACTCGCTGAGCTGTTGAAATCCCAACGCCGCCTGGCCGTTGGCCACCAGCGAACCCACCGGAATGCCCGGCGGGGGCACGACGATGCGCGCCCGGATGCTCTCGAGGATGCCCCACCGCTCGAACAGCTTCTCCAGATACACGCCGCTGGGACCGGTCGAATAGCTCAATGTGCTCGCAACCGACACCGCGGCCTTGACGGCCGTTTCGGTACTGATGTCCGGGCGACTGGCGCCGCTGCGCACGGCAATGGCCACTCCGGATTTCACCAGGTCCACCCGGCCGGGGCGCAGCTGCGACGCGGTGATGAGTTTGTCGATGGCGGTGTCGGACAGCACGACCAGATCGGCGGCCTCGCCGGCCTGGATGCGCTTGGCGACTTCCACGCCGCCGGCAGCCTCGGCCTCGACGCGGTGTCCGGTCTGGGCGGTGAAGCCCTTGATCAGCTCGGCCAGCACTTCGCGGGCGGCCATGGAAGACAGCAGTTTCAGAGGCATCGGCAGGACTCCAGCAGTCGGCCGATATCATCGGCGGTGATCTCCCCCATCGTCGAAATTCGGAACAGGGTGCGCGCGAGGTCCCCCTGTCCCGCATAGATGATGAAGCCGTCGGCCTTGAGCGCATCGTGCAGCACGGGATAGGTGATGCCGCGGGGCAGATGGTAGGCCCGCAGTACCACCGAGGACTCCTGCGGCGTGAGGAGGCCCTCGATACCGAGTTTCGCCAGCCCCGCGCGCACCTGCTCTGCGAGCGCGGCGTAGCGCTGATAGCGCAAGGCGCGTCCGCCTTGCTCCTGGTACTCGCGCAGCGCCTCGCGCAGTCCATAGCAGGCGTGCACCGCGGGCGTGAACGGCGTGTTGCGCTGATCCTGCAGACGCGCCAGGCGGGCCAGATCCAGGTAAAAGGTGCGGCTCACGGCGCGCGCCAGTGCCGCCCGACGCGTGATGACGAACGCGACACCGGGCACGCCGTGCAGGCACTTGTTCGCGGTGGCCGCGACCGCGGTCAGCGCCGGATCGGAAAAATCGATCGCTTCCGCACCGAAACTGCTGACGCCGTCGAGCAGCAGCTGCACACCGTGGGTCGCACACAGGCGCCCCAGAGTGCTGATATCCGTGAGCCGTCCGGTAGTCGTCTCGTGATGCACCACGGCCAGGTGCGTGAAGTTGCCGCGGGCCAGAGTGTCGGCGACCTGACCCGTGTCCGGTGCATGGTGCCACTCGCCGCGCAGCGATTCATGGGCGATGCGGTACTGCGCGCACATCTGCGACAGGCGCTCGCCATAGACGCCGTTTTCCAGCACCAGCACGCGCGCGTCCTGGTGCGGCAGGCTCGCCATCATACTGTCGACCGCCGCGGTGCCCGAGCCGGTCATCAGCACCGCAGTCCAGTGCGCTGGATCCAGATCATGGACGGCAAGCAGCCCGCCGCGGATCTCGTCCTGCAGGTCGAAGAATTCCGGTTCCCGGTGGCACAGGTCCGGGCTGAGGAGACTTCGCCGCACGCGCTCACTCAGGGTCACCGGGCCGGGATTCAGCAGAATCATGAACGTCCTCCGACGCTGATGTGTTGCATGAAGCGCTCGCGAACCTGCCCCGGAGTCACCTTTGGCCGCGGCAGGTCCCGCGGCGTGCCGGTGCGGGTCAGCAGCCGCGCGAAGTGCGGTCCGTCGGATAACTCCAGCCAGGCGGCCAGCTGCGCCACGCAATCCGTGTCCAGACAGGAGCGATACCCGCAGGCGGCGGCCACATCGGCAAAGGCCACCGTCGCGGACACGGTGGCCTGACCTCCCGTGGATTCATGCGCGCTGTTATCCAGCAGCAGGTGCCAGAGATTGCGCGGCGCGCTCGCGCCCACAGTCGCCAGCGCACCCAGTCGCATCAGCGCGGCGCCATCGCCATCCAACGCGATGACCTTCAGATCCGGTCGGGCCAATGCCAGTCCGAGTGCCAGCGGCGTCACGCAGCCCATCGATCCGACCATGTACAAGTGGTTGGCGCGATCGGCCACTGCGTAGAGTTCGCGACCGCAGAAACCCGTCGACGCCAGCAGCACCGTGTCGCTCTCACGGGTGCGCGCCACCATCTCCCGCAGCGCCTCCGCACGCGAGGGGCGCAGCTGCGCTGCCGCGGCGCTGCGACGCACGAGCACCTCGACGGCCGGCGCCTTCGCGACCACAGCCGGCGGCACGACGTGCAGCTCGGTGGTGGCGACACTGCCCTTCTGCATCAGCAACGCGTAGGGTCGCCCGGTGGTGCTCATATGCGCCAGCGCACGCTCCAGCACCGGCACCAGCTGCCCGGCCTCGGTCGGAAACAACTCCCACGCGATCTGCATGGCCTCGAGCAGGGTCGGCGTGATCGGCCCCATCAGCGCGTGCTGGGGCTCATCCGGCACGCCCGGCTGGCCACGCCAGGTGACAATCAACAGCTGCGGCAAGCCGAATGTCCAGGTCAACGAGGTCAGCGGACTTACCGCATTGCCCAGCCCGGAGTTCTGCATCATCGCGACAGCGCGTCCGGCGCCGCGGCGGCCGTCGCCGGCCAGGGTGACACCGGCTGCCAGGGCCACTGCGTCGCCTTCATTCGCCATGGAGACGTACTGCAGGTGCGGGTCCTGCAGTACGTAGTTGATGAACGGCGTCAGATACGAACAGGGAACGCCCGCATACCACTGAAAGCCGCGTGCCCGTGCGGCCTCGACGAAATCACGCGCCTCGAGCATCGAACGGTGCCTGGGCATGCGCGAAATCCACGGCGGAGTGCAGGTCCTCCAGATCATTGACGCCGCGCCAGTGGCCATGCACGTACTGCACGTCGATGGCCGCGCCATCCGCCACCAGCGCATTGATCAGCGCCGGCATGTCGAGCGCGTCAAAATCCGCACGCGCCTGCAGCTGCGCCAACACCCGCTTCAGGCGCGGCACACCGCCGCGGCTGACATTCAGCAGGCCGATCCAGCGGCCATGCGCTTCCGCTGCCGCCTCGGCGCTCGCCGCCTCCTTGCCGGCCACCACCCGCTCGAGCCTGACCGGCGTGCCGAACAGCCCGCGATCATCGGCGCGGGTGCAGTAGGCAAAATCACGCACCGTACGGTTGTCGGCATCAAAGGCAGAGGAATCCACGACCACGGAGAATTCGCCCTTGCTTTCCACGAGCGCGCGCAGCACATAGCTGCGGAACAGCAGATCCCCGTAGGCGATCACGGTATCCGCATCCACTGCACCGGTTGCACAAGCCAGCGATGCCAGCTCGCCGGTTTGCGCGTGCCGGTCGTTGATGACCAGGCGGATGCCGGCGGTGTCGATGACATCAGCCCGGTAGCCGCCGACCACGGTGATCTGATTGATCTGCTGCTTCTTGAAGCCATCGATCAGCCAACGCAGCAGAGGCTTGCCCGCGATGTTGAGCATGATCTTGGGACGATCGGCCGTCTGCGCCTCAAGTCCACGCCCCCGGCCCGCAGCCAGCACGATGGCCGTGCGCGAAGCGGTGGCGGCCGACAGGTACAACCGCTCGGCAGCCGAGTACTCTTCGGCATCCTGCAGCCGGAAGATCTCCTCGACCGAAACGATGCGGTCCTCGACATTCACCACGGTCTGGTTGTCGTGGATATCACGGGCCACGGCCTGCATCGCGGCAGCCGACGAGCGCACCAGGTGGTTGGCCCAGATGACGGTGCTGATGCCCGCCTTGCGGAACACATCGCTGGGCGTGCTGTAGTACTTCGTGGGGACGATGACCAGCGGCGACCGACCACCCCACTCGCGCGCAAATTCCAGGATCTCATCCGGGCGCGACAGCTTGCTGTGGATGAGGATGGCATCGGCGCCCGCGCGCCGGTAGGCCTCCGCGCGCCGCAGGGCCTCGTCCATACCCCAGCCGGCTATCAGCGCTTCGACCCGCGCCACGATGCAGAAATCCGGATCGGTCTGCGTGTCCTTGCCCGCGGCGATCTTGCCCGCGAACTCTTCGACATCCGCAAGCGGCTGGCGCTCGCCGTTCAGAAAACTGTTGGTCTTGGGGAAGATCTTGTCTTCGATGCAGACGCCACCGATTCCGCGCTGTTCGAGCTTGCGCACCAGGCGGCGCAGGTTGTTGAAATTTCCGTACCCGGTGTCACCGTCGAGCAGGATGGGCAGATCGCCGGCATCGGCCATGAACTCCAGCATGTCCACGACCTGGGTCCAGCTCGCCTCGTTGTTGTCGCGCACCCCGAACTGCGCGGATATGGACAGTCCGGAGGCCCAGATGCCGCGAAAACCGGCCTCGCGGACGATGCGCGCGGAAAGACCGTTGTGTGCCTCCATGAGGAACTCGAGTTCCGGGCTCAGCAGCATCTGCCGCAGCTGCGCGCTGCGCGACAGGCGCACCGGGGGCGGCGGCGGATTAGACACTGTCGCGTTCATGCGGCGACTCCTGAGGACAACAGCTGTGGCAGTACTTCGGTGGCGGCCCGTTCAACGTCCGCGGGAAAGTCGATTTCGATCCAGGGTGCGCCGGTGACATCCATGATGCGGAACACCTGGCTGCGCTCCAGGATCAGGTCGCGCACGGTCTCCTCGTGGGGCAGATGTTCGCGACCCGTCGCCACATAGTCGGCGACGAGGTCTGCGAGGCGGCGCGCCGCGCGCTCATCAAACCGGAAGAAGCCCACCGATTCGCCGATGGTCTCGTACTGCAGGCCCGCGGCCACCTGCTTGCGCAGTTCCACCGGGATGCCGTCCCGTACACACACCTTGACGGGTTCGTCACCCGCCTCGAACTCGCGGTCGATGAGGATGCGGTTGCTGGGCGCGGGACCCGCCGTCAGCGCCTGCATGATGCGCTCGTCATAAAGCACGTCGGCATCCATCAGCAGCACATCCCCGCCACGGCGCATGGCATCGGCCACCACGTGCACGGTGAGTACGCTGCCCAGGGTGAAGCGCTCGTTGATGAAGATCTCGGCCCGCGGCAATCCCAGCGCGGCCAGCCGCGCCAGCTCCGCCTCGACCAGCGCGTGCTCGAACCCCAGGCCCAGCACGACCTCCTGCACGCCAGCCGCCTGCAGCAGCCGCAGATGACGCTCAAGAAGGCTTTGATGACCGAACTTCAGCAGGCACTTGGGGAGATGG
>Ga0302314_10011135_pt1 | contig 15710 bp, 13 predicted proteins | sample III_Palsa_N2_3_FD_200533 | JGI IMG/M metagenome (GOLD analysis project Ga0302314, IMG submission 200533) | Peat permafrost microbial communities from Stordalen Mire near Abisko, Sweden - III_Palsa_N2_3 | ecosystem: Environmental > Terrestrial > Soil > Palsa > Peat permafrost | place: Sweden...
CCGCGGCGCGAGCCGTACGCAGCGCCGCCGAACCAAAACGCAGCTCCGTCCGCACGCGCTGCAGCTTCAGCGGCGCGATGGCGCCGCAATCGAGCAACTCCTCCAGCAGCGCCGGCGGCAATCCCGACAGTTCAGCTAGTTCCGGCAGCGACAGTTCGTGCTGTTCGAACCAGAGTACCTCGGTCACTTCAAGTTGCATGGCCAGCCTCCGTGGCGAAGTGCGCGCGCGGATCGAACGCCGAGTCGTTGGACAGTTTCTGGTACAGGTCGCGCTCGGTCTCTCCGACCACGCTCGGCACGACGATCTGCACGATGGCGTACAGGTCCCCCTGGCCTTCCTTGGGCTTGGGCAGTCCGCGATTCGGCAGCCGCAGATGACGCCCGGCTTGCGTGCCGGGTGGGACTTTGAGTCGCACCACACCGCCCGGGGTAGGGACCTCTACCGCGGTGCCGAGCACCGCTTCCCAGGGAGCGAGTGGCAGATCCAGATACAGGTCGTGGCCGGTGGCGCGGTACAGCGGATGCGGCCGCAGGCTGATATTTAGATACAGATCGCCGTTACGGCCGCCATTGAGCCCTTTGCCGCCCTTGCCGGGAAGCCGCAGCCGCTGACCATCGGTGGCGCCTTTCGGGATACGGGCTTTGAAGACATGCGGGGTGCGATGCAGCCGGCCCTCCGCGTCGTACTCCGGCATATTGAGGTCCAGATCGATCTGCGTCCCCTGGAAGGCCTGCTCGATCGTGATCGCGACGGCGATTTCATAGTCCTGTCCGGGCATCGACCGGCGCGTGCCGCGCCCGCCGGCGCCGGCCGCGTGCAGGTGCGAGAACAGATCCGAGAGGTCCAGATCCTCTGCCGCGAAAGGCGACTCGCTGTATTGCTGACGCCAATCGGGGGGCGGCTGAAAGTCCTGACCGGGCGCGTGAGCGCCCAGTTGATCGTAGGCGGCGCGCTTCTGCGGGTCCTTCAGCGTCTGGTAGGCCTCAGCGATCTCCTTGAACTTCTCCTCGGCGCCGGCCTCTTTGGAGACATCGGGATGATACTTGCGCGCGAACCGCCGGTAAGCCTTCTTGATGTCCTCTTCGCTGGCACCGCGTTCGAGACCGAGACTGGCGTAATAGTCCTTGTACTTCATACCGCTTGAGCTCCGGGAGGCGGCGAGAATAACGCAGGCACCCCGAGCGCGCACGATCGGCGCCAGTTGCGCCGGCCACTGCCATTAAGGGAAACTCCCCGCTGCGGGAATTATCGGGACTGAAGGCCTATTTTCAAGCAGAAAATCCTCTGGCGCGGCGCCGAGCACTACGAGGCCGCGCGGCGCGCATCGGTCTGGCGCGCCAATACCCCGGCCCGATTTCCCGCAGCCATCGTGCTGGCCGACAGCGCGCAGGATGTGGTCGCTGCCGTACAGCTCGCGCGCGAGCGCAGTCTTGAGGTCACCGTGCGTTCGGGCGGCCACGGCTGGTCGGCTTCGCATCTGCGGGATGATGTGCTGCTGATCGATGTCTCCCGACTGGATGAGATCTCGATCGACGGCAGCGGTGCGCGCGCCTGGGTGGGGCCGGGCGCCAAGGGCTGGCATCTGAATCGCGAACTGCGCGCAGCCGGGCGCATGTTCCCCGCCGGTCATCATCGCTCGGTCGGACTGGGCGGCTACCTTCTCAATGGTGGCTGGGGCTGGAATGCGCGGCAGTTCGGGGTCGCCTGCTCGAACGTCGCGGCCATCGAGGTGGTCAATGCGCAGGGCGAATTGATCCATGCGGATGAGTCCGTGAATTCCGATTATCTCTGGGCCGCTCGCGGCGCCGGAGCCGGCTTCTTCGGCGTGGTCACCCGCTTCGAGCTCAAGACCTTCGCGTTGCCCGCGATCATACGATTCAGCTCCTATGCCTACGAACTCGAGCATCTGGAGACGGTGCTGCGCTGGGCGATGGAGCTCACGCCGCGGATACCCGAAAACCTGGAGTTCATCATTGGCTCCTACGGCCATGATGGCACCGGCAAGCGCGCCACGCCGCGCGTGTTCGTGAATGCCACGGCCTTTGCCGATTCCGAATCACAGGCCCGGCAGATGCTCGAACTGCTCGAGACCTGCCCTTGCGCGCCGCGCGCGGAGCGAAGGCGCGAGGTTGCCGCCGTCAGCATGGAAGAGCGCCTCGAAATGACCAGCCGCGCGGACCCCGACGGCAAACGCTATGCCGCCGACAATATCTATACCGATGCCAGCGCCGATGAGCTGGTGCCGCTGATGCGCGAACTGTTCGCCGGTCTGCCTTCGGCGCACTCGCACATTTTCTGGTGGAACTGGGGGCCGCTGCGACCCCTGCCGGACATGGCCCTGTCGATTCAGGGCAACATTTACCTGGCCTGCTACTCGGTGTGGGACCATGAGGCGGATGATGCGCCGATGGAGCGCTGGGTAGTCGATCAGATGAAACGCCTCGAGCATCTGGCGGTGGGCAGCAAGCTCAACGATGAGAACATGGCGCGCCGCCCGGCGCGGTATTTTTCCGATGCGGCCGCGGCGCGGCTCGAGCGGTTGCGGATGCTGCACGACCCGGAGCACCGCTTCGCCTCGTTTCCCAAATGACTCCCGCCGCGCAGGCTGGCGGTCTTTTTTACGGTTGGATAGTTGCCGGTGCCGCGGCCTTGGGGATCGCGTGCAGCTTCTCGGTGCTCGTGACCACCATCACGAGCCTGTTCGCCGCGCCACTGTCGCTCGAGATGGGCTGGACGACGCCGCAGATCATGCTTGGCCCCCTCGTGGCAGGATTGTGCGGACTGACCACGGCACCGCTCATCGGTGCTCTGTGCGATCGCTTCGGCGCGCGGCGCATCGTGCTGCTCTCGTTTCTGGTCGAAGTGGGCATCGTCGCTTCGTTCCATAATCTCAGTTCGTGGCTTCCCGGGTATTGGCTGCGTTACGGCGCACTGGCCCTGCTGTGCATGGGCACGACGCAAGTCGCCTTCAGCCGCATCATCTCTTCCTGGTTCAATCGGCGCCTTGGGCTCGCGCTCGGCATCGCCCTGGCAGGGGTCGGGGTCGGCGGTTATGGATGGTCGCTGCTGGTACAGCGGCTCATCGATCTGTATGGCTGGCGCAATGCGTATCTGTTTGTCGCCGGCATCGTCGCCTGCCTGACGCTGCCAGTGCTGTTCCTGCTCCTGCGCGACACGCCTGCCAGTGTCGGACTGGGCGTCGATGGCCAGCCGGCTACGACCGCCCTGCGTGGCGCACCGGTCACGGGCATGACACTGCGCCAGGCGATCGCCTCGCCGCAGTACCGGCTCATGGCAGTGACGTTTTTCCTCTTCGGCCTGAGCCTGCAGGGCGCGCAACTCAATCTGGTTCCAATGTTGACCAGCCGCGGGGTGTCGGCACAGCTCGCGGCCCATACGCAGGCCATCATGCTGCTCACGCTGATCGTCGGGCGCGTGTCATCGGGCTTTCTGCTGGACCGTTTCTTCGCCCCGCGCGTATCACAAGGTTTCCTGCTGGCCCCGATCGCCGGCATCGCCGCGCTGGCGCTCGGGGCTACCGGCTGGGGCGCCCTGGTGTCGGCAATGGGAATCGGTCTGGCGGTCGGCGGTGAGTCGGATGTGATTGCCTACCTGGTGCGGCGCTACTTCGGAATGCGGGAATACAGCCGAATCTACGGGACTTTTTTCTCTTTCTTTGGCGCCGGTGCTTCGCTCGGCCCCTTTGCGACCTCCTGGGGAGTCGCGCACTCGAGCGGGGGCTACGGCACCGTTCTGTGGTACCACGTCACAGCGCTGATCGTGACCGCACTATTATTATCCGCCTTCCAGCCTTATCGGCGCGACTGATCCAGGACGCGAATGTCGGCTCAGACCTACAACTCCGGCAGCAGCGCGGCACGTGGTGCTGTGGCAGGCGCAACAGGAGTAGAATGCGCGCCCAGCGGCCAGGGGCCCGCCGCCACAATCATGATGGGTCACCGGGGTGGTGAAATGTTCACAATGCACAGGTATTGGGGCGCGGCCTTGGCCGCGGTGTTACTGACGGCGTGCGGATCCGATTCCACGACGTCGGCGGTATCGAGTTCGACGACCCACGGCACGCTGTCCGAAGACCCGCCGCTGCGGATCGCCTCCCTGAACGCCGCGAGCTTTGCCGCCCAGCTGTCGGCCAACGCAACCGCGGCGCAGCTGGTTCAGATAACCGGCGTGCCGACTTGCGGTGTCGATTTCTATTACATCAAGTTCTGGACTGTCGGCGCATCCGGCGAGACCACGCTGTCCTCCGGCGCGCTGATGGTGCCCACGGGGGCAGCGCCCGCCTGCTCGGGGCCGCGGCCGATCGTGCTCTATGCGCATGGCACGTGGACCGACAAGACCGGCAATATCGCGGACATCACCAACACGGTCACGCCCTCTCCGACCAACAGCGAGAACGTGATAGTGGCGGCGACCTATGCCGCCCAAGGTTATATCGTCGTAGCTCCTAACTACGCCGGTTACGATATCTCAACGCTGGGTTATCACCCCTATCTCGATGCCGTACAGCAGTCGGGCGAGATGATCGACGCCCTGACCGCGGCCCGGACGGCATTGCCGAATACCATGTCCGCGGCAACCAGCGACAGCGGCAAGCTGTTCGTCACCGGTTACTCGCAGGGAGGCCACGTGGCGATGGCCACGCAGCGCGCCCTGGAAGCCGCCGGTCAGACCGTGACGGCCGCGGCGCACGGTTCCGGACCTTTTGCCCTCGAAGCTTTCGGGGATGCGGAATTCTTCGGCAGCGTCAGTTTGGGCTCAACAGTGTTCACGCCCCTGGTGACGACCAGCTATCAGCACGCTTACGGCAACATCTACACCGCGACGACCGATGTCTACTCGGCTACCTACGCCACCGGCATCGATACTCTGCTGCCGAGCGCTACCCCTATCGGCACGCTCATCTCGACTGGCAAACTGCCCGAGACGGCGCTCTTCGACAGCACGACCCCCGTGGTGACGGTGCCCAATAACCCAACGCTGTCGGCAATCCTGACTGGGGCGTTGGCCGTGCCCGCTGACCCGACCAATCCCGACACACCGCTGTTCGATGCGGGGTTCGGCTCACCGTATCTGATCAACAATGACTACCGTGTCAGCTATGCCCTGGATGCGGCATCCAATCCGGACGGCGCAGTGCCAACACCCGCCGCCGGAGTGCCGCTCGCCGCCGCGCCACCGACGCAAACCTTGCGACTCGCGTTCTACAAAAACGACCTGCGCAACGGCAACTGGGCGCCCAACTCACCGACGCTGCTGTGCGGCGGAGATCAGGATCCGGAGGTGTTCTTCAGCGTTAATACCGAGACGATGGCGGCATTCTGGAGCGCGTTGCCGGCCGGCCTCATCACGGTGCTGGACGTCAACGCAACGCCTGCGGGACCCTTCGCGCCCATCCAAACCGCCTTTCAAGAGGCCGTAGCCGCTCAGCTGGCCTACTACACGTCCCCTGCGGGCGGTAGCCTGACACTGACTCAGGCAGAGGAGTTGCTGCTACCGAGCTACCACTCCTCCGTGGAACCGTTCTGCGATGTGGCTGCGCGTACCTTCTTCAGCCAATTCTAAGGGAATAGGCCATGACAAAATTCGCCCCGCGCGTGCTCTCCGCCGCCTGCCTGACCCTGACCGCCTCGCTGGCCTTCGCGGATGAGGTCCCGGACAACACCTTTCGCGTTGGCGCCTATGCGGTCTTCTTTCACACCAGCGCAGGCTATCTGGCAGGCCCTTACATTCCGCCGGGCGAGGACCTGAGCGCGACCGTAAAAAACGTACAGACCCCGTACCTTGCCTATCTGCGAAAGCTGTCGACACACTTCACGTTCGAATTCGCCTTCGGCGTTCCGCCGCTGACCAAGGCTTACGGCAAGGGTCCGGCGACGCTCGCCGGCACGGTGCCGTTCAATGGCCAGCAGCTCTTGACCTCGCGCTGGCTCGCGCCCACTGCGCTGCTCGAGTATGTGTTCCTGGATGACAGCTACGCGTTGCGACCGTATATCGGCGCCGGAGTCAATTACTCCATGTTTTACGATCGCAACATCACCCCCGCCGGTGAAGCGATCATCGGTGGCCCGACCCGTGTGGAGTTGAGCAACTCCGTTGGACCAGCTGTGACAGGCGGCTTGACCTATCGTCTACCGAAGAATTGGAGTCTCATGGCCTCGTATTCTTGGGCGAGGGTGACGTCGCATTTGCACGCCATTACAACGGACGTTGTCCGCACTGACTCCATCAGCTTTGGCCCGACGACGTTCGTGGCCGCAGTCGGCTATTCGTTCTAGAGAACTCGCACTCGCTGCCGCCGCGAACCGCGGCGCCGACCGCGCGGCCGTGTAGGATTGGGATGCCGCGACTGCTCCCGCGCCTATCGCATGGCCCTCGCCTACACGCCAATAAGGATCAGACTGACAGTGAGCGCACGGTGCTTGCGGCACCTTTAGCGTGTCTGATAAACGACGCTGCATGGAGTACGTCATGGCACGTAAGTACAGCAAATCGAGCGAGCGCAAGGTCGAGCGCGCAATGGAGGAAATGAAGCGCGGCACTCTGCGCAGCGGAAGTTCAGGGGCAAAAGTCACCAGCCGCAAGCAGGCCATCGCCATTGGTTCATCCGAAGCGCGCCGTGCCGGCGCCCGGGTTCCCAGACAGGCAGCGCGGAAGACCACGCGCCGCAAGTCGGCCTAAGTAGACGTCAACGGCCGCGCGGATTTCTCCACTGTGCAGTGGGTGCCGATACCCACGCCCTGAAGCATCGGCGCACGCTGGCTGAAACCACGCCATGATCAATCGGCAATTCGACCACTCGATACCACGATGCCTGCTCATCGCGGATGACAATGACGATGCCGCAGAAAGTCTCGCCATGCTGCTGCGCATGGAGGGCCACGAAGTCGTGGTGGTCGGCAATGGACGCGACGCCCTCCACGCGGTGAGCGCGCTGCGGCCCAGTGTTGTCGTGCTCGATATCGGCATGCCGGATATCAGTGGCTACGAGGTGGCCCGGCAGCTGCGCCAGACGCGGGAGGGGCAGTCGCTGACCCTGATCGCGGTCACCGGTTGGGGCCAGGAGCGCGACAAGCTTCGTGCGCGCGATGCCGGATTCGACCATCATTTTACAAAACCCATCGATCCGAACACCCTCCTCGAACTGGTGAAGCGGATGGATCCCGATCGCTGAGCGCATCATGTCGCGAATGCGGCGTTCTCCTACGGAACCGTCATAAACTTACGCTATAACCTCTCAGGCGTGCGCAAACCGCGCTCTGCGGCGACGGATGGAAAGCTCATGGTGACGGTTCTGGTCGAAAGGCGTGAGTTCGGAGAAAAGCGCGGATCTGCAATTCGCCATTGGCGCAACGCGAAGCCCGGGGGCGAGCCCGCCGCCGAGCAGCCGCCCGCTGCCAGCCCACGCAGGCGTGATCCGTCGTCGTCCAGCAATCAACTCAGTCCCGGAGACCGGTATCGGCAGATCAGCGTGTTCGCCTACTACAAGGCTGAGCAGAGAGGCTTTGCTCCCGGGCATATGTGGGATGACTGGCTGGCCGCCGAACGCGCAGTCGACTCTCGAATCGAGAGCGGCTCAGTGAAGGCGCCCGCTCCGGACCGCCGCTCAATCGGCTAGTCGGCCCTCAGCAGCGGCATCGCTGGACGAAGGCGGGGTTCACCTTTAGAATTGTTGGTTCCGCCGAGAATGTCTGCGTGCCGAGAGTGGCGCGCCAGTCTTGTACCGCGCGCCCGTAGCTCAGCTGGATAGAGTACCTGGCTACGAACCAGGGGGTCGGGAGTTCGAATCTCTCCGGGCGCGCCACAAACTTTTATCGCGATCAATCATTTAGCAATTCGCTCACGAGCCGATCCCGCGACGAAGCCATGTGGTTGCGGGAGATTTGCGGGACTCCGCCCCGCACACCTTGTCCGCCGCCTCGATCAGGCTCGCGAGCTCCGCCTGCGAGTAGTGCGTCGTGATCCGCCCGCTCCGATGACCCAACAGGTCCTGCCGGTCCTCGAAGCTCACGCCGGAGGCTCGCAACCGTCGACCGAAGGTGTGCTTCAAGTCGTGTACCCGCACCCGCCTGAAGCCCTCTGGTGCCGGCTCGCCCCTGAGTTTCTCCCACCGGTCGGCGGCACGCACGCGCGCACTCTGCCAGGCGCTGTTGTTCATGCTCCGTATCGGCTTCGGCGCTGTCCTCTTGGACTCCTGAACGAAGACGAACTCGGCGTGCTTCCCGCGCAGGCTCTCGATCACCGAGCGCGCGACCCGGTTCAAGACCACGAGCCGCTCCTCGCCGTTCTTTACCCGCTCGCTGGGAATCAAGAACACCGAGGTCTCGAGCTCGGGCACCTGGACTTCATAGCTCCACTTGAGACCGCACACCTCTTGCTCTCGCGTTCCGGTGTTCACTTTGAAGATCGCCATCCTGGCCAAGTGGTCCGGGAGCTCCTGGAACAGGAGCGTTTGCTCCTCGGCCGAGAGCGGATAGGGTGGCCGGGCATCCGCGATCTGGAAGAGCCTGATCTTGGGCGCCGTCTCGAGCCAAGTCATGCCCCGCTCGTCCATCCATTCACCCGACGCCAGCTTCAAGATCCGCCGCACGACCGCGAGGGCCAAATTGACGGTCTTGGTCTTCACCCCATCCGCCCGACGCTTCGCGATGAACGCCTGCAGGGATCCCATATGCACCTGTTTCAGCGCGCAGCTCCCGATGAAGGGATCGAGCGCCTTCAGGTGCATGGCGTCATCTCCGATGCTTTTCTTGTGCTGGTATTCCATGAGGTACTTGGTCGCTGCTGCTCGAAAGGTGTGGTCTTCCCGGAGGCCGTAGAGGCGCGCCTCCCGCAGGTCGTTGACACGTTTCGCGAGAACCTCCTGCGCCTTGGCGACATCACCCGTTCCAGTGCTCTCGCAAATTCGCACTCCTCCCACGCGCTTGTCGATGTGCCAGACGCCACCACGCTTGGTAAGGCCTGATTGCTGTTGTCCCATGGCTGTCTCCTTTGAGGGTTGGCCGCGGGACGTCCGTTGCGGCTCTTATAGTCGTCGGCGACGGATTCCATTTCAAGCCGATCGAAAGCGCGGCCCTGCCGGCCGATCCGGATCTCGGTGAGGTGAGGGCGAACCTCGCGGTTGAATCGGTTCTTATCCATGCCGAAGAAACGCGGCGCATCGCGCAGGCGTATGAAACGCGGCAGGACGGCCAAGGTGCCAGCTGAATATGCAGCGCGAATCACGCTAAACGAGCTCGGGTGTGGTTCCGGTCGCTTAGGGCTACATTGTCACGTGTTCGCATTTTGGCGCTTGGGTGCGAAAGGGGGTGGGGCGAATTCGCCGCAAATCGAGTGAAACTCGGCCCTGCACCACCGGCATAGCGACCGACGCGACGAATGAACCCTGAGGCTTCGCGCGATTTTGAGCTGAACGCAGGATAGCGCGCGGCTTACGTTTAGGGCCAAATTGGCCCAATGCGTTGTGCGGAAACTTTGAAGACGCACGTCTCACCGGAGATGAAACTCCAGGCGAGGTCGGTTGCGGATCGCGAATTCCTGTCGGAAGCGGCTTGGCTCAAGCGCCTCGTGATACGCGAGATTCGGGCCCGCAACGACGCATCAGGTGCCGAAAGCGATCTCCCGCGGTCGGAGAATATTCCCGGAGAGACCAGCGTGGCTTCGGGAAACAGTGGTGCCGGCAAGCCAATGCTGGTGCGCCTCACGGTCGAGGACAGGCTGCTCCTGGACGCCCGGGCCGAGGCGCGCGGCATGCGGCCGGCTACCTACGCATCCGTCTTGCTCCGATCGCATTTGCGCCAGCTCACGCCGCTACCCAAGGACGAACTCCTTGCGCTCAAGCGCAGCATCGCTGAGCTGGGATCGATCGGCCGGAACATTAATCAGATCGCGCGGGCGGTGAGCGGCGGCGGAGAGGTGCCCGGGTCGCTACGGGGCGAGTTCCCGGCAATGCTGAAAATCTGCTCGGCGTTGCGAGATCACATCAAGGCGCTTCTCAGTGCGAACCTCGCCAGTTGGGCGGCGGGGCACGCCCGTGGAGACAAGTAGCGTCCAGCCAATTTGACCAAGGGAACCTGGTTGCCATGTGGCCGGAGTTGACCGGCTGCCGTCTAATTGGTATCCCGAAACCCGTCCTTCGCGAACCGGTTACCAATGCTGTTCACAGCCGCCTCTCGCCCCTTATCCGAATGACCGGTTCGGAATGCACAATCGGGCAGCTGACGGCCAGGAGCTGCCAGTCGGACGCTTCGACATTCTCCCCGAAAGCAGTCATTTCTCGGCCCGAACGCGGGTTCGTTGCCAACGCGGCCGGCATCCGCGAACATGACTCACGCTCAGTCAGGGAGAGGCACGTGGTGGAGGCTGGTGGATCGGACCCGGTCGATGGTGCGCGGAGCGGCGCGCCCGGCATCGCGCCAATTTCGAGTCCGACCAGCGTTGTATTTATCAGTTACGCCTCGCAGGACGCGGCAGTGGCTGAAGCCCTGTGCGCTGCTCTGGAGCGAGAGGGCATCGCTTGCTGGATCGCACCGCGCAACGTAAGGCCAGGTGACTTCTATGCCGACGCGATCGTGCGGGGCATCAATGCCTGCCCGGTTCTGGTGCTCGTCCTCTCCCAAGCCGCCATCGATTCGCCTCATGTTCTTCGTGAGGTGGAGCGCGCCAGCGCCAAGAAACACACGGTCATTACGTTCCGCCTTGACGCTGCAGCTCTGCCTCCAGGATTGGAATACTTTCTGAGCGCATCGCAATGGATCGATTCGGGCGGCAAAAACACCGATCGCTTATTTCCTAACCTCATCGACGCAGTACGCGGCCGAATGGCGCCCCAGCCTAAGGCCGATCCTGAGTCACGGTCCTTGAGTCGACGGGCGCCCAAGCAGCACTCAAGCCGCCTTGTTCTGCCTATGGCAGTCGTGGTCGCCCTGGCGCTGGCTTATCTTGTCGCGGATAAGTTCTGGCTCTCCAGGCATGCTAGGACCGCGCCACAGGCGGCTACTCCCTCTTCACTGGCCCAAGCGAACCTGTTGCCCCCCACGTCTGGCGGTACCGATTCGGCCTTCGCCCCACCGGCTCATTCGATTGCCGTGCTGCCGTTTGTGAACATGAGCGGCGATCCCAAGCAGGATTACTTTTCCGACGGCATCAGCGAAGAGCTCCTCAATGCTCTCTCTCAGTTGAACGACTTGCAAGTGATCGCAAGGACCTCTTCATTCTCTTTTAAGGGCCAAGACCTCGATGTATCAGCGATAGCCCGCAAGCTAAATGTCGGATCCATCCTAGAAGGTAGCGTGCGCCGAGCCGGCAATACGGTACGCATCACTGCGCAGCTGATCAATACGGTGACCGGATTTCATCTATGGTCGCAAACATATGATCGAAATCTCACCGATATCCTGAAAGTCCAGAGTGAGGTAGCTACATCGGTCGCGCAACAACTTGAAGCCAAGCTTGTCGCCAATGAAGCGAACAAGATGGATGTAGGCGGCACGAAAAACGCGGAGGCATATGATATTTACCTACAAGGCAGCCAGCTTCTTGTAACCACAGAATCAGGGGAAGCGAGGTATCGCGCGGCTTTGGCGCTCTTCGATCAAGCCATCGTACTCGATCCAAATTACGCTGCCGCCTACACGAAGCGGGCATTTACGCTAGTTTGTATTCGTGCGGCATCTGTCAATCTAGAGAATCGCAAACATGAGGCCGAAGAAGCCATGGCGGCTGCGCAGCACGCCATCGCGCTGGCGCCGGGATTTGCCGAAGCGCACCTTACGTTGGCCATAGTTTTGGACGGCGGGTTTGATTTCACCGGCGCTGCTCGCGAGTACGACCGAGCGCTAGCTCTGGCACCGGGCAGCGCACGCGTGCAAGGTCTTTTTTCTCTATCTGCCGCAGCAATGGGCCATTTTGCCCCTGCTATAACAGCGGCAGAGCGCTCCGTAAGTCTTGATCCGCAGAGTTTCTGGCATCACCTGTTTCTGGCCCGGGTTTTAAACCGTGCGCGCCGCTACGGCGACGCGCTGACGGCGTTCAAGGAGGCTCAAGCGCTTAATCCTGCCTCGCATATGATCGAAGCAGAAATAATAATCGACAATGTTCTGGCATCGGGTCAAATAGAGCAGGCGAGGCAGCAGTGTGAATCACCCAGCGCACTGCTCAACGAAGACGATCGGCACCAATGTCTGGCACTGGCCTACCATGCCTCGGGGCGGCAAGCGGATGCCGAACGCGAATTCGCGGAGTATAGGGCGCTCGGGGATTCTATGGCATATCAATATGCTGGGATCTATGCGCAATGGGGGGACAATGTCGAGGCCCTGCAGTGGCTGAGCAAAGCCGAACGGCTGCGCGATCCGGGTCTGGTGGACATGAAAGTGGACTGGCAGCTCGATCCAATCCGCAATGAGCCGCAGTTCAAAGCCATCGAGGCGCGGATGAGATTTCCGCCGTAATTTGCACGGCAGGCCTGCCAGGAAGCGGACGTTCTCGACCGGCAGAAAAGGGTCAATCAGGCCCATTCGGGAGCAATCCCCAGTTTAAGGGCGGCGGCGCCGGCCGGAACCGTTCCGGCCGGCGCGCCCTCCGGTCCGCGTCCTAGACCTCAGTCTGTTCGGCCATCTCCAACGCGTCGTCGACCTCGATCCCCAGATACCGCACCGTGCTTTCCAGTTTGGTGTGTCCCAACAGCAGCTGCACGGCTCGCAGGTTCTTCGTCCGCCGGTAGATCAGCGATGCCTTCGTTCGGCGCATAGTGTGGGTTCCGTACGCGCCTGCATCCAAGCCGATTGCGGTGACCCAAGCTTCGACGATTCGGGCGTATTGTCGAGTCGACAGATGCGGGGAGAGGCGCAGCCGACTAGGGAACAAATAGTCCTCGCTCCTGAGGGCAGCGTGTCGAATCCAAGCAAGGACAGAATTGCGGGTCGGCTCGGTGATCTCAAACTGCACCGGTCGCTGGGTTTTCTGTTGCATGACAATCGCGCGCGCGGCAATCCGGTCGCCGTGCGAGACATCTCGGACACGCAGCTGCACGAGATCGCAGCCGCGCAACTTGCTGTCGAGCGCCATATTGAAGAGCGCGAGCTCGCGCTTGCGATCGCCAAGTTCGAGACGAACCCGAATCGCCCAAATGTCCCTGAGTTTGAGCGGTGCCTTCTGCCCGACCAGCTTGCCCTTGTTCCAGGGATCGCGGCGGCCACATATAACGGGGGATGCCAGCATTTTGAACTCCTACAGTTTGAAGGGAAGTTCAAAGCGTGAAATTCATAAGCTGGAGGGCAAAGCTACCGGTCGACAGATCTCGCCGACACGCTTTAACAGTGCGGATGCGAAAGACGATTGTTAAAGGGCAATGATGACCCCTTGCAGCCGGTCGCCACCGTCCGGTTTCGGGTATCCAAGCTGGCCTGCTTTCACCAACTTCTCACTGCGGAAACTTCAACTCCCGCTCAATCGCCTGAAAGCGCGGCTCTTGGCGCAAGGGATCCATGAACGGGTCGGTCTTGAGGTTCTCTAGGCCCGGGTCCCGCAGCCGCCACGCCGTGTCGAGCGATTCAAGCGCCTTCGCCCGCTGGCCCCACTGCGCATAGATCGTGGCGTACTGATACGCCGCGGCATCGCCCCCGAAGGCCTTCAATTTCGCAAGCTCGGCTTCCGCATCCGCGTGCCGCCCGAGCTTGTCATAGATCACCGCGAGGCACCATTGACTCCCCCAGTAATCCCGCTTCGTCTCGCATGAGGCGCGCGCGCGCTCAAGATCCCCGAGCCCGTAATAGGCGAACCCGCGACTCGCGTAGGTCGCCTTGAAGTCGGGGGAAAGACTGATGACTTCTGCGAAAGCCGCAACCGCCTCTTCATAGCGGCGGGCCGTATACAGCGCCCGGCCGAGCTGATAATGGCTGTTGCTAGCGAGCGGGTCGAGCACGACGGCGCGGCGGAGGGCGGCAATGCCCGCATCGAAGTGCCCCATATAGACTGCAAATCCGCCGCTATCGCGCAAAACCTGGGCATTACCTGGCGCGAGCGCCAGCGCCCGCTCGTATTCGTCATTCGCCTGCGTGAAGTCGAGGGTTCCAGTTTCCGCAACAAACGCCAATGCGAGGTGGGCCTGGGCCAGGTCCGGTGCGAGGATAAGCGCCTGGCGCGCATCCGCCTGCGCCTTGTCAAAGCCTTCACGCATCGCCGCTGGCGTCTCGGCCTCCCCGGCGGCCTCAGAATGAGCGATCGACCGGCCGGCGAACGCGAGCGCATAGTGCGGATCGAGGCGAATCGCTTCCGTGTACGCGGCCATCGCGGCGGGGAGGTCTTTGGAGTCGCGAAATGAGCCGTACGCCTTCGCCCCGCGCAGATACGCATCGAAGGCCGCCGGGTTACCCGTCCCGCCGAGCTCGACTTTGGCCGCGACATCGCCGAGGAGTGTGACTTTGAGGGAGCTTGCCACCGCGGTTGCGATCTCGGTCTGAAGTTTCAGCACATCCCCTAAGTCCCGGTCATAGGTCTTCGACCACAGGTGAAAGCCCGTGACCGCATTGATCAACTGCGCGGTGATGCGGATGGTGTTCGCGGAGCGCCGTACACTGCCTTCGAGGACTGCGCCCACGTTCAGTTTGCGCGCGATCGTGCCGATGTCGGTGTTCGTACCCTTAAACGAGAACGCCGAGGTGCGGGCGGCCACCTGCAGCTCGTTGATCTCGGAGAGCGAGTTGAGGAGCTCCTCCGTGAGCCCGTCGGAGAAGTACTCCTGCTCCTTGTCCCCACTCATGTTCGCAAAGGGCAGCACGGCGATCGAGTGCGGCGGGGGGTTGAAGGCGGTGGACGCGGCGAGGTGCTTTGAGATCCAGAACTTGTCAGCCACGAAGTACGCGAGCATTGCGAAGACGACGGCAACGATCGCGAGCAGGACCGGCATTGACCTCCTAGAGGCGCGCACCGGCTCCCTGAGTCCGGGTGCGGCACCCGACACGGCGCTCAACGGCGACAGCTCCGGGGACAGCAGGCGCTTGATCCGTTCGACGAAAGCGGTAGGTGTCTCGCCTCCCGGCAGGCGCGTCCACTGCACCTGTCGAAAGCGCTCCGGTACATCCGCGCGCGAGTCACTCGTGTCATCGATGACGACCGGAACCAGAAACGCTACGCGGTCGGACATGTCGCCAGTGCGTTCGACCGCCAACCTCCACTCCCGACGAAAGTACCCCTCGTGACGAGCGTTAGAGTGCGCGGAGATGAGGGGCACGAAGAGAGCGCAGTCGTGGATCTCGTGCCGGATCTTCTGATCCCACGCATCCCCGCCCCGCAGCTCGCTCTGATCGAGAAAGACCTGGATGCCGGCGGCACGAAGTGCTTCGCAAATCTTCTGAGCCGCCTGCGCATCCTGCGAGGCGTAGCTTAGAAATACCACCCTGCCCGGGTCGGTCACGGTGCTCTTATCATGCGGTGGGTCCCCGAGGAAATTCTCCTTCGGGGTGGTCGGTTATTCACGGGCTCTTTGTCATCGTCTCGGTAGCCTACCCTAAGTATTGAGTGGCTGCTTTACGGCCGGTATTTCAGCTCGGTGAGCGGCAAGTATTGGCCGAGGCTGTGTGAAAACGTCACGCGAAATCGTAAAATAGAGGGGGTTCGAAATCGAGGACTGCGCATGAGCGGATTCATCGATGAAGCGGATCGAAGCCAGGGAACATTACTGCCGGAGCGG
>Ga0302314_10011136_pt1 | contig 15710 bp, 12 predicted proteins | sample III_Palsa_N2_3_FD_200533 | JGI IMG/M metagenome (GOLD analysis project Ga0302314, IMG submission 200533) | Peat permafrost microbial communities from Stordalen Mire near Abisko, Sweden - III_Palsa_N2_3 | ecosystem: Environmental > Terrestrial > Soil > Palsa > Peat permafrost | place: Sweden...
CCTGCCAGCGCTCCGCGATGTCCGCGGTGCCGAGGGGGAGGTCGAACTGGTCGAGGATCCGCATGACGATGTGGTCCACCAGGTCGCCGATGCCGTTCGGGATGTCGTAGAAGGCCGGCATCGGCGGAACGATGCGCACGCCCATCCGGGAGAGGGCGAGCATGTTGGCGAGGTGGATCTCGTTGAGCGGGGTCTCCCGGGGCACCAGGACCAGCGGGCGCCGCTCCTTGAGGGTGACGTCGGCGGCGCGGGCGATGAGGTTGTCGGCCAGGCCGTGTCGTATCGCCGCGAGCGTCTTCATGCTGCACGGTACGACGGCCATGCCCGCGACCGGATAGGAACCGGAGGAGACGGTGGCGCCCAGGTCGCCGAACTTGTGAGTCACATCGGCGAGTTCGGCGAAGTCCCGGGCGCTGTACGGGGTCTCCGTCTCGATGGTGGAGCGGGCCCAGGTGCTCAGCACCAGATGGGTCTCCACCTCCGGCACCGTGCGCAGGACCTGCAGCAGGCGGACGGCGATCGGGGCCCCGGTGGCGCCGGTGACGCCCACGACGAGGCGGATGGGGGGTGCGTCGGTCACGGTGTGCTCCTGGTACGGAAGGGGGAGGGCGGGGGAGCGGGCGCACCGTGCTCCCCTGCCCCGGCGGCTACAGCGGCTGCAGCGGCTACAGCGGCAGGACGCCCGCCCAGCGCTCGCGCAGCTCCGCGCGGGTCGCCCGGTCGACCCGGTTGGCGGCCGGATACCGGTCCTTCCACGCGAACGGCTTGCAGGCGTCGATCAGCACGATGCCCATCGACAGGTCGCCGGCGGCGCGCCGGTCGGGTGCCAGCCGGGGGTCGATGGCGGTGGTGGGCGCGCGCACCACCTGGATCGACTGGGACGGGTCGACCCGGGTGAACATCGCCCACAGGACATGGTTGATGTCGGTGATGTCGATGTCCTCGTCGACCACGACGAAGTACCGCTCCATGCCGCCGGTGCGCTTGCGTCCGGCCGCTGCCAGCAGCGCGTGCATGGCGTCCCCGGCGCCGCTCTGCTCGATCGAGACCACCATCAGCAGCTGCCGGGCGTAGGCCCACACGCCCCTGACGTTCTGCACGCCGGAGGCCTCCAGGTGGTCCCAGGTCACCGACGCCGAGTACAGCGGCACGGCCTGGTCGCCCGCCGGGATGGTCGGCAGCATCGGCGGGGCGCCGAGGATGATCGGGTCGTCGCGGTGCAGGATCCGGGTGACCCGGACCACGGTCTCCTGGCCCGAGTGGGTGTAGTAGCCGGTCCACTCGCCGAAGGGCCCCTCCAGCACGGACTCCTCCTCGACCGGCGGCAGCTCGCCCTCGATCACGATCTCCGCGTACGCCGGTATCGGCAGCTCGCTGCCGGGAGCGTGGAGGACCTCGACGCCCTCCCCGCGGAGCCCGCCCGCCAGGTCGTACTCCGACATCCCGGAGGGGGCGGCGATGGCGGCGGCGGTGGACAGGATCGGGTCCTGGCCCACCACCACCGCGATCGGGCAGTTCTCGCCGCGCGCCCAGTACTTCTCGGCGATCGCCTTGGCGTGCCGGTTGCCGAGCATCCACAGCGACAGCCGGTCCCGGCCCTGGACGCAGGCCCGGTAGGTGCCGACGTTGACCCAGCCGCTGTCGGGGTCACGGGTGATCACCATGCAGGCGGTGCCGATGTAGCGGCCGCCGTCCCCGTCGTGCCAGCGAGGCGCGGGGAAGATCTCCAGGTCGACGTCCGCGCCGGTCAGGATGTTCTCCAGGATCGGGCCGGTGCTGACCTCGACCGGGGGGATCGGCTCGATCTGCTTGCTCAGGTCCTTCCAGGCCCGGACGATGTCGAGCTTGTCGGTGTCGGGCGGCAGCCCCAGTGCCACCGCGGTGCGGGCGGCGGTGCCCATGAAGTTGGTGAACACCCGGTACCCCGCCGGGAACCCCGGAATGTTGTCGAACAGCAGCGCCGGGCCCTCCTGCTCCGCCAGCAGCTCGGTGATGCCGCCGATGTCCCGGTCCCGGTCGGCGCCGTCGATCCGGAGGACCTCGTCCGCGCCGAGGGCCTCGGTCATCCGGTCGATGTAGTCCCGAAGGTCACGGAAATTGCTCATCTGCTGCTCCTCTTCGACTGTTTCGACTGCTTCGCTGTCCTCAACAGCGATCATGCGAATCGGCCGCGAACGGCGGCAACGAGTCCGGACGCGCGCGCCGGATACCGCCCGGGATAGAGTCTGGATGCGTGGAAACCCTCAATCTCCAGCTGGTCCACGCCCTGCAGATCGACGGGCGCGCCCCGCTGCGCCGGATCGCCTCGGTGCTGGGCGTCTCCGAGCAGGCGGTCGCCCGCCGCTACGCCACCCTGTGCGAGACGGCCGGACTGCGCGTCGTCGGCCGGCTCAACCCCCGGCCGGTCGGGCAGACCGTGTGGGCGCTGCGGCTGCAGTCCGTCCCCAGCGCCGCGCTCGGCCTGGCCCGGAGCCTGGCCGCGCGGGAGGACACCCGCTGGGTCCAGCTCGCCTCCGGCGGCACCGAGATCATCTGCCATCTGGTGGCGCAGCGGGACAGCGCCCAGGACGCGCCGGTGCGGCTGCTCGACCGGCTGCCCGGGGCCACCTCGGTCACCGCGCAGCGGGTGCTGCGGCTGTTCAAGGGCGGCCCGACCACCTGGGGCGCGCTCACCTCCGCCCTGGACCAGGAGCAGCAGGCGGCCCTGGCCCCTGACTTCCCGCCCCCGGACGCCTGGTCGGCGCCGCTGGAACTCACCGACCTCGACCACGTCCTGCTGGCCGCGCTGACCCGCGACGGCCGGGCGACCTATGCCGCGCTGGCCGCCGAGGCCCGCTGCCACGAGTCGACGGTGCGCCGCCGGATCGCCCAACTGCGGACCGCCGGAGCGCTGTTCTTCGCCCTGGACATCGACGAGCGGCTGTTGGGCAGTCCGGGGGCCACCGCCATCCGGATGTCGGTGCGGCCCGCGCACCTCGCCGCCGTCGGCGCGGCGCTGGCGGAACACCACGAGGTCGCCTACGCCGGCGCCACCACCGGAACGACCAACCTGCTCGCCAGCGTCCTCTGCCCCGACGACGAGTACCTCTTCGGCTACCTCACCGACCGCCTCGGCGCCCTCCCGGGGGTGGACGCGGTCGAGACCGCCCCGATCGTCCGCACCCTCAAACGCGTCGGCACGGTCGGCCGCGCCCGGCGCTAGGGCGCCGACAGTTCGGGCGGGGCCGAAGTGTCGTCGACCTAGGCTCGGGTGATGGAACAGCAGAACGAGAACGCCCCGGTGCCCCGGGTGCAGACGGTGACCGGACCCGTCGATCCCGCCGAGCTGGGCCGGGTGCTCTCGCACGAGCACCTGCTGGCGCTGACGCCGGGCCCCTGGCTCTCCGGCGGCCGGCGGGGCGGAGCCGACGGGGCGGAGGAGTCGGCGGCGGCGTTCGACCGCGAGCAGGTCGAGCTCGCCGTCGCGGCCCTCGGCGGGCTGGCGGCCCACGGGGTGGACACCGTCGTCGACCTCAGCCCGTACGGCGATGCGGGGCGTGACGCGTGGGGCAGGAACACCGCGCTGCTACGGGAGATCTCCCGGCGCAGCGGGGTGTGGATCGTCGCCGGGACGGCCACCTACCGCGAGGCGTTCAGCCCGGCCTGGGTGCGGGCGGCCGGCGTCGAGGAGATCACCCGGCGGTTCGTCGAGGACGCGCAGGTGGGGATCGGCGGGAGCGGGGTGCGCGCGGGCATCCTGGGCGAGGTGCCCACGGGGCTGGGGGAGGTCACGGGGCACGAGCGCAAGGGGCTGCGCGCGGCCGCCCGTGCGCACCACCTCACCGGACTCGCCATCAGTACCCACACCACCCACGGGACCATGGCGCTGGAGCAGATCGACCTGCTGGAGGAGGAACAGGTCGACCCCGGCCGGGTGGTCATCGGTCACCTGGACAACCACCCCGAACTCGACTATCTCCGCCGGGTGCTGGACCGGGGGGTGAACATCGCCTTCGACTCGGTCGGGAAGCAGAACTGGGACCTGCGGCTGCCGCCGGCGACCGACCCGCAGCCCGACGGGCCCCACACTCGGCAGTCCCTGCGGCAGTCCGACGTCACCCGCGCGGACCGGCTGGCGCTGCTGGTCGCCGAGGGCCACGCCGAGCGCATTCTGCTGTCGCAGGACCTCACCGGCCCCCAGGTGCAGCAGAACCCGGCCACCCACGGTCAGTGGGGCTACGCCTACCTGAGCGCGGTCTTCCTCCCGATGCTCCTCGAACGCGGTGTCAACGAGGAGCAGGTCGAGACGATGATGCACAGCAACCCGGTCCGGCTGCTCACGGTGTGACCGCCAGTCGGCGGCCGGCCAGGGTCTCGGCGGCGGCCTGGCCGCAGACGCGGGCGGCGCCGTGGGTGGCGACGAACACGGAGCCGCCGGGGTCGCCGTGCGGGACGCCGAGCTCGACGACGACGGCGTCCGGGCGCTGCGCCAGCAGCGCGGCGATCCACTGTCGCACCGTGGGACGGCGGTGGGCGTCGCGGACCGCGAGTACCAGCGGCCGGGAGGCGGCCGCGGCGAGGACGGCGGCGAGGGTCTCCCGGTCGAGCGGCGCGCCGGCCGCGAGGGTGGTGTGGGTGGTGCCGGGCAGCAGCGCGGCCAGCGCGGGGCGCAACCCCCAGGGCACGCCCTCGCCGCTGACCACGGTGCCCGGGACGCCGAACTCGACCAGGTGCGGGGCCGCCGCCAGCGGCAGCACCGCCTCGCCGGTCAGTCGGACCCGGACGGCCCGGCGCGCCGCCGCCAGCCCCAGGCCGGGGGAGGCGGGCCGGGCAGGGTGCGCGGCGGCGAGGGCGCGGCGCCAGGCGCCGAACTCGGCGACCCGCGCGGCGGCCTGCTCCAGCCGTTCCTGGCCGAGCACGCCCTGGGTGACCGCATCGGCGACCGCCTCGCGCAGCGCCAGCACCTCGCGCTCGCCCGAGCGGTTGCCGAGGCAGACCAGGTCCACGCCGGCGGCCAGCGCCCGGACCGTTGCCCCGGCGAGGCCGTAGCGGGCCCGGACCGCCTGCATCTCGACCGCGTCGCTCACCACCATGCCCTCGAATCCCAGCTCCTCCCGCAGGAGTTCGGTGACCAGACGCGGGCTGACGGTGGCCGGGCGGTCCGGGTCGAGCGCGGGCAGCAGCAGGTGACCGGTCATCACCGCGCGGACCCCGGCGCCGATCGCGGCCCGGAACGGGGGCAGCGCCACCGCCGCCAGCCGCACGCGGTCGAAGGGGACCACGGGCAGGTCGAGGTGCGAGTCGACGGCGGTCTCGCCGTGCCCGGGGAAGTGCTTGACGCAGGCGGTGACCCCGGCCGAGTGCAGGCCGCGCACCCAGGCCGCGACATGACGGGACACCAGCTCCGGGTCCGCACCGAAGGAACGGGTGCCGATGACCGGGTTGTCGGGATTGCTGTTGACATCGGCGTCCGGTGCGAAGTCGAGGTCGATCGAGAGCACGCGCAGCTCCGCGCCGACCGAGCGGGCCACCGCCTCGCTCAGCCGCTCGTCGTCGACGGTGCCGAGGGCCAGGGCGCCGGGGTAGGAGGAGCCGGTGGCCGCCTCCAGCCGGGTGATGTCGCCGCTCTCCTCGTCGACGGCGACGATCACCTCCGGGTTCTCGGCCCGCAGGGCCGCGGTCAGGGCGGCAGTCTGTTGCCGGTCGCGGACGTTGGGGGCGAACAGCAGGACCGAGGCGAGGCCCTCCGACAGCCGGCGGCGGATCCAGTCGGGCGGGGTGGCGCCGACGAAGCCGGGCTGGAGCACGCGGTCCGCCAGGGACAGCAGTTCGGGAAGGGAGGGCGGTATTTCGGTCACCCCATCGGTAAACTGATGACACATTTCAGCCGTGCGACGGTGGAAATTTACCAGGGTGCCGAGCTGTCAGCGGCCCTGCGACCGGAGGAACGGATGGGTTTCCCCGAGGCGGCCGACGCCGCCGCGTCCCTGGTCCGGACGGCCGTGGCGGACGGCGTCGTCCCCGGGGCCGTGCTGCTCGCCGGGCGCGGCGCGGAGGGCCCGGTCGCCGCCCACGCCTTCGGCCGCACCGACTCCGGCCCCGACGCCCGCCCGGTGACCGTGGACACCGTCTTCGACCTCGCCTCGCTGACCAAGGTGGTGGCCACCATGCCCGCGGTGCTGCGCCTGGTCGAGCAGGGCGGGCTGAGCCTCGACCGACCGGTCGCGCACTGGCTGCCGCGCTTCTCCGGCGGTGGGCACGAACGGGTGACGGTACGCCAACTGCTGACCCACAGCTCGGGCCTGCCGGCCCACCGGCACTTCTGGACGCTGCCGGTGAGCTCCGCCGACCGGCTGGCCGCCGTACTCGCGGAGCCGCTGGAGACCGCGCCCGGCACCGAGGTGCGCTACTCCGACCTCGGGTTCATCGTGCTGGGCGAGCTGGTGGCGGCGGTGGCGGCCCAGCCGCTGGACCGCGCGGTCGACGCCCTGGTGCTGGAGCCGCTCGGCCTGACCTCGACGCGCTACCTGCCGCCGGCCGACTGGCGCGGGCGGACCGCCGCCACCGAGGCGCCCCCCGGCCGCCCGCCCAAGGTCGGCGTGGTCCACGACGAGAACGCCGAGGCGCTCGGCGGCGTCGCCGGGCACGCGGGGCTCTTCGGCACCGCCCCCGACCTGGCCCGCTGTCTGCGGACCGGCTGGCTGGCGGAGCAGGGCCCGCTGCTCGCCCCGGCCCTGCGCGCCGAGGCGCTGCGCAACCAGACCGCCGGACTGGGAGGGGTGCGCGGACTGGGCTGGACGCTGCGCGGTGACCGCTGGGACCACATGTCGGAGGCCTGGCCGGAGACCGGCGCGGGGCACACCGGATTCACCGGAACCAGCCTCGCCCTCGACCCGGTCGGCGGTCTCTGGGCGGTGCTGCTCACCAATGCGGTCCACTTCGGGCGCGATCGCCGCGCCGTGGCGCTGCGCCGGACGGTGCACGCCGCACTGGCCACCGCGCGCTGAACCCCACCGCGCTCAGCCCCGCCGCGCTCAGCCCCGCCCCGCCTCGCGCTCAGCCTTCCGCTGCGGTCGCCAGCGCCGGGCGCACCCGTCCGCCGTTGGCGGCCAGGGCGCTGCGGGCGCGCTCGGGACCGCAGTCGGCCAGCAGGCCGACCAGCGCGGTCTTGAGCTCCCCGCCGGCCGCCGCCAGCGCCTCGGCGCAGGCGGCGGGGGAGCGTCCGGTGGCCTCCTCCAGGATGGCCGACAGCCGACCGCGCAGCTTGTCGTTGCCGGCCGCCACGTCGACCATCAGGTTCGAGTAGGTGTGGCCCATCGCCACCATCGTCGCCGTGGACAGGCTGTTCAGCAGCAGCTTGTGCGCGGTGGCGGCCTTCAGCCGGGTCGAGCCGGTGATCGCCTCGGGACCGGTGTCGACGCCCAGGTGGACCTCGGCCAGCGGGGCCAGCTCGGCCTGCGGGTTGGCGCTGACCAGTACCGTGAAGGCCCCGGCGGCGCGGGCCGCCTGCAGCGCTCCGCCGACGTAGGGGGTGCGCCCGCTGGCGGTGATGCCCACGGCCACGTCCAGCGGCCCCATGTCGGCGGCGTCCGCGGCCCCGTCCTCGGCCCGGTCCTCGGCGCCCTCGGTGGGCAGGGTGAGCGCGGCCGACCCGCCCGCGTGGTGCGCCACGACCAGCCCTGGGCGGACGCCGAAGGTGGGGATGAGCTCGGCCGCGTCCATCACCGCCAGCCGGCCCGAGCTGCCGGCCCCGAAGTAGTGAAGCCGTCCCCCCGAGCCGAGTTGACGGACCGTCCGGTCGACCACCAGGGCCAGCCCGGGCAGGACGGCGGCGACCGCGTCGGCGGCGGTCCGGTCCTCCGCGTTGAGCAGGCGGAGCACCTCGACGGTGGGGAGCCGGTCGATGTCGAGCGTGCGGGGATTGCGTCGCTCGGTGGGCGATTCGACGCGGACGGAGTGGTGCGGAGTCATCGCGGAGGTCCTCTCGGTCACGATCACGATCACGGCGTAGCCGCAGCGGTGGATTCGGCACCAATCGTCCCGGCAGCACCGCCCGGTACGTCGGCGACGGGGCGAACGGCAGGTCAGCTACCGTGGCGAGGCGGTCGAACACGGACCCGGACGAACACGGACCCGGACCAACACCGACTCGGACGGAGCGGATGCAGTGGCGGTGGTGCTGGCGGTGGATCTCGGCCGGACCGGCTGCCGGGCCGGGGTGTGGACGGGTCGCGGTGAAGAGCCCCGGGCGACCCGGGAGGTTCCGGGGACGCCCGGCCTCGCCGCCCCCGGCGGGGCCGCCGAGGCCGGGACGGTGGTGCTCGCGGTCGCGCGGGAGCTGCTCCGAGCGGTTGGGATCCGGCGGGTGGACGCGGTCTGTGTCGGTGCGGCCGGCGCCCTGGCCGCACCCGAGGCCGCCCGGGCGCTGGCCGGGGCCGTGCTGGCGGGGCTTCCGGCCGAGGAGACCGCGGTCACCAGCGACGCGGTGACCGCCCACGCCGGTGCGCTGGGCCGGGCCACCGGAGTGGTGCTCGCCGCCGGGACCGGGGCGGTCGCCGTCGGGGTGGGCACCGGCGGAACCTTCGCGGTGGTCGACGGCTGGGGCCCGTGGCTCGGCGACGAGGGCGGCGGCGCCTGGATCGGGACGGCCGGGCTGCGGGCCGCCCTGCGCGCGCACGACGGGCGCGGCGAACCCACGGCTCTGCTGGAGGCCGCCGTCGCGGAGTTCGGCGCCCTGTCCCGGCTGCCGACGGTGCTCGACGAGGGCGGCAATCCGGCCCGCCGCGCCGCCTCGTTCGCGCCCGCGGTCGCGCGGGCCGCCGCCGAGGGGGACCGCGCGGCGGTCGGGATCCTCCACTCGGCCGCCACCGCGCTGAGCGAGGCGGTGGCCGCCGCCGCCCGGCGCAGCTGCGGCCCGGATCCGGCCCCGGTCGTGCTCACCGGGGGCCTGGTGAACCTGGGCGCACCGCTGCTGACGCCGCTGTACGCCGCGCTGGCCGAGCTCGCTCCGGCGCTGCGGCCGCAGCCGCCGCTCGGCGACCCGCTCGGCGGGGCCAGGCTGCTCGCCCTGCCGGCCGAGGGACCGCACGAACCGCTGATCACCCGGCTGCGCCGCTGAGGCGCGAGCCCCACCTCGGCCGGCAGCGAGCCGGACGAGCAGTCAGTAGCGGTCGCCGGTGGGCGCCGGGAGGGCGTCCAGCTCCGCCAGGTCGGCGGCGGTCAGGTCGAGGTCGGCCGCCGCGACGTTGTCCAGCAGGTACTTCGGGGTCTTGGTGCCCGGGATCGGCACCACCCGGTTGCCCTGGGCGACCACCCAGGCCAGGGCGACCTGCGCGGGGGTGGCCCCGTGCCGCTCGGCGACCGCCCGCACCGTCTCCACCAGCGCCTGGTTGGCGGCCAGCGCCTCCGCCTGGAAGCGCGGCAGGGTGCTGCGCCAGTCCTCGGCCGGGAGGTCCGCGACGCTGCTGAAGCGTCCGGCCAGGAAGCCGCGCCCGAGCGGGGAGAAGGGCAGGAACGCGATGCCCTCGCGCTCGCAGTAAGGCAGCACCTCCGCCAGCACGTCCCGGGTCCACAGCGACAGCTCCGACTGGACGGAGGCGACCGGGTGGACCGCCCGGGCCCGGCGGATCTCCTCCACCGAGACCTCGGACAGGCCGATCCGCAGTGCCTTTCCGGCCGCGACCACCTCGGCCAGGGCGCCCCAGGTCTCCTCGATCGGGACCTCGGGGTCGACCCGGTGCAGCTGGTAGAGGTCGACGTGGTCGGTCCCGAGGCGGCGGAGGCTGTCGTCGATCGAGGCCCGGACGTGCTCCGGCCGCCCGTTGCGCACCAGTTGGGCGCCGTGGGCCAGGCTGTCACCGCCCTCCTGGGTCAGCCCCACCTTGGTCGCCAGCACCACCTGGTCCCGCAGGCCGCCGCCGAGCGCCCGGCCGACCAGCGACTCATTGGTGTAGGGGCCGTAGACGTTCGCCGTGTCGATCAGCGTCACCCCGAGGTCGACGGCCTGCCGGAGCACCGCGACCGAAGCCTCGTCGTCGCGCCCGTTGGGGTCGTAGGCATGGGTCATCCCCATGCACCCCAGTCCGATCACGCCGACCTGCGGACCCTCGTTGCCCAGGCTGGTGGTACGCATCTGGTTGCACTCCTCTGCGGGACGTCGTCTCGGTCTGTGTGCCCCAGCTTCCCTCTTCGAGTGCGCTCGAAGTCAAGTCGGGCCTGCCGTCAGCGCGGGGCGGAACCCGGGGTTCCGTCAGCAGCCGCTTCCCCCACGTCGAGATAGGTCTGGCTCAGGTGCTGCTGCAGCCGTGCGTGCCGGAACTGGTAGACGGCACCGGCCTGCCGCAGCACCCCGCGCCGATGGGCGTCGTCCAGGTAGGCGACCACCCGCCACGGCAGCCGCCTGGTCAGCGGCAGGCAGATGCGGGTGAACAGCACCCATTGCCCCCAGGCGGTGAAGGCCAGCGCGTAGGACGCGGCCCCGCCGATCCCGCCGATCGCCCCGATGACGAATCCGTTGGCGATCGGCCAGTTCACGTTTCCGAGGTGCCCGCGCAGGAGTTCCACCGTCGTCCACCCGATGACGGCGATGGCCACGGCGAGGGCCGGCGCGACGACCGCGACCTGGCGGAGCACCGTGGTGCGGTTGCTCAGCAGCAGGCTGGTCGGGGTGGCGGCCGAGCCGACGTCGACCGGCGTCTCCAAGGCCACCACGCTGCCGAGGACGCACCCGGCGGCCAGCCCGAAGACGATGCCGAACCCCAGCATGTTGATCAGCGTCGACTTGACCGCATCACCGCCGTAGGCGGTGTGCCCGAACAGGATCCGCGCTTCCAGGATGAGCGCGGGGCCGTACGCGACTCCGACCGCCATACCGCCGACGCATCCGATGCCGAACCAGGAGAGGAAGCGTCTCCACCTCGGCGGCCCCTCGGCTCCGTGCCGCAGGCCGACCAGCCGCAACTGCGTGCGCGAGGGCTCGAAGGTGGCCCTGTCGAACACGGTCACCAACCCGTAGATCAGCCCGAAGGTCAGGCCGACCGCGGGTCCGTACAGGAGGGCGTCGAGCACGCTCGCCTCCGGTTCGACCGGCGTCCTGCCCACGCCGAACAGGTCCAGGGGCCAGAAGACGAGCCAGTCCGCCAACGCGGTGAGCATCGCGGAAGCCATGGTGACGGCCAGGATCCGGACGGACGGGCGGACCGCCCCCGCCAACTGCCACCAGGCCAGGTCCTGATGACCGTGCTCCTGGTCGCGGTCGAGGTGGGCGGCGAGGTGGCCCGCGTACCGCAGTGCCCGGTCCGGGTCCCAGGTGCGCTGCCGCCGGGAGCGGGTGGCGGGCCCGTGCGCGGTCTGCGGCTGGGGCCGGTAGACGGTCGGCACGAAGCCGGCCAGCAAGTGCTCTTCGAGAGCTTCGGGCGTCGGAAACCTGTCGGTGTCCAGCAGGACGGCCGGATCACGGCCGGGGACGTTGCTGTAGACGGTCCTGGCCAGGACGACCATCAACGGGGTACTGAGGACGGCGGTGAGATGCCGGCAGGCCGGGCTGTCCGGCTGCCGGACCAGCCGGTCCACGACCGAGTCCCACACCGTCGGCGATCTCTCGCCCGGTTCGGCCGGTTCGGCCGGTTCGCCCGGTGCGGCCGACGCGGTCGGTCGGGCGGTGAGCGGCAGGTATTCGGCCAGGTCGGCGGTGGTCAGGTCGGTCAGCTCGACGCCGGCGGCCCTGGTGAGCACGTCGGTCGCGGTGACCGCGTCGGCGAACTCCCGGGTACGGCTGGTCAGCAGGAACGGCAGCGTGCTTGCGTTGAGGGCGTCCAGCGCGGCGCCGTGCAGACCGGCGGCTATCTCGTCGAAGCCGTCGAGGACCGGCAGGATCCAGCCGGCCGCCAGCAGCGCCGCGGCCAGGGTCGAGCCGTCGGGCGCGCGGGCGTCCAGGTCCGGGTTGTCGCGCAGCAGGCGCCCGACGAGCCACTCGCGCAGTCCGACGGCGGTCGGTTCCCACGACCCCAGGCTGAACACCACCGGCACGGGCTCGCCGTCGACGCGGGTGCGCAGATAGTCCAGGACGAATCGCAGCGTCAGCACCGTCTTGCCGGATCCGGCGCGGCCGAGCACCACCAGCCGCCCGGAGCCGATGCGCCGGTACGCGTCCGCGATCTCCGACAGACCACCCGACAGGGAGGGCGGAGCCGAGGCCGACCCGGCGCCGTGGACATTGTCCGGATGGTCGACCCAGTTCGCCCGCGCCGAGCCCCACTTCACCGGTAGCGGGCGGGGATCGTGGACCCGGCGCCGCTCCTCCTCCAGGGTCCACCGGCCGTGCTCGTTGTGGGCCAGGGTCTCCGCGACCTCGGTCAGCACGCCCCGGTAGGGCATCGCCACGCGCTTCGCCGGCCCGGGAGCCGACGCGAGGGGCGCGGCACCCGGCTCGACCACGGTCCCGGCGCTCGCCGTGACGGCGGCGGCACCGGTGCGTGCGGAGAGGAGCTCCTGCCAGACGGTGTCACGGTCGCGCCCCAACGCGTCGGCGAGCGCATGGGCGGCCAGCTTCACCGTGCCCGTCCGGGTGTCGTTCGGTGTCCCGGTCTCCATCCGGTGGATGGTGCGCACGCCCAGCCCGGCTGCCTCGGCCAGCTGCTCCTGCGTCATCCCGGCCTCGCCGCGCAGATCGCGCAGCAGCGTGCCGAACTGGCTCGCCACGTCGATGCCTCCGCTTCGGTCATGCTCATTATCAAATGCTCGGCCACTGTATCCAAGCTCGGTCGGCCATATATGGCCGGTTCCCGGCGCCCTTCTGACCTGGGCCGATGGCCGGTGCGGACGGCACGATGACGGACATGTCGAACGCGAGAGGCAGGAATGCATGGCGGCGAGCCGTAGGTACCGGTGCGGCGAGTGCGCATATCGGCCGCGTGGTGTGTCAGCAGCCGGGAGTGCCGAACGGCTCGCCGAGCACTACGCCGCGTGTCATCCCGGCGTTCCCGGTCTCGGCGGCGCGGGGTTCCGCCGAGCACGTCGCCGCGAGGTCATCGGTTGCCTGCTGATCATGGCGACCCTGCTCCTGCTCCTCTTCATCGCCGCCGCGTCCCACTAGCGGACACCTCCCACCGACCAAGGACTGAGGACTCACGATGAAACCAACGCTGACCGCCTGGCGCTCCCGGGCGAAAGCGGTCGTAGCCACCGTCGGAATGATCGCCGCGATGGCGATCGCCGCACCGGCCGCCCACGCGGACGCGTCGGACCCGTCCGGCCCGCCGACGCTGACCAACGGCTTCGGGCTGACGCAGGTCAACGACCCGTCGCTGCAGAACAATCCGTACATACCGGCCGCCACCGCCACCGACTTCACCGTCACCGTGACGACGCCCGACGTCGCCAACGACACCGGCACGGTCGGGCACCACATCCGGATCGTCCTGCCCTCCGGCTACTACAGCGACCCGACCGCGCACTATCCGGTCCTGTACCTGCTGAACGGCTCCCCGGGCGACCCCTGCGACTACTTCGCGCCCGCCTACTTCCCGAAGCTCAACGCGCTGGCGCACGACTCGGGGATGATCATCGTCATGCCGGACGGCGGCGCGCGCGGCTGGTACTCCAACTGGGCGAACCAGACCACCGCGGCCGGCGCCCAGGACTGGGCGAGCTTCGAGGTCGACCAGGTGGTCCCCTTCATCGACGCCAACCTGCGCACCCTCCCGGACAAGGCCGACCGCGCCATCGCCGGCATCTCCATGGGCGGCTTCGGCGCCCTGCACCTGGCCCAGGACTACCCGGGCACCTTCAGCCAGGTGGCGAGCCTCTCCGGCGACGTCGACATGGGCGAGGACGCCATGGACCTGCGCCTGGCCGTCGTCGCCTCGCTCACCGACGCGACCGGGGTCATCGACGACGCGAGCGCCGCCAGCGGCTCGAACTCCGCCGGCAGCACCTACTGGAGCGCCTGTCGCGCGCCGGGCGACGCCTACACACCGGCGGTCACCAGCGACGCGATCTTCGGCTCGCCGTACCCCATCTCCTGGACCCCGCCGTACAACGACTCCCTCTGGAACGCCGCCGACCCGGTCGAGAACGCTGCCGCTCTCGCCGGAACGAACGTCTCCATCTACACCGGCAACGGCGGCGGCAATCCCACCAGTGCCGAGTTCTGGCTGGAGAGCGCGGCCCAGCACCTCGACTCCGCCCTGGTCGCGGCCGGCAACACGCCGTACTTCGAGGACTACGGCAACGGTTCCACCTGGGGCTGCGACGGCGGTCATGACGCCGGGTGCTGGGACCAGGACCTGGCCAACCTGCTGCCGCGGCTGCAGCAGGCCTTCGCCAAGAGCGACGGCACGGGACAGGCCACCAAGGCCTGACGCAGAGCGGCAGTTCGCACCATCCGTACCGAAAGGAACGCACTCATGGCAACCACCACTGCGAGTCCCGCGGTGTTCTTCAGGAGGATCCTGGTCGCGATCGTGGCCGCGTGCTGCATCGCGGTCGGGTTCACCGCCGGTCCCGCCGTCGCGGCCACGCCGTCCGGCGGCATCACCGCCCTCAGCGGAGTGGGCATCACCTCGGTCAGCAACGGCTACAGCCTGGACGACCAGAACGGCACCACGTCGGCCGGCTCCATCATCGTCACCAATCCGACGCCCGGCTACGACGAGTCGTGGACCGTCGGCACCCTGGCCACCGACGGATCCTTCCCCCTCGTCAACGACGGCACCGGGCTGTGCATCGACGCCGGCCTGCCGCTGCGTCAGCAGTCCTGTGACGGGCGCTCGACCGAGAGCTGGTACTTCCAGCCGGTCAGCGGATCGTCGACGGCCTTCATGATCCGCCAGGAGGGCACGGACAACTGCCTGGACCTGCTGCTGGGCGCCTGGTACCCCGACGCCTGGACCGACAGCTACGGCTGCAACGGCAGCGCGGCCCAGCAGTGGACGCTTCCCGCCAGTGCCGACCAGGCGGCGACGAGCCTGGCCCTCGACCATGCCGCCTCCGTCTGCGTGAGCACCGCGTCGACCTGCTCGTGGACCACCGGAAGCCAGAGCCCGGCCGCTCCACTGCCGCTGCAGTGCGTCTCGCCGGTCTGGTACAACAACACCTCGGCGCCGGTGACCTACGCCTTCCAGCTCAACAACACCACCGGCTGGTCGGACACCATCGGCGGCACCCTGGGCACGGAGTTCGACGACACCAACGCCTCACAGGTCGGGGTCAGCGGCGGCGCCGCTCCCGCGCCCAGCTTCCAGAACACCCTCACCCTCGAAGGCAAGATCACCACCTCTGTCTCCGGCTCTTTCACCAACAGCGTCAGCCAGACGCTGGGCAACACGGTGACCATGCCGATCCCAGTCGGCCAGTACGGATGGGTCGCGCTGTCGGAACTGGCGACCCAGGTCACCGGCAACTGGACCTTCGACGTCGGCGGCTTCCCGTGGACCGCTCCCGACACGGTCACCGTGCCGCTCACCACCGACACCGCCGGCGGCACCAGCATCTACGTCGCCGAGACCAACCTGAGCTTCGGGTCCTGCACCGGCTGATCCCGGTACGCGTTCGGAACACCTGGGACCCGACGACCGACAGCGGCGCCGCAGCCGAGCGACACGGCGGCGGCGCCGCTGTCTCAGCGGGTGGCGAGCCGCTCCAGCAGGGTTGCGGTCCGTGCCAGCAATGCCCGCTCCTCGTCCGTGAGTTCGGCCTCGATGGCCTGCGCGAGCCAACCGGCCCTGCGGCCG
>Ga0302314_10011137_pt1 | contig 15710 bp, 12 predicted proteins | sample III_Palsa_N2_3_FD_200533 | JGI IMG/M metagenome (GOLD analysis project Ga0302314, IMG submission 200533) | Peat permafrost microbial communities from Stordalen Mire near Abisko, Sweden - III_Palsa_N2_3 | ecosystem: Environmental > Terrestrial > Soil > Palsa > Peat permafrost | place: Sweden...
TGGGTTGTGACGGGGTCGTTGGGACGGGGGGTGCGGTCAAGGCCGCGGGCGCGGGCGGAAGACACTTGCGAAAGTGCTTCGGCAACTCGGAGGCGCACGTCTCCAGCGAATCTTAGTCTACCACTGATTTAGACGTATCCAGCGGCGAAAAGATTCCAAACGCACCACAGCCCGCACTGGTTTGTGCAGGCTGTAGATTCCGCGAAAGACTTGATCCGGACTCGATGCCCGGTTAAGTCTGAGATGTTGAGTCTCTAGACGGGCAGGCTGAGGCCGCAGCCAATGGAGATGGCCATCGCGTAAATGCCGATAATGGCTGCGATCATTGCGAACATGGGGCTGTAGTTGCTGACGAAGTTGCGAAAATCTGCCAAGTGAATCCCTTTCGAAAGACCATCTTGCACGGGATTCTGAGGGAAACGGGAGGAGACCAATGGCCTCGCTTCCGGCAAACCTGCCGCGAGATGATCTCCTTATCGGCTGGATTTCAGGAAACATGAGTCAGGGTGGGGGAATTATGCTATGTATAACAAAAACAGCATGTTAGATCGATGTCTGCAGATCGGTCGGGAGGCCATGTTGCGTTATCGGACGTTCTAGTCTGCGAATCGCAGCGGTAGGGCGCGCCTAAAGGGCCTTGGCAAAGATCAGGTCGCAGCACTGCTGGCTACCCACCTGAAAGACGCGGGTACCCGCCTCGGTGAAGCCGTTGCGGCGGTAAAAGGCGATGGCGCGCAGGTTTGTCGCGTGGGTGCCGAGCAGGAGTCGGGTGGTGCCAAGGGCTCGTGCGTCGGCGACGGCGGCGTCCATGAGGGCCTGGGCGGGCCGTAGGTTGGGGATCGGCGCGCAGGCGGGGTCGAGGACAGGAGCAGAGCGAAAGCGCGAAAACAGGTAGATGCGCTTGAGCTCGATGTCGGTGGGGACGACGTCGATGGTGGGGAGCTCCGGGGTGCAGAGCAGCACGTAGCCGACGATCGATCCGGGTTCATCGGGAAAACCAACGGCAGCACCCGTGACGGCGACGGTGATGCGGGTATTGGGATCAGCGAGGTAGTGGGCGTAGGCGTCGGCTGTATGGTTCTTGAGCGCGTGGGCGACGATGTCGGGGCCGGGAAGCATCCAGGTGAAGGCTTCGAGGAACGTAGCAGCGCCGGTGAGGGCGAGCGCGGGTGCGTCGGCGAGTGTGGCGCGGCGGAGTGTGACGGTCTCGATGGCGTCTGGTGCAGGGTTTGGGGCACAGGATTTGATGGCGTCGATGGACATGGAATTTCTCGCAAGCACGATGGTAGCTGATGGGCGGGATTCAGGTAGCGTGGAGAGGCGATGGAGAAGATTTTGGCGTCGATGACGGTGCACGAGAAGGATGCTGCGTACGGTCGGCTGGCCGAGCAGTTGGTGGACGATGCGCGTGTGCCCAGGGCGCTGCGGGAGCTTGCACAGGATCCTCGCGTGACGGTGCGGCGGGGTGGCGCACCGGGTGAGGGCAAGTGCGTTGTGTACTGGATGCAGCGGGCGCAGCGGGGGCTCGACAACCACGCGCTGAACCTGGCGGTTGCGGTAGGCAATGCGCTGGATCTGCCGGTGGTTGCGTACTTCGCGGCCATCAGCAACTTTCCGCACGCGAACCTGCGGCACTATGCGTTCCTCAACCAGGGCTTGCCGGATGTGGAGGAGGATTGCGCGGAGCGTGGCGTGGGTTTCGTGATGCGGAGAGCGCCGCACGAAGATCATCTCAAGTTCTTCGACGACGTGGACGCCGTGATGGTGATTGGCGACGAGAATCCGATGCGCGAGCCGGAGAAGTGGCGCGTGCAGGTTGCGCAGGAGCTGATGATTCCCTTCTGGACCGTGGACGCGGATGTGATTGTGCCTTCGAAGCTATTGGAGAAGGCGCAGTTCAGTGCGGCGGTGGCGCGGCCTCGACTGTATCGTGCGCTGCCGGAGTTTCTTGTGCCATACACCAACCCTCACGCTGAGGTGAAGTGGAAGCGACCGCTTGGATTGCACGCCGACGATGTGCGCGACGACATTACGCGCGGGTGGCCGGATTTTGATCGCAGCGTGAAGCCTGTGGAGGCTTGGACCGGTGGACACCACGCCGCGGTGAAGCGGCTGCACCTGTTCTGCGCAGCGATGCTGACCAACTACGATCGTGATCGTAATCATCCTGAGACGGATGGGACCAGCAAGATGAGTCCGTATCTGCACTTCGGTCATATCGGGCCGCAGACGATTGCGCTGGCGGTGGATGCGGCCGCGAAGCAGCATCCGCATTTGAAGGCGGAGCGCGAGAGTTATTTCAACGAGCTGATCGCGTGGCGCGAGTTGAGTGTGAACTTCGTGCGCTATCAGTCGGAGTATGACTCGCCTGCATGCGCGGATAACTGGGCTAAGCAGACGATTGAAGAGCATGATCGCGATCAGCGCGAGGTGCTGTACAAGCTGCCGCAGTTGGAGAATGCGCAGACGTACGACGAACTTTGGAACGCCGCGCAGATCCAGATGGTGCGCTATGGATGGATGCACAACTACCTGCGCATGTACTGGGCGAAGAAGATTATTGAGTGGACGCCGAATGTGCGCATCGCCATGAAAGTGGCGATTTATCTGAACGATAAATACTTTATCGATGGGCGCGATCCGAATGGATATGCAGGTATCGCTTGGTCGATGCTGGGCAAGTTCGATCGCGTGTGGTTCGATCGGCCAATCTTTGGGAAGCGGCGGTATATGTCTGGCGCGAGTACCGGCAGGAAATTCAAATCGGCGCTGTACGTGCAGCAGATGAATGCCTTGCCGGAGTGAGAGTGTGCAGCTGATTCGCTAGCGAGCGGGGAGCTTATAGAGGGCTTCGGCGTTGCGGTGGAGGACCATGCGGGCAAGCTCGTCGGCGCGGGCTGGCGAAATTTCACCGTCCTGCTCCATGCCGGCGAGGGCCATGGCCAGAGCATTGCGGGCGTTGCGCGCGCCGAGCCAGGTCGCTTCCTCCCAGCCGAAGGTGTCGCTGTAGGGGTAGCCATCCGTGCCGAAGAGGACTTTGTCCGGATAGAGCTCGAGCCATTCACGTAACCAGGTGGAGAGCGTGCGTGCGGGAATCATGATGGCCTGTTGCGAGATGTCGAGATAGACGTTCGGCTTCTGCAGCAACGCGCCAGCCTCATGCACAAACGGCCAACCGCTGTGGAGAAGGACGAAGTTGGTGTGGGCGAAGCGCGGGTCGTTGAATAGCGGCTCGAGGTTCAGTGGATTGACGCCGGCGATGGAAAAGTAGCGGCCGGCGCCGGCCAGATCGTGGAGATGGACGGCCATGCCGAGGTGGCCGGCTTCGACCGCGATGGCACGGAAGAGGAAATCCTGCAGGAGCTTGTAGTCGGCGGGAGCGGGCACGCCGCCTTGGACGTAATGGGCGTAGATGTCGGCGGCGCGGGCGGCGTCGGCGGGAGTGTCTGCCGGTGAAGGATCGCTGATGTTGAGGGAGCGCAGGTAGGCGAGCTCGAACTTGATCGCGATGGCGCCGCCATCATGTTGGCTGCGCAGCGTGGGATAGACGAGGCGGTTGAGGTACTCGTCGAGCGTGGGTGGGAGGGCGGCGAGGTTTGCGTCGACAAGATAGCGGGCACGAAGCTTTTCTTCCAGCGGAAAGAACTGCGCGCGATCTGGAGTGTCGGCGGCGAGGCTGTTGTCGAGTGGGAAGAGGAGCGCGTCGTCATAAGGCACCCAGAGGAAGCGCCGGGGCCGAACGCCGTTGCCCATGCTGACGCGGTTGGCGACCATCGTTACGATGTTCGCCTGGTCAAGAACCCAAGCGGAGTAGTGAGCGCCCTCGCGAGCCTTGACGGCGGCGCGTGCTGCGGCGAGTTTGGCGCGGCCAGCGGCGTCGAGCGGCGTAGACAGATCGACGTGGAAGAGCACGCGCCAGGCGTCGGCGAGCTGCGGATTGTCAGACCGATAGGCCGCCGGATCGGTTTGCGGTGCCATGCTGTCCACGGGCAGCGCATCGAAGTTGCGATCGGTCGTGTCGTCCGGCGGTGAGAGCATGGGATGCGCGTGGTTGTCGAAGGCAGGGTCCTGCGCGGACGGCGAAGGGCCTCGCGTGATGGTGGAGGGAGCTTGCGCGGACGCGGATGCTGCGAGGGCGCAGAGGAGGATGACAACGATCAGGCGCATGAAGGCTCCGTTGAGGGAGAGGATACCGCAGACACGGGGCGCTGGCCGTTCGGCGCCGACGGACCCATGCGCCAACGCGGTTGCGCGCGTGCTATGCTGCCCGTGTGTCCACGACAGCTCCTCTCGCGAAGCTGGCACCTTCTCGTCACGCGGCGGTGGTGCGCGTCACCCATTGGCTCACGGTGATTGCGTTCTTCGCACTCCTGATTTCTGGAATGGAAATTGTCATCTCGCACCCCAGGTTTTACTGGGGCGAAGTGGGCAACGTGAATACGCAACCGGCGTTCGTGATTCCGATTCCGTCGTCTCGTGGCTCGGTGCCCACGGGGTACAAGTTCGAGATGCCGGACGAGAATGGATGGAGCCGCTATCTGCATTTTGAGGCGGCGTGGCTGCTGGTCTTGACCGGCTTTGTGTATGCGCTGTACAGCATGGGTTCAGGACACTTTCGCAGAGACCTGCTCCCGGCGCGTGGCGAGCGCTCGTGGCGCGACTATCGCGACGTGCTAGGGAAAACGCTGCGGCGCGAGAAGCCCGATGCTGCGGAGGCGCGCTCGTATAACGCGGTGCAGCGCGCGACCTACCTAGTCGTGATCTTCGGATTAGTTCCGTTCGTCATTTGGACTGGGCTTGCGATGTCTCCCGCGTTTACGGCGGCGATGCCGTTGACCGTGGAGGCGCTGGGCGGCCGGCAGACGGCGCGCACGCTGCACTTCTTTGTGTCGTGGGCGCTTGTACTGTTCGTAGTGGTGCATGTGACAATGATCTCGATGGCGGGCTTTCGCAGCCGGATGCGCGCCATGGTTACGGGTCGCACCGCAGGTCGGGAGGACGCATGAAGCCTCTTACACGCAGAAGGTTTGTGACCGCTGGTATCGCGGCGACGGCTGGCGTAGCGGGTGTTGCCGTGGCAGACCGGCTGGCGCGACGGTATGGCCTGCTGCCTCCGGACGATGGTGGCATCTATGGGCCGGGCGAGACGCTCACCTATGCTGCGCAGCGCATCCTGGGCAGGCACGCGCTGGCGCGCGAGTTTCCGCGCAGCATGATTTCAGCGTCGCCATTCCTCAATCCAGTCGCGCCGCCCACCGACGCGTTCAAACAATCCCAGGCCAATGGTTTTAGCGACTGGCGCTTGGCCGTCGATGGAATGGTGGCGCATCCTGGATCGTTCTCGGTGGCGGATCTGAAGACCATGGCTAGGTGCAGCCAGATTACGGAGGTCGCTTGCGAAGAGGGGTGGTCCTATATTGCGGAGTGGATTGGTACGCCGGTGCACGATGTGCTGCGAGAGGTGGGCGTGCATCCGCAGGCGCGGTATGTCGCGTATTTCTCGATTGAGCACGACTGGTGGGACAGCATGGATATGGGCGACGCGCTGCACCCGCAGACACTGCTGACCTGGGGGATGAATGATGGAGACCTGCCGGTGGGATTCGGTGGTCCATTGCGCATGCGCGTACCCCGGCAGCTGGGCTATAAGAACGTGAAGTACATTACGCGCCTGACCGTCACGGATTCGATGAAGGGGATTCGCAACGGGCTGGGGTCGGCTGCTCCGGGCGGTGGGTACTCATGGTATGCGGGGATCTGATCGAGGCTTAGTCGACGCGGCAGATCAAGCACTTCAGGTAGCGCGTCTCTGGAAGCGTGATGACTTCAGGGTGATCGGGTGCGGCGGCATGGGTTTCGAGCAGCTGCACGCGGCGGTTGGCGTCAACGGCCGCGGAGGCAATGATCTCGGTAAAGTCCTGCAGCGAGACGTGATGCGAACACGAGTTTGTGATGAGCGTGCCGCCGGGCGCGAGCAGGCGAAGGGCACGGAGGTTGAGTTCCTTGTAGCCGCGCAGTGCGCCTTCGGCAGCGCGTTTGGACTTCGCAAAGGCCGGAGGGTCGAGCACGATGGCGTCGAAGTGATCGTCGGGCGAGGATGTCTTGCGTGCTGTGTCGTCGAGGTGGCGAAGGTAGTCGAAGGCGTCGGCCTCCATCCACTCTGTCTCGGCTGCGAGGGAGGGATTGAGGGCGAGGTTGCGATCGGCGGCCTCGAGCGCGGAAAGGCTGGCATCGACTCCGGTGACGTGAGAGCACACCTGCGCGAGGTGCAGCGCGAAGCCGCCTTGGTAGGTGCAGATGTCGAGTGCGCGCCCGGTGCGGCCCGACGCCTTCACCACGCGCGCGGCGGCGGCGTAGTTGAGCCGCTGGTCGAGGAACGCTCCGGTCTTTTGGCCGCTGGCCGCGTCGTAGTGAAAGTTCAGGCCGTTGAGGGCGAAACGGGTCGTGGTTGGAGCCGCTTGATCGGTGTCGCGCTCAGCTCCAGTGCGGAACGAGAGACCGTCGGGCGCGATGGAGTCAGTATGGGTGGTGAAGAGCGGGCCAGGCGCGGGTACAGGCAGCTCTTCGAGCTCGCGAATGCGCGGGTCAGGGCGCTCCCAGATGGTGAGAGCTGATTTTTGTTTTGCTGCACGGAGCGCTTCGACGATGACGGCGCGAACGTCATCTTGCGCAGTACCCTGGGTGAGTAGTTGCAGAAGTACAAGGTCGTTGTAGCGGTCGGCGATGATGCCGGGAAGATTGTCGGCTTCGGAGAAGATGAGGCGGTGCGCATTGTTCTTCGCCGACGTAGGAGCAAGCTTCCGGCGGAGCTGCACCGCGGCGTCGATGCGGCTGCGGAGATCCGCGAGATACTGCGCGCGGCTGAGCGCGGGCGTTCGGGAGACGAGGCGTGCGGCGATGGTGGATGCCGACGAATAAAGCGCGGTGCCTAACGGAATCTCGCGCGAGTCGGTGATCGTGACGAGAGACCCAGGCTCGGGTACGGCGGAAGAGTGTTGCGATTCGAGATCGGTGCGATAGACCCAGAGATGGCCCGCGCGGAGTCGATCAGCGGCACGGCGTGTAATGCGGAGCGTGGTTGCGGTAGACATCTGCTTCAAGTGTAGACGCGACGGGACGCCTAGCGAGCGCAAGCGGCTAGGGAAGGTGCGGGATGGTGACGTTTAGGTATTCGGCGATGGCCGTGACCACGAGGTTGTGATCGTCGCGCTGGGGCAGGCCTGAAAGGATGATCGTGCCGACACATTCGGAGCCTGCGAGGAAGATCGGAAAACCTCCACCGTGCGCCGCGTAATCGGCAAGCGCGAGGCCGTCGCGCGTTTCGAGGGTCTGCTGTTCGAGTTCAAGCTGCCGCCCCACTGCATACGAGCTGCGTGCAAAGTGGCGGACGGTGTTGCGCTTGCGGCGGATCCAGTTGGCCTGGTCAGGCTTCGCGCCTACCGTGGTGCACGCGAAAAGAAGCTGGGCCGCAAGCTCGATCTCCACGGTGCCTCCGGCTTGGCGCGCCAGCAGCGCATCGCGGAGGCGAGTGCCCAGTTGCCATGCGGTGTCAGGCGTGAAGTCTGTGAAGTGCAGGAGCGATTCCTGTTGCGTGAGGATCGCGAGGTCTTGTGCGGGATCAGGTGCTGTACTCATCTGCGTGACTCTCCGTGGAGTGAAACGGCGTTGGTGATGCTCACTGCGGTGATGGAGCGGGGATTGGATCTGCGGCGCCACGATTTGGCAGGCGTTCGACGCGGTTGTCGAGGTACTGCTGGAAGGGAGAAAATCTTGTGGCGCGTGGGTCGGGAGCCGTCGTGACTGCGCGCCCGAGGATTTGCACCAGGTCCTGATGCGGATCGTAGGCGGGCCATTGAGGAAGGCCTGCGGTGTTGGGATCGCCGGTTTGGATGAAGTGAATCCAGTAGTCGATCAGGGTGTTGGAGACGCGTGCGTCGTCGGGAGTTTTTACCCAGCTACTCCAGTAGTGCTGGCTGAGAAACATGAGGTCTTCGGCGTGAAAGGCGCCGAGTGTGGCGAAGGGTCCCTGACCGGCGTACGTGAAGTGGTAGAGGTAAGCGGGTTGATGGATGCGCGCGGTCTCGGCGGCGAGCAGTCGCGCACTGAAGCCGAAGTCGAAGTCGCTGAACATCGTATTGAAGACGCGAGGGATTTCGGCATCGGTGGTTGCGGGATAGGCGGCGAAGACCTGTGGTGCAAGCGGGCCAAACTTCTTGTCGAGAAACTGGTGGTATGCAGCAAGGGTCTGAGGACGGTGAGAACTTCCTCCGACGATCGGGCTGGCGAAGATGGAGACTTCGTTCTCCGTGCTGCCCGCGAGGATTGGGATTGGAAGTTGGTGACCTTGCGCGAAGGTGGTCGCGGGTTGCTCACGCAGGAGGTGGCCATCGACAGCGGGCTCGAGATCAAGGTCATCGTCGTGAGCGGCTGCGTCGAGGAGTTGCTGTGCGGGGAGGGCGCGGAGTTGCACCAACGACGCGGACTGGTTGCCGGGGCCGAGGTGATCGGCGAAGTGCGCATTGGCAGCTTCGATTTCTCTGGAGGTTGGAAAGATGGAATCAACGCACGTGCCGCTCTCGAAGATGGCGCGTTGTAAGAGGCCAGCGGAGAGAGGCGAGGCGATGAGATTGCAGATGTCCTCGGAGCCGGAGGACTGGCCCGCGACCGTGACCTGATGAGGATCGCCACCGAAGCGGGCGATGTTTTTCTGCACCCAGTCCAGCGCGGCCAGTTGATCGAGTTGGCCGTAGTTGCCGGAGCGATGATCAGGGGATTCGGCCGAGAGTTGCGGCGTAGCGTAAAAACCAAAGATGCCGAGGCGGTAGTTGATGCTGACGACCACGATGCCGCGGCGTGCGAGCGTCTCGCCCAGCGGTGGCCACTCGCCGGAGCCTTCCACGTTACCACCGCCGTGGATCCACACGAGCACGGGAAGGTTTGCGTTCGGCGCGAGATGAGGCGTCCAGACGTTGAGATAGAGGCATGCTTCGTCGGTCGCCATGCTGGTTTCGCCGAGCATCTCGGGAAGCCAGCCGCTGGGTGCTTGCGGGCACGCGGGGCCGTAAGCCTTGACGTGCAGTATGCCGCTCCACGCAGGCGCAGGCTGCGGCGCACGCCACCGAAGATCGCCGACCGGCTGCGCAGCATAGGGAATCCCGAGGAATGCGCCGCCCTCTGGCAGCGTAGGCAGAGTGATGCCCTCGATGCGTCCGGCGTCAATCGCGAGAATCGGCGCGGCACGCTGCGCTTGAGCGGTCAGCGCGAGCGTGAGGAGTGCGCTGAGGGCGATTCGTCGCAGCGTGCGTGGGCGGTCTGGGACCATGCGTTCCATTGTCGCTCGATTGCGCGCGCGGAGAACAACCCGCTGCTGCGAAAATAGAAGCAATGAAGAATCGGTGGGATGGAGTGCCGGCAGTCGGGATCGATTTTGGCACCACCAATAGTTCGGTGGCCATGATGCGAGACGATGCGCAGGTTGAGTTGGTGCGATTCGCTGCGCGCGAAGGAGAGACGTTCTCGTCGCGGTCGGTGCTGTACCTGGAGAAGATCAAGGACGCGAGCGGTGTGCGGCGCACGCACTCGTGGACGGGGCCGTCTGCAATCGAGCACTATCTGGATGCCGAGGAGAAGGGGCGGCTGATCCAGTCGCTGAAGTCGTATCTACCTAGCCGCACGCTTACGGGCACGGGAATCTTTGGGCGTCAGTATAAGTTTGAGGACCTGGTGGGGCGGATTCTGTCTGATCTACGCGAGCAGGCAGAGGCGCAATTCGGAGAGCCGATTCGGCACGCGATGGTAGGTCGCCCCGTGCGATTTGTAGGGGCGGAGACAGAGGAAGATGATGCATTCGCGGAGCAGCGTCTTCGTGCCGCATTCAGCCAGGCCGGCTTCGAGAGCGTGGAGTTGGAACTCGAGCCGGTGGCCGCGGCGTACTCCTACCAGGCGACGCTGGATCATGATGAGCTGATTTTGATTGGCGACTTCGGCGGTGGGACAAGTGATTTCTCTCTGCTCCGTGTCGGGCCTGAGGGTCGACGGCGCGGGGGTTCGCCGCGGGATGTGCTGGGCAACAGCGGCGTACGGTTGGCGGGAGATTCGTTTGATGCGCGCCTTGTGCGCAAGCTGGTGTCGCCTGCGCTGGGCTCGGATTCGTACGCGCGCTCGATGAGCAAGATTCTGCCCGCGGTGCCGGCGTGGATCTACGCGAACCTCGAGCGCTGGCATTACCTTTCCTTCCTGCGCACCCATGAGGTGACGGAGATTCTGCGTAGCGCGCGGCTACGGGCGTTGGAGCCGGAAAAGATCAAGGCGCTCAGTGCGCTCATCGAAGAAGATCTCGGGTATCAATTGCATCGCGCCGTACAGAAGGTGAAATTCGAGTTGTCACATGCGGAGAGTGCGGTGTTTCAGTTTCACGATGGCAGCATGGACCTGCGGATTCCCGTCACGCGCACGGAGTTTGAGGGGTGGATCGCGGATGAATTACGCGCAATTGAAAGCTCGATCGATTCGCTCCTCGAGAGCTCTGGCGTGAGTGCGAGAGACATTGATCGCGTATTTCTTACCGGCGGAAGTTCCTTCGTTCCCGCTGTGCGGCGGATCTTTGTCAAGCGGTTTGGCGAGGCACGCATCCGCAGCGGCAATGAGTTCACATCGGTCGCGCACGGACTCGCGCTAAGGGCGGAGGAATCGCTGCGCGCTCGTTAGTTTTCCATGCAGGGGGCTTGAGTAGAATCAAGGCATGGCTGCAGCGCGCAAGACGCCGAAGTTTATCGAGACTTCGCTGATGGGTTTGGGATTGTTGAACACGCCGATGTTCAACAAGGGCACGGCATTTCCAGAATCAGAGCGCGATGAGTTTTCGCTGCACGGCCTGCTTCCGCCGCACGTCGGTACGCTGGAGGAACAGGTGGAGCGGCGGCTGCGTGCGTTTCGCGCGCTGACGGACGACTTTTCGCGCTACACGCTTATGCGCGATCTGCAGGACGTCAACGAAACGCTGTTCTATGCGCTGATCACACGCAATATCGAGGAGATGCTTCCGGTGGTCTATACGCCGGCAGTGGGTGAGGGCTGCCAGCGTTTCTCGGAGATCTGGCGGCGGCCGCGCGGCGTCTTTCTTAGCTACCCAAACCGCTCGCGGATGGAGACGATCCTGAATCATCCGCGCTATGACGGCGTGCGCTGCATCGTGGTGTCGGATGGCGAGCGCATCCTGGGGCTCGGCGATCAGGGCGCGGGTGGCATGGGGATACCGATTGGCAAGCTCTCGCTCTACACAGCGCTTGCGGGGATTCATCCGTTGCGGTGCTTGCCCATCCTGCTCGATGTCGGTACCGACAATGCCGCGCGGGTCGCAGATCCGCTGTATATCGGCTGGCGGCATGAGCGCGTGCGGGGTGCCGAGTATGACAAGTTTGTCGACACCTTCGTGCGTGTGGTGCGCAAGCGCTGGCCGCACGTGCTGCTGCAGTGGGAAGACTTCGCAGGGAACAACGCGGCTCGGCTGCTGGAGCGCTATCGCGATGTGCTGCCGAGCTTCAACGATGACATCCAGGGAACTGCCGCAGTGGCCGTTGCAACGTTGCTCGCGGCGGTGAGTGTGACGGGCGTTCCTTTTACCGAGCAGCGCTTTGTGGTGTATGGCTTCGGGTCCGCGGGGCTCGGAATTACGAAACTGCTGTGCCAGGCGCTGGTGGATGCGGGGTTGAGCGAAGAGGCGGCGCGCGCGCGGTTCTATGCCGTCGATAAAGATGGGCTGCTGGTGGAAGGCATGGAGGGGATGACGCGCGAACAGGCAGCGTTTGCGCGTGTCGGCCGTGAAGTGCAGGACTGGCCGCGCGGCGAAGATGGCATCGGCCTGAAGGACGTCGTCGAGCGCGTGCGGCCTACGGTGTTGATGGGAGTTTCGGGGCAGGTGGGCGCGTTCACTGAGGAGGTTGTGCGCTCGATGGCGAGGGGATTGGATCAGGAACACAATGGGCGCGACCTGCGGCCGGTGATTTTGCCGCTCTCCAATCCGACCAGCCGCTGTGAGGTGACGCCCGCGGATGTGATTCGCTGGACCGAGGGTCGCGCGATTGTAGGAACGGGTAGCCCGTTCGCGCCGGTAGAGTTCGGCGGCAAGAGCTACAAAATCGCGCAGACCAACAACTCCTACATCTTTCCTGGCATGGCGTTGGGAATTATGAGTTCGAAGGCGAGGCGCGTGAGTGACGGGATGATTATGGCGGCGGCACGGGCACTGGCTGCGCTGTCGCCAACGCAGGTGGATCCCGACGGCGCGCTACTGCCGCCGCTGCAGTCGCTGCGAGACGTGTCGATGAGTGTCGCGGCCGCGCTGGGACGACAGGCGGAAGCGGAAGGCCTCGCAGAAGTTAAAGGCGAGGCATTTGTGGAGGCACTGCGCGCCAACGTGTGGGAGCCCGTGTATCTGCCGTATCGCCGCCGCTAGCTGCGAGAACAGAAGATACGCGGGTCAGCCTCGCTAGTCGAAGAAGCCTAGCGATTGAATTCGTGAAGCGTCTCGCCGGCGGCTTGCGCTACCGATCCGGCGGCGTCCTTCACCGATCCAGCAACCTGGTCCACGACACCTTCGTCTGCGAGGTCAGGATTGCCAGTAAGGTTGCCGATGCCCTCTTTCAGCTTGCCGCCGAGGTTCTTACCCGTACCCTTGATGCGGCTCTTCGAGCCCCAAGCGGAGGTTCTGCGGGCAGCGTCTTCAATGCTGTCATTGCCCGTCGCGTACTCCGGGCCAGGCGTGTTCATGACGACGTACGCGGCTACACCGAGGCCGACGGCTGCGAGAATCCAAGGAAGGCTTTTCATATGGTTGCTCCTATATTTCTTTCAGAGCGTTGGATGCACGCGCGCCTTCCCGCGTTGGGTTCCATAGAATGAGCAGATGAACCAGTTCGACGTGGTGGTACTCGGCGCGGGCGCGGCCGGAATGATGTGCGCCTTCGAGGCCGGCAAACGCGGACGACGCGTGCTTCTGCTCGAACACGGTGAGCGCGTAGGGCGGAAGATTCTGATCTCCGGCGGCGGGCGCTGCAACTTCACCAATCTGGGGACCAAGGCGGAGAACTTTCTCAGCGAGAATCCACACTTCGCCAAGTCTGCTCTGGCGCGATTTACGCCGAGGAATTTTATTGCGCTGGTGGAGAAGCACGGAATCAAGTATCACGAGAAAACGCTGGGACAGCTCTTTTGCGATGACTCGGCGAAACAGATTGTGGCGATGCTGGAGAAGGGATGCGCGGAGGCGCGCGTGGAGACGCGTTGCGGCGTGACTGTCTCGTCGGTGCGGCGCGGTGGAGATGCGGCGGGGTTTGTGGTCGAGACCAGCGCAGGAAAGTTCGCTTGCGAATCGGTTGTGGTGGCGACCGGCGGGCTGTCAATTCCGGCGATGGGGGCGACGGCATTTGGCTATGAGGTAGCGCGCGAGTTCGGGCATGCGATCGTGGAGCCGCGCGCCGGACTCGTGCCCTTGATGTTTTCAGTGGAGGATAAGGCTCGGTGGTGCGATCTCGCCGGTGTCGCCTTTGACGTGGTGGCGCGAGCGGTAGTGCAGGAAAAGGCGCGTCGGAGGATCCCTGCCTTTCGCGAGCGATTGCTGGTGACGCATCGTGGGGTGAGCGGGCCGGCCGTGCTGCAGGCGTCGTCCTATTGGAAACCGGGAGAGGAAGTCAGCTTCGATATGGCGCCGGGGCTGGAAGTGTTTCATCCCCTGCTGGCACAGGCTTCCGGGCGCGATTGGAACAGCGCGTATGCGTCGCTGCGAACCGTGTTGCCGACGCGCATGGCCGAGCGTTGGGTGAGGGTGCGCGCGAATGCCAGTGCTGGCGATTGGACCAACGCAGGGATCGCGCGGCTGGAGAGCGATCTGCACGCCTGGACGCTGAGGCCCGACGGCAGCGAGGGGTTTGCGAAGGCAGAGGTGACGGTCGGCGGAGTCGATACGGCGGAGCTCGACGCGCGCACTATGGAGAGCAAGCGGGTTCCGGGAATGTACTTTATCGGCGAAGTGGTGGACGTGACCGGGTGGCTTGGTGGCTACAACTTCCAGTGGGCGTGGGCGAGTGCGGTCGCGGCCGGTGCCGTGGCTTAGGTCAGATTCCATTCCGCGAATTTTCCCTACTGCACGGTCAGCATCAGGCTGACAGAGTGCGTAAGTCCGGCGGCCGAGGCGTTGATCGTAAGGGTGGAAGTGCCCGGAGGCGTGGGCGTTCCGCCGCCTCCGGTGGTTCCTGTCGTAGGAATCGTGCGGCTGACGCCACAGCTGCTGAGCACTCCTAGAGCGCAGAGCATGACGAGGAGACGCGCGAATCGCGGATAACGACGTCGTTGGAAGAAGGCGACTGGCAGGAGCAATGCCAGCAGAACCGCTTTGGCTAAGCTCGACGCGCGCAAGGACCGGGAGGGGTGTGCAAGCCCCACGGTATCGGGTACCGCGGTTTCCAGGGTGACAATCACGGGCGCGGTCGTTCCGAGTGAGCCGATGCTGGGGGTGACCGTACAAATGGAGTTGACTGGCGCGCCGGTGCAGCTGAGCGCAACATTGCCGGAGAGGCCGCTGAGCGAGCTCAGTTGCAACGCGTAGGTAACGCTCGCGCCGCTGCCTGCGACGGTGGCGCTGGTGACGCCGCTGGCCGTCAAGGCAAAATCGATGCCGGTGCCCGAGAGCGACGTAGTCTGGACGCCGCTTCCCGCATTGTCAGTAAAGGTGAGAGTGCCAGCGATCGGTCCGGAAGCTGTGGGCGCAAACACGATCGTCAGACTACAGCCTGCATTGACGGCTACAGTGGTTGTGCAGGAGTTGAGCGCGATCGCGAAACCGGGGCTCACGGCCACATTCGAAACCGTGAGGGGCATACCGCCGTTATTGGTGAGGGTTAGCGTTTGTGAAAGCGCCGTGAGGCCGACGCCGGTAGCTGGATAGACGAGCGAGACTGGGGTCAGCGAGACCCCCGGGCCGGCAATGCCTGTGCCGCTGAGTGCGACCGTCTGATAGCGAAATTGGTCTGTGATGGTGAGCGTTGCCGTGCGAGCTCCGACGGACGTAGGTGAGAAGGTGACGCTGAACGCGCAGGTCGCATGTGCTGCCAGGGAGTTCCCGCAGGCGTTGACCACGGAGAAATCGCCGGGCGAGACGCTGGCGGCGATTAGCGTCAGTGGGACGCCTCCGCTATTGGTGAGCGTGATGGTCTGAGCGGTGCTGGTCGTGCCAATCTGCTGCGAGGTGAAGTTCAGCGCGGACTTGGAGAGGGTGTCGGTGGCGGGCGCCTCGCCGATCCCGGAGAGGGTTGCGGTTTGGGTAGCGGCAGTGGTTGTGCCCGCGTTGTCGGTTACGGAAAGAGTGGCCGAGCGCGCTCCGCTGGCGGTCGGCGTAAAGGTGATCGAGAGTGTACAGCCAGTGCTGGCCGCGAGGGTGGCACCACAGGCGTTCGCGAACAGGGTGAAATCCCCGACGTTGCCACTGAATACGGGAGCGGACAAGGTTGCAAGGGTACCACCGGTGTTCGAGACCGTGATGCTCTGGGATGCTGTTGTCTGGTTCACGATCGTGGCGGCAAAGCTGAGCCTGAGTGGCGTGAGCGCGATCGCGGCGGCAGCGGTGCCCGTGCCGTTGAGCGAGACGGCCGCCTGACCGCCCGCGATGTTGGCGTAGATCGTAAGCTGTCCGGAGCGCGCGCCGCTGGCCGTAGGCG
>Ga0302314_10011138_pt1 | contig 15710 bp, 14 predicted proteins | sample III_Palsa_N2_3_FD_200533 | JGI IMG/M metagenome (GOLD analysis project Ga0302314, IMG submission 200533) | Peat permafrost microbial communities from Stordalen Mire near Abisko, Sweden - III_Palsa_N2_3 | ecosystem: Environmental > Terrestrial > Soil > Palsa > Peat permafrost | place: Sweden...
TTGGATACCAGCGCCGTTAATGCGTCGCTGCCGGCCGTGAAGTTGATCGCTTCGATATTGACGTTCTTCGCCAGCGCCGGCACCAAGGCCATCGACATGCAATGCGCGCATTTGGCATAAGCGAGCTTGAAGGTCGGCGTGGACTGGGCGCTGGCGTCAGTGGTAAAGCTCAGGCCGCACACCATTAGCAGCAGCATCATGCCGCGGTAAAAATGTGCAAGGCCGGATGTTCGAGCGAGAACGCGAAGTTGCATGGTGAAGCTCCCCTGTAAATAACGCAGCGCTAGGTTGTCACAATCCAAATCTTATATTGCCGCAATCTAATGCAATAGTTGTGCCAAGTTAGCTTCCTTATACGCTGGAGATCCTTCACGATTCCAGGCGATGCATGCACCGTTATGGCAGCCCGGTTTGGTGCAAATCAGCGAAACCATGACCAAACAAGTGCAACAAAATAATTTGAAAATGCGACTAATTTCCAGCTAAATTGTGACAATATTCATCCACAAATAAGCGTGTGACTTGCCGCATTCGGCACTTCCTATAGGAATCGGGCAATGACGACGACAACGACGACCTCGGCGAGCAAGCGGGGTAGCAAAAAAACGCCAAGCAAAGCGGGCAACAGCCCCCTGCCCGGCCAAGCGATCAGCGCCCGTCCGATGGCGGGCGACGTCATATACGAACGCATCCTGACGTCCATCATGGAACATCGCCTCACGCCCGGCACCAAGCTCGTGGAGGAAAAGCTCGCCGGCATCTTCAAGGTCAACCGCACGCGCGTGCGCGAAGTACTAGCGCGTCTCAGTCATGAGGGCTTGATTACCATCGTGCCGAACCGTGGCGCGTTCATCGCCAGCCCTACGCCCAGCGAAGCACGCGCAGTATTCGAGGCGCGCCGCCTGATCGAACCGGCGCTGCTGCGCCATTTATGCGAACAAGCGGACGCCGACAACCTGGCGCAATTGCGCGCCCATGTCGAGCAAGAAGCCTTGGCACGACAGGCCAACGACAGGCGCGCGATTATCCGGCTGTCTGGCGAATTCCATGTCCGCATCGCCGAGATGGTAGGCAACCCGGTGTTGACCAAGATGATGCGTGAACTGGCGTCGCTGACCTGCCTGGTCATCGTGCTATACGATTCGCCGGATATGCCGGCCTGCACGCATGATGAACACGGCAAAGTGATCGATGCGATCGCAGCCGGCCATGCGCCGCTGGCAGTCGCGGCGATGATCGAACACCTGCAACATATCGAACAAGTGCTCGACATGTCGACACCGCCTAGCGAAGACGAAGATCTGGAAACGGTGTTGGGCGGCTTCTGAGGCCCGGCTATATCGGGTCGGGCAACTTGGCCTCATAGGTAGGCCAATCGGCCGTAAGCGCCTGCGCACGCTGGTAGACCTTCTCCATTTCGGCGCGCAGCGGCGCAACCGAGAGATCGGCCGCATCGAATTCGGCGCATAGCGCGTCGTAGGTCGCACTGATTTCACGCAGCAGCGCGGGTTCGTCGATGCCGGTTAGCCGACCGTCACGCATCACGCATTCACCCGCTACATAGACTGTGTCGATCGCGGCACCCCGTTCCGCATACACGAGTTGCCGTACCGGATCGGCTAGGGGCGTGAAGCTCAGCGCATCGGTTCGATAAGCCACCAGGTCGGCCCGGTAGCCTGGCGCGATCGCGCCGAGCTCAGTGCCTAAGCCCAATGCGGTGGCGCCGCCCAAGGTGCCGGCGTGAAGCGCTTCGGCAGCCGAGAGCCAGCGCGTATAGTCGGCGCCGCGCAGCTTCGAGATCGCTGCGGCGCTACCCAGCACATTGAGCATGTTGCAGGTAACGGTCGAAGCGCAGCCGTCCGAACCCAGGCTCACATTCACTCCCGCGTCCAGCAGCGCACGCACCGGTTGCACACCCGAGCCCAGCATGAGATTGCTCCAGGGGTTGTGCTGCACCGAGGCTCCGGACTCGGCGAGGCAGGCGATCTCGGCGTCAGAGAGCCACACCGCATGAATCAACGAAGTACCGGGGCGCAAAAACCCCAGCTCGTGCAGGCGCTGCACCATGGGCTTGCCGTAAAAAACCTGTGCCGTCACCACCTGTAATCGGGTTTCCTGTACGTGAATGATCACGGGCAGCACGTGCGTGTCGGCGAAGCGGCGGCAGCGGTCAAGAAATTCCGGCGTGCAGCGTTGGGGCGCCGAGGGCGCAACCACGATCCCGACACGCGCATCGCGGGGATGCCGCTGCGCCACTAATCCCTGCAAAAAGCTGAAAAATTGGTCCGGCGAGGGTCTAGGCAAGGCGCGCAGTTGGGCGAGCAAAGCGGGGGGGAAGATCGCGTCGACGGCAGGAAAATTGTCGACGATCGCGCGGTCCATCATCGAGAAGCCGACCAGCGCGCGTATGCCCGCGTCTTCGTACGCCTGGAAGATCGCCTCGGCAGTTTCCGGGTCGATCCCGCCGCCCAGGCTGACGTCATCCACCAGCGTGGTGGCGCCGCTGCGCAGCGACTCCAGCGCGCCGATCAGCGTGCGCAGGTACACCTGGCGCGGCGTGAGCTTGACCGGACGGGGTGCGCGCACGTAGTGCATCCACAATTCGAGCGGCAGGTTTTCAAGCCGCCCTTTGTGGAAATGCTCATGCGAATGCTGGTGGCCGTTGACCAGCCCTGGCACCAGCAAGCGGCCGTGCAGCGGCACGCACTCGCCATCGGTGGCGCTGCCGGCCGGCAACACCGCGACAATGCGCTCGCCCTCCAGCACCACGTCAACGGGCGCTGCGCCGTAGCGCTGCTCGGTGCCCAGTATCGCCCTGGCATGGGAAAGTATCGTGCGCATTGATGGTCGGTCCGATCAAATCAAATCATGTGGCTGCAACAAGGTAGCTGCAAATCAGCGGAACTGCTTGGACAAGCCCGACAAACGCTCCATCAGCAGCATCGACGCCAGCGTGGCGATGATCAGCACGCCCGAAGCGGCGGCGGCCCGTACGTCGAGACTATCTTCGATGATATGCCAGAGATGAATGGGCAATACTTCAGAGCGCGCATCGGATAAGAACAGCGACAAGGCTACGTTATCAAAGGAATTCATGAAGGCGATGAAGGCGCCCGAGGCAATTCCGGGTGCCAGCGCGGGCAGTACCATGCGACGAAACGTAAACCGACTACTCGCGCCGAGGCAAATCGAGCTGTCGAGCAACGCCGGGTCGAGCTGCGCATAGCTGGCCGACGTGGTGTACAGCACATAGGGTGCGCACAACGCAATGTGTCCTGCCAACAGGCTGTAAAACGACAGCCCTGCACTCTCCAGATTAAACAGAATCAGGATGCCCAGGCCCAGCGCAAGAGACGGTATCGTCAGCGGCGACATGAAAAACGAGTCGAGCAAACGCGCCGCCAGCGAGCGGCGTCGCGCCAGCGTCACGGCGGCAGCGACCGCCAGCACCGTGGCGCATGCGGTTGCTAGTGCCGCAAGCCTGAGGCTGAGTAGCAGGTCATCGATAATCTCGGGCGAATCAAAGATCAACGCCTTATACCAGCGCAGCGAAAAACCCGGCGGCGGAAATTTCAGCGAATAGCCTGAGGTCAGCGAAGTCACCAGCACGATCAAGGTCGGGGCGATCAGCACCAGCAAGCCCAAACCGCCAAGCAGACCCATCGTCGCATGGAACGATTTGCCGCCCGGCTGTGCCGCGAGTGGCGCAGTCATGGTCGGGTCGAAATCAGCCATGTACAAACCCCCTGGTACGGCGTCCGAAGTAATTGAGCAGCGTCACTACGACCAGCACGCTCACCAGCAGAATGACAGCCAGCGCGCTGGCAAACGGATAATCCTGGGTCTGGATCGCCTGTTCGTAGATATAAAACGGCATGTACATCAATTGGCCGCCGCCCACCAAAGTTTGCACCACAAAGGCGCTCGCCGCGCCCGTGAAAACGAGCAGTGTGCCACTGAGCAGGCCCGGCACCGACAAGGGCAAGACGATTTTCCACCAGGTGCGCCAGCGACTGGCTCCGAGCGCATGCGATGCCTCGGGCAGCCGCGTATCGATCGCGCTCAGCGCAGTGATGAGCGGTAGCACCATCAGCGGCAACTCGATCTGTGCGAGCGACAGGATCACCGCCTGCGGCGTATACAGCAGCCGCAGCGGCGCGCTGATCCAGCCCAGTCCCAGCAGCATCTCGTTGACCAGCCCTTGATTGCCCAGTATTACCACCCAGGCGAAGGTGCGCACCACCGAACTGGTCAGCAGCGGCAGCAGGATGAGCACCATCAGCACGCGCCGCCAGCGCGCCGTGGCGACCCCATAGAGCCACGCGACCGGATAGCCAAGCACAGCGGTCACCACAGTGGTCGCGGCGCCCAGGCCCAGCGTTTCCCATAGGATGCCGCGGTTATAACCGTCGCCAAAAAACAGCAGGTATTGGCGTACTCCATAGTGCATCATCGCGGTGTCGTTATGCAGACTAATGAACGCCACCAGCGCGAGCGGCACACCCACGAAAATCACGAAGAAGAGCGCGAGCGGCACAACCAGCAGCCAGTCGCTGGAGAACCACCGTTTCGGATTCATGGGGTCGCTCTCCCTCTGTGCAGGCGCCGCATCTTCAAGCCTTGACCAGCCGGTTGAAGCGGTCGATATACTCGGCACGGCGCGGGTTGATGCGGGACCAATCGACCTGCACGAACGACTCCATCTCGCTGGCGCTGTGTGCGATCGAAGCGAGCGCCGCACCGAACGGCACCTTCGTGTTGGTCGGTGCCACATAGTAGGGCGCACTGGTCATCTGCTGCTGCACACCGACGCTCAATGCCGTGTTGATGTAGGCCGCGGCAAGATCCGGCACCTGCGTGTTCTTGACGATATTCATGGTGCTGCGCACCAGCCCCCAGTTGCTTTCAGGACGCGCCAGTTCAATCGGCACGCCCTTGGCCTTGAGCGATTCGACGTTGTTGATGTAGTGGCAAGCGATATCGACCTGCCCTTGCTGGAACAGCGTACCCAGCGCGCCCGGATTGGCCGCCACCGCGCCCACATTAGGCATCAATCGCTTGATGAAATCGAAGGCCGGATCCATATGATCCTCATCGCCACCCAGCATCTTGGCCAGCGCCACCATCCATACCGTGCCGAGCGTCGAATCGAGGCTCACCAGGCCCACGCGGCCCTTGAATTCCGGTTTGAGCAAATCGTTCCATGAGCGCGGCGCGACCTTGATGCGTTCGGTGTTGTAGGCAATGCCATAGACCTGGCCCGACACATAGGCACCCAACCCCTTGGGATCAATAAAGCGCGGTGGCAGATCGGCCAGGTTAGGCACCTTGGCGCTCGGGATCGGCTCGAACAAGCCTTGCGCCACGCCTTCCAGATACGGGCCTTCGTCCATCATCACCACGTCGAACGGCGGGTTGTTGCGCGCCGCCGTCAGCTTGGTGAGCGTGTCCACTGCTTGCGAAGCGCTCAGCACGGCGCTGACGCCGGACGCCGCGCGAAACGCCGGCAGTTGGATCTTGCGTTGCGATTCCTCCCACGCGCCCGGAAAGGTGGTGGCTACCAGCGAGCCGGAAGCGGCGAATGCTGCCTTGCTACCGAAGGACAAACTGACAGCCCCCATCAGGCTCATGGCCTGCAGGATTTTACGGCGTTCGTGATTAATGTTCGACATGGTGGCTCCGGTAGAAGAAAACGATGGGAATCGAAGATAAAAGCGAAGCTAAAAGCGAAACTAAACAACGATGCGGCAACGCGTCGCCCTCAACGGCGCAGCAAAGACAGGCGTGCGATCGGTACGCCGCGCGCACCGTGCGCGCAAGCGTATCGACCGCGTCGGCCGCGTTCATGTGCTCAGCGCGCCCCGCCATCGCCTAACCTGCGCTCGCGCCGTGCGGCGCATCGAAGGTGCGCATCGCCGCATCAGCCTTCAGGCTGAGCACGATACGCATGCCGGCGCGCAAGGCGGCGCCCTGCCCGCGCGGCATCGAAAGCTTGGTGGGCATGCCGGCATCGAGCAGCACATCGACCACCAACGTGGGACCGAGCGGCATCGCCAGCTGCACGGTCGCCATCAGCGCGCCGGGCGCAGCGCCGCAGGCGGGCGGCAGTTGCCAATCCCATTGCTCGGGGCGCACCGCGAGCAGCGCGGTGCCCGTGATGCGCCGCGGTTGCGCTTGCGGTACATCGAGCATTGCGCCATCGGTGAAACGCGCACGCAGCCCGGTGCCGTCCTGCAGCAGAGTGACCGGCAGCAAGCTTGCGGTGCCCACAAAAGTGGCCACGAAGGCGGTAGCCGGCTCGTCATAGATGCCGGTAGCCGTATCGAATTGCTCCAGCCGCCCACCGTTGAGCAAAGCGACGCGATCGGCCATACTCATGGCCTCTTCCTGGTCATGCGTGACCATCACGGTAGTGATGTTCAACTCGCGCTGGAGGCGGCGGATCTCGATCTGCATGTCGAGCCTGAGATTCTTATCGAGCGCCGCAAATGGCTCGTCCAGCAGCAGAATGCGCGGCTCGACGGCGAGCGTTCGGGCCAGTGCGACACGCTGCTGCTGCCCGCCGGACAACTCGCGCGGATAACGTGCGCCAAATGCCTGCATGCGCACCCGCTCCAGCATCTGCGCGGCCTTGTGTGCAGCCTGCCGGCGTGCCACCCCGTTGGCTTCCAGCCCGTACGCGACGTTGGCCTGGACCGTCATGTGGGGAAACAGCGCGTAGTTCTGGAATACGATGCCCACCCCGCGCTGTCGCGGTGCGAGCGCGTCGACACGCTGGCCGCCGATCCACACCTCGCCTTGCGTTTGCGCCTGCAAACCCGCCAGTATGCGTAGCAGCGTGCTCTTGCCGCAACCCGACGGTCCGAGCAAAGCGACCAGTTCGCCGCCCTCGATCGAGAGGCTTACGTCGTCGATCACGGCCTGCGTGCCGAACCGGTGACCGATTGCACGCAGATGCACCGGCGTACCGGCGCTTTGAACAGATGCAGTGGTCGCGACGGATGGGGTGGCCAATGACGCGGCGGCGGCGCTGGCATCGCCAAGCGGCGTCGCAATGCCTTCCACAGCGTGTTGCGTCTTCATACCCGTGCCCTCGCCCAAAGCTGTGCTGCCGCGCGTTGCGCATCGGCGATCACCGCCTGTGCGTCGCACAGGGTCGGCGCACCGCCATCGACGACGATGCGCCCGTTCACCACCACCATCTCGACATCGCGCCCCTGGCCGGTATGGACCAAGGTGCCCAGCGCGTTGGAATGCGGCGTCAAATGCGGACGGCGCAAATCGAATATGGCCAGGTCGGCTAGCCAGCCCGGTTGCAGACGGCCCAACTCATGGCCCAAGCCCATTGCCGCTGCACCGTTGCAAGTGGCCATCGCCAGCGCATCGTGCGGCTGCCAATCGGACGCGACTTCGCCTAGCTGGATGCGCGCGATCGCCAACGCCCAGCGCATCACCTCGGTCATGTCGGCATGCATATTGTCGGTGCCCAGCGCAATTCGCGCCCCGGCCGCGCGCAAGCGCGGCGTCGGCGCCATGGTGCCGCCAGTGGCATTACCTTTGGGAATGTGCGCCACCGTTATACCGGCGCGCCCGACGCGAGCGATGTCGGTGTCGTCGAGATAAAGACAGTGCGCCGCGACCAGCCGCTCGTCGAGCAGGCCGACATCTTCCAGAAGTTGGGCGGGCGTCTTGCCCGAACGCCGCAACACCTGCTGCACCTCGGTGCGGCTTTGCGCCAGATGGGTCGTCACGCCCAAGCCGCGGTCTTGGGCCGCTGCGGCGATCAGCCGAAGAAAATCATCCGAACAGGTGTCGGGGGCATGTACGGCCAATTGCACGCCGGTGCGGCCGTCGCACTTGCCGTGCCAGCGCTCGGCCAACGCCAGCGCCTCGCCCAATGTGCGCTCACCGATCGCCACACGATGCTCCCAATGCCCATTCGCGACTCCCGAGAACTCGACATCATGCAGGCGGCCGCAGGAATAGACGCGCAAGCCCAAGTCCGCCATCGCTTCCATGGTCAGATCGGCGTGCACATAGCTGTCGTTGATCAGTGTCGAGCCGAACAACATCGCTTCGAGCGCACCCAGTCGCGCCAGGGCAATCGCTTCGTCGGGCCGCACATCATGGCCATGCGGTATGCCCGGGGTATAGGCGGGCGCAAAACCAAGGTCTTCCGCTACGCCGCGCACCATGCTCAGGATCGCGTGGGTGTGCACATTGACGTAGCCAGGCACGATGAGCCGTCCATCGAGCCGGCGCGTGGCTTTCGCCGTTGCGGTGGCAGGCAGGTCGTGCGCCGTGCCGACCAAGGCCAGGCGGTTGCCACGAATGCCGAGCGCGGCGTCGTGCAGCAATGGGCGCAACGGATCCATGGTCACCACGGTGGCGCCCAGCAGCAGTAAATCAAAAACGGTATCGTTATCGGTCATGTGGCAATCGAGGGTAGGCGTGTCAAGTGTGCAAGTGCTGCAGGAATCGGCGAGTTCTTTCTTCGCGCGGTCGGCCGAATACCTCAGCAGGCGTGCCCTGTTCGACGATTGCCCCACTGTCCATGAACACGACGCGATGTGCCACTTGGCGTGCAAAGCTCATCTCATGCGTGACCACCACCATGGTCATACGCGCCGCCGCGAGATCGCGCATCACATCGAGCACCTCATTGACAAGCTCCGGGTCCAGCGCCGAAGTCGGCTCGTCGAACAAGATCAGTTCAGGCTCCATTGCAAGCGCGCGCGCAATCGCGACGCGTTGCTGTTGGCCGCCTGACAATTGCGACGGCCGCTTGAGCGTGTGTTGCTGCATGTGCACTTTGTCGAGTGCCAGCCGTGCCCGTTCACGCGCGGCCTCCCGCGACAAGCCAAGCACGCGCTGCGGGCCCGCCGCGACATTGTCGAGCGCGCTCAAATGAGCGAACAGATTGAAGCGTTGGAACACGAAGCCGAAGCGGCGCCGCTGCTGCGTCAGTTGCACCTCGGATAAGGCGCGGCCGTTGTCGTCCACGCCGATGCGCTGGCCATCGAGCCGAATCGCGCCGCCATCGGGGGTCTCGAGGAAGTTAATGCAGCGCAGCAGTGTCGTCTTGCCCGAACCGGACGGCCCGATCAGCACCACCGTCTCGCCATGCGCCACTTGCAAGCTGACCGACTTGAAAATCACCTGCTCGCCGAAGCGCTTGTGCAAACGCTCGACTTCCAGCAGCGGCGAGGCGGCGAGCGGTAGCTGCGAGGCTGTAGCGGCACGGGCGGCGTCGAGGTTAGGAAGAGAAGACATGCGTAACAAATGTCCCGGGTATGGGCCAGCAGTGAATCAATATTGCGGCAACCGCCGCTCCAGATAGCGCGACAGCCAGGCCAGCAGCGAGATCAGCGCGTAGTAATACAGCGCGATCATCAAAAAGATCTCGAAGGGCGCGAAATACGTCGCAATAATTTCTTGGCCCGCATGGGTCAGCTCGTAGACCGAGATAGCCGACAGCATCGCCGAGCCCTTGACCAGCGAAATCAGTTCGTTGGTGAGCGGCGGTACGATGCGGCGCCAAGCCTGCGGGAACAGCACATGCAGCACGACCTGCCGGTGGCGCATACCGATGGACTGGGCCGCCTCGATCTGGCCGCGGTCGATCGACTGCATGCCCGAGCGCATGATTTCGCAGATAAAGCCGGCTGCGTTCAGGCTCAATGCGGTAACGCCGGCCCAGTATTCGTCAAAATTCACACCGATGACCGGCAGCGCGAAATACACCAGGAAGATCTGTACTAGCAGTGGCGTGCCGCGCACGAAGTCCACATAGGCGAGCACGGCAAAGCGCACGGCACGCAGCCGGCTCAGGGCACCGAAGCCGAGCACCACGCCCAGCAGCATGCCGAAGAAGATCGCGGCGAAGCAGACCTTCAGGGTTGCGAGCAGGCCGACACCCAAAATCGGCACGGCCAGTTTGATGACGCTCCAGTCCATTGCCGGCGCGCTCTCAGGACAGAACCGGAATTGCGTCCGGCAAGTTCATGTCGAAACCGAACCATTTTTGCTGCAAGGCATGCAAAGTGCCGTCTTGCTTGAACGTACGCAGTTGCTGATCGATAAAGCCGATCAGCGCGGTATCTTCCGTGCGCGCGGCAATGCCGGCCCAGTTGTCAGCGCCTACGCCCTTGACGATGGCGTATTTGCCCGGCGCGTTCTTGAGCACCAGTGCAAGCGTGGGCAACGTATTGAGGACGCCATCGACTTTGGATTCGGCAAGCGCCATATAAGCGGCCGGGTGGTCGTCGAAGGTCTTGACCTCCTTGAACCCGGCGCCGCCCGCCGCCTTGAGCTGCGCGTCGAGTTTGGGTTCCAGCGTCTGGCCGGGCGAACCGAGTTTGATGCCTAGTCCGCGCCCGTTCATGGCGGCGATGCCGGTCAGCGTCTTTTGGTCGGCGGCACGTATCAGCAGCGCCTGCGAGGCTTCGACGTAGGGAATGGAAAACGCCACTTTCTTTTCACGCTCGGCCGTGTAGCTCAGGCTGCTCATGATCAAATCGAATTTCTTGGTGTACAGCGAGGGGATTACGCCGGACCACACCGTATCGATAAACTCCGCCTTTACGCCCAAGGCCTTACAGAAGGCACCGGCCAGGTCGACGTCATAGCCGACCAAAGCGCCACTGTTGTCGCGGTAGGTCAAAGGCGGATAGGTCGCCTCGCAGCCGATGCGCAGCACGCCCGCTTTCTTGATGTCGTCCAACGTCAGACCGGCCGCCAGCGCAACGCGCGGCAAGCCGCTCGCCAACAGTGCAGCGCCGGCGCCGATGCGGCTCAAAAAGCGGCGACGCGAGATGGGATCAGGCATGAGATTCTCCAAGCAATGTTTTTGAAAGTAGACGCGATGCAAACCGCCGATACGGCCAGGCGCTCGTCAACCGCGATAGCCCGAGGGAAAAGCAAATTTCGATAACACCTTGTGCGCACCCACGCGCGGACTCAAAGGCCGATGCGGTTTTGCCAGTTCGGGGCGCAGTGCCGGCAGGAACTGCCCACGGCCAGGCTCGGCGCACGGCGCGCTGCCGTCCCAGACGAGCACGCCGCGCGAGATCGTGAGCGCAGGCCAAGCCTGCATCTGCCAACCTTCGTAAGGCGTGTAATCGACGTTGTGGTGCAGATCATCGTTGCGCAGCGTGAAGGCGCGCGCCGTATCCCACACCACCAGGTCGGCATCGCCACCGATTGCGATCGACCCTTTGCGGGGATACAGCCCATAGAGCTTGGCCGCATTGGTGGCGGTCAGCGCGACAAAGGCGTGAATGTCGATACGCCCAGCCAGTACCCCTTCAGTCATCAGCAGGGGCATGCGCGTTTCCAGGCCCGGAATACCGTTGGGCACTTGATCGAAGCTAGGCGAGTCACCCGCTACCAGCTTGCCTTCGGTGCCGGCATAGCGAAACGGCGCATGGTCCGAAGAGACGATCTGGAAGGTACCGTTTTGCAGGCCATCCCACACCGACTGCCGGTTCGCTTCGTCGCGCGGCGGCGGGCTGCAGATACATTGATAGCCGCGTGCCCCGTCCTCGAGCATGTCCTCGGTCAACAGCAGATACTGCGGGCAGGTCTCGGCAAATACCGAAAGGCCTTGGCCTTGCGCCCACCGGATCTGATCGATCGCTTCGCTGCCGGACACATGCACGATCAGCACCGGCGTATCGACCAATTGGGCCAGGCTGATAGCGCGGTGCGTCGCTTCACGCTCGACCAGCATCGGGCGCGACAGCGCGTGACCGATCGGTGCGGTGATGCCTTGCTCCAGCAGCGCCTGCGTAAGCCACGCGATGCAATCGGCGTTCTCGGCGTGGATCATCGCCATCGCGCCATGCGCGCGAGCCAAGGCCAGCACCTCGATCATCTGCCGGTCGTTGAGCTTGAGTGCGTCGTAGGTCATGTAGATCTTGAAGGACGTATAGCCCTCCTCGATCAGTTGCGGCAGTTCGTGCTGCAATACATAAGGTGTGGGATCGGTGACGATGAGGTGGAACGCGTAATCGATGACTGCGCGGCCGTTAGCACGCCGGTGATACTCGTCGATCGCCTCGCGCAAGGTGCGGCCTTTTTGCTGACAGGCAAACGGCATGACGGTGGTAGTGCCGCCGCATGCGGCGGAGACCGTGCCACTGGCAAAGTCGTCGGCCATCACGCTATCGTCGCCGGTTTCTTGATCGAGGTGGCAGTGGGCATCCACGCCGCCGGGCGTCACCAGCCGCCCCTGTGCATCGATCTCGCGCGCACCGGGCGCCAGACCTGAGCCCAGCATCGCGATGCGCCCGTCGCGCACGCCGATGTCGGCGTGAAAGCGATCGGCTGCGGTAGCGATGTCGGCGTTGCGTATCACCAAGTCGAAGGCGTAGGCGTCGTTCACGCGACCTCCCGGAACAGGCGGCCCCAGCCCTGCACGCGTGTAGTGTCCACGCCGGTCATGCGTAGTGCCTTCCACACCACCGTGGAAATGGTGTCGTAGATCGGAATCCCCAACTCAGCTTCCAGCTCTTCGACCAGCGGCGCGCCGCGCAGGTTGGTGCAGAAAATCGTGATGGCGTCGGGCTGGCAGGCTGCAACTTCGCGCACCATCGCACGCAAGGTATCCGCATCCACTTCAGAGAATGAAAAATTGTCTTGTTTGTTGAGGTGGCGCTCCGCCACGCAGTCGAAGCCGGCGGCGCCGTATGTCGAGATAACCTTGGCTTGCACGTCGTCGCGATAAGGCGTCACCAGTCCGAAGCGACGTACACCGGTCTTGGCGAAAATTTCGTTCAGTGCCAGCACCGAGGTGCAGGCGGGGATGCCGGTGCGCTGCGTGATGCGTTGGCACAGACGCTCGTCGGCCTCGAAGCCGAGCCATCCCGACGAGGTACCGTTCCAGCCGATCATGTCGAGTTTCGCATCCGCCAATAGATCCGCGGCCGCCAGTATCTCGGCATCGTCGAACTGTGCCAGCGCGCGCTCGGATAGCGCGATTTCCGTTACGCGAAAACGACCGAAATGCGCGCTGACTTCAGGCAGACCGGCCAGCATCGCGGAAGTGACCGGTTCTAGCGTCGTGTTGGACGAGGGAGTCAACATGCCAAGCAAAGTGCGATTCGTCATAGTTCTCGAATTCTGTGGAAGACGCAGGGTTAGAGAACCAATATAAGCAATCGCTGTGCCAACAAAAATTGATTTTTTTGTATACGATCTAAAACAACATCGTATGCAATACATGACGTGGCCAACCGGCTTGTCGGCACCCAATCAGATCGCCAAGAACCGTCTATCCACTGGAATGGTGTGCATCGAGCCAGTGCGGGACGCCGCGCTCATGCACAATATGCGTGCGTAAATTCGCGTTTATGAGGCGCGATACCCGCCGCGAAGCCGGCGCAATACACGACCGATAGACAACACCTTTGTGTACAAAAGCGCGAGCAATTGATTTAAGATTGGCCCGTACCCACTCCATCGAGAATTGCCTTGTGCCCTCCCGCTCCGCTGTCACCCTCTGCTACCGTTGCCGCGGATAAAACCGCCTTCAGCAATGAGGAAATTTATCGGCGTCTGCAAAAAGCAGTGCTGGAGCATCGTCTCGGGCCGGGCGCGCGACTGGTGGAGGACCGGCTCGCGGAAGTCTCAGGTGTCAGTCGCACGAAGATTCGCGAAGTACTGGGGCGTCTGGCACATGAAGGGCTGGTCACCTTGGTGCCTAACCGCGGCGCCTTCATCGCCAGCCCTAGCATCGAGCAGGCACGCGATGTGTTCGTGACACGCCGCTTGGTCGAACCCGAAATGGCGCGCATGCTGTGCACAAGCGCGACGCCCGTGCAGATCCGCGCGCTACGGCGTCATGTAAAGCAGGAAGAAGAGGCGCGCGTGAAGGATGACCGGCCCGCCATCATCCGGTTGTCGGGCGAGTTCCATATTCTGATCGCGCAGATGACGGGCAACGAAATCCTGCTGCGGCTGATGCGTGAACTCACGTCGCTGACCTGCCTGATCATCACGCTCTACGATAAGCCGAACACGCCGGCCTGCCCTCATCATGAACATGCCGATCTGATCGATGCCATCGAAGCGCGCGACGCAGTGCGCGCCTCGTCGACCATGAGCGAGCATTTGAGTCACATCGAGAACACGCTGGACTTGAGTGCGTCGCCCGCCGAGATGCCGGACATCGAAGCCATCTTTTTATGAGTCGCCGCAGTGAGCGAAGGTAAAGCCCAGGCTTAGGCGCTTATTTCGCAAACAGCGATGCCATATTGGCAAACGCCTTGAACTCCAGCGCGTTGCCCGACGGATCGAGAAAAAACATGGTCGCCTGTTCACCCGGTTCGCCCTTGAAGCGGATGTGCGGTTCGATGATGAACTTGATACCTGCGCCACGCAGCTTCTCCGCTGCGGTTTCCCACTGGCTCATCGACAGGACTGCGCCGAAATGGCGTACCGGCACGTTGTCGCCGTCGACCGCGCTGGTGTTGCGATGGCCAGTTTCTTCAGGCGACAGATGCGCGACGATCTGGTGGCCGTAGAAATTGAAGTCGACCCAATCGGGCGAGCTACGGCCCTCGGGACAACCGAGCAGCGTGCCATAAAAAGCGCGTGCCGCTTCCAGGCTGTGTACCGGAAAGGCCAGGTGAAACGGTGGCATCGAATCTTGTGTAGCTTGGCTCATGAACGCTCCCGGCGTCGAAGTAGGTGAAGACAGGTATAGATAATAAGATAAGAACGATCAACGTGCGCAATCAATACGCGGGCAGCCCGTTGCAATGGCCTGACATGGCTTGTCGACGTGCATGCATGCAGCCAGTCAGGGTTGCTTCGCGGATGGTACACCCGCCGATAAAGCAAGTCGGTAAAAAATGCCGGCCTATTGAAGTGCATCAAGCCGCGTTTGAATCGATACGCCTGATACTTACAACGTATTACTTACAATCTTTATCGCCCACTCGACGAATTAAACGACCGTTTCCCTGTCTGACGTGACTCCAGTTCACGAGAGCCGACAATCTTCCGATAATAAAAGCCGATGCTCCTCAGAAAATCCCGTCGATATTCCGAACCCGCTTCGAGCGTATCCGGCTAAAAGTCTGATAGTGATCCAAGCCGACGATCGTCCATTCCCGCCGCTTGTCGTCATTCGGCACAAGCGAACCCGACATGGAAAACTGACTATATGGATGCACGCACTATAGTGAATAGAGTTCTGATCATTACGAACGACGCGTCAGATGCCGCGATGTTGAAAGCCGTGCTGGCGAATGCGCACGACGGCCCGTTTGCAATCGAATGGGTGACGCGGCTCGTCGATGGGATCGAGCGCTTGCGCGCAGGTGGCGTCGACGTCGTCATGGCGGATCTATGGTTACCTGACAGTCAGGGCATAGCCACATTTGACCAACTCTACGCGGCAGTACCCCAGACGCCGATCATGACGCTTAGCGCCGCGGACGACGAGCCGTTCTCGATTGAAGCGGTGCAACGAGGTTCGCAGGGCTATTTGTCGAAAGGCCACTTCGGCAGCTACTTGGTCCCGCAGTCGCTGCGCAATATCATCCAGCGTAAGGCGGTCGAGCAAACCCTCAGCTCGGAGAAAGCGCGCGCGGAAATTACGCTGAACTCGATCAGCGACGCGGTCATCGGTACCGACCTACTGGGTAACATCGACTACCTCAATCTTGCCGCCGAAAACATGACCGGGTGGTCCAAGGAAGAGG
>Ga0302314_10011139_pt1 | contig 15707 bp, 11 predicted proteins | sample III_Palsa_N2_3_FD_200533 | JGI IMG/M metagenome (GOLD analysis project Ga0302314, IMG submission 200533) | Peat permafrost microbial communities from Stordalen Mire near Abisko, Sweden - III_Palsa_N2_3 | ecosystem: Environmental > Terrestrial > Soil > Palsa > Peat permafrost | place: Sweden...
CTATACGCAGATCGCCCAGCATGACGAGCTCTTCTGCGGCGAGATGCATGCCAAACACATTATTTCTCCCGCCACACTCTCTCACCACCTCAAGGTCCTGCACGATTTAGGGCTGATCACATCCCGTAAGGAAGGCCTGAACGTCTACTACCGCTCCATCCCGGAAAAGCTTGCAGCCTACCTTCAGTACCTGAACGGCATTGGGAAGCGTTCTTCTCACTAGCACCCGGCGTTAGGCAAAGCCTTCTACGTCCGGTGCTCAGCGAGCTTAGCCTGACCAAAGTGATATGCAAGGTGTGCAGTTCTGCCCAGCAGAATGGTGAATCGGTTACGGTAAGGTTCCTGTTTGAAGTCTTCCTCCGACACCGCAGTATGTTTCTGCAACCATTCCGTGGCCGACAGTCTGGAGAATGCCATCCAGAGTGCATCGTTCGTTTCATCCCAGACACGCTTCAGTTCTTCTCCAGAGAGGGGCTTCTTCAACGAGCGGTCTGGATTCGAAACAAACATCGCATCAAGCTCAGGATGGAGTCTTTGCCCGAGGCCGAGAAGCGGAAGCAGCGCGTCGTTGATCGCCGTCAAATGACCCCAGAGATAAATCAATCTGTTCTTTCCAGGAGCAATCTCCTGCAGCAACTGCTCCTCGGACAGGGCGCCAAAAAACTTACCTGTGCGGTCAATATTGAGCTTCCAGCCGCGGAGTGCCGAGTCAGTGAGCGAAGTTTCTGTGGTCATAATTCAATACCTTTCCAGTTGACACCGAAATAACGGTGTATTTAAACATTGGTCAAAATGCTGGCTCCAGCGTATGAATGGGGCTCGCCACGCCGTTTCGTACTGACAACGGCGCGGCGAGTCCCGTTCACCTCATTCAGGCTAAAGCAGTCTGTGTCAGATCTGCGCCGTACCGCCATCCACGAACAATTCAATGCCATTCACAAAGCTCGAATCGCTCGAAGCCAAAAACAGCGCTACCGTTGCAATCTCCTCAGGACGTCCGATCTCGCCCCGCGGGACGAGGGTCTTAAAGTGTTCCTTTGCCTCCGGTCCGAACGGGTCCAGAATCGGAGTATCAATCGTTCCCGGACTCAGAATATTCACGCGAATCTTCCGTTCTTTCAGGTCCACAAGCCATGTCCGCGCGAACGAACGAACCGCGGCCTTACTCGCGCTGTAAACACCAAACGCCGGAAAGCCCTTGATGCTGGCAATCGATCCATTCAGAAAGATCGAACCGCCATCGGTGAAAAGTGGCAATGCCTTCTGCACGGTAAACAGCGTGCCACGCACATTCAGGTCAAAGGTTTTGTCGAAGTGTTCCTCGGTAACGTCGCCTATTTTGGCGAACTCGCCCCGACCCGCGCTCGCGAACAGAACGTCGATCTTTCCCTTCTCCTTCTTCACCGTCTCGTAAAGGCGGTCGAGATCGGCAAGGTTCGACGCATCCCCCTGAACGCCCGTCACATTGCGACCAATTGCCTTCACTGCTTCATCCAGCTTGTCCTTCCGCCGGCCTGTGATGAACACGTATGCGCCCTCTTCCACAAACAACTTCGCCGTGGCCAATGCCATGCCTGATGTTGCTGCCGTGATCACTGCTACTTTTCCGTCCAGCTTTCCCATTGCAATTCATCCTTTCTCTTTCGCTGTTCGTTTTTTTTGATTCAGATCGTCTGAGCGCTTATTTACTCGCAGTTTGTAAACGCCCACTCAACGACTCGATGTGTTGAGTGGGATACTCGGTTGATTTCCGTGCAGGTGAATTAGCGGAGGCCTCCGCTTGCGATAATCAGCTCGCCGGTGAGCCACTTAGAGTCCTCCGATGCCAGGAAGGTGGCGATGGAGGCGATGTCGTCTACCTGGCCGGCGCGGCCGAGCGGCGTTTGCGCAACAAAATACTTCTCGAAGTCAGATCCGATAAAGCCAGCGCTGTGTGTCCCTTCGGTCTCAACGATGCCGGGGTTAATGGAGTTGACGCGGATCTTCCTTGGCCCGAGTTCCTTTGCAAGCACACCGGTGATAGCGTCAACGGCGCCCTTGGTGCCGGTGTATACCGCGCTGTTCGGAGGAGTGAGGCGGCTGACGCCGGAGCCGATGTTAATAATGCTGGCACCTTCGCCGAGATGCTTTACGGCTGCCTGTGTCGTCAGAATCACACCGAGCACATTGATATTGAAGATCCTGTGGAACTGGTCTTCAGTAACGGCTTCGATCGGAGCGAACTCGTAGACGCCGGAGTTATTGACGAGAATGTCGAGGCGACCATAGTTCTTGATGGCCGCATCGATGATGCCCTGGGCTTCCGCTGCTTTGGATACATCACCACTCACAGCGACAGCCTTGCCCCCGGCTGCCGTAATGGCGGCGACGACTGTATCCGCACCGCTCTTGCTCGAGGCGTAATTGACGACGACAGATGCGCCTTCTGCGGCGAGCGCCCTGGCGATGGCCGCTCCGATGCCTTTGGATGAGCCCGTGACAACTGCTACCTTACCTTTTAGCCTGCTCATGTCTATTCCCTCTTGAAATTTCCTGACTCGGTAATCCTGCATAGGTGGCGCAGATTCCCACGCCAACTGCTGCTCGTTTTGATGGAAGGCAATCCTTCCGGGATTCAATAGTTCTAAATATGAGAACTATTGAACAAACCGTCAGGCACAGATAAGATGAAAATGTATGAGGCCTCTCTTTCATCCGTCGGTCGAAGACATTACGGTCGAAGCGATCCTCCACGCCCTCTCCGACCCTGTGCGTGTGGCTATCTTTGCCGACATAGTCGGTTCAGACTGTTCCCGGAATTGCTCAAACTTCCTGAAGGTCAGCGAAAAGGCCGTCCCTAAATCCACTCTCTCTCAGCACTTCAAGGCGCTCAGAGAAGCAGGCTTGATTCGGGGCGAACGTATAGGCGTCGAGATGCACAACACCACTCGCTGCGCAGAGATCGAAAAGCGCTTTCCAGGATTGCTTAAGGCCATCGTCAACGCTCACAACATCCAATTGGAAGGCGAAGCTCGAGCAACCAATGCAGGAAAGCGAAAGCCTGGCAGGCGGAGCGCAAAAAGTAAATGAGCGCCCGGAATGATCCGGACCAACCGCACAGGTAATAGTCAATTAGTCATTCGAGAGTAATCAACGCGCGCAAGCGGCTTATAAGCGTTTACCTGGCCGATCCGACAGAAAGAATCTTCGCAGCAACGACTTATGCGTGATCACCGAGTCGCTCGATCATCACGTCGGTGGACTTGATGAGAGCCGCTACGGAATCGCCTTTTTTCAGACTCAACTCACGAACCGCACTCGCTGTAATGATCGACGTAATGTGTGTGTATCCCGTACTGATCACTACTTCCGCAAGAAGTCCCTCGACGCGAATGCTCACGATCTTCCCGGCGATCTGATTCCTGCCGCTCACCCGACGATATCGCTCTCGCGACTCCGCGGCCCCCTTCACTTTGTCCTCAGCCAGAAAAGGCTTAAGCGATGATTCGGCGATGCGATGATGGCCACCCGGCGTCTGACTTGTCTTCAGCTTGCCCGCCAGAATCCATTGCTTGATCGTGGGGTAACTAATTCCGATCAGGCGGCCTGCTTCACGGGGCGTTAGCATGGGATCGTATTTTCGCATGGTCTATAGAATTAGCACCTTAACGCGAGCAATGCACCACTAAATCCGAACATGCTGTGCTCATCCCTCAGGCTGCAGTGAGCATGCCCTCCATTTAGTGTCTACGGAAAAAACTATACCTGCGATCCCTTCGAGTCGACGAAATTGACCATACGTTTTTATTCATATATATTCGATATATGTAACTCTTGTTTTTGAGTCTATGCAAGCGGAGCAGCGGACGACCGCAGGCCCGGAAACCGCATAGCGACCACAAACGATCCTCTACTACCCAGCTTCTCCAATGCGGTCTCAGCTTGTGCCAGGTCGAGACCGGGAGATCCTCACTCTCAAGGAGCGCGATGTCTCGCTACGCCGTTGTTCGCCTACCCCTTTACAGAAACGTACACTTTCGTTTTTTATTTTTTGCATCGTGCCTGTTAATGGCATCGCTGCAGGCCTTCTCTCAGTCAGCTCAGGTAAGTGGCACTATTAAAGATCCCGATCAATCGTTAGTGAACAATGCTGTCGTGACGCTGGGAAATTTGCAGACGACCCTCACGCTTCAGACAACCACCAATCAGGCGGGGCAGTATGCGTTCGTATCCGTGTCTCCCGGAACCTACCGACTCGAAGCGCATAAAGCCGGATTCGCGACAATCGTAATTCCCTCTTTGACCATCCTGGCTGGGCAGAATCTAACGCGCGATGTCTCATTTGCCCTTGCCGGTGCAAGCACGTCCATCACAGTCAACAGTGGCCTTTCAGGTACACCGGTCACCGGATATTACGTAGACAATGTTGACCGGGGCGTTATGGGAAATGCACCGATCGTGAACCAGCCATACACGATCACCGTGCTCCCAGCGGAGCAGATCGCCAACACTCAGGTGAAGAGTCTGCGCGATGCCCTCAAGTATCTCCCTCTGGTCTCGTTCACCGAGCAACAGGGTTCGGAAATTCTTCGGCCTGCCACACGTGGCGTCCAGGGCAGCATCGCGCAGAACACCCGTATGGACGGCATGGCCATCGCGATCACAGGTGCCAACGCAATGGAGCAGTATCAGGAGCTACAGGTGGAGAATGGGCTTGGAGCCGCCATGTACGGGCCAGCCAACCCTTCCGGCATGTTCGATTTTGTGCTCAAGCGGCCCACCGAAGATCGAACGGCAAACCTTTATCTCGAACAGGACAGCAGTTCGATCGGTACGGTCTATGGCGACGCAGGCGGACGCATGGGTCCTCATAAGATCTTCGGCTACCGCACCAACCTGCTCTTCGGCGATGGGACGGCATTCGTGGACCAAAGCCGCCTCCGCCGTCGACTTGCCGAGTTCGCCTTCGACCTGAGACCCACGAACAGAACCACGATCGACGCCCACTACAGCGTCTACGACATCGTGCAGCGCGGCTATCCGGGCTGGTTCACCTATGGTCCCGATAAGAGCGACAAGACCGACATTCCGCCCCACACCCTGCTGCTCCCAGGTGCACCCGACCCGACGCGCGTAGGCTATGGCCAGGCATACGCCGGTGTGAACCTGACGACACAAAGCACCAGCGCTCGCCTTCTCCACGACTTCTCGCCCAACTGGCACGCGATGGCCGGCGGTCTGGCGCAACGCCTTGATCGCTTCATCGACACCCCCGTCAACAACCTGACCGACAACACCGGCGACTACAGCACTTCACTGGCTACCGGTTTCGCCCCTCGCTTCGGCATTGAAAGCGATCTCGGCTACATCACGGGCACTCTCTCAAGATGGGGCATCAAGCAGGATATAGTCCTCGGCAGCGAAGGTTACCGCTTCAACCAATACAGCTACATCTCGCCCTCCGCCGCCAGCGTTCTGCTTGGCACAGCCAACATCGCGGACCCACGAGTCTTTGCTCCTCCTGCCGCGGGCCTGCCCAAAAACACGAACCTCTATCAGTCTGCGGTGGTCCATCAGCAGGGCTTCAATCTTGGCGACCTGATCACCTTTCCCCAGCGCTTCTCGGTTCGCCTGTCCGCCAGCCAGGATTGGATCGGCGTCGACAACAACAACTCCAGCAACGTGCGCACCAGCGGGTCGAACAAGAATGGCATCAGTCCTTCGGCCAGCGTGATGTACAAGCCGGACAGCGCGATGACCGTCTACGCAACCTACGCCAGCAGCCTGCAGCAGGGTGACATCGCACCAGGAGGCACGGTCAACGCCAATCAGGCGCTGGCCCCGTATCGCAGCAAGGAGTGGGAGCTCGGCTTCAAGACCGACGGGAAGCCACTGAACATCACGACGGCCCTGTTCCGCATCGAACGGCCTTTCGCCAATACCGTCGCTTTCGGCAATACCACCCAGACCATCTTTGAAATCGTCGGCCAGCAGGTAAACTACGGCGCCGAAATCTCCGGTCAGGGCACTCTCTTTCACCGCCTGCTCGTCGATGGAGGTTTCACTGCATTGAATGCGCGGCTGAACGACACCGGTATCGCGGCAACTGATGGAAAGCGCTTCGTCGGAATTCCTGCGTACCACTCGAATTTTTACAGCGAGTACCGTGTGCCGGGGGTGGCGAATCTGAGTGTGACCGGAAACTGGCAGTTTACGGGGCAGCGTCCGCAGGATGATGAAAACCTGCACACAACCGGCGGCTTCAACACCTTCGACTTCGGCTTCCGCTACTCACGCACGCTGTTCAGCAAGCTGGCAACATTGCGGTTTACCTCCAACAACATCACCGATACTCGTTACTACTCGACGATTGCAGCCGGCGACATCACCGGAACCAACGCCAGCAGCAACACCGCACACCTTGGTTCTCCGCGAACCATCTCCACTTCCCTGCAGATAGCTTTTTAGCCAGCATTTGCATCCTTCCGATTGATTGAGATCAGGCTTGCGTGACATGATCACAATCATCATGCAGCCGCGTGTCATTGGCACTACCCTGGCGACACTCCTTCTCTTTGCAGCGTTGGGGTGTCGTCCCCATCAGAATCTTCTTGTCCAGCCACTTCAGACAAGCCTCCCTGCCGACGGGCGTGAGCATCTCGCGGCCACGCTTCGCACGCAACACTGGCCTTCCCTTCACCTGGAAGACCTCCGCGTCACCGGCTATGACGACCACGCTCGCCTCCAGCAGGATTCTGACGCCGTCCAGCTTTGGTTGCGTTCCCCGGTTCTTCCAGGCCGCCGTCATCTCCGCATCGACACAGAAAACACCACCCGTCAGATCACGATCGAATTCACCCCCGACGAAGTCGGCGACTCCGCAGCAGATGGCCTGCCCGCCTGGATGCCACTCTATACCGCAGATGATCGCCACGCCTTTCGTGGCTGGTTCACAGAGCTCGCCGAACGCGCCTCGGACGCGCCTCCAGCCGATCTGCCACACGAGATTACGGATTGTGCCTCCCTTCTTCGCTACGCCTACCGCGAAGCTCTGCGCCGGCACGACGACGCCTGGTATGCTCAGTTCCCTGCCCGGCAAATGCCGTCTCTGGTCTCCGTCCAGCAGTGGACCTATCCGGACACCCCGCTCCGGGCTGATCTTTTTCGCGTTATTCCGGGCATATTCAACTCAGGAGAGGCAACGGCCTTCGCTCAGTTTGCCGACGCGAAGACGCTGATGACCCTCAATACTCACCCTATTGGTCGAGATCTCCACCGGGCTCGTCCCGGAGACCTGCTTTTTTATCGCCAACTGGAACAGAATTCCCAGTATCATTCGATGATCGTTACAGGTGAGCACGGCGAATGGGTTATTTACCACACCGGTCCAATTGGCAAACGCAAAGGCGAGATGCGCCGCATGCTGCTCGCGGATCTTCTTCACCATCCCGACACACGCTGGCGCCCCGAAACAGGCAACTCCAACTTCCTCGGCGTCTATCGATGGAACATCCTGCGCGAAGACAATTAGCTTTTTTGCTGCTTCTCACCTTCGTCCTGCTCTGCGCTGCACCGCTGGCCCATGCTGCTGAACCTTACTTCACCATCAGCACCTATAAAACCTTCGCTCCAGGCGAGAAGGCGAAGATCCATCTCTACAGCCGCAACGTCGACGATCTCGAGTTCCGCGTCTACCGCATCCAGGACCCCGAAAAATTCGTCTCCGGCCTCGCGGAACTGCACAGCTTCAATCGAAATCAGAGCAGTGCGGGCCCTGTCGAAAAGATCGATGAAGAGACCTGGCTGGAGCGCTTTCACGACTGGAAGCGCAATCTTTGGCGGAGTGTTCGCCGCTTTCTTCGCACCCAGCTCTCGCATGAGACGCGCACCGCCCTGCAGGAAAAACAGTCCAGCCTCGCAAAACGCAGCCGCATCGTCGGCGTAACCCAGTTTGCTCAGATCCCACTGCTCAACGACAAACAGCTTGTAGCCCGCTGGCGGCAGGAGGTACCGCCAACCTTCGTCACCGACAATCAGGTGCTGCCCATCGATCCGCTTCCGGCTGGCATGTACCTCGTCGAAGCGACCGACGCGCACCTCAAGGCCTACACCATCCTGATCGTCAGCCAGACAGCCCTCATCACCCGCACCGTCGCTGGCTCCATGCTGGCCTACGTCGTCGATCGAAAATCCGGTGCACCCGTTGCGAAGGCCGACGTCGCCCTCTCGATCAATCAGGCAGCGCCCATGCGCGCAGTCACAAGTCAGGACGGCATCGCCGAGTTCACATCCCCCACAAAGAAATCGTCAGAAAGTGATGACAGCTCTTCCACCCTGTGGGCCATGGCTCGCAGCGGCAACGATGTCGCCCTGGTATCCCCCTGGGGTTCCTCCTTCACCCAGCAGGTCAGCGCTCAGTTCGTCAGCTACGTCTACACCGACCGTCCTGTGTATCGCCCCGGACACACCGTCCACTGGAAGGCGATCCTGCGCCAGTATGCCGGTGATACGCTCACCCTCCCTCATCTTTCGCAGGTCCACGTCGTCATCAGCGATGGAGAAGATAAATCCATCTTCGACAAACAACTGCCAATCTCCGCCAACGGAACCCTCAACGGCGACATAGAACTTCCCACCGGCACATCCCTCGGTTACTACAGCATCAATATCAGCGATGCATCCGACAGCCTTCATGCCCGTGGAGATTTTCGTGTCGAAGAGTATCGCAAGCCGGAGTACCAGGTGCGTGTCAGTGTCGCGAAACCCCGCGTCATGCAGGGCGAAACCAATCAGGCCACCATCGATTCGCGTTACTTCTTTGGCGAACCTGTAGCCAATGCAAAGGTGAAATATCGTATCTACCAGAGCTACCACTACTGGTGGGACGAGGACGCCGACGTCAGCAACACCGATCAACCCGAAGACAACTCTGAGCCGTTCTATGGCGGCGCTCAGGAAGGGGAACAGACCGGCCGTCTTGGCCCCGACGGCAAACTCACCGTCAGCATTCCCACCCGCTTCATCGCCGACCAGCACCACGACAAGGACTATCTGATCGAAGCCGCCGTGACCGATGAAGCGGGCCGCGAGATCACTGGCCGTTATCGTTTCATCGCAACCTACGGCAGCTTCCGCGTTAACGTCGAACCTGCCAGCTACTTCATCGTGCAGGGCCAGCAGGCCAGCTTCCGCGTCACAGCCGTCGATTATGACGACAAGCCCATCCAGACCCGTATCCATCTTCATCTTGTCAGGCGCATGTGGCGCAACAACCAAACACAGGACACGGACGCCGGCTCCGCGGATGCCACAACCGGTGCGGATGGCAAAGCAACAATCACACTACCCATCAATCTCTCCGGCTCCATCATCGTTACCGCCACCGCAGACACGCCGGAGAAGCGCACCGTCCAGGACTTCACATCGCTCTACGTAAGTGGCAACGCCGCAGACAGCTTCTACAGCGGCGATGAATCACAGCATGTACAGATCATCGCCGATCAAAAAACCTACGCCCCTGGCGACACCGCACACCTCAGCATCGTAGGCGACATCGCGGACTTCCACGCCCTCGTCACTGCCACCGGCTACACCATCGAATTCCGCAAAGTACTCACCGCCCACGGCACCTCCCTCGCCTTCGATCTCCCCATCACCAAAGACTCGCAGCCAAACCTCACCGTCGACGTCGTCTTCCTGAAAGACGACCAGCTCTACCAGGCCCGCAAATCCCTCAAAGTCCCACCGGTGCAGCAGCAGCTTCAGGTAGAGATCACTCCCGCCAGCACTGTCTTTCAACCTCAACAGAGCGCAGCCTACGACATCGTCACTCGCGACTCCACCGGCAAAGCCATCAGCGCCGAGCTCAGCTTCGGCGTCGTCGACGAAGCAATCTACTCTCTCTATCCGGACTCCAGCGGCGACATCGTGCGCGCGCTCTATCCCGATCGCGACATCTATCCCGACGTCGAATCTTCCATCTCCTACTACTTCTCCGGCGACGCCGGCAACAAATCTCCCCTGCTCGCCGAACGCCACGCACGCTATCGTCCGCAACTGGCGCAGGTAAAACCCGGCAACGATTCTGTTCAACCCAAAATTCGCAAAGCCTTTCCGGACACAGCAACCTGGCAACCCACCGTGCATACCGACGCGCAGGGTCACGCCCGCGTCTCCCTCACCTTCCCAGACTCACTCACCACCTGGCGTGCCACTGTCCGCGCCATCTCACCGGACAGCAAAGCCGGCTCCATGGTGAATCGCGTCATCGTCCGCAAGAACATCATCGTTCGCATGGGCCAGCCACGCTTCCTCCGCAAAGGAGACATCGTCAGCATTCCCATCATCGTGCACAACTACCTCGCCGACGCCAAACAGGTGCAACTATCTCTCAACGCTACCGGCATCGACATCGTCAGTGGCACAACCCAACAAGTCACCGTCGCTGCTAAAGGTGAAGCCACCGCCATCTGGAAGCTGCGCGCATCAGCGATAGGCAACGCCGTCCTCACAGCGAAAGCCATCACCAACGAAGAGAGCGACGCTCTCGAAATCACACTCCCCATCAAACCCAGCGGCGTCGCGCAATCCATCACAGGCTCCGGCGTCCTCACCGACAGCAGCGAACGCACCGTCCCCCTCAACTTCCCGGCAAACACAGACCCCGTCACGCACTCCATCACCATCGAAGCAAGCCCATCCATCGCTGGCACACTCTTCAACGCTCTGGACTACCTCGTTACCTTCCCCTACGGCTGCACCGAGCAGACCATGTCCAGCTTCCTTCCCAACATCATCGTCGCGCAGGCCATGCAGCAGCTTCACCTCGAAGGCCACGTCGACCAGGCCGCCCTCAACACCAGAATCGCCGCCGGCCTCGAGCGCCTCCAGGACTATCGCCACGACGACGGCGGCTGGGGATGGTGGAAGGAAGACAGCAGCCAGGTCTTCATGACAGCCTACGTCGTCAGCGGACTCGCCCAGGCCTCGCAGGCCGGCTATCATCAGGCCGACCAGGTCAGCCGCCCCGGCATCGCCTTCCTGAAGCAAACCCTCGCAAAACATCCACGCATGCTCCCCGAGCTGCGAGCCTACGTCGTCTATGCCCTCGGCGAAGCCAACGAGATCGACAGGTCTCAACTCGACATCCTCTATAACCGCCGCAACGATCTCAGCTCTCAGGCCCTCGCTTTCACCGGCCTCGCCATGCTCCGTGCCAAAGACGCTCACGCGACAGAGATCACCACACTCCTCGAATCGAAGGCGCGTATACAGGGAGACCTCGCAAGCTGGCCCGCAGCAACCAACCCACTCCTCGACATCGACTACGACTCCAGCGCCGAGACCACCGCCTTCGCACTCAAACTAATCCTCCACGCCGATCCTCAAAGCCCTCTGCCCACTTCCGCCGCGCAATGGCTGGTCGCCAACCGCAACGAAGGCTACTGGTGGAGCTCCACGCAGCAAACCGCCTTCGTCATCTTCGGCCTCACCGACTACATCGCCGCATCGCACGAACTCACCGGCGAATCCGATGTCGAGGTCTTCATCAACGGCACCTCCACAGCAAAGCGCCACTTCACCCAGGCCGACACTCTCAGCGGAGCCTCCCTCCAGGTAACCATCGACAGCGCCCATCTGCAACCAACCCAAAACAACATCCGCATCGTCACGCACGGCGGCCGCATCTACTGGTCCACCCGGAGCAAGTACTTCTCCACCGACAAAAAGAGCTACCAGCAGGGCACCATGGCGCTCAACATCACCCGCGATTACTTCCGCCTCGTCCCGCAGCAAAAAGACGGCAACATCGTCTATCAGCTTCAGCCGCTTTCAGGCCCCGTCGAACAGGGAGACGTCCTCGCCGTCCATCTCGCCGTCGCCGGTTCGCAGCAAAAATATCTCCTCATCGAAGATCCCATCCCCGCAGGCACCGAGTTCATACAAAACGAAGAGAGCTACAACATCATCGGCCGTCCCAACACATGGGACTGGTGGTACACCCGCCGCGAGTTCCACGACGACCGCGCCGCCCTCTTCTCCACCGACTTCGCCAAACGCCACGAATCCTTCTACCTCCTCAAAGTCATCAACCCCGGCAGCTTCGCCATCAGCCCCGCCAGCGTGCAGCCCATGTATCAACCCAGCGTACAGGCCACAACCGACGAACTGCACCTCGACGTGAAGGAGGTCCAATAGATGTCCGGCATCTGGATAGCAGCTCTGCGACGCCTTCGCCCCCGCATCCTCCTCACCTTTGTCATCGGCAATGCCCTGCTCGCTCTGCTGGCCGCTGCCTGGCTGCAGATCCCCGACTCGCACCTCTGGCAACTCATCCTCTCCATCTTCTTTGCCTCTGCCATCGTCGGCGCCTTCCTCTGGCTTCAGAGCTCCACCCTCACCCACATTCGCCATCCCGAGCGTCCGTCTAACCCCTGGCTATCCTGCGCACTCGTCGCTCTCTGGCTTCTCTTCTTCCATGCGTGGACCCACATCATCACGCTCCTCTCCACCGGAGTCGAAGACCGCGCCAGCTACTGGAACTCACGTTTCAGCGCCCACCAGCGCACCTTCTTCACCCAGCCTCATCTGGCAGCGTGGCAGAACAATATCATCGCGATCCTCGCATGGTGGCTTATCCCCACGCTCCTCCTCCCCCTGCTCATCGAGAGCATAAGCAGCGGCCTTCACCACGATGTCCTGAAAACCGCTCTCAGCACACTCTCTCGCTGGCAGCTCTGGCTCTCCACCGCGGTCATCGCATGGATAGGCATCCACCTCACAGACGCGCTCGTCACCTGGCATCCCTCCTGGACTGTAAGAGGCGAACTCATCAGCGCCACGCTGCGTCTGGGTATCGCCTGTCTCGTCAATCTGTTCCTTCTCTGCCTCGTCATCGCCATCGCATCCGAGCTGCTATCGCGCACCCGAGCCCGCCGCGATCTCAGCCGGGACACCACCGCGTAACCAGCCGCGCACCGTCGTCATTCCCCTGCTCTGCACCAGCCGCCGCACCATCGCACCAGCGGCCTCATGCGCTCTCTGCGCCTCAGCAGGACTCGATGCGCGCAGCAACGCATCCTCTATCGTCTGCACTCGCATCACCCCCACCTCACGACGCCCATCTCCTCCCGTCAGAAACTCAACCATCCCCTCCCGCAGCCACAGCGGAGTATCCGCACGACACTCCTTCTCAATCAGCACATGCAGAAACTCATGCAGCAAAGCCTCCTCCACACGCTCATGACGCTCCACAACTCCAGGCGGCTGCAGACTGACCGTCTCACCTTTCGTCGACGCCAGCACCCACCCCGGCTCTCCTACCCCCTCACGAAAGAGCTCCGTCGTCGGATACGCCCTCACCTGCGGATGCACCTCTCCACGCGGCACAAACAAATCTTTCGCCCGCCGCAGAGCACCATCACCCACCCGTAGCAACTCAACACTCTGCACCTCACCGCCCGCAGTAAAGAGCGTCCACCCACTCCCATCTCTCCGAATCCATCCATCATCGGTCGCGCCAATGCGAACCACCGCCCCCGGAAAATAAAATCGCAGAATAGCCCGCGCATCCTTTCCCTGCGCCGCCATCGCATGGGCTCCCGCCTGGCACAGTCCCACTCCATGCCCATATCCCCTGCCATCGAAAGTAACTCGCCCCTGCGCATACCTCACGCTGTACCAATCGCTGCGCAGCTCATCCCATCCCATCGTGCGATTCACCGCAAAGCGAAACGTACTCGCCGGCAATTGCAACCGCCGTCCACCGGCACTGATCTCCACCAGCCTCACGCGTCCACTTGAGGTATGCTGCACCACACGCACATTCTCAATCGTCTCTCGCAAAGGCCACCCCTCCTCCGCCAGCGCACCACGCAACGCATCTCCACTCATCTCCGCATGCCACTGCGACGGCGTCTTCTGACAAAAAGCATCTGCATGAGCCACCAGCCACGGCAGCCGCGGACCACCCCACAACGCCGAAGCATCTTCGGTCATCCCGCCGCAGTGCTGCGTAAAATATCCAGGCACCCGCGCCTCGCCAAACCACAGCGTCTCACCCGCAGTCGCCCTCACCGCCTCCTCAACCTTCAGCGGCACAGCCCCCAGCCTCATCGCCTGGCAATGCGTACTGTCGCAGAAGTTATACCCCTCCGCTGCATGTCGTCGCAGGTTCGTCAGCGCAAAGCTCCGCACCACAATCGCCAAAGCCTTCAGCGACTCCTCCGGCTCATCGACCGCAGCCTCGCTCGCAAGCACGTCCATCACATAGCGTTCACTCGGCAGCGTCAACAACACGCGCAGCCCATCCCGCACAGCTCCCACGCGCCACTTCCCCGCAGCCATCGCCGGAGCCTCACCCGCTACCTCCACGCGAATCGTCCCATCCACCTGCAACACCGCCGTCGCCTTGCCATCGACAAGCAACGTCCCTCCAACAGCCTTCACCGTCACAGAATCCTTAAGCGACTCCGCAACACACGAAGCACACCGCCGCACCATCGCACCGCCTCCAGCAGGAGACACGCGCATCATCTCCACCGGATGAACCGTAAACAGTCTTACCGTCAGATCCGTAGCAGCATCCTTCGTCTGCGCGCAGCACACAGACGCCGTCACCAGCAGCGCCCACCACACAACCACCCGCCTCATTCCGCTCTGTCTTTCTCTACTTCGAGAATTCGCCGTGCCAGTCCTGCCGCATCAGCCCCACTCCCGCGCGGCACAAACACGACGAGGACCGCCATCGGCTTCCCCTTCGCCGACGCATACACGATCCCCGCAAACCATCCATGCGTCCACGCCTGTCCTGCCTCGCTTGCAGTCCCCGTCTTTCCCGCCAGCGAAACACCATCGACCGCAGCTTCGTGCGCCATGCCATAGCGAACCGAGCCCACAAGCCCCGCCTCCACCACACGCAACCCGCTCGTCTGCGGCGCTTCGCTCATCTGTACCGCCAGGCGGCGATACGCAGCGGCCAGCTCCTCCGCCGAAGTATGCACTCCAGCCAGCCCCAGCGTCAGCAGCACTCGTTCACTCCGCGAATCCGCTCTACCCCCAACCCGAAACCCATAACTCCGTAACGCATCGCTCAGAACAATCGGTGTCATATGATCGGCCAGTTGCGCAAACCATGTATTGCACGAATACGCCAACGCATCCTGCGCAGCGAAGACGGTCATCTCTCTCGGGTGCGTACACGCCAGGTTGCGTCCATCCAGCTTCAGCCCACCTCTGCAACTCACCGTGATCGTCGCCGTTACAATCCCCTTCTGCAGCGCAGCCGCCAGCAGAAACGGCTTCAACGTCGATCCCGGAAGAGCATTCGCAGATCCTCCGTAGCGCGCCAGCGTATTCCCCGTTGTCACATCCAGAACCACAGCGCTTGCCTGCGTGTTGCGCAGAGCTGCATCCACCGCCGCCTGCCCAGGCACCTGCGCCCCTGCCGCCACATGCAGAACGCATGCCGCCAGCACATTCCTGATTGTTCTTCGCAGTCGAAACAAACAAAGCACCCTGGCCGGTCTTGCCTGCACAATCGCCATGAGGCAACAGAATAGAGGATATGCCGTCTTCCGTCATCAACCATCACCTGCTTATCGAATGACCCGTCGCCACCAGGAAGACCGCCAACAAGCCACCACGAAACAACCACAAATCACCACGAAAAAGCACAAAAACACCATCGCAAAAGCGCTTCGTTTCGACCCAAAGCCGCGCACCGCACA
>Ga0302314_10011140_pt1 | contig 15704 bp, 11 predicted proteins | sample III_Palsa_N2_3_FD_200533 | JGI IMG/M metagenome (GOLD analysis project Ga0302314, IMG submission 200533) | Peat permafrost microbial communities from Stordalen Mire near Abisko, Sweden - III_Palsa_N2_3 | ecosystem: Environmental > Terrestrial > Soil > Palsa > Peat permafrost | place: Sweden...
TCACCGCGAGAACTCCCTGTCCTTCGGCCCATCGGGCCCGATCGTCCCAGTCTGCAAACACCACTTCTTACCGCCAAATGGCTGACCATGGTTGCAGATTCGCTGGTATTGATGCGCGAACGCGGCTACGAACCTGCTGGCTGCCATGCGGTGGTGCTCCATTGTGGGCCCATCGGTTTCACTCGTTCGAGTGGGCGGCCTCCGGCACCGCGTCCTGACCCGGCCCCCGGCCAGGTGCCGGATTCGGGCGCGGGCACAGGCACTAGGCTCGGCGTGTGAAGGTTCTCGTTATCGGCGGCGGCGCCCGCGAACATGCCCTGTGCCGCGCGCTCTCCCTCGATCCGCAAGTCACCGCCCTGCACTGTGCCCCCGGCAACGTCGGGATCACCCAGGTCGCGCGGACCCACCCGGTCGACCCGATGGACGGCCCGGCCGTCGCCGCGCTGGCCGTCGCCCTGGAGGCGGACCTGGTGGTCGTCGGCCCGGAGGCGCCGCTGGTGGCCGGAGTCGCCGACGCGGTCACCGCGGTCGGCATCCCGGTCTTCGGGCCCAGCCGCGAGGCCGCCCAGCTGGAGGGCTCCAAGGCGTTCGCCAAGGACGTGATGGCCGCCGCCAACGTCCCCACCGCGCGCTCCTACGTCTGCACCACCCCGGAGGAGGCCGCCCACGCGCTGGACGCCTTCGGCGCGCCGTACGTGGTCAAGGACGACGGCCTGGCCGCTGGAAAGGGCGTGGTGGTCACCTCCGACCTGCGGGTCGCGCTGGACCACGCCGCCTCCTGCGAGCGGGTGGTGATCGAGGAGTTCCTGGACGGGCCCGAGGTCTCGCTGTTCGCGGTCTGCGACGGCGACACCGTCGTCCCGCTCCAGCCGGCCCAGGACTTCAAGCGCGCCTACGACGCCGACCAGGGCCCCAACACCGGCGGCATGGGCGCGTACTCGCCGCTGCCCTGGGCCGACCCCAGGCTGGTCGACGAGGTCCGGCAGACCGTGCTGCAACCGACCGTGGACGAGCTGCGCCGCCGCGGCACCCCCTTCTCCGGGCTGCTCTACGCGGGCCTGGCGATCACCTCGCGCGGGGTACGGGTGATCGAGTTCAACACCCGCTTCGGCGACCCGGAGACCCAGGTGGTGCTGGCCCGGCTGAAGACCCCCCTGGGCGGGCTGCTGCACGCCGCCGCCACGGGACACCTGTTCGACTTCCCCGAGCTGCGCTGGAGCGAGGGCGCGGCGGTCACCGTGGTCGTCGCCGCCGAGGGCTACCCGGAGGCGCCGCGCGGCGGCGACCCGATCACCGGACTGGACGCGGCCGAGGCCGAGGACGGCAGCACCTGGGTGCTGCACGCCGGCACCCGGCTGGCCGAGGACGGCAGCACGGTGCTGAGCGCGGGCGGCAGGGTGCTCTCGGTCACCGCCACCGGCCGGGACGTCGCCGAGGCCCGCGGCCGGGCCTACGCGGCCACCGAGCAGATCGGCCTGGCCGGTTCGCACCACCGCTCGGACATCGCCGCCGGGGTCTGACGCTCACCGGGGTCTGACCAGTCACCGGGGTCTGACAGTCACCTGAGTCCGCCCCCCGCCGGGCCCGCCACCCGGCGGGAGCAACGCCGCCCGCCCCGCGCCGATCCGCGTCGGCGGGGGGCGAACGGCCGCGCCGCCGAACCCTTCGGGTGAAGGGAAGCCGATCCGGCTGACGGCCGTGCGCCTTCGGCCTTATGGTGCCCAGAACCGCACAGCCCGCCCTACCCGGCCGGGCCGCGCGGCGCTGCCGCGCGGGTACACCAAGCGGCGAGGGGGCAAGCTGCGGTCCATGGGGAATCACTGATCCGAGTGGTTCCGGACCGTTCCTGGAACGTCGACCACGGGTCGGACGTCGGATCAGACAAGAAAGCAGATCCGGCTCCGGACGCCCCGGGACCGACATGCGTTCAGCGGCAGGGGGTGATCCGAGAGATGGCCGGTACGAACGCCACCGACGGCGTCCAGGCGGCGCGGGCGCAGGCCCAGGCGGTACTGCGGTTGCGCGGCCGGGCCGTGGCCCTCGCGGTCCTGCCGGCCGCGGTCGCCGCGGTGCTGATAGCGGGCGGCCTGACCGGGCACCTCGGCGCGGCCGGCGCCGCGGACGCCCCCGGCTGGGACGCGGCCCGTTGGGCGGTCTCCGCAGTCGCGCTGATCGTGCTGCTGGTCGCCGCCGCCTTCGCGCTGGCGCTGGTCCGCGCCGAGCGTCCGCAGGTCCCGGCCGTGCCGCTGGCGGAGAGCTCCGCCCCCGAGCTGTACCGGATGGTCCGCGAGGTCGCCGAGCGGATGGAGGTGCCGGCGCCCGAGCGGATCGCGCTGACCCCCGACTGCGACAGCTGGCTGGAGGACCCCCCGGCCCGGTCCGGCCGTCCGCGCGCCGCCCGGACCACCCCGCCCCCCGCCCCGGCCGCCGGACGGGCGAGCGGACGGGCGAGCGGACAGGCGAACGGGCACAGCCTCGATGACACCCTCGGCCGGGGGCTCCCCGCCGAGCCGGTCGCGCCCACCCTGGTCGTCGGGTCGCCCTTCATCTGGTGGATGCGGGTCGCCGAGCTGCGCGCCCTGCTGGCCCCGGTCATCGCCGGGACGGCCTGTTCGGCCGACCCCGACATCGCCGCCGCCCGCAACTTCGTCCGCGGTCTGGACGCCACCCTCGGCCTGGCCGCCGACGCCCGGCGCGGGCCTGGCTGGAGGCGCCCGCCGCTGCTGCTGCTCGGCCGGATCGCCGCGGTGCTGCTGCGCCGGGGCGCGGGCCATGCCGGGGAGATGGAGCGCGCGGTGGCCGGCTGGGCCTCCGAGCGGGCCCGGCAGGTCGACTACGGGCTGCGCATCGCCGCCCAGGAGCAGGTGGGCCTGGCCTACGCGGGCTGGGACCGGCTGCTGACCCGGGTCGCGCTGCCGGCCTGGCGGATAGGCCGCTGGCCGTCCCGGCTGGACGCCGGCGTGGTCGCCGCGCTCACCGAACTGTCCCGCCGGGACCGGCTGGCCGAGGGCTTCGAGAGCCGCCTCGGCGAGCGCCCGGCCTGCGACCTGCTGGAGGAGCCGGGGCTGATGGACGAGCAGGTCTCCCGGCTGGCCGCCCGACTGCTGGCGGCGACCCCGGGCCCGGGCACCGACTGGACCCCGGTGGACTGGGAGGAGTACCCGACCGCCGTGGTCGAGCGGATCTGGCGGACCCAGGCCGCCGAGCTGGGCGCGGCCCTGTTCGGTACCGACCCGGCCGACCCCGGCCCGGCGGACCCCTCCGCGGCCGACCTCGGCGGCGTGCTGGACCGGCTGCGGGACAGCCCGGCGTCCGGCCTCGGCGACCGGCTCACCACTGCGGCGGCCGCCGCCACCGGCCTCGGGCCGGTGCCCGGGGACCAGCCGGCCCGCACCGGGGCCGATCTGGTCGCCACCCACCTGACCGCGCTGGTCTGCTGCGCCGCGCTGGACGCCGGCGCGGCCGAGCCCGGCCTGGACTGGCTGGACGGCCCCGTGCTGCTGGTCGACGGCGTCCGCCGGACCGATCTGGCCGCGCCGGTCGCGCTCGCCGTGGAACAGGGCGAGCAGGGGCCGCTGCGGGCCTGGCTGGACGCGGTCGGGGTGCGCTTGGAGAAGCCTGTGCGATTGCGGTGACTCGTGCCGTCCGGACCCTGATGCGCGGCGCCGGCGATGCGTACCATGGCAGAGGCACGTGCGGTAAGCGGACGAACGCCCGCGGTGATGTCCGATACGGCTGACCGCGCGTCAAGTTCCGGGTACGGTAGCGGGCCACAGGTTCAGTCAGGGGAGCGTGGGCATGGACCACAGCCGCCGCTGGGAGTCGGGCGCGCTGGCGCACGGCGCCACGGATCCCTTCGGCCAGGGCCCGCTGCCCTGGCTGCGCGGTGCCGACCGGTACTTCGACGACACCGGCCTGATGGTGCCCTGGTACGTGGATCTGGGCCTGACCCAGGGGCAGCTGCCCGGCTCGCGCCGCCCGCCGGTCGACGACCAGAGCCCGACCCTCGGCCGCCCGCGTGCCTCGGACGACGTCGGCGGGCAGATCAAGGGCTTCGCCGCACCCGCCGCCGACGTCGGCGGCTCGCTCGACCTGCGGGTCAGCGTCAGCCCGGCGCAGGAGTTCACCGTCGACGTCTACCGGATCGGGCACTACGGCGGCGCGGGCGCGCGGCACGTCTCGGCCAGCCCGCTGCTGTCCGGCCTGGTCCAGCCCGCGCCGCTGGTCGCCGGGAAGACCGTCTCCTGCCACCACTGGTGGATGTCCTGGCGGCTGCAACTGCCGCCGCACTGGAGCCCCGGGGCCTATGTCGCGGTGCTCACCACCGCCGACCACCGGTACCGCAGCCACATCCCGTTCACCGTCCGGGCCGCGCCCCCGGCCGACCCGGCCCCGGTCCCGGCGGCCGACCTGCTGCTACTCCTGCCCGACGTCACCTGGCAGGCGTACAACCTCTACCCGGAGGACGGCCGGACCGGCGCCAGCCTGTACCACGCCTGGAACGAGAAGGGCGAGCTGCTGGGCGAGTCGTCGGCGGCCACCACGGTGTCCTTCGACCGCCCGTACGCCGGGGCCGGGCTGCCGCTGCACATCGGCCACGCCTACGACTTCATCCGCTGGGCCGAGCGCTACGGCTACGACCTGGCCTACGCCAACGCCACCGACCTGCACGCCGGGCGGGTGGACCCGAGCCGCTACCGGGGCCTGGTCTTCCCCGGCCACGACGAGTACTGGTCGGTGCCGATGCGCCGGGCGGTGGAGCGGGCCCGGGACCACGGCACCTCGCTGGTCTTCCTCAGCGCCAACAGCATGTACTGGCGGGTGGAGCTGGCGGCCGGGGTCACCGGTGAGCCGGACCGGCTGCTGCTCTGCGGCAAGCGCCAGACCGACCCCGGGCGCAGCGCGCTCTGGCGCGACCTGGGCGAGCCGGAGCAGCACCTGCTCGGCATCCAGTACGCCGGCCGGGTGCCGGAACCGGCCCCGATGGTGGTCCACAACACCCGGCACTGGCTCTGGGAGGGCACCGGCCTACAGGACGGCGACCTGATCCCGGGCCTGGTCGCGGGGGAGTCGGACCACTACTTCCCCCGGGTGTCGCTGCCCCGCTCCAGCGAACGGACGCTGCTGGCGCACTCCCCCTACCGGGACGCCCGGGGCACACCCCGGTACCAGGAGACCTCGCTCTACCGCGCGCCGAGCGGCGCCTACGTCTTCGCCAGCGGGACCTTCTCCTGGTCCCCGGCGCTGGACCGGCCCGGCCACACCGACGAGCGGGTCCAGCGGGCGACGGCGAACCTGCTGGACCGGATCTGCAAGGTGCACTGAGGCCGGTGGGGCGCACTCGGGAGGCGCACTGCTGTCGAAGGGCGGGGGAGGACGCTGTGAAAGACTCGTGCCCACCCCTGCCTTCCATTTAGGGACACACCTTGAGCGGATTTGTCGAGAAGCCCGAACCGGTGCAGGTGCCCGGTCTGATCCATCTCCACACCGGTAAGGTCCGCGACCTGTACCGCGACGACGCGGGTCAGCTGGTGATGGTCGCCAGCGACCGGACCTCCGCCTTCGACTGGGTGCTGCCGAACGACATCCCCGACAAGGGGCGGATCCTCACCCAGCTGTCGCTGTGGTGGTTCGACCGGCTGACCGACCTGGTCCCCAACCATGTGCTGTCCACCGACGTGCCCGAGGGCGCTCCGGCCGACTGGGCCGGGCGCACGCTGGTCTGCCGCAACCTGGACATGGTGCCGGTGGAGTGCGTCGCCCGGGGCTACCTGGCCGGGTCCGGCCTGGTCGAGTACAACGAGTCCCGGACGGTCTGCGGCATCGCGCTGCCGCCGGGTCTGGAGGACGGCTCCGAGCTGCCCGCGCCGATCTTCACTCCGGCGCTGAAGGCCGAGGTCGGCGAGCACGACGAGAACGTCCCCTATGAGGAGGTCGCCCGGCGGCTCGGCGCGGAGACCGCGACGCTGCTCCGGCAGACCACCATCGCCGTCTACGGGCGGGCCCGTGACATCGCCCGGGACCGGGGGCTGGTGCTGGCCGACACCAAGTTCGAGTTCGGCTTCGCGTCGTCGTCGTCGGCGGCGGACGGCGGGGCGGGGGACGGCGCGGCGGCCGGCGAGCACCCGCAGCTGGTGCTCGGGGACGAGGTGCTCACCCCCGACTCGTCCCGGTTCTGGCCGGCCGACGAGTGGCAGCCGGGTCGGCCGCAGCCCTCCTTCGACAAGCAGTTCATCCGCGACTGGCTGAGCTCGCCGGAGAGCGGCTGGGACCGGCACTCGGAGCAGCCGCCGCCGGTGCTGCCGGACGAGATCGTGGAGCGCAGCCGGGCCAAGTACGTGGAGGCCTACGAGCGCCTCACCGGACAGAACTGGGTCTGAGTACTGCCGGTTGGGCAGGACCGCCTGGTCCTGCCCAACCGGTGGCAGCGGGCCGGGAATTGGCTGGGGGAAAGGCCTGGGGAACGGATCGGGAAACGACGAAGGGCACACTCTGTCGAGTGTGCCCTTCGGCTGTTCTGGAGCGGATGACGGGATTCGAACCCGCGACCCTCACCTTGGCAAGGTGATGCTCTACCACTGAGCCACATCCGCGTGGCGTTCGCCGTTTCCGGCGAGCTCTACTCTACCTGATCCGTTGAGCGGCTTTCGCCATCTCTCGAACCGTCGAGTGGAGCAGGTGACAGGGATTGCACACTGTGCCTCTCCCCTGGAAGGGGAGCGCTCTACTACTGAGCTACACCTGCGAGTTCACTCCGCCGACCTGGCCTTTCGGCTTCCGTCTGCGGCGTTTTCCGCTGAAGAGAACAGTAGCCCATCCCGCGAGCGGTGATCGCCCAGGCAGGGTGTTATGTCCGATTCAAGAAGAAAATCGCTTTTGCCCCCCGGGTCGCCCGCTGACCGGACCAGCTGACCGGACCCGCCGACGGACCGGCGGACGCCTCGTCGCGCCGGTCCGGTCAGCTGACCGCTGGTCGCTCGCTCGGCCGCTCAGCTGGCCTCGGCGAAAGCCTCGTAGACGTGCTTGGGCAGTCGGCCCCGGGCCGGTAGTTCGATGCCGCGCGACTGCGCCCACGCGCGCACCGTCTTCGGGTCGGGGGCGATCTCGGTGTGCCGGATCGCCTTGCCGCCCCGGCCCTGCTTGCGTCCCGCCGCCACATATGGGGCGAGCGCGTTGCGCAGTTTTTCGGCGTTGAGGCTGGACAGGTCGATCTCGTAGGACTTCCCGTCAACCGCGAACTGCACGGTTTCCTCGGCCGTCCCGCCATCGATGTCGTCGGAGAGAGTGACCACTACGCGCTGAGCCATGATGCCAATCCTCTCGGGATTGGCCGTCGCTGGAGCGACGAACAAGCCCGCAGGTCGGAGGTATGTTCTGGGACCCGCAACAGCGCGGGTACCACTGCTGGTCCGGTCGCGGCCCGAAGGCTGCGACCAGTGCCACCATTCTGCCTCTAAAGTCCCAAAAAATCGATGAGGTAGTTATTTCTCGGTGCTATTCCGTGTCGGTTCGATACCTCGCCGATACACCGTCGAAACCTATGGACAGTCGTACTGGGCTGCTGGTAATGAGATCTTCCGGAGCCGGGGCCCCGGTCGGGGGAAGTCCTCGGGAAGTCCTCGGCTGAATGCGGCGAATGAGGTAATTTCCGGACGTTGCGTGCCGCCCATTCCAACGCCTGGCCGGGGCCCTTGATCATCATCTGATCCCGGCAGATCCCGACATCGATGGCGGGGCCTATTTTGTGTGATCGTCCGCATAGAGACCCCGATCTACGCGCGTTCCCCTGGCGGAGAATCCAAAGCCACTCGCGACCCCCGGTAGGCTGGAGGTCCCCCCGCACCACACCTCACTGGGAGTACCCGTGGCACGCGTCGTTGTCGACGTCATGCTCAAGCCGGAGATCCTCGACCCCCAGGGCCAGGCGGTGCAGCGTGCGCTGCCGCGTCTGGGTTTCCCCGGGATCGCCGATGTCCGCCAGGGCAAGCGTTTTGAGCTGGAACTGGAGGGGCCGGTCGACGAGGCCGCCCTCGCCCGTATCCGTGAGGCCGCCGAGACCTTCCTCGCCAACACCGTCATCGAGGACTTCACCGTGAGGGTGGAGGAGCAGTGAGCGTACGCATCGGCGTCGTCACGTTCCCCGGCTCCCTGGACGACCGCGACGCGCAGCGGGCGGTCCGGCTGGCCGGCGCCGAGCCGGTCGCGCTCTGGCACCGCGACCAGGACCTGCACCAGGTCGACGCGGTGGTCCTGCCCGGCGGCTTCTCCTACGGGGACTACCTGCGCTGCGGCGCGATCTCCCGGTTCTCGCCGGTGATGGAGACGATCATCGCGCAGGCCAAGGTCGGGCTGCCGGTGCTCGGCATCTGCAACGGCTTCCAGATCCTGTGCGAGTCGCACCTGCTGCCGGGCGCGCTGACCCGCAACGACAACCTGCACTTCGTCTGCCGGGACCAGAAGCTGCGGATCGAGAACACCACCTCGGCCTGGACCAACGCCTACGTGCCGAACGCCGAGATCGTCGTCCCGCTGAAGAACGGCGAGGGCGGCTTCGTCGCCGACGAGCGCACCCTGGACGAGCTGGAGGCGGAGGGCCGGGTGGTCGCCCGCTACCTGGACGTCAACCCCAACGGCTCGTACCGCGACATCGCCGGCATCAGCAACGCGGCCGGCAACGTCGTCGGGCTGATGCCGCACCCCGAGCACGCCATCGAGCCGTTGACCGGTCCCAGCACCGAGGGCCTGGGTTTCTTCGCCTCGATCCTGAAGCAGCTGGTGAGCGCCTGATGACTCTGGACACCGTCAAGCACGCGACCTCGACCCCGGACGCCGAGCAGCCCTGGGCCGCACTCGGCCTGAAGGCCGACGAGTACGCCCGGATCCGGGAGATCCTGGGCCGCCGCCCGACCGGGGCCGAGCTGGCCATGTACTCGGTCATGTGGTCCGAGCACTGTTCGTACAAGTCGAGCAAGGTGCACCTGAAGCAGTTCGGCGAGAAGGCTCCGGCCAACGACGCCATGCTGGTCGGCATCGGCGAGAACGCCGGAGTGGTCGACGTCGGCCAGGGCTACGCGGTCACCTTCAAGATCGAGTCGCACAACCACCCCTCGTACGTCGAGCCCTACCAGGGCGCGGCCACCGGGATCGGCGGCATCGTCCGCGACATCCTGGCCATGGGCGCCCGCCCGGTCGCGGTGATGGACCCGCTGCGCTTCGGTGCGCCGGACCACCCCGACACCCGCCGGGTGCTGCCCGGGATCGTCGCGGGCATCGGCGGCTACGGCAACTGCCTGGGTCTGCCGAACATCGGCGGCGAGGTCGTCTTCGACGCCTGCTACCAGGGAAACCCGCTGGTCAACGCCCTGTGCGTGGGTGTGATGCGGCACGAGGACATCCACCTCGCGCAGGCGTCGGGCCCCGGCAACAAGGTCATCCTGTACGGGGCGCGGACCGGCGGCGACGGCATCGGCGGCGCGTCCATCCTGGCTTCGGAGACCTTCGACGGCAGTAAGCCGACGAAGCGCCCCGCCGTCCAGGTCGGCGACCCGTTCCAGGAGAAGCTGCTGATCGAGTGCACCCTGGAGCTGTTCCGGGAGCAGCTGGTCTCCGGCATCCAGGACTTCGGCGCGGCCGGCCTGTCCTGCGCCACCAGCGAGCTGGCCTCCGGCGGGTCCGGCGGCATGCGGGTCGAGCTGGACAATGTGCCGCTGCGCGACAACACGCTCTCGCCCGAGGAGATCCTCATGAGCGAGTCGCAGGAGCGCATGTGCGCGATCGTCGAGCCCGGCAAGGTCGACCGGTTCCTGGAGATCTGCGAGAAGTGGGACGTGATCGCGACCGTCATCGGTGAGGTCACCGACGGCGACCGGCTGGAGATCTTCTGGCACGGCGAGCAGATCGTGGACGTGCTGCCGCGCACCGTCGCCCACGACGGCCCGGTGCTGAACCGGCCCTTCGCCCGGCCGTCCTGGCAGGACGCGCTGCAGGCCGACGTGCCCACCGCCGAGCGACTGAAGCGCCCGGCCGGCGGCGACGAGCTGCGCGCCGCCGTGCTGGCGCTGGTCGGCTCACCGAACCAGGCCGACAAGTCCTGGATCACCAGCCAGTACGACCGCTATGTGCTCGGCAACACGGTGCTGTCCACCCCGGAGGACTCCGGGATGATCCGCATTGACGAGGACAGCAACCTGGGCGTCGCCATCGCCACCGACGGCAACGGCCGCTACGCCAAGCTCGACCCGTACACCGGCGCGCAGCTGGCCCTGGCCGAGGCGTACCGCAACGTCGCCGCGACCGGTGCCAAGCCGCTGGCGGTCTCCGACTGCCTGAACTTCGGTTCGCCCGAGGACCCGGACGTGATGTGGCAGTTCGTCGAGGCCACCCGCGGCCTGGCCGACGCCTGCCAGATCCTGGGCACCCCGGTGACCGGCGGCAACGTCTCGCTGTACAACCAGACCGGGACCGTGGCCATCCACCCGACCCCGGTGGTGGCGGTGCTCGGCGTGATCGACGACGTCAACCGGCGCACCCCGATCGGCTTCGCCGAGGAGGGCCAGCTGGTCTACCTGCTCGGTGACACCGCCGACGAGTTCGGCGGCTCGGCCTGGACCCAGGTCGCCCACGACCACCTCGGCGGCCTGCCGCCGAGGCTGGACCTGGAGCGCGAGCGGCTGCTGGCCGAGGTGCTGATCGCGGGTTCCCGCGACGGCATGGTCGACGCGGCGCACGACCTGTCCGACGGCGGCCTGATCCAGGCGCTGGCGGAGAGCTGCCTGCGCGGCGGCAAGGGCGCCCGGCTGGTCGTCCCGGACGGGATCGACCCGTTCGTGCTGCTGTTCTCCGAGTCGGCCGGACGCGCGGTGGTGTCCGTGCCGCGCAGCGAGGAGCTGCGCTTCACCGAGATGTGCGGCGTCCGCGGCCTGCCGGCCACCCGGATCGGCGTGGTCGACGGCGACGCGATCGACCTGCAGGGAGAGTTCACCCTGCCGCTGGCCGAGCTGCGGGCCGCGCACACCGGCGTGATCGAGGCCCTGCTGGCCTGATCTGCCTGGCATTGCGTCAGTTTGGTTCCAGCGCTGCCCCCGTGACCGAACCGGTCACGGGGGCAGCGCTGTTGCGCCGCTGTGACAGTAGGCCGACAGATTCGCCATCTACGGCTGACAGTCTTCTCTCATCGCACGGAGCAGCGACGATCGAACGGGGGGGATCACCCGATCGTGGCGGAGCGGCTCAGCGAAGGGCGCAACCAACCACACCCTTTTGCCGCACCCCTTGAAGGGCACTGCCATGTCTGCTCGTCTCCGCCGCACCGCCGCCGCCATCGTCCTCACCGCCGCCGTCACCGCGCTGCTGCCGACCGTTGCCGACGCCGCCACCCACGCCCCTGCCACCGTCAACGGCACCAAGGGCAACGGGCTGACCATCAGCGACGGCACCCAGTACGTGGTCATGAACGGCACCCGGGTCGACTTCGGCGTGATCGTCCGCGACCTGGCCTGGAACCCGAGCGGCGGCAAGGCCGCGTTCGTCGACGGCAACGGCAACCTGGACGTCGCCAACGCCAACGGCAGCGACCGGGTCACCGTCGCCAGGAACCCCGGCCACGGCACCACCTGGTCGCACCCGACCTGGCAGGTCGCCCCGGCCGTCAAGGACGACGGCATCCAGGCCAAGGACAATCTGATCTTCGCCTCGGAGCAGAGCGGCACCGTCCGGCTGGAGACCGTGGTCGCCACCGGTCACGACGCCACCCCGCAGCCGCTGGCGCTGAACCACTACTCCGGTGACGGCGTGAAGCCGCTGCCGCTGACCGGCAACACCTGGCCGAACGCCGCCGGAGCCTACGGCTCCTCGGTCTACGAGAACACCCACACGGGTGATGTCTACATCCGTGACGACTACCTGCGGCAGCAGGGCGGCGCGCTGGTCCAGGGCTCCGAGCCGGCCCTGTCGCCCAACGGCGACGAGGTCGTCTTCGTTCGCTCCGTCGCCGGCCACGACCACATCTTCGTGGAGACCTTCGGTGTGACCAAGAACACCGTCAAGGACCTCACCCCGCACGGCACCAGCTACTACACCGAGCCCACCTGGTCGGCCAACGGCGCGACCATCGCCTTCCGGACCCCGACCGGCACCGACACCATGCCGGCCAACGGCTCCCACGCACCGGTCCAGGTCTCGACCTACACCGGCCTGGCCACCTACCGCGCCTGACCGCCCCTGCCCCGCCCGCTCGCCCCGCCCCGCCCGCCCGCTCCGCCCGACCTTGCCCCGCCCGGCTCGCCCCGCCCGACCCCTCGGCCGGGCCCGGACCGCACCCCGGTCCGGGCCCGGCCGCCGTGCGGTCAGCCGCCCAGCCCGCCGTTGCTCATCAGCAGCTGCCGGTTGATCCAGCCGCCCTCGGCCGAGCAGAGGAAGCCGACCAGGTTGGCGGCGTCGCGCGGGGTGCCGAGCCGCCCCAGCGGGGTGGCCGCGACGATCTCGTCGACCAGCTCCGGGGTCATCCAGCCGGTGTCCACCGGACCCGGGTTGATCACATTGGCGGTGATCCCGCGCCCGGCCAGTTCCTTGCCCGCCGCCAGCACGATCCGGTCCAGCGCGCCCTTGCTCGACCCGTACGGCAGGTTCCCGGCGGTGTGGTCGCTGGTGAAGGCGATCACCCGCCCCGCGGCGGCCTGCGGCGAGCCGGTGAAGCGCTGGGCGAACTCGCGCAGCAGCAGCCAGCTGGCGCGGGCGTTCACGGTGGTGTGCCGGTCGAAGCTCTCCACGGTGGTGTCCAGCAGCCCTGAGTCCACGGATTCGGCGTGCAGCATCACCAGCGCCGTCACCGGGCCGAGGCCCCGCTCGACGGAGTCGAAGAGCCGGGCCGGCGCGTCCGGGTCGCTGAGGTCGGCCTCGGCCGCCAGCGCGCGCGCCCCGCGCTCGGCCAGCGCGGCCGTCAGCAGCCCGGGCGCGTCCTGGTCCGGCCACCAGGGCATCCGGGCGTCGTACCCGGACCAGTAGCTGAACGCCACGTCCCAGCCGGTCTCGGCGAGCTTCAGGGCGACCGCGAAGGCGATCCCCCGTTCCCGCCCCGCCCCGGTCACCAGCGCCACCGGCCGTCCACCCTGCTCCATGTCCATCCCCATCCCCGACCGCACTCCCACCCTCACCCGAACGCTTACTCGAACCCGCGTCAGAGCTATGGCCCGAACCTGTGTCCGACCGGTTGCCCGACGCGATCCTCCAGGGCCGCCGCGCGCCCCAGCAACCGAATTGCCCCGGGGCGTTGCGAGCCCCGGTCGGTCTAGGCTCTTCGGCATGCCGTCCGCTGAGCGCCGTGTCCGTGTCCGCACCTACGACCCCGCCAGGAGCCGCGCCGCGCTCGTCGCGCAGGCGCGGGCACTGCTCACGCTGGTGCACCAGCTGTGCGCCCGCACGGACGCCGAGGCAGTGCTGGCGGCGCCCACCCGACTCGGCGACTGGACCGTGCGCAGCCTGCTGGCGCACCTCGGCAGCGCCTTCGACGCGATCACCGACAACCTCGGCCTGCCGACCGAGGACGGCCCGGTGCTGACGCCCATCGACTGGGTCGCGGCGACCCGCACCGCCGCCCCGGCCATCGCCGACCTGGCCCAGCAACGGGCCGCCGAGGCGTTCGGCGGGGCTCCGGCCGAGGTCGCCGCGGCCCTGGACGACGCCGTCGAGCGGGCGCTCAAGGCGCTGGACCAGGACTACTCGCCGCTGCTGCGGGTCCCGAACCGGTTCGGGCCGATGCTCTTCGGCGACTACCTGGTGACCCGGCTGGTGGAGACGGTGGTGCACGCCGACGACCTGGCGGCGGCCCTGGCCCGGGCCTGCCCGGAGCTGTGCCCCGACCCGGACGCCTTCCCGCACGACCGGCAGGCGCTGGCCGCGGTCACCCGGCTGCTCGCCGACGCCCTCGCGGTCCAGGCCCCGGGCGGGGCGGTGGAGCTGCGGATCCCGCCGTTCGCGGTGGTCCAGTGCGTGCCGGGGCCCCGACACACCCGGGGCACCCCGCCGAACGTGGTGGAGACCAGCCCGCTGGCGTGGATCCGGCTGGCCACCGGCCGCCTCAGCTGGGCCGAGGCCACCGGCCGCCTGGGCTGGGCCGCCGTTCCCGGCCCGAACGGCAACACGGGCACCGGCAACACGGGCACCGGCAACATGGGCACCGGCAGCACGGGCAACGGCAGCACGGGTAACGTGGCGCAACTCACGGCCAGCGGTGAGCGCAGCGACCTGTCGGCGCTACTGCCGGTGATGGGCTGAGCCCGCTCCGGCGCTTTCTACGCGTGTCCGGGACCTCTGCGGTGACCTGCGGTTGTCCCCCGTTCGGCTGGTACTCCCGGACTGCCCTAGACTCGGTACCGTGCCACGCGGTGACGGACGACTCAGCCATGACCTCCTTCCCGGCGAGAAGGGTCCTCAAGACGCATGCGGCGTCTTCGGGGTCTGGGCCCCCGGTGAAGAGGTCGCCAAACTCACCTACTTCGGGCTGTACGCCCTGCAGCACCGAGGACAGGAGTCCGCGGGAATCGCAGTGAGCAACGGCTCGCAGATCCTGGTCTACAAGGACATGGGCCTGGTCTCCCAGGTCTTCGACGAAGCCTCGCTGGGCTCGCTGCTCGGCCATATCGCGGTCGGTCACGCCCGCTACTCCACCACCGGCTCCTCGGTGTGGGAGAACGCCCAGCCGACCTTCCGGGCGACCGCCCAGGGCTCGCTGGCGCTGGGCCACAACGGCAACCTGGTGAACACCGCCGAACTGGCGCAGATGGTCGCCGACCTGCCCGGCGAGCAGCACACCTCGCGTTCCGGCCGGTCGGCCGTCACCAATGACACCGACTTGGTCACCGCGCTGCTCGCGGGCCACCCCGACCTGTCCATCGAGGAGACCGCCCGGCAGATACTGCCTCAGGTCAAGGGCGCCTTCTCGCTGGTCTTCATGGACGAGCAGACCCTCTACGCCGCCCGCGACCCGCAGGGCATCCGCCCGCTGGTGCTGGGTCGGCTGGAGCGCGGCTGGGTGGTCGCCTCGGAGACCGCCGCGCTGGACATCGTCGGCGCGTCCTTCATCCGCGAGGTCGAGCCCGGCGAGCTGATCGCCGTGGACGAGAACGGCCTGCGGAGCTCCCGCTTCGCCGAGGCCAAGCCCAAGGGCTGTGTCTTCGAGTACGTCTACCTGGCCCGCCCGGACACCACCATCGCCGGGCGCAACGTGCACCTGTCCCGGGTGGAGATGGGCCGGCGGCTGGCCAAGGAGGCCCCGGCCGAGGCCGACCTGGTGATAGCGACTCCGGAGTCCGGTACCCCGGCCGCCATCGGCTACGCCGAGGCCAGCGGCATCCCCTACGGCTCGGGACTGGTGAAGAACGCCTATGTCGGGCGGACCTTCATCCAGCCGAACCAGACCATCCGGCAGCTGGGCATCCGGCTGAAGCTGAACCCGCTGAAGGACGTCATCCGCGGCAAGCGGCTGGTCGTCGTGGACGACTCGATCGTCCGCGGCAACACCCAGCGCGCCCTGGTCCGGATGCTGCGCGAGGCCGGTGCGGCGGAGGTCCACATCCGGATCTCGTCGCCGCCGATCAAGTGGCCCTGCTTCTTCGGCATCGACTTCGCCACCCGGGCCGAGCTGATCGCCAACGGCCTGTCGGTCGAGGAGATCGGCCAGTCGCTGGGCGCGGACTCGCTGGCCTTCA
>Ga0302314_10011141_pt1 | contig 15704 bp, 11 predicted proteins | sample III_Palsa_N2_3_FD_200533 | JGI IMG/M metagenome (GOLD analysis project Ga0302314, IMG submission 200533) | Peat permafrost microbial communities from Stordalen Mire near Abisko, Sweden - III_Palsa_N2_3 | ecosystem: Environmental > Terrestrial > Soil > Palsa > Peat permafrost | place: Sweden...
CATACGGTGCTGGATATTGCGGATGACGAATGGAGTCGCGGCTATTCGCGTTCTCAAGGGTGTTTTCCGGGGAACTCGCGCAGGATGGATAAGTACTGGGCTCCAGTGAACCGGATCGACAATGCGTATGGGGATCGGAATTTGTTCTGCTCGTGCCCTCCAACTGCGGAGTATTGCGAGGTGGTTTCAGAGTAATTCTGGCGGATTTGAGACGATTTGCCACGATTTCCGGCGGGTTTTGGCTGGAGTTGTGGAGGATTTGTGGCTCGTTTGTGGTGATTTTCGTGGTGATTGTGCGGTAAGTTGCTGGTTCTTCGTGGTGTTTTGTTGACTCGAGTTTGCTTTCCAGTGCCCCTCCCCCCCGGGGGTGCTGGACGGTGGGCTCGAGTTCTTTTGTTTTGTTGGAGATACGAGATTTATGTCGGTAAACTGCTCTGCCGGTTGAGGTTATGGGTAAATTCCTCTTTCTTTAATGGGTTAGCGGGTGGGGGGTGACTTTTGTTGGAGCTGAACGTGCGAGGGAAAGCGAAAGACAGATTCTGGGGTCTCTCCACTGCGCGACTCACGATGAAGCTGTGAGTCGCTTCGGTCGAGATTACAGTCTTTTTGGGGGGCGTTCAGGTGGTGGCGGGGGAAGACAAAGCAGATCCTCCCGCTGCGCGGAAGGATGACAAGGTTCAAAAAGAGTTGGTGGGGAACAATCCTTTTTGTGAGGTGGGTCAGCCGGAGAGATCGGGGGGTGCGATCCCATTCTTTGAGACGGTTAGTCTGTTGAATGCTGCCCTGCAAGTCTTACGTCCCATCCTTCGACGATAGGACTGTCGAAGGATGGGGCACCCGGGACTTGGGGACAGGCGAGCCGATCATCGGGAGGGGCGACGCGAAGCCCAGAACACACCACGAAGTGGTCGCCGCCCGCGTAGGGCGCCTTTGGCTAGTGGGCGGCGGGTTCTGAGGATTCCTGCTTGTCTGCCTTCACTTCTTCTTTGGCGTCGGATTCGGCTTTGGGGTCGGGGATGCTGACGGAGACGGCGTGCTCGCGATCGAAGGCGGCGGCGCGTTCGGATTTGGTCTCGGCGTCGAGCTTGGCGGCGCGGGCCTGGTCAATGAGATTGTTGCCTGCGTCCTTGACGTGGCCCCAGGCTTCGCGGGCGGAGCCTTTGAGCTGGTCCTGCTGACCGGCGATCTTGAGGTTCTCGTCGCCGGAGAGAACTCCGGCGGACTCTTCGATGCGGCCGCCGACTTTTTGCAGTGTGCCCTTGATGGTGTCGCTGTTCATTGCTGAACCTCCTGTTCTCTTTTGTGAGGTGCGAATGGGAGAGTTGGGGTTGGCTGTCGGTAGACTAAGGATCTGTCCTGCCGGACGGGCGCCCTGCGCGGGCGGCGGGCACTTCGTGCCGTGTGATCCGCTTCGCGGTGCTCCTCCCGGTGGTCGGCACGAAGTTTATTTGCGAGCATCGCGAGCACCACGCGAAGCGATCACACACCACGAAGTGGTCGCTGCCCGCGCAGGGCGCTTTTTGATCTTTGGTAGGGAGATGGGATGCCTTTAGAGACACCGGGATCAGCCGCTGAAACCTCGCTGAATCCCGCGCCGCCAGTTCCACCGTCGAGAGACTCGGGCAGTGGGTTTGCGCCGCTGGCCGTGCCGCTGTTTCGCGATCGGTGGATCGCTTCGACGATCTCGAATCTCGGGACGTGGATGCAGGATACGGCGGGCACATGGCTGATGACGATGCTGACCGCGTCGCCACTGCTGATTGCGCTGATGCAGACGGCGGCGAGTCTGCCGGTGTTGATGCTGGGGCTACTGGCGGGGGCGACGGCGGATATCTTCGATCGGCGGCGGCTGATTATCTTCTGGCAGGCTTGGATGCTGGGGAGCGTGGCCATCCTGGCGGTGCTGACGTTTCTGGGGCATGTGTCGCCGTGGGCGCTGCTGGCGTTTACGTTTCTGCTGAATATCGGGTCGGCGATGAATAACCCGGCGTGGCAGGCGATTGTGCCGGAGCTGGTGCCGAGGGAGTTGATTCCGGATACGGTGTCGCTGAATGCGGCGAGTAACAACCTGGCGCGGGCGGTGGGACCGGCGCTGGGTGGGTTGATGGTGGCGGCGTTCGCGAAGGTGGATACGGGCGCGGGGTCGGTGTTCCTGCTGAATGCGGTGTCGTTCGCGGGCGTGATCTGGGTGCTGGTGAACTGGAAGCGGGTGCCGCTGTTCAAGAGCGTGCTGCCGTCGGAGCGGATTGCGGGGTCGATTAGGGGTGGGCTGCGGTATGTGCGGTACTCGCCGTCGCTGCGGGCTTCGCTGCTGCGGGCGTTTACGTTTACGTTTTTTGTGTCGGCGATATGGGCGCTGCTGGCGGTGGTGGCGAAGCGGGATCTGAATCAGGGCGCGATGGGATACGGGATTTTAAATGGGTCGCTGGGGCTGGGGGCCGTCGTGGCGGCGGGTGTGTTGGCAAGGGTGAGGCGGCGGTTTGGGGCGGGGAGGATGATCGCTTTTGCGACGGTGTACCAGGCCGGGACGATGCTGGTGCTCGCATATGTAAGGACGCCGGTGGTGATTTTGCCGGTGCTGGTGGGGGCGGGGTTTGCGTGGACGAGTACGATGGCGACGTTGAATACTTCGGTGCAGCTTGCGGTGCCGGCGTGGGTGCAGGCGAGGGCGCTGGGGACGTACCTGATGACGTTTCAGGGGGGGATGGCGCTGGGGTCGATTACGTGGGGGTTTGTGGCGGAGCATACGTCGACGCCGGTTGCGCTGGCGTGCTCGGCGGGCGGGTTGCTGGTGACGCTGCCGGTGGTGCATCGGTTCAGGATTCTGCAGGGGCCGATGCCGGACCATACGCCGTACCAGTGGCGGCGGCCTGCGCCGGAGTTGGCTGGGGCTTCGGATGCGACGGTGGGGCCGGTGCGGGTTTCGATTGAGTACACGGTGACGCTCGACAACTATGTGGCGTTTACCCATGCGGTGCATGTGCTGCGCGGGGCAAGGCTAAGGGATGGGGCGATTCGGTGGGGGATCTATCGGGATGCGGTGCATCCGGAGAAGCTGAATGAGACGTTCATCATGGAGTCGTGGCTGGATTATCTGCGGTCAAGAGAGAGGGTAACGGCGGAGGATGCGGCGATTCGGGATCGGGTGGTGGCGCTGCATACGGGGGAGGAGCCGCCGAAGGTGTCGCACCAGATTTATGCACATGAGGTGGCGGGGTAGCCCCCTCCCCGATCGCCGCAAAGTCTTCTAAATACGTATGTTAGGTGGAGACATACAAAAATGGTGCAATTTTTCGGGGGAGAGCCCCTTGTTGGGGATGGGCTTTGGGTGCGGTTTGTTGTCAAGTCTGACTGCGATGCGCGTAGCTCAAGGACGCAGTAATCCTGGCGGGTGGAGATGGGCGGGAGTGCCACGCGAAGCGATCAGCTATCACGAAGTGATCGCCCCGCGCGCAGCGGGCCCGTCCGGCGGAACATGTTGTTTCGTGGCGATGGCCTGTGCGGTTGTGACGGCACGGAGAAGCAGGTCCTCCCGCTGCGCGGAAGGATGACAAGATTAACGAGTGAGGGTGGGGATTTGTGGTGGGTGGAGATGGGCGGGAGCGGTCGAGCTGACGCTCGAAGCCCACCTGAGCAATGATGAAGCTGTCGTGAAGATGGGGCATCGGCATCTTGCCCGATCAATACGTATCTGAGATCATCAGTCGCATGTTGGATTGGCAAAGCGGACGCAAATATCTCCAGTCAGGACCAGCCCTGATGCTTGTCGGCACATCCGTTGCTGGCCTGTTGAGTGATCTGCACGTCATCAGCTATCGTTCAGCATTCTGGGTGATGTGCGTCGTCCTCATAGGGGGATCAGCACGGATCGTTACGGAGCGTTCCAGGCGCTAGTTGTCCCTAAGGCTACCGAATGGCCTTTGAGGCGCGAAGACGGCCTACGTCCCACCCTTCGACGATGAGGCTCTTTTTGGGGTATGGGGATGGGCGGGAGCGGTCGAGCTGTCGCGAAGATGGGGCACCCGGGTTTGTGGTGGGGACGGGATTTTGTGGCGACCAGCGGGAGAACTGCGCGAAGCGATCACGTATCACGAAGTGATCGCCCCGCGTGGAGCGGGCCTGTCCGGCAGGACAGGTGCTAGGAGACGTGGTTGGCTCCGAAGGCGAGGTCGATGAGGGTGTGCTCTTCGAGCTCGTGGGCCTTGGCGGAGCCGGTTGCGGGAGTGGCGCTGGCAGAGCGCTTGACGCTGGTGAGGGCGCGGTCGCCGACCATGCGCTTGAGCTGCGGCATGACGTAGAAGTGAGCGCCCATGTTGGCGGGCTCTTCCTGGACCCAGACGATCTCGGGGGCGTCGGGGTGCTGGTCGAGGGCGGCTTGCAATTCGGCCTCGGGCCAGGGGTAGAGCTGCTCGAGGAAGATGATGCCGACGGAGAAGTCTTTGCGCTTCTCGCGCTCGATGCGGAGATTGTGGCCGATCTTGCCGGAACAGACGAGGAGGCGGCGCGGGTTCTGGACGTGATTGTCGGGCAGGACGTTCTGGAAGCCGGGCAGGGCGAGATCGGCGAGGGTGGAGCTGGCGTCGGGGTGGCGGAGCATGCTCTTCGGAGTGAAGACGATGAGCGGCTTGCGCCAGGAACGCAGGGCCTGACGGCGCAGGAGATGGAAGTACTGCGCGGCGTTTGAGGGTTGGCAGATCTGGATGTTGTCGGTGGCGGCGAGCTGGAGGTAGCGCTCGATGCGGGCGCTGGAGTGCTCGGGGCCCTGGCCCTCGTAGCCGTGGGGGAGGAGCATGACGAGGCCGGAGAGCAGGCCCCACTTGGCTTCGCCTGCGGAGATGAACTGGTCGATGATGATCTGGGCGCCGTTGGCGAAGTCGCCGAACTGGGCTTCCCAGAGGACGAGGGCTTCGGGGTAGTCGCGGGAGTAGCCGTACTCGAAACCGAGGACGGCGGCTTCGGAGAGCATAGAGTTGAAGACCTCGAAGGGCGCGTTGCCGGTGCCGAGGTGGGCGAGTGGGATGTAGCGGGTCTCGGTCTCGATGTCGACCATGACGGCGTGGCGCTGGTTGAAGGTGCCGCGCTGGGAGTCCTGGCCGCTCAACCGGACTGGAGTGCCTGTCGTCAGAAGAGACGCGTAGGCGACTAGCTCGGCCATGCCGTAGTCGAGGAGACGCTTGCCTTCGCCCATTTCGAGGCGCTGCTCGAAGAGCTTCTTCACCTTGGGGTGGATGTGGAAGTCGGCGGGGTAGGCGGTGACGAAGCGGGTGAGCTCGGCGATGCGGTCGGCGGGGAGGCCGGTCGAGACTTCGTCGGCCGGGTCGAACTCGCCGCCCTTGTAGGGGCTCCAGTAGTCGGGGAGCTGGGCGAGGCGAGGCTTGTGCTCGGCCTTGGAGGCGAGCTTCTGGTCGTCGAGGAAGTGGTTCTGGATCTGTTCGACCTCAGCCTTGGGATCGACGCCGATCTGCTTGGCGTAGAGCTGGTAGAGGGGTGGGTGATCCTTGATGATGGCGTAGCGGCGGGGCTGGGTGACGGTGGGGTCGTCGACTTCGCTGTGGCCGTGGCGCCGGTAGCCGACGAGGTCGATGACGATGTCGGAGTGGAAGCGGGCGCGGTACTCAGCGGCGATTTTGGCGACGCGGACGACGGCGTCGGGATCTTCCGCGTTGACGTGGAAGATGGGGATGGGCAGGCGCTTGGCGAGGTCGGAGGAGTAGCGGGAGGCGTTCGACTCTTCGGGGAGCGCTGTGAAGCCGAGGAGGTTGTTGACGATGACATGGACGGTGCCGCCGACTTCGTAGCCGGGGAGAGAGCCGAGGACGAGGGTTTCGGCGAAGATGCCCTGACCGGCGAAGGCGGCGTCGCCGTGGATGCACATGGGGAGAACGGTGTCGCGGCCGTCTACATCCTGACCGGCAGCGGTATGTTGGAGGCCGGTGCGGATCTGCTTGGCGCGGGTGCGGCCGAGAGCGACGGGGTCGACGGCTTCGAGGTGGCTGGGGTTTGAAGCGAGGTGCAGGGCGATCTGCTTGCCGTCGGGCGACGTGTAGGTGCCGGTTGCGCCGACGTGGTATTTGACGTCGCCGCCGCCGAGGGTGCTGCGCGGGTCGACGTCTTCGAACTTGGCGAAGATCTCCGACGCCGAGCGACCGACGGTGTTGGTCATGACGTTGAGACGTCCACGGTGGCTCATCGCGAAGACGGACTTCTCGACGCCGTGCTGGGCGCTGACTTCAAAGAGGGCATCGATAAAGGGGATGAGCGCGGTGAGGCCTTCGAGGGAGAAGCGCTTGGTGCCGAGATAGCGGGACTGGATGACCTGCTCGAAGAGGTCGGCGCGGATGAGCTGGGTGAGGATATGGGGCTGGTTGGAGGGAGCGGGGCTCTGCTCGATCTGGTCCTGCAGCCACTGGCGGCGTTCTGGATTCGCCAAATGCATGAACTCGGCGGCGATGGGGCCGCAGTAGTAACGGCGGGCCTCCGAGGTGTACTCGCCGTCGGGGACGGTGATGGGGAAGGGCTCGGGCGGGAGGTACTGGCCGAGGGGGTCGAGCGTGGCCTGGAGGTGGCCCCAGCGACGGAAGAGGTTGAAGACGTTTTCGCGGTCTTGTGCGGTGTGCGCGGAGTCCTGCTGGGGCGCTTCTGGGGTGAGGACTGGAGTCAGAACGGGGGAGGAGGTGCCTCTCTCAACCTTGGGAGCCATAACTTCCTTTCTCATCGGCGCGGACAGCGGGAGTTGAACACACTGCGGCCTCAACAATAATGCTAGACCTTTCAACGTTGGCTGGCAGAGGAAATTCGATTATCGCCCAGGAAATCCAAGGGGGTTCTCGTTCCGACACGAGGAATGTGCCGCGAAAGTTGTAACCACTGTCCTGCCGGACGGGCGCCCTACGCGGGCAGCGGTCACTTCGTGACGTGTGATCGCTTCGCGTGGTGCTCCCGCTGGTCGCAACAGAAGAGCGTGCCGACCAACGGGAGGAGCGACGCAAAGCGGGTATACACGTCAGGAAGTGACCGCCGCCCGCGTAGGGCGCTTTGCTTATAGTGAAGAGATGAATGAGCGCATGCAGAGCAGGTGGGGATTGGTGCTGCTGGCACTCACGATCGTAGCCACGCAGGTGGGATGGAGTCAGGAGAGCGATAAGCCACTGCCTGATATTCCCATGCTGATGCTGGAGGTGGAGTCGCAGCAGAGGGCCTCGGAAGCGATTGAGAGGGACTATCTCTACCATGCGGTCGAGACCGAGCAGGAGATCGATTCCCATGGAGCGGTGAAGAAGACCGAGGTGGTGGAGCATGATGTCTTCTGGCTGAACGGGGTGGAGGTGGAGCGGCTAACCAGCAAGGATGGGCGCCCGCTGACGGACAAGGAAAAGCATAAGGAAGACGAGCGGATCGATAAGGAAGCGGCCAAGGCGGCGGAGCGGCGGGCGAAGGCGGATGCGGAGGGGAAAGAGACGGATCCGCATGGTGAGGATGAGGTGACGGTGTCGCGGCTGCTGGAGCTGGGGCGGTTTACGAATGCGCATCGGGTGCAGTTGGATGGGCGGGATACGATCGTGGTCGACTATGCGGGCGACCCGGCGGCGAAGACGAGGACGCGGTTTGAGACGGTGATTCGGGACCTGGTGGGGACGATCTGGGTGGACGAGCAGGACCATGCGATCGTGCGGCTGGAGGGACGGTTTGTGAACAACTTCAAGATTGCGGGTGGGCTGATGGTGAATATTCAGAAGGGGCTGACGTTTTCGCTGGCGCAGTCGCGGGTGAATGGGGAGATCTGGCTGCCGGCGCGGGCGGAGGGTAAGGGGTCGGCGCGGGTGATGCTGTTCTTCAACTTCAATGGGCGGCTGACGGCGGAGTATTCGGGGTACCGGAAGTTCAAGGCGAGCTCGACGATTGTGCCGGAGGGGGAGAAGAAGGTGGAAGAGGCTCCGCAATAAGGCGAGAAGCGCCCTACGCGGGTGGCGGTCACTTCGTGACACGTGATCCGCTTCGCGTCGCACCTCCCGTTGGTCGGCACGAGCTTCTGTAGCGACCAGCGGGAGCACCACGCGAAGCGGTATACGCACCACGAAGTGGTCGCCGCCCGCGCAGGGCGCTTTTGTTTATGGGGATTGGCGGTTAAACGCGAAAAGGGACGGCATAAGCCGTCCCTTTTGCAGAATCTTTTGTGCGCACGAAGCCTTCCAGAAGGAATCCGCTATTGCGGAAATTCAGCAAGATACTACTTGCGGCTCGAGTTTCTATGTTTGGATTTGCGGTTTAAGGCTGGCCCATAACTAGAAACTCTGAAGACTAGAGAGGCTGAACGTCAGACGCCTGCCAACCCTTGGGTCCCTTGACCACGTTGAACTGAACTGCCTGGCCTTCCTGAAGGCTCTTGAAACCATTTGAATTGATCGCCGAGTAATGTACGAAAACATCCTCGCCGTTCTGACGGCTGATGAAGCCAAACCCCTTGGCGTCGTTAAACCACTTCACTGTTCCCTGTTCCATGTCCGTTATTCCTTATTGCTGATGTATTTGCCGCTAGATCCAAATCGGGGTTCGTACAGGTACAGCTTTTGCAGAAAACCAATCTGATTCAAACGATGACTGAAGGTTAGCATCTTTGACAAGATTTGTGTGGAAAATAATGCAATTACTTCCGACTGCACTTGCGGGGGTGCAGTCGGTTTCCCAACCTGCACCCCTGAGGGTTAGCCACTCACGCGAGATGCGATTGGTTCAGGCGGTCTCCTTGGGGGCTGCGGGCTCGGGCAGGTGGGAGCGGACGATCTGCTCGGCCTGGGCGAGGACCTCGTCGAGGGTAAGAGCCGTGGAATCAAGGATGATGGCGTCGGCGGCGGCCTTGAGGGGCGACTCGGCGCGGGTGCGGTCGCGCTGATCGCGGTCGCGCATCTCGGCGACGAGGCGCTGCAGCTCGGCCTCGGAGGTGGCGCTGGCGGGTTGCGTGGGACGCTCCTGCTCGGGCTTGCTCCGCCCGGAATCACCGGAATGCTGGCGGTAGCGGCGGTTACCTCGGACCTCGGGTGCGGCGTCGAGGAAGATCTTTACTTCAGCGTCGGGGAAGACGGCGGTGCCGATGTCGCGGCCTTCCATGACGACTCCGCCGAGGCGGCCGAGGACGCGCTGGGCGTCGACCATCCAGGCGCGGAGGCGGGGGTGGACGGAGATCTGGGAGGCGCCGCTGGTGACGTCGGCGTCGCGGATGCGGCGGGAGACGTCGAGGCCGTCGAGCAGGACACGATTGCCTTCGAGCTGCGGCTCGAGGGAGATGCGGGTGAGGGCTGCGAGGTCGAGGAGTGGAGACTCCTCGTCGAAGCCGACGTCGTTCTCGATGGCTTTGAGGGCGAGCGCGCGGTACATCGCGCCGGTCTCAAGGTTGAGGAAGCCGAAGCGGCGGGCAAGATGCGCGGCGAGCGTGCTCTTGCCCGCGCCAGCGGGACCATCGATGGCGATGATGGGACGCTGGCGCTTCGGCTGCTCGGGTGCGAGCTGCATGGAGGAGGAGATGGACATGAGGCTTACTGACCGCCCTCGGGCTTGCGCTTACCGTAGACCGGGAAGCTTTCCTTGCCCTTGAAGCTACGCGCCTTACCGCCGGGTTTGCCGGGTTTACGGAACGGATTATTGCCGTTCGCAAACTTGGTGAAGGTGTTGGCGGGCTTGCCGGTGGAGCCGCCGGGTTTGGAGAAGGGCTTCTTGGCGCCGAAACCGCCGCCGGAAGGCTTGGAGTAGGGGCGGTCGGAGCTGGGGCGGCCTTCGCCGGAGGCCGGACGAGCGCTGTAGGGGCGCGGGGCACGGTCGGCGGAGGGGCGGGCGGGGCGGTCAAATGCCGGACGCGGGAAGGATGGGCGGTCGCCACGATCTCCGCGATCTGCACCACGGTCAAAGGATGGGCGTGGGGTGCGGGGAGCGTCGAACTTGCGGTAGGTCGGGCGCGCTGGACGCTCGCCCTGGCCTTCGCTGGAATCACGATCGCGAGAGAAGCCGCCGGGCTTGGGGGCGCCGAACTTCGGGCCAAATTTGGGGCCACCGAACTTGGGACCGCCGAACTTTGCGCCGCCCGGGGTGAAGGGCTTGCGGGGAGCGAAGCTGCCACGGTCGCCGCGATCTCCACGGTCACTGCCAGAGCCGCCTTGCGGGCGGGGGCTGTAGGAGCCGGGGGTGCGAGGGGCGAAGCTGCCACGGGATTCCGAGGAGAATCCTTCGCGCTTGCGGCCAAAGGTTCCGGGCTTGGAAAAGGTCTTGCGCGGGGCGCTGGAGTCGCCTTCTCCTCGCGGGGCGAAGTCGGTGCGGGGAGTGAACTCGCGGCGCGGGGGACGGCTGTCGAAGCCGCCGCCCTGGCCGCCACGGTCGTCGCGGCGGAAGGAGGGGCGGGCGCTGTCGCGGCCACGGGAGTTGTCGCGGCTGAAGGAGCCCGGGCGCTTGTCGCCAAACGAACCCGGGCGCTTATCGCCGAAGGAACCGGGACGCTTGTCGCCGAAGCTGCGCTTTTCTCCGAATGCAGGACGGGAGCCGAAGCTGGGCTTGCGGCTGAAGGCGGGGCGGGTGCCTCCGTCTTCGGTGCGGGCCGGGGCTTCGCCTTCGGCAGCGGCTGGGCGAGCGCGCTTGTCTTCGTCCCAGGGCTTGTTGAAGGTCGGGCGGGCGGGACGGGCGGAACGATCGGAGCGATCAGGACGTCCGCCTGCGGCGGCATCGCGCTTGAAGGGACGGCGCTCGCGGTCGCCCGAGGCTCCGCGGCTTTCACGGGCGCTATCGAGCGGGGTGCCGTTGAACTTGCGGCCAAAGTCGGAGGGGAAGCCGGTGCCGAGCTTGCGGGGCTTGGCGACGAACTTCTTGATGCGGGGGGCGTCGGTTGCTTCCAAGGTTCCGGCGGCTTCGACTTCGAGCGACTCGGCGGAGTTCTCGGTCTCGTCTTCTTCGGCTACGACGGGCGTGATGAAGGCGGGGAGCGAGCCGGAGACGTGCAGGAGAGTGCGGCCTTCTACCGCGAGAGACTCAAGCTCGCGGGCGCCCATGAGGGCGTGGACCACGTCGCGGATGCGCGAACGCGAGGCGAGCGGGGAGAGGAAGGTTTCGATCTCTTCTTCAGAGGCCAAAAGGGCGTTGCCGAGGTAGAGGGAGATGAGGGCCGAGAGAGCCGAGGGCTGACCGGCGTTCGCGCCTGCCTTGATCTGCTTGGTGAAACGGGCGCTGGCCAGCTCCCAGAGAGTGGCGGCGCCTTCCTGCGCGATGGGCAGGACGCGGAGATGCGACCAGAGCTCGTTGAGGGAGCGGAGGACGGCGGTCTCGGTGACTTCCTTGCCGAGCTCGGTGGCGAGATCGTAGGCCGAGAGCATGGGGCGACGGGTGAGGACTTCGTAGGTGGCAGCGGCGAGCGGGGAGACCTTGACGGCTCCGCTGGTGACGGGTGGCTGCTTCCAGGCCTTGTCGCCACGCAGGGTGAAGATGTAGGAGAAGACGGGGGCGGAGACGATGAAGTCCGGGGTCTCGCCGGGGGTGCCGAGGAGGTTGAGCGGCACGGCGATGCCTTCGGCGATGAGACGGGCGAGGAGGCTGCGGGCCTGTTCGGTGTCGGCGAGGGTCGGTTCGGCGTTGGGGGTGCCCAAGACGGCTTCGACGAAGCTGGGCGCGGGGGAAGGAAGCTGCTGGGCGCGCGGGGTAAAGAGGACCAGACCGGCGACGTTCATCCAGCTGCGGAGGTTTTCAAAGGTGAGGAGGGCTTCGCCGTTCTGGTGCCACTGGGCGGTGCGGGCGAGGCCGAGCTGCTCGGCGGTGGGGATCAAGGGGGTGCTCAAGGTATTGCCTTCCTGCTGGGTACACGCGGTCTGCGGTACAGCATTCCTTCGCTCGGCTGACTGAAACCCTCGACGTCCGGGCCAGATTTTGGGCTTGGGATAACGCTAAATTTTCAAATCGAACCACTGTGCGCTGAGTGCGTTGAACGCCTGCGACACAACTTTACAAGAATACCGCACTTGGAGGGGTTGGCTGTGGTTTTCGTGGGGGGCGGGGTAACCGTTGGTGTGTTTTCTGATTTCCTGGGGTTTTCCGATGGGGCAAGGACGCAAGACAGATTCAAAAACAAGTTCGAAGGACAAAAAAACAAATTCGGGTGTCCCTCCACTGCGCTGCGCTCCGGTCGGGATGACAGGCTTTTTTTTCGGAGGCGGTCAAAGACGGCTTCGGTGCTGCTCCTTGCCTGTGACGCTTGGGGCCTTTGTTGAAGAGGATCGGGCGAGAGACGGGAGTTAGGGCTTGAAGTCGGTGTGGGAGACGGAGGTGCGGCGGTCGAAGACGAAACAGTCGCCGCGCCACTGGCTCTCCTGCTCGGGGGTTTGTTCGAGGTACTTCAGGATGCCGCCTTTGAGGTGGTAGACCTCGGAGAAGCCCTCCTGCAGCAGGAAGGCGCTGGCCTTCTCGCAGCGGATGCCGCCGGTGCAGAACATGGCCACTTTTGGGGTGACGGCGGGGTCGAGGTTCTCGCGGACGTAGGTGGCGAACTCGGAGAAGGTGTCGATGGCGGGGTCGACGGCGTTGGCGAAGGTGCCGAGTTCGACCTCGTAGCGGTTGCGGGTATCGAGGAGGAGGACGTCGGGGTCGGCGATGAGGGTGTTCCAGTGCTCGGGCTCGACGTAGGTGCCGGGGCGGTTGGGGTCGACGTCGGCGTGACGGAAGGGGATGATCGCGCGGCGGACGTGAAGCTTGAGGCGGCCGAAGGGGCGGGCGTCGGCGGTGGAGAACTTGACGTCGGCGCGCGGGAGGCCGGTTTGGCGCTCCAGAAGCGTGAGGAGAAGGTCGATGGCTTCGGCGGAGCCGGCAAGAGTGCCGTTGATGCCCTCGGGGGCGAGGAGCAGGGAGCCGCAGAGTTCGAGTTTGGCGCTGTCTTCAGTGGCTTCGGCTTCGCTGCTGAGGGTTTGTGATTCGGCTGAAATCTCGGCGGAGTTGGTGTGTTGGGCTGGGTTGGCTTCAGCGGTGTGGAGGGCTTCGGAGTGACGGAGTTCGCGGGCTTTGCGGCTCTCGCGAGGACGCCGGGCTTCGTCGACTGCCTGCTCGCGGAAGTGGGCGAGGAGCTCGTCGCGCAGGGCGGCGGGGTCGGGCAGGGAGACGAAGCGGTACAGGGCGGCGATGGTGTACGTCATGGCTCTCTCTATTATCCCGCAGACAGGACTTATCACCATAGTTCGCCGATGCGACTTATTGATTCGCAGACGCGGGTTGTTCCTTCGCAGATGCGAAGGCGAGTAAGTCGAGCTGCGACTAATGTAACTGACTCAGTGGCTCTTCTCTCGTTGAGAGATTCTTTCGTACTCCTGCGGCGCCGAACGATCAGGGAGCGTTTACCGGGCGCTCCCGAGGCGCTGAAGACTGATTTAGTTCCTCGAATGCGGGACGCAGCTTACCACCAATGTGGCAGTAGAGACTGGGGGTTGGTTGCGTAGGATGAGCAGTTGAAAGCAGCCTTGCGCGTGTTCGTCGTTTCACTTAGACGCGATGAAGCAAGGCTTGCGATTGGGTACGACGGAGCGGCTAATCGCTTTGTTCAAACTTAAGTAACTGAAATTCTTTGCGGCTCAGTGAAGGCGGCTAAGTAGGTTGCCGATAGAGGTGCAGCGAATTTTTTCGAACACATTCTCTCTGTACAAATTTTCTGTCTCAACTCTCAATACGAACTCAGGAACAAGGAGCATACCTCGATGACGTTCACCCAGCAGATCCCTTCCAGCCCCCTCGCGACCGCTACCAGCCCGAAGCGGTCCATGTTGCAGCGCGTCGTTTCTTCGCGGTCGCCGTATGTCGCGCTTGCACTTCTTTTGATCAGCCCGCTGCCGTTGCATGCGGATGACCGCGCAGTGGTTCGCAAGGTCGCCCCGGTGTATCCGGAGATGGCGAAGCGGATGCACATCACCGGTTCGGTGCGAGTGCTGACGACGGTCGATGCGTCGGGCGAAGTGGTGAAGGTCGAAGGCCAGGGCAGCAACAAGATTCTGTCGGGCGCGGCTGAGGATGCGGTGAAGCACTGGAAGTTCGCGCCGGGCGATGGCACGGCGACGGTCACAATCCAGATCGACTTCAATATCTAATTTCTTAAGGGCGAGTGAATTCACTCGCCCTCTTTCCCTTACGGCAGAGACTTATAGCGAGGCTTAGGACGATGAGTATTCGAGGCAAGCTGCTGCTCAGCATCGGTGTGCTGGCAGTTGGGTACATCCTGTTTCTAGGGATGGTGGAGTTCACGACGTACACCACGCAGAAGCAGCTGAACATTGCTTCGGAGTCGTTGTTTCCCGCGGCCACGAACATTCAACTGACGCAGGCCAGCTTTCAGAAGCTGACGAAGGCGTACAAAGATGCTGTGATGCAGCAGGACTCTTCGGTGCTGAACGCCGCGGATGCCGAGGCTGAAGCGGGCGCGGCGACGCTGAAGACGGCGCGCGAGAAGCTGACGTATAACCCGAGCCTGCAGGAGCAGATCAGCACAGTGCTGGACTCGTACAACGACCTGCATCATCGGGCGAAGGTGACGTATGCGAAGATGATCGGCTCGTCGAACCTGTCGCAGACGGATCAGGATGCGCTGACGGCGATCGAACGCGAGAGCGTGAAGATGGAGCACTCGCTGGCCGACCTGCACGAGAGCATTGGGACCAAAGATTTTCAGGCAGAGCTGGATGCGGTGACGGCGTCGAACACGCGCCAGAGCATGCTGGGACTGGTGCTGTTCCTGTTGGCGGCGACGTTCGCAGGCGGATCGGTATATGTGCTCGAGAAGCAGGTTTCGAAGCCTCTGCGCGACCTCGTAGCACGGCTTTCGGATGGGGCGCTGCATATCGCGAACTCGGCGACACAGGTTTCTTCTTCGAGCCAGTCGCTGTCGAAGGATTCGTCGCATCAGGCGGCTTCGCTTGAGGAGACTTCGGCATCTTCCGAAGAGATCAATGCGATGGCGCAGCGCAACACGGATAGCTGCCGCACGGCTGCGGATCTGATGTCTATGTCGCAGACGAAGTTCTCGCACACGAACAAGTCGCTGCATGAGCTGGTGGCGGCGATGGAAGAGATCAACTCGTCGAGCGGCAAGATCTCGAAGATCATCAAGGTGATTGATGAGATTGCGTTCCAGACGAACATCCTGGCACTGAACGCGGCGGTTGAAGCGGCTCGTGCGGGTGAGGCTGGCGCCGGGTTTGCGGTGGTCGCCGATGAGGTTCGGACGCTGGCGCAGCGGTCGGCGCAGGCGGCTCGGGATACGGCGGAGCTGATTGAGGAATCGATCAGCAAGTCGAACAGCGGCAAACACAAGGTGGACGAGGTGACGCTGGCGATCAAGGCTGTCACCGAGGAGTCCACCAAGGTGAAGACGCTGGTGGATCAGATCAACCTGAGCAGCACGGAGCAGACGCAGGGCATTGGCAACATCACGCGGGCGATCTCGCAGATGGAGCAGTTGACGCAGACGTCGGCGGCGAGCGCGCAACAGAGCGCATCGGCGGCGGGGGAGCTGACGGAGCAGTCGGATTCGCTGGAAGATATTGTGCGGATTCTGAGCTCGGTGGTGAACGGCGAGACGACGGAGACGGGATCTCGTGGCGGGTTCAACGGAGCAAGGGCGCAGACGAGCTACTCGATGTAGTGAGTTGGGAAACAAAGGATCCCGGCGGGGCGATTGCCCTGCCGGGATTTTTCTTTTAAGT
>Ga0302314_10011142_pt1 | contig 15704 bp, 15 predicted proteins | sample III_Palsa_N2_3_FD_200533 | JGI IMG/M metagenome (GOLD analysis project Ga0302314, IMG submission 200533) | Peat permafrost microbial communities from Stordalen Mire near Abisko, Sweden - III_Palsa_N2_3 | ecosystem: Environmental > Terrestrial > Soil > Palsa > Peat permafrost | place: Sweden...
AGACGCCGACGCGGCTGCTCTCGGCCTTCCCGCACGGCGTCGAGGTGCGGCGGGTGGGGCTGGCGCAGGCGGTGGCGGAGACGCGCGGGTTTTTGGGGTGACTGACGGCGCGTTGTTGTTCCTTTACAGGAACAATATGGACGTGCGGGCGCCACGGTCCCGCTCAGGCCGAACGCGGGGCGCCACGGATGCGGGCCATCGCGGCCGGCGCTGCGGCGAGCAGCGCCGCCATCTTCGGGTCCCGAAGCAGGTGATGGAGGTGCCAGCGGTCTCCGTTCGCCTCCGGCAGCAGCCAGCCGATGTTCTTTGGCAGCTTGCCCGGCGGCCGCGGTCGGCCGGCGGTGGGCGAGCGGCGTAGGCCGGCAGAGCGGCGCGGGGCAGAGGTGCCGGCGACGCTGCGGGCGGCAAGCCGGGCGAAGCGCTGCCGATCTCGCGGAGCCGGGTGAGGATCAGCGCGAGCAGCGCGATCAGTGCGGAGGAAAGCCGATCCCCACCGCCCATGGCGGCCACCGCCTCGCTCAGCCCGCTGATGAAGCTGGCGAACGTCTCGGCCGGGGTGGGGGGCGGTGTGGGCACGACGTCTTGTTAGCAATATTAACAAATATGGGCAATAGAAATAACATTCGCTTCGGAGGGCGATGGCCCGCGATGGTGGTGCCGGGTCCCGCTACCGGCTGCGGCAGGCATTTGGACGTTTGATCCGCAGCGCCACCGACCGCGGCGTGTTCGCGCTGCTGGACCGGCAGACGCCGACCCGGCTGCTCTCGGCGTTTCCACACGGCGTCGAGGGGCGGCGGGTGGGGCTGGCGCAGGCAGTGGGCGAGACGCGGGGGTTTTGGAGGCAAACGGTTAGGCTTCGCGCAAGAATATCCGAATCTGGCTGGAAGGGCCGTAGGGTGGAATGCTCTTCGCATTCCACCGTCTGACTGCGACATCATCAAGCGACTCGCGCCGTTTTGCCGATCCCGAGAGGTGGAATGCGAAGGGCATTCCACCCTACGACGCAGCTTTCTGGCGCTGTTATTGTTGCGTGTCGCCTTAGCAGTCAGAAAGGCCGACCTCTTCGACCGATACACCACCTTCAGGATTGGTGGGTTACGATACAGAAAGTATTGTCTTGCTTCTTGCAATCCCAATTCTTCTACACCAATTCCGGCGAGAGAATGTATGGAGGTAAGCGTGACCTTAACCAACCTCGCCGTCAAACCCACGATCGATGTTGACAATTTTGTCGTCGTTAAGGCTGACATTGGCTCCGAACGAGTAGTCGCCGATGTATCTCGCGAAGCGATTAACGACTACTTTAACCAGTACATCCTTGATGATGAGGAAAGAATAGGTCTCGTGGAAAGCAATATCGAAGCGCTCAGTATGATAATTCAAGAGAAATACGGACGGAGAGAAATTCACTCTGGGTATCTCGGTGGTTCGGCCGTTACGTGTATCATCGTTGAACTTAGTGACATGCGTGCCGGCCCACGCCTTGACGACGGCCGCGTGCTCATCTCACGTGGGGCGGGATACCGACAGCGCATTTGCCCGTGATCCTAATCAGAACACGCAGCACCGCCTGCTACTCCCGCCGCAGCACCTTGTCCGTGATGAAACTGGACAGCCCGTGCGCCCTAAACGTCTCGCGCAGGGCCGCTTCGTCGTAGTCGTCGCGGACCCAGTCGAGAAACGGTTTCTTGCCTTCCGCGACGGTCGCATAATGGATGAAGAACGCGTCCAGTATGCCGGTCGGGCTGTGGTTGAAATGGCCGTAGCGCCAGGAAAGCTGGGCCATGGCGTCGGCCGCGGTGCCGCCCTCGAACAGCAGCGCCAGACCGGAGGCGAGGCCGGCGCGGTCGGCGCCGGATTTGCAGTGCATCAGCGCCGGCGTCTGCATGGTCGTGTAGATGCCGTGGAAACGCAGGATACGCTCGCGGTGCGGCGCGCCGCGGCTTTCGAACGCCATGTCGATGTGGTCGAGGCCGAGCCGGCCGGCGGCGTCGCGCGACAGGGCATCGGAGCCGCACCGGCGGTGCCCGCGCAGGTTGACCAGCGTGCGCAGCCCCCACCGCTCCTTGAGCCGCGCGAGGCGGCCGGGCGTCGGGTGGTTGCAGCGATAGAGTTTTCCCGGGATGACCGGATAGAAATTGTCCCAGACCGTGCGGAAAATCGCGTGGTCGACGAACAGGCTGTCGATCCAGGCGGCGCGGCGGCGGTCTGCGGTGGCGGCGCCTTCAAACATGCCCGTCGTCCCCTCCCCGCCCGCGACTTCGGGTGGAGAAAGTCCGGGCGAGGTAGGTGGTTCCGCCGGTGCTTTGCCGGCAACCGCGGAGCAGGCGGTGCCGCCCCCGCCCGACTGTCTCCGCCCCCGCGGGCGGAGAGGGAGGAGACAGGGAGCAGCGCAGCGTCACCCCTGCCGCTCGACCAGCAACTGCTTGATTTCGCCGATCGCCTTGGCCGGGTTCAGGCCTTTGGGGCAGGTCTGGGTGCAGTTCATGATGGTGTGGCAGCGATACAGCTTGAACGGGTCCTGTAGCGCGTCCAGCCGGTCGCCGGTGCTTTCGTCGCGGCTGTCGGCGATCCAGCGGTAGGCGGCGAGCAGCACCGCCGGGCCGAGATAGCGGTCGCCGTTCCACCAGTAGCTGGGGCAGGAGGTGGTGCAGCAGAAGCACAGGATGCACTCCCACATGCCGTCCAGTTTTGCCCGCTCCTCCTTGCTCTGCAGCCGCTCGGCGTCGGGCGGCGCGGGGGTGTCGGCCTTCAGCCAGGGCTCGATGCTGCGGAGCTGCGCGTAGGCCTGGGTGAGGTCGGGCACCAGATCCTTCACCACCGGCATGTGCGGCAGCGGGTTGATGCGCACGGCCCCCTTCACCTCGGCGATCGGCTTGAGGCAGGCGAGCGTGTTGGTGCCGTCGATGTTCATCGCGCAACTGCCGCAGATGCCCTCGCGGCAGGAGCGGCGGAAAGTCAGCGTGGAGTCGACCTCGTTCTTGATTTTGATCAGCGCGTCCAGAACCATCGGGCCGCAGGCGTCGAGGTCGATCTCGAACGTGTCGGTCTGCGGATTTTTGCCGTCGTCGGGATTCCAGCGATAGATGCTGAAGGCGCGCACGCGCCTGGCGCCCGCGGGCGCCTTGTGGGTCGCGCCGGGCTTGACCTTGCTGTTCGCCGGAAGCGTGAATTCGGCCATCGTGTGCGTGCCCTGCTCAGTAGACCCGCTTCTTCGGTGGGAAGACAGACACCTCGTTGGTCAGCGTCTGCATGCGCACCGGGCGATAATCCAGCCGCACCGCGCCGTCCTCGCCGCACCACGCCAGCGTGTGCTTCATCCAGTTCTGGTCGTCGCGATCCGGAAAATCGTCGTGCGCCTGGGCGCCGCGGCTTTCGTGGCGGGCCTCGGCGCCGACCATGGTGGTGGCGGCGTTGGCCAGCAGGTTCTGCAACTCCAGCGCCTCGACCAGATCGCTGTTCCAGATCAGGCCGCGATCGGAGACCGAGATGTCGCCGAGGCCGGTCCACAGCTTGTGCATCTTGTCGACGCCCTGGGTCAGGCTCTCGCTGTTGCGGAACACCGCGGCGTGCTGCTGCATCGTGCGCTGCATCTGCGACCGCAGTTCGGCGACGCGGGTGCCGCCCTTGGCGTTGCGGGCGCCGTCGAGCCGGTCGAGCGCCGCCTCCCCCGCCTTGGGCGGCAGCGACGCCTGGCTCGCGCCGGGTTTTAGGACCTCGGCGGCGCGGTGAGCGGCAGCGCGGCCGAACACCACGAGGTCGAGCAGCGAGTTGGTGCCAAGCCGGTTGGCGCCGTGCACGGAGACGCAGGCCGCCTCGCCCACCGCCATCAGGCCGGGCACCACCGCGTCCGGGTCGTCGCGGGTCGGGCGCAGCACTTCGGTGCGCAGGTTGGTCGGGATGCCGCCCATGTTGTAGTGCACGGTCGGCAGCACCGGGATCGGCTGCTTGGTCACTTCCACGCCCGCGAACACGCGCGCGGTCTCGGAGATGCCGGGCAGCCGTTCGTGCAGGATGTCGGCACCCAGATGTTCCAGGTGCAGCATGATGTGGTCTTTGTTCGGGCCGCAGCCGCGCCCGGCGTTGATCTCCAGCGTCATCGACCGCGAGACCACGTCGCGGCTGGCCAGATCCTTGGCCGACGGGGCGTAGCGTTCCATGAACCGCTCGCCCTCGGAGTTGGTCAGGTAGCCGCCCTCGCCGCGCGCGCCCTCGGTGATCAGGCAGCCGGCCGGGAAAATGCCGGTCGGGTGGAACTGCACGAACTCCATGTCCTGGCAAGGCAGGTTGGCGCGCAGCACCATGGCGTTGCCGTCGCCGGTGCAGGTGTGGGCGGAGGTGCAGGAGAGGTAGGCGCGGCCGTAGCCGCCGGTGGCGAGCACCGTCGTCTGCGCGCGGAAGCGGTGGATGGTGCCGTCTTCCAGGCACCACGCGATGACGCCGCGGCAGGCGCCATCCTCGTCCATGATCAGGTCGAGCGCGAAGTATTCCACGAAGAACTCGACCTCGTGCTTCAGGCTCTGCTGATACAGCGTGTGCAGGATGGCGTGGCCGGTGCGGTCGGCGGCGGCGGCGGAGCGCATCGCCGGCGCCCCCTTGCCGTAGTCCATCGTGTGGCCGCCGAACGGGCGCTGGTAGATGCGGCCGTCCTCGGTGCGGCTGAACGGCACGCCGTAGTGCTCAAGCTCGTAGATCGACGGGATCGCCTGCCGGCACATGTATTCGATGGCGTCCTGGTCGCCGAGCCAGTCCGAACCTTTGACGGTGTCGTACATGTGCCAGCGCCAGTCGTCCGGCCCCATGTTGCCGAGGGCGGCGCCGATGCCGCCCTGCGCCGCGACCGTGTGGCTGCGCGTCGGGAACACCTTGGTCACGCATGCGGTCTTCAGGCCGGCGGCACCCATGCCGAGGGTGGCGCGCAGCCCGGCGCCGCCCGCGCCCACCACGACCACGTCGTAGGTATGGTCGATCACCGTATAGGCGCCCATCGAGGGCTTGCTGATCGCGTTCATGTTCAACCCGTAAAAGCCAGTTTCAGCGCCGCCAGCACGCCGATCAGCGCCAGCAGTCCGGCCGCGCCGCGCAGCAGCAGCACCGACGCCGTCCGTATGCCCTCGTGGTGCACATAGTCTTCCAGCACGACCTGCAAGCCGAGTTGGAGGTGGCGGAAGGTGATCAGCACCAGCGCCACGAGCAGGGCCGTGTTGATCGGGTTGCCGGCCCAGTGCGCGACGGCGGCGCGCGGCAGGCCGGAGAGGTGCAGCGCCGCGTAGATGAACCACAGCGTCAGCGGCACCAGGGCGACCGAGGTCAGCCGTTCGGCCCACCAGTGCTCGGTGCCGGCGCGGGCGGCACCGAGGCCGCGCACCCGGCCGAGTTGGCTGCGCATCACCCGCAGATGCGGGGCCGAGGGCTTGGCGGTCTGGTTCATGGGTGTCGGTCCTTCACCAGACGATGATGGCGATGATCCAGGTGAGCACCGTGAGCAGTGCCGTGCCGACCAGCACGGCGATGCCGCTGCGATGCATCGTCGGCAGGTCGAACCCGTAGCCGGCGTCCCAGGCGAGGTGCCGGAGGCCGGCGCAGAAATGGTACCAGAGCGCCACCGTCCAGCCGAACAGCAGCAGCACGCCGAACCAGGAGCGCAGGAACCCGGAGAAACCGTCGTAGGCCGCATCGCCGCCGGCGGCGGCGACCAGCCAGCACACCAGCAGCAGCGCCCCCGCCGACAGCGCGATGCCGGTGATCCGGTGGAAGATCGACAGGGCCGAGCTGATTTGCGGCTTGTAGATTTGCAGATGCGGCGAGAGCGGCCGCTGCACCAGCCTGCCGTCGGTGCTGCGCCCGACCATCATGGCATCGCGACCATCGCTCATTCCCGCCGACCTCCTCGCGCCACGCGCGCCCGTTGCGATCCCATAGCCGCGCGGGTGGGGAGGGTCAACGCGACCCGGTTGCATTTACCACCAGCAAAGCCCCGCGAAGGAGCCGGGTTTTCAGGAGCCGATCTTCAATCCGGCGACGCCGCACAGGATCAGGCTGACGCAGGCGATGCGCAGCCCGGTCAGTGGTTCGCCCTCCATGGCGATGCCCCAGGCGAGCGCGCCGGCGGCGCCGATGCCGGTCCAGACGGCGTAAACCGTGCCCATCGGCAGCGTGCGCAGCGCCTGTGACATGCACCAGACGCTGGCCCCCATCGCCACCACGCAGCCGACTCCAAAGCCGAGGCGGGTGAAGCCGTCCGCGCGCTTGAGCAGGACGACCCACACCACCTCCAGCACGCCGGCGATGGCGAGCCAGATCCACGGCACCGGGATGCGCCTGCCTCAGGCGGCGCGCTTGGCGAGCAGGCCCATGGCGATCAGCGTCTCGGCGATCTGCACCGCGTTCAGCGCCGCACCCTTGCGCAGGTTGTCGGAGACGCACCAGAACGACAGGCCGTGCTCCACTGTCGGGTCCTTGCGCAGACGGCTGATGAAGGTAGCGTCCTCGCCCACGCAGTCGAGCGGGGTGATGTAGCCGCCGTCCTCGCGCTGGTCGAACACGTTGACGCCCGGGGCGTCGCGCAGCACGGCGCGGGCCTCGGCGACGCTGACCGGGTGCTCGAACTCGACGTTGATCGCCTCGGAATGGCCGATGAACACCGGCACGCGCACGCAGGTCGCCACCAGCTTGATGTCGGGATCAAGGATCTTCTTGGTCTCGACCACCATCTTCCACTCCTCCTTGGTCGACCCGTCCTCCATGAACTTGTCGATGTGGGGGATGACGTTGAAGGCGATCGGCTTGGTGAAGACTTCGGCGTTCAGCGGGTCATGCACGAAGCTGCCCTTGGTCTGGCTGAACAGCTCGTCCATGCCTTCCTTGCCGGCGCCCGAGACGGATTGATACGTTGCGACGACGACCCGGCGGATCTTGAAGCGGTCGTGCAACGGCTTCAGGGCGACGACCATCTGGATGGTCGAGCAGTTCGGGTTGGCGATGATGCCGCGCCGGATTTTGGTGAGTGCCTGCGGGTTCACCTCGGGCACGACGAGGGGAACGTCCGGCTCCATGCGGAACTGGCTGGTGTTGTCGATGACGATGCAGCCGGCTTCCGCCGCGCGTGGTGCGTGCACCGCCGAGATCGCCGCGCCCGGGCTGAACAGGCCGATGTCCCAGCCGTGGAAGTCGAACGTCTCCAGGTTCTGGACGGTCAGCACGTCCTTCTCGCCAAAGCTCACGCGCGCGCCGGTCGAGCGGGCGGAGGCGAGGGCGACGACCTCTTTGATCGGGAAGTTCCGCTCATGCAGGGTTTTCAGCATCTCGCGCCCGACCGCCCCGGTGGCGCCGACGACCGCGACCCTGTAGCTCATGAGACTTCTCCTGCTGCCCGGCCCCGACGGCCGGTGAACATTTTTGCGTAGCCGCGCCGCGTCGCCGAGGCAAGCAACGTTCGTGCGGAGCAGGGCTGAGCCGGTCGTGGGGCGGCGCTACGTCGCCGCGCGGCCGATCGCGCCCAGAACGTCGAGGTGCGGCGCGGCACCGGCCAGTGCTGCGGCTTCCAGCGCCCGGTATTCGGTGATCAGCGCCTGCCCGGCCTCGGTCAGCCGGGCGCCGCCGCCGCCGGTGCCGCCGGCGGCCGTCGATACCACCGGCGTGCCGAGATGGCGGTTGAGGTCCTCCACCAGCTCCCAGGCACGGCGATAGGACATCCGCAGCGTGCGCCCGGCGGCGGAAATCGAACCCGAGCGGGCGATCTCCTCCAGCAGCGCCACCTTGCCCGGGCCGATGCGAGCGCCGGACGCCAGATCGACGCGCAGGATCAGGCGATGGCCGGCCGCCGGTGCGGCGCGAGACTTGGATGGCGTGATGGTCATGACGCCGCACGCTCCCACGGCGGCGGCGGCGGATCAACCGGTACGCGGCTGGCCCAGGCCGGCACAGGCGGCTGCCAAGCCCGCCGTCGGCGGCGATCGGCCCACAGAGGGGCGATGCCGCTGCCGGGCGCGGGCCCGGCAGCCTCGCCGACGGCTAGTGGGCGCCGCCGTTGCCTTCGTGCAGCGCGTCCGGTCCCTGTGGGTCGGTCGCCGCCGGGCCGTTCTGGAACGACACCCTGCCGTCATTGTGGACCACGGCCTCGCATGTGCCATCCCATCCGCCGGCGGGGGCAACGCCCTGGCTCTGGATCACGCCATTGACATCGGTGCCGGGCGGCCCGCTGCACGGCGCGGCGCCCTGCGCCCATGAAATCGTCGGGAAAACGGCCGCAGAGGCGAGCAAAGCCAACGCCATGGTGCCAGTGACTACAACTGTTTTGAGCATTGTAGGATACTCCAATCTTTGTTCTAAGTGTCACCACCCAAAAGCGCAGTAACACCGATTTCCGTGTGACGTCTCCCCAAAGGAAAATCCCGTACTCGACCGGGATTGTATGCCATCGGGAGCACATATTTGATATAGTCACAGTCCGACACAACGACCATTAAAATCGGATTTATTATGATCCGAGATCAAAACCAGATAGCATTTGCAGGGACCTCTTCGATTTGTGATCGAGATCACTCTGCCCGGCCCATCGACTGCGGTTGCCGTGGAACCGAGACCCTCCCAAGTGACGGGGGCAGGCGACAGACAACCTCGCCGACTGCGGACGCCGGGGCACGCGGACGCGCAGACCCGACATCCCAGGATAACGGAGAAAACAAATGCATCAGAATCTGTCACGGATTATTGCAGGCGCCGCGCTTCTTGCCGCGGCCGCGTTCGCCGGTTTGCCGGCCATGGCCACCGAGGCGACGCAGGACGACGACGCATTCCTGGTCGCGACCACGGCAACGTCGGGGCCAACTTCGGCGGCGCAGCTACGCGCGTGGAACGATCCCGGAACGCTGCAAGCGCCGCTGTCGAATAACCAATACACGGGCACCGCTGTCGAAATGATGGCCCGGCGGTTGCTGCGCGACGAGGATGCAAACCATCCGGGCGAGGACATGCTCGGCAGTGGGACCTCGATCACGCACTGAGGGAGGCCTGCGCCTCCTCGCGGCTGCGGCGACGCGCCGCGCCATAATACTCCGGCAGCATCGCTTGCAACGAACGCGGTCTGCCATACGCCGGGCGAGTGCTGGCACGCTGCGCCCACCCGCCGGCCAGATCGTCCAAAGTCCCCGGCCGAGACGAAACCCGCCCACGCCGCCGGGGGCCGCGTGGGTGGTGGTTACACGATTGATTGTGAAGTGCATTTTAATGGACAGCCCGCCGATTGCGCATCTATGACCTGGGCCGTTGCTAAATAAACGCCTCAACCGGCTGTGTAACTTCATGTTACATAAAGTTTCTGTCGTTGCCTCGCAAGCATGGCAGCGGGGTCGTCCCTATATTGGCGGAGCTGGACCTTGCTCGGTTCTCACCTGATGCCCTGGAGGGCGGCCGGTCACATGAAACCGCTGAACGCACACCATGACGGCAGCCATGTATCCGACCCGCGGCGGCGAATTCTGCTGGTCGAAGACGACCTGGAAATGGCCAACGAGATCCGCGGCGACCTGACCGACCAGGGCTACGAGGTCCGGCATGCAGCAACCGGGCAGGAGGGGGCGGCCGAGGCGCTGGATGGCTCGCTGGATCTGGTGATCGTCGATCGCATGCTGCCCGGGCTCGATGGCCTGAGCATCATCGAACAGCTCCGCGACGCGAAGCGGCAGACGCCGGTGCTGGTGCTCAGCGCGCTCGGCGAAGTCAGCGAACGGGTGCGCGGCCTGAAGGCCGGCGGCGACGACTATCTGACCAAACCGTTCGCCCTGACGGAACTTGCCGCCCGCGTCGAGGCGCTGCTGCGGCGCCCGAACGACAGCCGGGTGACGGTGCTGCATGTCGGGTCGCTCTCGCTCGACCTGATCGAGCGGACGGCGATGCGCAACGGCCGGCAGATCGAACTGCTCGGCAAGGAATTCAAGTTGCTGGAATATTTCATGCGCCGTCCCGGGCAACTCGTCACCCGGACGATGCTGCTCGAGCATATCTGGCGCTGCCACTTCACGCCGCAGAGCAACCCGATCGACGTCCATATTGGCAAGATGCGCCGCAAGATCGACGCATCCGGGGAACCCACGCTGATCCTGAGCGTCCGTGGCCAGGGCTTCATTTTCTCGCCTGATGCTTAGCATCCTTCGCTCGTCGGCGTTTCGCCGCGTCGCTGCGGTGTCGGCCGCTTTTTGTCTTGCGGCGTTCCTGTTGTTCGCCTTCGTCTACTGGCAGACGGCGGTGCTCTACACCCAGCGCGTCAACGACATGATCGAGAACCAGGCGGCCACCATCGCCAAGGCGTCGCCCGAGCAGATGCTCTGGACCGTGGACACCGGCATCTCGAACAACCTGCACCGCCTCACCGTCGCCGCCCTGTTCAATCCGGCGGGCGAGCGGATCGCCGGCAATCTTCGGCAGATCCCCGAGGGATTGCCGCTCGACGGCAGGTCGCATCCGGTGGATGCCGCGACGCTCGATGTCGATGGGCCGAAAAGCCAGTCGCTCAGCCTCGCCGGCCTGCGCCTGCCCGACGGGCGCACGCTGGTGATCGGACGCAACGTCGACCAACTCGACGAACTGCGCGTGGTGGTGACGCGGGCGCTGGCGCTCGGCATGATCCCGGCGCTGCTGCTGGCGCTGGGGTTCGGGATCCTGCTGGGCCACCGCACCAACCAGCGGATCCGCGCAGCCCAGATCGTGCTGGACCGCGTCCGCAAAGGCAGCCTTGCCGAGCGGCTGCCGGTGCGCAACAGCGGCAACGATTTCGATCAGTTGGCCATCGGCGTCAACCACATGCTCGGTGAGGTCGAGCGGCTGCTCGGCGAGTTGCAGCATGTCGGCAACAACATCGCCCACGACCTGCGGACGCCGCTGTCGCGCGTGCGGACGATGCTGGAGCGCGCGCGTCGGCCGGACAGCACGCCCGAGGAGATGGCGTTCGCGATCGACCGCGCCGTGGTCGGCCTGGATCAGGCGTCCGGCATCATCACCGCACTGCTGCGCATCGCCGAGATCGAGCATCGGCAGCAGGGGGCTTCGATGCATCCGGTTGATCTGGCGTCGGTCGCGCAGGAGGCGGTCGAGCTGTACGGGCCGATCGCCGAAGCAAAACAGGTCGGCCTCGGCCTCGACATCGCCGCCGCGCCGGCGATCCACGGCGACCACGATCTGCTGTTCGAGGCGCTGGCGAACCTGCTGGACAATGCCATCAAGTTCACGCCGGAAGACGGCCGCGTGGAGCTGTCGGTCATGGACACGCCATCGGGTCCGGTGGTCGAAGTGGCCGATACCGGCCCGGGCATCCCCCCCGACCGCCGCTCCCAGGTGTTCGCCCGCTTCAACCGCCTGGACAAGAGCCGCAATGTTCCCGGCGCCGGGCTCGGGTTGAGCCTCGTGCTCGCAATTGCCCGCATGCATGGGTTTTCGATCGCCGTCGGCGACCGCGAGGGCGCAGGATGCGTCGTCCGGCTGATGTGCTTCGAGGCCAATGCCGCGTTGGCCGCGATGCCTGTCTGAGACCGGACGGCACGCCGCATTGCCGTGCCCCCGCCTGCCCCACGCAGCCGCTTTCATTTGTCCGAGCAACGTCCCGACCCATGATCGCCATCGTCCGCATCGCGCTGAGCCGGCCCTACACGTTCATCGTGCTGGCGATCCTGATCGCGCTGTTCGGCACGCTCTCCTGGGTGCGGACGCCCACGGACATCTTCCCCAATATCGGCATCCCGGTGATCAGCGCCGTGTGGTCGTACAACGGCCTGCCGCCGGACGACATGTCGGGGCGCATCGTCTATTATTACGAGCGCACGCTCAGCGCGCAGGTCAACGACATCCAGCACATCGAGTCGCAGTCGCTGCCCGGCTACGGCGTGGTGAAGGTGTTCTTCCAGCCCGGCGTGAACATCGATGCAGCGCTGGCGCAGGTGACGGCGGCCTCGCAGACGGTGCTGAAACTACTGCCGCCCGGCGTCACGCCGCCCTATGTGCTGACCTTCAACGCCTCCAGCGTGCCTATCCTGCAACTGGCCCTCTCCAGCACCTCGCTCTCGCAGTCGCAGTTGTTCGACCTTGGCCAGAACTTCATCCGGCCGCAGCTTGCCACCGTCGCCGGCGCCGCCATCCCCTCGCCATATGGCGGCAAGGTGCGGCAGGTGCAGGTCGATATCGACCAGAACAAGCTGCAAGCCTACGGCATGTCGGCGCAGGACGTGGTCAACGCGCTGGCGTCGCAGAACCTGATCACGCCGGTCGGCACTGAAAAGATCGGCAACTTCGAGTACATCGTCTCGCTGAACGACGCGCCGACCGCGATCGCCGAACTGAACGACCTGCCGATCAAGAAAGTCAACGGCACGCTGGTCTATATCCACGACGTCGCCTTCGTGCACGACGGCAGCCCGCCGCAGACCAACGTCGTGCGCGTGGACGGCAACCATGCGGTGCTGATGACGATCCTGAAGTCCGGGACCGCCTCGACGCTCGACATCATCAACGGCGTGAAGAAGCTGCTGCCGAAGATCGAGGAGTCGCTGCCCAAGTCCATGCACCTGAGCGCCGTCGGCGACCAGTCGGTGTTCGTCAACGACGCCGTCTCCGGCGTCATTCGCGAGGGCGCGATCGCCGCGGCGCTGACCGGCCTGATGATCCTGTTGTTCCTCGGCAGTTGGCGGTCGACGCTGATCATCACGATCTCGATCCCGCTCGCGATCCTGGCCTCGGTCACGGCGCTGTCGGTGCTGGGCGAGACGATCAACGTCATGACGCTCGGCGGTCTTGCACTCGCGGTCGGCATCCTGGTGGACGACGCGACCGTGACCATCGAAAACATGAATTACCACCTGGAACAGGGCAAGGAGATCGAGCCGGCGATCATGGACGGCGCGCGGCAGATCGTGGTGCCGGCAACGGTTTCGCTGCTGTGCATCTGCATCGTGTTCGTGCCGATGTTCGGCCTCGGCGGCGTCGCCGGCTTCCTGTTCCGGCCGCTCGCGGAAGCGGTGGTGTTCGCGATGATCGGCTCGTACGTCCTGTCGCGCACGCTGGTGCCGACGCTTGCGTCCTACCTGTTGCGCGGGCAGGCGCATCACCAGGACGAGCGCGGTGATCATGAGACGCAGCAGCCGAGCCGCAACCCGCTGGTGCGGTTCCAGCGCGGGTTCGAGCATCGCTTCGAGCAGATCCGCGCCGGCTACCAGGGGCTTCTGGAGATCGCGCTCGGCCTGCGCTGGCTGTTCGTCATCGGCTTCGTCGCGGTGGTCCTGGTGTCGTTCGGTCTGGTGCCGTTCCTGGGCCGGAATTTCTTCCCCGCGGTGGACGGCGGCCAGATCAAGCTGCACATCCGCGCCCAGATCGGCACCCGGATCGAGGAGACCGCCAAACTCTGCGACACGGTCGAGGACGCAATCCGGCAGGTGATCCCGCCATCCGAACTGGACAGCATCGTCGACAACATCGGCCTGCCGATCAGCGGCATCAACATGGCCTACGGCAACTCCGGCACCATCGGCGTCGGCGATGCGGACGTGCTGATCTCCCTCAAGCCCGAGCACCAACCGACCGACGAGTACGTCACCAGGCTGCGCGAGCGGCTGCCGCGCCAGTTCCCTGGCACCAACTTCGCTTTCCTGCCGGCCGACATCGTCACCCAGATCCTGAATTTCGGCCTGCCGGCGCCGATCGACGTGCAGGTGATCGGCACCAACGTCGAGGGCAACCGCACCTATGCCGAAAAACTGTTCAAGCGGCTGCGCGCGGTGCCCGGCATGGCCGACACCCGCATCCAGCAGGCATTCAACGCGCCGACGCTCAACGTGAAGTTCAACCGCTCGCTGGCCGGCGAAGTGGGGCTGACCGAGCGCGACGCGGCGACCACCATGCTCGACACGCTCGCCGGCAGCATCCAGACCGCGCCGACGTTCTGGCTCAACCCGCGCAACGGCGTCTCCTACCCGATCGTCGTGCAGATGCCGCAATACGGCATCGACACGATGAGCGACCTGACCAACATCCCGATCACCGCCGACGGCAAGACGCAGTTGCTCGGCGGCCTCGCCACCGTCACCCGTGGCGAGAGCAGCGCCGTCGTGTCGCACTACAACGTGCAGCCGGTCATCGACATCTTCGGCACCACGCACGACCGCGACCTCGGCGCGGTCGCGGACGACATCCAGCAGATCCTGAACAAGACGGCGGGCGAGGTGCCGCCGGGATCGACCGTGGTGCTGCGCGGCCAGGTCACGACGATGACCGCGGCGTATTCCCAGCTCATCGAGGGTCTGGCGATGGCGGTGGTGCTGATCTACCTGCTCATCGTCGTGAACTTCCAGTCCTGGACGGACCCGTTCGTGATCATCACCGCCCTGCCCGCGGCGCTCGCCGGGATCGTGTGGATGCTGTTCGTCACCGGCACCACGCTCTCGGTGCCGGCGCTGACGGGTGCGATCATGTGCATGGGCGTCGCCACTGCGAACAGCATCCTGGTGATCAGCTTCGCCCGCGAGGCGCTGGCGAGCGGCATGGATGCCGTCGCCGCCGCGATGGAGGCCGGCGCCACGCGCTTCCGCCCGGTGCTGATGACGGCGCTGGCCATGATCATCGGCATGGCGCCGATGGCGCTGAGCGCCGAGCAGAACGCCCCGCTCGGCCGGGCCGTGATCGGCGGCCTGCTGTTCGCCACCGTCGCCACGCTGCTGTTCGTCCCGGTGGTTTTCAGTATTGTCCATGGCCGGGCCCATGAGGACGCGAAGACCGCAGCCAACGCACAGCGAGCGCACTCCAATGCCTAAGGATCTGGAACCGCCGATGCACCCGGACGCTGGAGCCAAGCCGCCGAGGAAGCTGCGCGGGATACTGGCGCTGGCCGTGCTGGCGCTGCTGGCCGCTGCGGCGGTGGTCGCCGTCTCCGGCGTGCTCAGCCGCCAGCGCAGCGAAGCCAAGCTGACCCAGTGGACGCAGGCGCAGGCGGTGCCGACCGTCAACGTCGTCACGCCGCAGCATGCCACGAAGGATCAGGAACTGGTGCTGCCGGGCGACATCGAGGCGTTCTACGAGGCGCCGATCTACGCGCGCGTCAGCGGCTACCTGAAGATGTGGTACAAGGACATCGGCGCGAAGGTGAAGGCGGGCGACCTGCTGGCCTTGATCGACACGCCGGAACTCGACCAACAGCTCGAGCAGGCCAAGAGCGACCTCGCCAGCGTCCAGGCCGGCGCCAGCCTCGCCAACCTCACGTCGAAACGCTGGCAGGCGCTGCTCTCCTCGAACGCGGTCTCGCAGCAGACGGCCGACGAGAAAGCGGGCGACGCGGTCGAGAAGAAGGCCCTGGTGGCCGCATCGGAAGCCCGCGTCTCGCAGTTGCAGGCGCTGGAAGAGTTCAAACGCATCACCGCGCCGTTCGATGGCGTGGTCACGGCACGGCAGACCGACATCGGCGCGCTGATCAACGCCGGCAGCGGCAGCGGGTCCGGCGCCGAGTTGTTCAAGGTGGCCGATATCCACCAGTTGCGCGTCTATGTCCGTGTGCCGCAGGCCTATTCCGCCCAGTTGGAGCCCGGCATGACGGTGACGATGCGGCTGCCGCAATATCCGGACCGGACCTTCACCGCAAAGCTTGCCACTACGTCCAATGCCATCTCCAAGGACTCCCGCACCGTCCTCGTCGAACTGATGGCCGACAACGACGACGGCAAGCTCTGGCC
>Ga0302314_10011143_pt1 | contig 15703 bp, 12 predicted proteins | sample III_Palsa_N2_3_FD_200533 | JGI IMG/M metagenome (GOLD analysis project Ga0302314, IMG submission 200533) | Peat permafrost microbial communities from Stordalen Mire near Abisko, Sweden - III_Palsa_N2_3 | ecosystem: Environmental > Terrestrial > Soil > Palsa > Peat permafrost | place: Sweden...
GCAAAATCGCCGACGGTTCCGGCTTCCTGCTGTTGCGGTTCTTCTATTTCACTGCGCAACAGCAGAATGGTCTCGCGCGGGGCGTGCGCATCCGCTGTTTCGGCGAAACGCGCCGCGGTCCCCAAGGCCTTGAAATCGTGCATCCGGAATATCGGCGCGTCGACCCGAATGCCGCGGCGGCGCCCGAGGAACATCTGACGCCGACCTATCCATTGACCGAAGGCGTGACCCAGGGACGCTTGCGCATGTTGGTGGGCATGGCGCTCGATCAAACCGGCGCCGGCGACGTAGAAGATTGGTTGCCTGCGTCGGTCCTGGCCGATTCGCATCTGCCATCCCTGCGCGAAGCATTGCTCTATGTGCATCGTCCGCCGACAGACGCTCCCGTGGATCTATTGTTGAGTGGACGGCATCCGGCACAGCGCCGCCTGGCCTTCGAGGAGTTGCTCGCGCATCAGTTGTCGCTCAAGCTGCTCCGGCAGCGCATTCAGAGCGATCCCGGCTGGCCGCTGGAGTCGGACGGCGCCCTCAAGGCGAAGCTGCTGGCCGCGCTCCCCTTCCGCTTGACCAAGGCGCAACAGCGAGCGCTGCTCGAGATCGAGGGCGACCTTCGCCTGGGCAAACCCATGCTGCGCCTGGTGCAAGGGGATGTAGGGTGCGGCAAGACCCTGGTGGCCGCGTTGGCTGCGACCCAGGCCGTGCAGACCGGCCGTCAGGTCGCGCTGATGGCGCCGACCGAACTGCTGGCCGATCAACACGCGCAGAATTTTCGACGCTGGTTCGAGCCCCTGGGTGTGGCGGTCACACTGCTGACCGGACGGCAAACCGGCAAGGCGCGTGGCGCTGTTTTGCAAGGCATCCGTGCCGGCCATGCCTCCATCGTCATCGGCACACATGCCTTGTTTCAGGAAAGCGTGGAATTCGGCGCGCTCGCCCTGGTCATCGTCGATGAACAGCATCGCTTCGGCGTGCATCAGCGCCTGAGTCTGCGCGAAAAAGGCGCGGCGCAAGGCCGCCAGCCGCATCAGTTGATCATGACGGCCACACCCATTCCCCGCACACTGGCCATGACCGCCTATGCGGATCTCGACGTTTCCGTGATCGATGAACTGCCGCCTGGCCGCGCTCCGGTCAAGACCGTGGTCCTGGCCGAAGCGCGCCGCGACGAAGTGGTGCAGCGAATCCGCAGCGCCTGCCTCGAAGGGCGGCAGAGCTACTGGGTTTGCCCGCTCATCGATGAATCCGAGGAAATGCCCTACCAAGCCGCGGAAGAAACGGCCGCGGCTCTGGCCGCCGCCCTGCCCGAACTCTGCGTCGGACTGGTCCACGGCCGCATGCCCGCTGCGGCGAAGGAAGGCTCGATGCGGCGCTTCAACGAAGGGAAAATCCATCTGTTGGTAGCCACTACGGTGATCGAGGTCGGCGTCGATGTGCCGAATGCCACGCTCATGGTCATCGAGAACGCGGAACGGCTGGGCCTGGCGCAGCTGCACCAGCTGCGCGGCCGGGTCGGCCGCGGGCAGCATGCGAGTTCCTGTCTCCTGCTGTACCGCTCGCCGCTGTCCCCGCTGGCGCGCGAGCGGTTAGCCGTGATGCGCGACACCAACGACGGCTTCGAGGTAGCCCGGCGCGACCTGGAATTGCGCGGGCCTGGCGAATTGCTGGGAACGCGTCAGACCGGTCTGGCACAAATGCGTGTGGCCGATTTACTGCGCGATTCCGACTTGCTGCCCCGGGTGCAGATCGCGGCGGAGGCAGTGCTGCGCGACTGGCCCTTGAACGTGGCGCCGCTCATCGGCCGTTGGGTCGGTCATGCGGAGCAATACGGCCGCGTCGGTTAGAATGCCGCATGAGCCCGATACGACCCTCCAAAACGCCCGCCGATTCGATTCAATGGCTGCCCGCAGAGCGCCTGGGACAATTGTCCGTGGACGCGCACGTGCGCCCTTGGCTGATCGGCAAGGGCCTGCTCACCGAGCGCATGAAAGCGGTTTGCGGCGAATACTTCGCCCTGCGATTAGTGGACCAATGGACCGGCCTGCTGGGCGACGCGCTCAAATCGGCGCTGAATTCGCCTGACAGCGCCGCTCTGTTCAGAGATGTTGAAATGTCCCACGGCGACAATGTGTGGGTATTCGAGCAGACCGTCATGCCCGACTCCACGCTGTGCGCCCATCCCTGGCTCGCTGAGCTGGGCGACGCCGCGTTGGGCGAAACCTTGGGCGACTTGTCCGCAGTGGAGCGCAGTTCCTACGAGTATGCGTGGTTGCCGGCGGAGGAGGCGGTGACGGCGCGGGCACTGCGTGACGCCGAGGTCAAGCCGGCCGGGCTATGGGCACGCCGCTCGCGGCTGGCATTGCGCGGGGCGCCGCTGCTGATGCAAGAACTCATCCTGCCCGCCATGGGCCGTACATAGGGCCGCCGCAACCGTGCGACTGCCGCGTTCAGGGGTGGAACTGCTCGATCGCATCGCCGAGCGCTGGCGCTGGTTTGCCTTTCGAGTACGTTTTCACCCGTGGACCATCCATGAGCTGCCGCGAATCCTCGGTGGCTTGCTGGAGTACGCGCGCCTCATGCGGCTGGACCGCCCGATCGGAATCTGGCTGCTGCTCTGGCCGACCTTGTGGGCCTTGTGGATCAGCAGCCGCGGGAAGCCCAACCCTCGCATATTCATCATCTTCGTGGCCGGCACCGTGCTCATGCGCTCCGCCGGCTGCGCCATCAACGATTACGCCGACCGCAGCTTCGACCCGCATGTGGCGCGCACCAAGGACAGGCCGCTCGCGGCCGGCCGGATCTCCCCGCTCGAAGCCTTGATGTTGTTCGCCCTGCTGTCCATGACGGCCTTGATGCTGGCCTTGCAGCTGAACAAAGCAACACTGCTGCTGGCCGTGGTGGGCGGGTTCTTGGCGATCAGCTACCCCTTCATCAAGCGCTTCCTGCCCGTGCCGCAGATGTACCTGGGCCTGACCTTCGGCTGGGGAATTCCCATGGCCTTCGAAGCCCAGTACGAGCAGGTGCCGCGGGTGGCATGGCTGCTGCTGCTGGCCAATGTGCTGTGGGTCACCGTATACGACACCATCTATGCGATGGTGGATCGCGACGACGACCTCAAGATCGGTGTTCGGTCCACTGCGATTTTGTTCGGCGATTCAGATCGCCACATCATCGCCGTGCTGCAGCTCATGACCCTGCTCTCCCTGTACCTGGTTGGCGGCATGATCCACATGGGTTATTGGTACGACGCCGGGCTATGGGCGGGCGCGGCCTTTTTCGTTTACCAGCTCTGGCTGATACGCGCACGCGATCGGGAGTCCTGCTTTCGCGCCTTCCTCAACAACAACTACTTCGGCATGGCCATATTCATCGGCATGGCCCTTGAGTATCAGTTTGCGCACTAGTACCGCGGCACGGTGATGTTGACCGGTTCACAAGGTCAGGGGGGATAAGAAGCTGGACGCCAACGTAAAGACAGCAGTTGGCGTCCAGCTTCTTATCCCCCCTGACCGTGCGCATTGGGCCGACGCACATCACCGCGCAGGATGTACTACATCACCGCATGAGGAGCAGATTCGGTGCCCTTGGCGGGGTGGTGTCGATCGGTGAGAGCATTCGCCCGAGGGGCTGAGCCATTGCCGGGCAACTGCTGCCTCGTTGCCCGGCAATGGCTCAGCCCCTCGGGCGAATACCGTCAACCGCTCAACATCATCATGCCGAGGTGCTAGTACCGCACCACGACGACAACGTCGCCTTCATGGCGGGTCTGAGTCACCGCTACGTCGTTACCATGGCGTTGCAGCAACACATCGGCCGACCCGCGGTTCAAACGCAGATTGCGCAGATGCAGCCGGTCCATGAAGTCGGGCAATATCGGGCGGTAGAAGCGAATCTCTCCGGTGGATTCCAATAACCGGAGTCCCAAAGCGGCTTGCAACAGCGCAAACACCGTGGCGCTCGCCCAAGCCTGCGGGGAGCAGGCTACCGGATACTGCGTCGGGGCATTGTGCTGACGCCTCAAGAAGCCGCAGAACAACTCCGGCAAGCGCCGCAGATCCATATAGCTCGCCGCATCGAAGATGGCGGTGCAGATCTGAGCGATGGCCTGTTTATGGCCATAGCGCGAGAGTCCGAGTGCGATGAGTCCGTTGTCATGCGGCCACACCGAGCCGTTATGATAGGCCATCGGATTGTAGTGCGGCTCCGACAGCCCCAGGGTGCGAATACCCCACCCGCTGAAACAGGCGGGTCCGAGCAAAGTCTGTGCAACGCGCTGCGCCCGCTCCGCGGATGCGATTCCGGTCAGCAGCACCTGGCCGGCGTTCGATGACACCACCCTGCACGGCTGCTTGGCGCCGTCCAGCGCGATCGCATACAGCGACAATTCCTCGCACCAGAATTTGGTCTCGAAGTTCAGGCGCAGCGCCTCGGCCTGCGCTTGCAGGCGTTCTGCCTGCGTGCGATGGCCGAGCGCTGTTGCGAGCAGCGATGCATGGTGTTTGGCGCCATAGACATAGGCCTGCACTTCGCAAAGGGCGATGGGCCCCTCGGCGTAGCGTCCGTCCCGATGGAACACCGCGTCCTGCGAATCCTTCCACCCCTGGTTGGCCAGGCCCTCCTTGGTCTGACGGTAGTACTCGACGAAGCCGTCGCCGTCGCGATCTCCGTAGGTATCGACCCAGGCCAGCGCCGCTTCCGCGTTCGGCCACAGCTCGCGTATCGTGTCGAGATCGCCGGTGCGCGAAAAGTATTCGCCGAGCAGAAGCACGAACAGCGGTGTCGCATCGACGCTGCCGTAGTAGCGGCCGAACGGTACTTCCCGCAAATTGGCCATTTCACCGTGACGCATCTCGTGCAGAATTTTCCCCGGCTCGGCGTCACGCTCCGGTTCGATGGCGGTGGCTTGCGTCGCTGCCAGAAATTTCAGCACACCCCGGGCGATGCTCGGGTCCGCCCACAGGGTCATGAGCGCCGTGATAATCGCGTCGCGGCCGAAGGGCGTGCTGAACCAAGGCGTGCCGGCGTAAGGGTAGGGCCCCTGCGGCGTATCGGTGATCAGCATGTAGAGGTCCGATACCGCACGGCGCGCAATCTCGTTGAACACCGAATTGGAGCTGTCGATACTGGCCGCACGCGCGCTCGACTCGCGCAGCGCATGACGCGAGGCACGCATGCCTCGATAGAACACCCGGCCGTTCCACTGGCCATCATCCGCTTCGGGCACGCCGACCCGGACGAAGATACGCCGTGCTTGATTCGACTTCAGCGTCATCTCGAACGCAGCGCGCGTGGTGGTCAGCGTCCGCGGCGCGGGATCGAACTCCAGATTCGTTACACGCTCGAGTTTGTCCAGCCCCATGTAGCGCAACGCGACCTTGCGATCGCTGCAGCGTTCGGCCGAAGTGGTGCCGCGCGCGGCGCGCCGTTCACCACGCACCTCGAATAGATCGGCGAAGTCGGACCCATACTGTAGAGCAAGGCGAATGCGCAGCGGCCGATCGCTGAAATTGCGCACCAGGAGACGTTCGTAGCAAGCGCCGTTCCAGACGAACTTGATTCGATGCAAGTGGATCTGCTCGCGCCGCAACGCGATCTGCCCATCGGCCAGCAGATCCGGATTGCTGAGATCGGCGCTGAACATGGTGTTGTCGTCCTGAGTATTCGAACTCAGCAACAATGGACGGGCTTCTTCGAGCAGCAGACTCAGCTGCGACAGAATCCGGGTATCGCGGTTGTACAGACCTTCGGAGCTGCCGGGCTCGCTGCCGATGTCGCCGCGATGATCGAACACCGCGAAGGTGTCGCCGTGCTTCAAGGTCCGGGTGCGCCGCTCCTGCAGCGACGCACTGGCGGCGATATAGAACTGCGGTACCGAGGTTTCGTCCGCAGCGGTGGAATCTGCGGGTGAGTCGGAAGGTTTCACTGCATCGGCGATCGAAGATGATTTCACGTGCCTATTCCTCGTCATCACGCTTTAGCGCGGAGATTGGTTGCAGAAATTACAAAGGAAAACCTTTTCGAATTGATTCTTTGCAATCACTGAGAGTAGGTTAATCTCAATCCGTTCCGTTCATGCAAACATTGGAACCGAATCGATTTCAACACATCCAAATATTTGTCATCACCTCAACTCAAGGGAGACCCGATCATGAAAATTGCACAGGTGGCACCGTTGACCGAGGCGGTGCCCCCAAAATTATACGGCGGTACCGAACGTGTAGTCGCTTATCTGACAGACGCATTGGTCGAACTCGGACACGATGTGACGTTGTTTGCTTCTGGCGACAGTCAGACGAAGGCGACGCTTGCGCCGATATGGCCGCGAGCACTGCGCCTCGATCCGGGCGTGAAGGATTATCTGGCGCCCGTGTTCATGCAGTTGGAAATGGTGGCGCGCCGCGCGCATGAATTCGATGTGATTCACGCCCATCTGGACTATTTCGGCTATCCATTGCTGCGGTCTATCGACGTGCCTTCGGTGACCACGCTGCATGGCCGCCTCGATATGCCCGAATTGCCGCCGCTGTACGGCGTGTACGGCGACATGCCGGTGGTGTCGATTTCGGACTCGCAGCGCAGGCCGCTGCCGCAGGCCAACTATGTGGCGACGATTTATCACGGTCTGCCCCAACATCTGCTGGCGAAGGGTTCGGGTGCCGGCGGCTACCTGGCTTTCCTTGGCCGCATTTCACCGGAGAAGGCGCCGGATGCGGCGATTCGTATCGCTGCCAAAGCCGGCATGCCATTGAAGATAGCCGCGAAGGTCGATCGCGTCGATGAGGAATATTTCAAGACCACCATCGAACCGCTGCTCTCGCTCGGACAGGTCGAATTCATCGGTGAGATCGGCGAGCACCAGAAGAGCGATTTTCTGGGCAATGCAGCCGGGCTGTTGTTCCCTATCGCGTGGCGCGAGCCCTTTGGCCTGGTGATGATCGAAGCGATGGCTTGCGGCACGCCGGTGATTGCATTTGAAAACGGGTCGGTGCCCGAGGTTCTCGAGGATGGCGTCACCGCTTTCATCGTACAGAATGAAAGTGAGGCGGTGGACGCGGTGCGCAAGATCGGCCTGCTCGACCGCGATCGCATACGTGCGGAGTTCGACCAGCGATTCACGGCGCAGCACATGGCACAGAACTATCTGAAGCTGTATTCGCGGCTTTCGAAGGCGAGGAGGGCCGGAGCGGGCGCGGGCGCTGCCTAGCTGCGCCGAAACCGGCGCCTGCACCTACGCGCGATTCACCCCGCGCGCAGCCTGCCGCTTCAATCCCTGGTAGCATTGCCGGCAACGATGCCGTGCAATTCGGCAAGGGGGATGAAAGGTGAGTTGGCGAGGATGGGGAGCATTTGCCGCGCTTGGCATCATCTGGGGCATCCCGTATTTTTTTATCAAAATATCGGTGCAGGAGCTCTCGCCCGTCGTCGTGGCTTTCGGCCGGGTGACGCTCGGTGCCTTGATTCTATTGCCGATTGCGTGGCGCAGAGGTGCGCTGCAGTCCTTGGGGACACACAAGGCGGCAATCTGTGCGTTTGCAGTGGCCGAGTTCGCCGTTCCTTTTTCGGTGATCTCGCTCGGTGAACGTTGGATCGGTTCTTCGGTGACCGGAATCCTCATCGCGATGGTGCCCTTGTCGATCGCGCTGATCCAGCGATTCTTCGGCGTGCACGAGCGCCTGGGCTTGTGGCGCATTCTGGGTCTCGGGTTGGGGTTGGTCGGTGTAGTCGCCCTGCTTGGATTCGGCACGATCGAAGGACCCCTGGGATGGGCCGGGGCCGCCTGCATGCTCATTGCGACGCTGGGCTATGCCATTGGACCTCTGATCATCCAACGGCACCTCGGTGGGCTCGACCCTTTCGGTCCGCTTGCCGCGAGCTTGGCCGTAGCCAGCATCGTGCTGCTCATTCCGGCCTTGCTGACCTTGCCCACGCGGATGCCGTCGGCGCCGGTCCTGGCATCCGTGGCGATGCTGGGCCTGGTATGCACGGCCCTGGCGATGCTGCTCATGTTCTATCTCGTGGGTCACGCCGGTGCCTCCCGCGCATCCGTGATCACCTACATCAATCCCGTCGTCGCGACATTGCTCGGCGTGTGTCTGCTGCACGAACGGCTAGGGTGGGGCGGAATCCTCGCCTTCGTGCTGATCCTGCTGGGCTCGTGGCTCGCCACCCGGGGAGCCGCGATCCCGAGCAGCCGGTCCGTTGAAGCGGCGGCCTAGACCCATGCTCGGTCATCCGACATGACGCAGTATCCGATCTCGGCAATACCGCTGTGGATGGAGAACGCTGTGATTGCGCCGCCGGCCACGCGGGAATTGCCCGCCCGCGTCGATGTGCTCATCGTCGGTGCCGGCTACACCGGCCTCTCCGCGGCTCGCGAGACGGCAGCGGCGGGACGTTCCACGCTGGTGCTCGAAGGCGGTGCGCTGGGTGCGGGGTGCTCGAGCCGCAATGGAGGCCAGGTGGCCTACAGCATCAAGCCGTCCTTCGCTGCATTGAAGGCGAAGCACGGCGCGGACGTGGGCTTCAGGATTTGCCGGGAAGGCTTCGACGCGGTGGCGTATCTGCGCTCGCTGGCCCGGGAGATCGACTGCGGCTGGCGCGAAGACGGGTGTTTTTTCGGGGCGCATACGGCCAGGCACTTCGAGAGAATGGCGCGGGATGCACAGAATCAGCCGCGGGGACTCGAGCAGAGGATCAGCGTCGTTTCCAGAGCGGAGCAACAGAGTGAAATCGCCAGCGATTTCTATCATGGCGGCTGCGTGTACCCTGATGACGCCTCCGTGGATCCCACGCGGCTGCTGCTCGGGCTGTTGGCGCGCGCGCAGGACAGCGGGGCATCGGTGGTGGACCTTTGCCCGGTTAATGCCCTCAAAGCGACCCGCGAGGGATTCGAGGCGCTGACGCCGCGCGGAGTGATTCACGCCAGACAGGTATTGCTGGCGACCAATGGATACTCGGGTTCCTTGTCCCCATGGCATCGGCGCCGAGTGATCCCCATCGGCAGCTACCAGATCGCCACCGAACCCTTGGGTGCCGACCGGATTCGTTCCCTGATTCCCCGCGGGCGAAACATCGTCGATTCGCGGCGAGTCGTCGTGTATTTCAGGCCTTCGGCGGACGGCGAGCGCATCGTATTCGGCGGCCGGGCGGCGCTGGCTGAGACGGATCCGCTCGCCTGTGTGCCCCGCCTCAGGCGGATGATGGAGCGCATACTCCCCCAATTGCATTCCGTGCGCCTGAGCCACGCGTGGGTGGGGTGGGTCGCCTATACCTTCGATACACTGCCTCATCTGGGGCGGCACGACGGGGTCTATTACTGCATGGGCTATTGTGGTCAAGGTGTTCCCCTCGCGCCGTATTTCGGCAGCCGGATCGGGCAGCAGATGCTGGGACTTGTGGAGGGACGCACCGCTTTGGACGGGCTGCCCTTCCCATCGCGGCCTTACTATCACGGGAAACCCTGGTTTCTCTCACCGTCGGTGTTCGCCTATCGCTTGGCCGACGCCATGGGTATTTGATCGAGACGCGACGTGATGAAGCCACCCACCTACTCTGCGCTACCCGAGCACTTCTTCGCACGGCTCAAGCCGGCGCCGGTCGCGAAGCCGCGGCTGCTGAGATTCAATTTCGCCCTCGAACGCGAGTTGGGGCTCGGTATCGGCGATCTCGATGCGCAAGCGCTGGCGGAAATATTTTCCGGAAACCTCGTGCCCGAGGGAGCTGAGTCCATTGCGATGGCCTACGCCGGCCATCAGTTCGGTCATTTCGTTCCGCAGTTGGGCGACGGCCGAGCGCTCATGCTGGCGGAAGTCGTCGATTGCGCCGGCATGCGCCGCGACATTCAGCTGAAGGGTTCGGGCCGGACTCCTTATTCGCGCGGCGGCGACGGGCGTGCCGCTCTCGGGCCGGTGTTGCGCGAATATCTCGTCAGCGAGGCGATGCATGCGCTCGGCATACCGACGACGCGTGCACTCGCCGCGGTTGCGACGGGCGAGTCTGTTTTTCGTGAAGCAGCGCTTCCGGGAGCGGTATTGACGCGAGTGGCCGCCAGCTTCGTGCGCGTGGGTACGTTTCAATACTTCGCCGCCCGAGACGACGTCGAGGCCGTTCGCAGGCTCGCGGACTACGTGATCGATCGCCACTATCCGCATGCCAAGTCCGAGCCGTCCCCTTATCTGGCGTTGCTGCGCGCGGCCGCCGAGACCCAAGCATCGCTCGTGGCGAAGTGGATGCAGGTGGGCTTCATTCACGGCGTAATGAACACCGACAATATGGCGGTGTCGGGCGAGACCATCGATTACGGTCCCTGCGCGTTCGTGGACGCCTACGATCCGGCCGCGGTGTTCAGCTCCATCGACCGACAGGGCCGTTACGCCTACGCCAATCAACCGCATGCCGCCGTGTGGAATCTGGCCCGATTCGCCGAAACGCTGCTGCCGATCATCGATGCGGACGGGGATAGGGCGGTCGCGCTCGCGAGCGAGGCACTGACGGTATTTTCGACACGCTTCGCGGACGAATCGCAGGCCGGAATGCGCCGCAAACTCGGCCTGTCGGCGCACGAGGAGGGAGATGCGGCGCTGGCCGACGATTTGCTCGACGCGATGCATCGCAATCAGGCGGATTTCACGCTGACCTTCCGTGGGCTGTGCGAGGCCGCCGAGCGGGAAGCGGCGGACCCGCGTGTACGCACGTTATTCGTGAATCCTCGTGACTATGACGAGTGGGCGGTGCGCTGGCGGGCGCGTCTGGCGCGAGATCCATTGGACCCGCGGTCCCGCGCGGCGGCGATGCGTCAGACCAATCCTGAGGTCATTCCGCGCAATCATCGCATCGAGCAAGTCATCGAGGCTGCCGTCGAGCGCCAGGACTTCGAGCCCTTTGCCCGGATGTCGGAGGTGCTCTCGCAGCCGTATAGGCTCGGCGAGGGATTCGAATCCTATGCCGACGCACCGCAGCCCGCGGAGCGCGTCCGGCAGACGTTTTGCGGCACCTGAGGCGGGCTTCGCCAGATTGCCCGGCAGGCGGGCCGAGACCGTAGTATACGAGAGGGCGTAGCGCGGCTCTTTTGCAATAAAGTGCACGCCGCTCCGGTCTTAATCGAGGAGCGTACAACCGCAGAGCATATAAGAATGACTGTAGTGCTATTGGTATTTCTAGGCGGTGTCCTGACCATTGTGAGTCCATGCATACTGCCGGTACTACCCTTTGTATTCGCCCGGTCCGAGCAGAGATTTCTGACCAACGGACTGCCCCTGCTCGCCGGGATGGCGGTTACTTTCGCCGGGATCGCCACGTTGGCCGCCGTGGGAGGCGCCTGGGCGGTTCGTGTCAATCAGTACGGACGCATTTTTGCGCTCATCTTACTGACGGCATTCGCGGCGACCCTGTTGTCGCGACGGCTGGCCGACGCGCTGGCGCGTCCCTTCGTCGCCTTGGGCAATCGATTGGTTCATTCGGCGCCCGCGGGCGCGTCGACTCTGGGGCCTCTTCACGCACTTCTTCTCGGAGTGGCGACGGGATTGCTGTGGGCACCCTGCGCGGGTCCGATCCTGGGCCTGGTGCTCACGGGCGCCGCGATTTCAGGGCCGAACCCGCGCACCACCTTGCTCTTGTTCACTTATGCGGCGGGCGCCGCCACATCGCTGGCGGTCGCTATCTTTGCCGGCGGGCGGGTATTTGCCACCCTGAAGAAATCGCTGGGCGCAGGCGAATGGGTGAGACGGGCGCTGGGCGCCGCGGTGCTGCTCGCCGTGGTGGCCATCGTGTTCGGTTGGGACAGCACGGTGTTGACGCGCTGGTCGCTTGGGGGCACCAACCAGCTGGAGAGCTCGCTCATCGGCAGCATCAATCCGGCAGCCGCGCCGCAGAACGCCAGCATGACGATGGCCATGCACGATTCGGCATCCGGCGGCGCCATGATGATGCAGGCCAAGCATTCCACGGGTTTGCCCGTCGAAGGGGACCTCCCTTCTCTGAGCGGAGCCACGTCCTGGCTGAATTCCCCACCCTTGTCGGCGGAGAGCTTGCGCGGCAAGGTGGTGCTGGTCGATTTCTGGACTTACTCCTGTATCAATTGCCTGCGCGCGTTGCCCTATGTAAAGGGCTGGTACGACAAATATAAGGATCATGGGCTCGTGGTCATCGGCGTCCACGCGCCCGAGTTTGCCTTCGAGAAAGATGCGGGCAATGTGCATCGCGCCGTTTCGGACCTGAAAGTCACCTATCCGGTCGCGCTCGACAATGACTATGCCATATGGCAGGGATTCAACAATCAGTACTGGCCGGCGCACTACTTCATCGATTCTCAGGGGCACATTCGTGCCCATCATTTCGGTGAGGGCGGCTACGATGAATCCGAAGCCACCATCCGGCAGTTATTGACCGAGGCGGGGTACACCGGCTTGCCGCCGGCCGGCATTGAACCCGCGAGGGCCGTGGGCGTGCAGGCGGCGGCCGATGAGGCGCATGTCCAATCGCCGGAAACTTATGTGGGATATCAACGGGCCGAGAATTTTGGTTCCGTGGGTGGTTTCGCGCAGGATCGCCCCAAGCTCTATGCAGCGCCCGGCGCACTCACGCTGAACCAATGGGCCTTGGCCGGGACCTGGACGGTGGATCCGGAGAAAGCTGTGCTGGGTGCGGCGCCGGGGAAAATCGAATTCCGCTTCCTTGCTCGCGATCTGCACCTGGTATTGGGGCCGGGCGGCGGCAAGCCGGTGCGTTTCCGCGTGCTGTTGGATGGGGCCGCACCGGCTGCCAGTCACGGAGCGGATACCGATGCCGATGGCCAGGGTGCGGTCACCGAGCAGCGTTTGTATCAGTTGATTCGGCAGTCGGGCGATGTGCGGGAGCATGTCTTTTCAATCGAATTCCTCGACCCCGGTGTCCAGGCGTATTCGTTCACCTTTGGATGAGGACCACCATGCTGTTCAAGAAAATGTCATCAATCGCGCGGCCGGCCGGCGAAGCGGTGAGCCGCCGCGTCTTTATCTTCGCCGGACTGGGCGCAATGGCGGCCGGTGGCTATGGCTTCCGGTCCTCGGCTGCGACGCTGTCGGCGCCGGCGCCGAACCAGGACGTGTCCGTCGAGCAATTCTCGGCGGCAGGCAAGAGCGAGGGAATCGTACGCATGCCCAAGGTCGTGAGGAGCGAAGCTCAATGGCGTACGCAGCTGACGCCCTCGGCTTTCGGCGTCACACGTCGAGCCGATACCGAGGCGCCGTTTTCCGGAGAGTACGACCACAATCATGCTGACGGCATCTATCGTTGCGTGTGCTGCGATACCGCGCTATACGATTCCAAGACCAAGTTCGATTCGGGTACGGGATGGCCGAGCTTTTGGCAGCCGATTTCGCACTTGAACGTCGTTAAAAGCGCCGACAGCAGCTTTGGGATGGAGCGCGACGCGATCGCCTGCCGCTTGTGCGACGCGCATCTGGGGCATGTATTCGATGACGGGCCGAGGCCGACTGGGTTGCGTTATTGCATGAATTCGGTGGCACTGCACTTCGTGCCTCGCGCCTGAGAGATCACAAATTATGGACATCATGAAACTACGAACTTCTTTTTGGACTGCGGCGGTTGCGTTCGGAATGATCGGCGTCTTCGTTTGGCAGTCGCCGCTGTTTGGAGCAGAGGCGCCCGTGGTGATCGCGCCTCCGGCAATCGACAATCCAAAAACGGCGGGACCGCTGCAGACCGCGGTGCTTGCCGGCGGCTGCTTTTGGGGAGTGCAGGGAGTTTATGAACACGTTCGAGGGGTTCGCAAGGTCATTGCGGGTTACGCCGGAGGCGATAGGGCGACCGCGCAATATGAGACGGTGAGCTCCGGGAACACCGGTCACGCGGAGTCGGTGAAGATCACTTTCGATCCGGCCGAGATTTCCTACGGCCAAATACTGCAGATCGCGTTCTCGGTGGTGCACGATCCCACGCAGCTCAACAGGCAGGGACCCGACGTGGGCAGCCAGTACCGCTCCGCCGTATTCTATGCCGATGACGACCAGAAGCGGATTGCGGAGGCCTACATCAGTCAATTGGACCGGTCTCACGCATTTTCACGGCCCATCGTCACTCGCGTGGATCCCCTGAAGGGGTTTTACGCTGCAGAGGGCTATCACCAGGACTACTTGGTCCACAACCCCACCGCGCCCTATATTGCCTATTTCGATATTCCCAAGATCGAAAATTTCAAGCGGACTTTTCCGGAGCTATACAGCGGGCAACCGGTTTTGGCGCAGAATTAGACAACTCGTGACAAACCACTCGTGAAAAAACTCGTCGGCATGTGGTGGGTCCTATGGCTGTCCTTGTGCAGCTTGCCGGGAGTGGCGGCGGACACGGACAAGCCGCCGATCACGGTATTCGCAGCCGCCTCGTTGACCAACGTGCTGCAGGGTCTGGGTGACAGCTTTACCAACGATACCGCCATTCCGGTCAGGTTCTCGTTTGCGGCCAGCTCCGCCCTTGCCCGCCAGATCGAAAATGGCGCGCCTGCCGATGTGTTCTTCTCGGCCGATCTCGAATGGATGGACTATCTGCAGACGCGAAATCTGATTCAGCGCGACACTCGACATGATGTGCTTGGCAATCGATTGGTGCTGATTGCGCCCGCCGACAGCAAAATCAAGCTGGCGATCGCGCCCCATTTTCCTCTCGCCGCGGCGTTGGGGAAGCGCCGCCTGGCTACCGGCGATCCGGCCGCAGTACCCGCCGGACGCTATGCGCAAGAGGCCTTGACCACTCTGGGAGTCTGGAACGAAGTCGCAGATCGTCTGGTGCGGGCGGACAGTGTCCGCTCGGCGCTGGCGTTCGTGGACCGGGGTGAGGCGCCGCTCGGCATCGTTTACGAGACCGATGCCTTGATCGACAAGCAAGTGCGCATAGTGGATGTGTTCCCCGCCAACAGTCATTTGCCCATCATCTATCCGATCGCCCTGACCAGCACGGCGAAGCTCGAGGCGGCGAAATTTGTCGCATATGTCCGCGGGCCTGCGGGCGCGATAGCGTTCAAGGCCTCGGGCTTCACTCCCCTGCACTGAAGGAGTTTGGCATGAGTACCGAAACCCCCGATGGTCTGCGAGTACTACCCAGCAAACACAGCGTGGCGCAGGTGCTGCAGCGCGTGCAATCGTTGGCGCAAGCGCGGGGCCTCACGGTATTCGCGCAAATCGATTTCAGCGGCGATGCGGAACGGTCGGGTCTCACCCTGCGCCCGACGGGACTGGTGATTCTGGGCAACCCGAAGGGAGGGACGCCGCTGATCGTGGCAGCGCCCACGGTGGCCGTGGATCTGCCGCTCAAAATACTCGTCTGGCAGGACGAGGAGGATAGAACCTGGGTGGCGTACAACGACCCCGAATACATTCGAGCCCGGCATGGATTTCCTGCCGATCTGATGAAGAATATCGCCGGCCTCGGCGCCTTGGCCACGGCGGCGGCCGCCCAGGATCAGTAACGCCGTGCGTGGCCGGCGTGCACCGGCGATTCCGCAGAATCCATTTCGGCAGTGCCTTGTCTGATATCGGCGGAGAATGAAGCGCTGCGATCGGATTTTTTGGCCCGGTCGGTGATGCGCCCCCGTGCAGTCAGCTCTTGCAGCGGATAGCGCTGGTCGAGGCCGCCGACCCGGTAGACATATTCGGGAAGATAACCGGTGAGAATCAGACGATAGTTCAACGGCAGATAACCGACGATGCGTTCC
>Ga0302314_10011150_pt1 | contig 15701 bp, 17 predicted proteins | sample III_Palsa_N2_3_FD_200533 | JGI IMG/M metagenome (GOLD analysis project Ga0302314, IMG submission 200533) | Peat permafrost microbial communities from Stordalen Mire near Abisko, Sweden - III_Palsa_N2_3 | ecosystem: Environmental > Terrestrial > Soil > Palsa > Peat permafrost | place: Sweden...
CGGGGCTGTTCCTCAACACCGGCCACGGCACGCTGGGCTGGACCCATGGCTGCGGCTCGGGCAAGGCCATCGCCGACATCGTCTGCGGGCGCAAGCCGGAACTCGATTTCGCCTTCACCGGCCTGGGTGCGTAGCCCCGCATCCACCTGCTCAACACCATACCCTGGAAAAACCCCTGCAATGGAAACATTCGAACGCGTCGCGCTAGGCCACATCGCCCAGGAATTGCTGTGGGATACGGGGCTGATCCCGCTGGCATCGTTCAACGCGCGCCAGCGCGCCCGTATCGTGCTGATGCTGGAGCGGCTGGCAAAGGAAGGTGCCGGAGAGATGGAGGTGAAGGCGCGGGCGGCTGGCCGCCGCCGTTGAAATGCGGGACTCCCCAGGGGAGTCCCGCATTCCGTTTCAGCCGATCAGGCTAGGCCGGCCGGCGCATCCGCCGGCGCAGCAGGCTGGCGAAGCCCAGGCCGAGCAGCATGTCGAGGCCGACTGCGCCGCCACCGCCGCCACCGCCGCCACCGCCGCCGCCACCGCCACCACCGCCGGAGGAACCGCCGCTGCTGGAGCCGCCGCTCGAGGACGAGCTGGAGGAAGAGGAGCTGCTGCTGGAGGAGCTGGAGCTGCCGCTGGACGAAGACGACGAACTGCTCGACGACGAGGAGCTGCTGGACACGCCCGAGCTGGAGCTGCTGGAAGAAGACGAACCGCTGCTGGAGCTGGAGGAGCTGGAAGAAGAGCTGCTAGAGCTGCCGCCCGAGGAACTGCTGCCGTTGCCCGAGCAGGTGTCGGGTTCGGCGGTGGTGGTTGGGGTGTAGGCCAGCGCGCTGGAGCCGCTGATTTCCATCAGCGCTTCCGCGTTGGAGGTGGTGTTGACCGACAATACACCCTGGCCGCTGCTGTCCAGCACCACGCCCTTGGGAGAAACGGCGGCGCCGGGGAAGGTGATGGTGCCGGTCTGTGTGATGGGGCTGGTGGTATTGGGGACGGCGCCGCTGATCGGGTAGTCGACGAACGCGGCGCTGATGGGCGGGGTGCCGCTGACGGCGAACAACACGTCCAGATCGGTAGCGGTGCCGCCCGAGAGCGAGCCACCAACGATGCGGCCCAGCACCGCACTGCCATAGCTGCTGTTGACCAGGGTGCCGCTGCCGTTGAAATTGGTGTCGAGCGCGCCGGTACAGCGATTTACCGCTACGACCATCGCCTCCTGGGCATTGGAGTTGCCGCTGGGATAGGCGTCGCCGACGACGATCAGGTCCGGAAAATTGGACTCGTAGCCGTTGCCGCCGATGCCGGAGGCCTCCGCCACCAGGGTCGTGCCGCCGCTGCTGACGGTGATGTTGACGATGCCGCCGGTGCCGAACGTGGTATCCAGGCTGCCCGAGCTGTCGATCTTGGCGATGACCAACTGGCCGGAGGTGGCGCTGCAACTGCTATTGCCGGTGCAATTGGTATAGAGATCGCTGTCACCCGAAAGGAGGATCGTACCGTTGTTGCCGCTGCCCTTGTTGGACACGCCGCACTTTCCCGAGGATATGCCGTTGGCGCCGGCCGGATTGGTGATGGTGAGCATGCCCGGGGTGTTGGCGGCGTTGAACGTCGTATCCAGTGCCGCGGTGCCGGAGCCTGCCGCCGGCGGCAGCAGGCGCTCCACCACCGCCGTGTTGGTCGAACTGTTGTTGGCGGTGCCGACGACGATGATGTTGTCGGTGCCGGGATCGATGCACAGGCTCTGCAACTGGTAGTTGCTGTTGCTATTCAGGCTGAAGGTGTTGACGTAGCCGCTGGCGCCGAAGCTGGTGTCGATGTTGCCGTTGGCAAGGCGACGCACGATGGAATAAGGGCCTTGGTAGGTGCCATCGTTGTTGCTGGGATTGGCCTGCACCAGCGAGTAGACGCTCTGGCTGGAATCGCTGTTGCTGATCGTCACGTCGCGGGCATAGCTTTGCCCGGTGCTGGTGCTGCCGGCATAGGGCTGCGACAGGCCGCCGCTGCCGTAGGTGCTGACATAGCTGAAGACGAAGCTTGCGGCGAGGGCCGATGCGCAGACGCCCAGCGTGACCGCGGCGGTGACCGGAAGACGATGACGCGACCAGCGAATATTTTTCATGTCGATGCTCCCCCAAAACCAAGGAAAAATCCGCGATCGGCGCCGGCATGACGCCGTAGCGGGAACAAGTCCTCACTCCTCCACAGCCGCCTCGATGCCCCGACTCCTCACAATCCAGCGGCGAGGCAGCATGGACCCGTGCCTGGGGAAAGTCCTGACTTAGTTCTGACGAATCGTGACGAACGCTGTAAAGATCGTGACTTGGGGCTTTCCCCGGCCCGCGGCCCCTTGACGGGGCCATGGCGCAGCCGGATGCTCCCATGCAGCAGGGAAGCGGCACAGAGGGCTTGGAGCCCGCCGACAGATTGGGGGAGCCCTGGATCGCCGTGGACGATATCTACCGTTTTGGCCGGTTCGAGCTGGATGTGGGGCGCCTGATGCTGCGGCGCAGCGGAGAACTGCTGACGGTGGAGCACAAGCCGCTCGAGGTGCTGGCGGAGCTGCTGCGCAATGCCGGCGACCTGGTCACCAAGAACGACCTGATGGAAAGCGTCTGGACCGGGCGGGTGGTGACGGAGTCGGTGATTTCCAGTTGCGTCAAGAAACTGCGTGCAGCCCTTGGCGACGACAGCCAGACCCTGATTCTGACTGTGCATGGCTATGGCTACCGCTTTACCGGCGTGGTGGAGCGCAATCAGCCGGATGGCTCCGCCGACGCGGCCAGCGAGCCGCCCCGCTCCAGCGGCGGCCTCAAGACCGGCGACTGCCCGCCGCTGCGTCCGCACTGGCGGCTCAAGCATCCGTTCGACGATCGCGGCGGCATCTGGATGGCCGAGCACGACAAGACCCTGGAAAAGCGCGTGTTCAAGTTCGCGCTGGACGCGGTGGCGGTGGGCGCGCTCAAGCGCGAGCTGACCATCCACCGCCTGCTGCAACGCAGCCTCGGCAACCGCGCCGACCTGGCGCGCCTGCTGGATTACAACCTGGAAGCGCAGCCCTACTTCCTGGAGCTGGAGTACTGCAGCCACGGCAGCCTGGTGGACTGGCTGGCGGCGCAGGGCGGGGCGGCGAAAGTGGCGCTGCCGCTGCGGCTGGAGCTGATGGCGCAGGCGGCCGAAGCGCTGGCCGCGGCGCACGCGGTGGGCGTGCTGCACCTGGATATCAAGCCTTCCAATCTGCTGATCTGGGTGGCGCAGGACGGCAGCCCGCGCATCCGCTGGACCGACTTCGGCAGCGGCCGCCTGCTGGAGCCGGCACGCCTGGCGGAGCTCAATATCACCCGGCTGGGCATGACCGGAACGCTGAGCTCGGCCGAGGCCACGACCATGCTGTATTGCCCGCCGGAGGTGATCGGCGGGCAGGCGCCTACCGCGCTGTCGGACATCTATGCGCTGGGCGTGATGCTGTACCAGGTGGTGCTGGGCGACCTGCGCAAGCCGATGGCGCCGGGCTGGGAGCTGGACATTGCCGATGAAGTGCTGCGCGGCGACATCGCCGCCGCCGCCGCCGGCAACCCGGCCAGCCGGCTTACCGCCGCGGCGGAGCTGGCGCGGCGCCTGCGTAACCTCGAGCAGCGCCGGGCGACGCTGCTGCGGCAGCGGGAAACCAACCGGCGCGCGGTGGAGCTGCAGGAGCGGCTGGATCGCAGCCGGGCACGGCGGCCGTGGCTGATCGCGGCGGTGCTGGCCTTGAGCACCGGCCTGGCGCTGAGCCTGTGGTACTACCGGCAGGCGCTGAAGGCGCGCGACGAGGCCCGCAACCAGGCTTCCATTGCCGAGGCGGTGGTCGGCTTTCTCGACCAGGACATCCTGTCGGCGGGCTCGCCGTTCAGCGTCAACGGCAGCGCCCCGGGCGGGCTGACGGTGCGCGAAGCGGTGGATCGCGCGGCGGCCAAGCTGGCGGGGCGTTTTCCGGAGCAGCCGGAAGTGGAGGCCTCGGTCCGCGCCGCCATCGGCCAGGTCTATGTCGAAGATGGCGATTACGACGCCGCGGAAAAGCAGGTGCGGCTGGCGGTGCAGCTGGGCCGCGCCAGCGCGCACGGTGTCGACTTCGGCACGGTGCGCGCCGAATACGGCCTGGTCTTCGCGCTGACCGTGGAGCAGAAGTTCGTCCAGGCGCGGGCGCTGCTGGACGAGGCCAATGCCACGCTCGCCGCCAGGCATGATGTGGACCTGCCCACCGCCTTGCGACGCGATGTCATCAACGGCAATTACTACTTCGCCTTGCAGGATTTCGAGCGGGCCACGCCGTATTTCCAGAAGGGACTGGACGAGGCGCTGCGCAACGACCCCAGCGACATCAGCAAGATCGCCATACGCCAGACTTCGCTGGCCTGGTGTTACTCGGCGCTGGGCCGCTTCGACGAGGCGCACCAGTTGTTTGCCGACGCGCTGGATGAGGTGAAACACGCGGAGAAGGACGGCGGCACGCTGACCGGCACGGTGGAGGAGCGTTACGGCATCGGCCTGTTCCTGGCGGCGCGCGATGCCGAGGCCGGGAAGATGCTGGAAGCGGCCTACAAGGATCTGCACGCGGCGATCGGCGACGATGGCCTCACCGCCGAAGCCCTCACCTTCCTCGGCTGGCTGGAACTGAATCAGGGGCACATCGGCGATGCGCGCGCGGCGCTGCGCTCCGCCTACAGCATGGAGGTGGCCAGCGCCGGCGCCGAACACCGTATGAGCCTGCGCGCCCGCGCCTGCCTGGGTCTGGCCGAAATCGCCGACGGCGAGCGCGAGGCCGGCATGCAGGACCTGTCGCAGGCGGTGGCGTCCTACGACCGGCAGCTTGGAGTCACCGTGCCCGAGGCGCAGCTGTTCAAGTTCCTGCTGGTGCGCGAGGACTTCACCGCCGGCACCAATCTGCCGGAAGCCCGCACCATGCTGGCGCAGCTCGACCCCGCCAGGATCGCGCTGGCCGAGCCGAAGGAGGACTGGAAGGCCAGGCTGGCGCTGCTGAAGGCGCAGGCGTCGGCCAAGTGAAACGGGCAAAAGCCGCGGGGGCTTGATCGCGGCGTGGTCGGCCGCCATCTTCTGAGAGAATGCGCGGGTACCGGGCTGTCGCCACAGCCTGCACGCCATTCAATCTGAGGAGGATATGCCCTGATGGATTTTTCTGAATTCCCGATCGCACGGAAATGGCCGGCGCAGCATCCGGAGCGGATCCAGCTGTATTCGCTGCCGACGCCGAACGGGGTCAAGGTGTCGATCATGCTGGAGGAGACCGGGCTGGCCTATGAGCCGCACCTGGTGGACTTCGGCAGCAACGACCAGATGTCGCCGGAGTTTCACTCCCTCAATCCGAACAACAAGATTCCGGCGATCATCGATCCCGACGGTCCGGGCGGGAAGCCGCTGCCGCTGTTCGAGTCGGGCGCGATTTTGCTGTATCTGGCGGACAAGACCGGGCGCTTCATCTCCAGCGACGCGGCGCAGCGCTATCAGACCATCCAGTGGCTGATGTTCCAGATGGGCGGCATCGGGCCGATGTTCGGCCAGCTTGGCTTCTTCAACAAGTTCGGCGGCAAGGATTACGAGGACAAGCGGCCGCGCGACCGCTATGTGGCCGAGTCGGCCCGGCTGCTCGGAGTGCTCAACGAACGGCTGGAAGGCAGTGCCTGGATCATGTCGGACGAGTACAGCATCGCCGACATCGCCACCTTTCCCTGGGTGCGCAACCTGATCGGCTTTTACGAGGCGGGCGATCTGGTCGGTATCTCGAAATACCCGAACGTGACGCGGGCGTTGGAGGCGTTTGTCGCCCGTCCCGCCGTGGTCAGGGGACTGAGCATTCCGAAGCGGGGCGGCTGATTCGCCATCAGGGTTTCTTGCCGGGAGCGGTGGAGCCGCTGCCGAGCAAGTGGCCTTCGACCGTGAGGCCGTACATCGAGTCCGGCTCGTCGTGGTAGAGCTGCCGCGTCTCCGCCACCGAGCCGGTGAAGCGCGGGTCCTGCGGCCGCTCGTGGCTGTCGATGTAGCTGGCGACGTCCCAGGCCTCCTGATCGCTGAGGCTGTTGCCCTGGCCCAGGGGCATGTTGGCCTTGATGAAGCCGGCGGCGTTGCCGACCTGGTGCATGCCGGCGCCCCAGTTGAAGGAATTGTCGCCCCAGAGCGCGGGCATGCGCATGGCGCCGCCGCCGGGTGAGGTGCCGGCGCCGTCGGCCTGGTGACAGGCGGCGCAGCGCTGCCGATAGACCAGGCTGCCGCGTGCGTAGTCGGCGGGCAGCGCGGGCGGCGCCAGCCTGGGATAGCCCTGGCCTTTCAGCTTGACGCCGAGGGGCGCGCCCCTGGACAGCCAGTAGGCATAGCTTTCCAGGGCCACCAGGGCGGGATCGCCGGGTGGCGGCTTGCGGCCGTTCATGCTGTAGAGGAAGCATTCCTGCAGGCGCTCGCTGAAGGTGTTCACATGGTGATTCTTCTTGCGATAGGCCGGATACAGGCCGTAAGCGCCCCATAGCGGCGCCGCGTCGGCCTTGCGGCCGGCGTCGAGGTGGCAGTTCTGGCATTGCAGATGATTGCCGGTGAATTGCGGCACGGCGCTATCGGTGTGGACGAAGATGTCCTTGCCCCGGCGCACCGTGCGGCCGAATTCGTCGTCGGGCAGGCTGGCTTCGTCGGGCGGCTGGAAGCCTGGCGCGCTGTCGGCGGTACCGGGTGGCGGGGCAGGCGCGGCGTAACCGTCGAGAGACAGCGCCAGCGATGCAGCAAGCAGGACTGCGGTGAGCGCCTGGTTCATCGGGGTCATTGCTTCGATGGGCTGCTTGCGGCGGTTGCGGGGACGCTTTGCAGAATATTCCGTTTGTCATCGTACGGCCAGGAACGGCCGGAAAGGGATGAGCCGGCGTCTGCGTTCTTTTCACGGCAATTCCCTTCTGATCTGCTGTTGAAACCGGCAGGTCCGCCCATCACGATATAGCTGCCGGCGGTGCCTGATCGGAAGGGATCGTCGGGCGGGTTTGGCGAATATTCCCGGGAGAGGCCGGAGCAAATGTCCAAGGAAGACGAGCTGCATTTCTATGAGCCGGCGCAGGGTCATCGCCTTGCGCACGATCCGCTGAATGCGATCGTCGCGCCGCGGCCGATCGGCTGGATCTCCACGCGCGGGAGCGGCGGCGCCTTGAACCTGGCGCCGTACAGCTTCTTCAACGCCTTCAACTACCATCCGCCGATCATCGGGTTTGCCAGCGTCGGCGCCAAGGACAGCCTGAGGAACGCGCGGGAGACAGGCGAATTCGTGTGGAATCTTGCCACGCGCGACTTGGCCGAGCGCATGAATGCGACGAGTGCACCGGTCGCCTATGAGGTTGACGAATTCGGCCTGTCGGGGCTGACGGTGGCGCCTTCGCGGCTGGTAGCGGTGCCGCGCGTCGCCGAAAGCCCGGTGAACTTCGAGTGCAAGGTGACGGAGATCATCCAGCTCAGGGACCGGCATCACACCCCGGTGCCGACCTGGCTGGTGCTGGGCGAGGTGATTGGCGTGCACATCCGCAAGGCTCTGCTCAAGGATGGCGTGTTCGATACCTTCGGCGCCGGCATCATCCTGCGTGGCGGCGGGCCTTCCGCCTATGCGGAGGTGTTGCCCGGCAGTCGTTTCGATATGTACCGGCCGGCTGGCTGAGGTGGGCGGCGGGGCAGAGGGTGCCTTGCGGCTAGCCCCTCCCTCGATATGCCCGGCGTAGCCGGGCTACTCGGGACATTCGGTGAAACGCCGCGCTGCGCGCGGCACTCGGGGCGAACGGAGTTTTTCTATAAACTTCTGATGCACCGACCTAGTGGCCGTTGCTCAGTGCGCTGGGTCCGAACATCATTGGCGTATAGCCGGGATCGTTGAAGCGCCACCAGTCCCTCGATTCGTTGACCAGGTATTCGGCCTCATAGGCGCCGCTGGTAAGGTCGTGGTAGACGATGACGCCGCGCTCGAAGGTCTGCGAGGCGGGGGAATAGAAGTAGTCGGCGAAGCTGGTGCGCCAGAGTTGTCCGCGCGTGTCGTAGCCGTCGCTCCACAGGGCCGCCCAGCTGTCCTCGTCGATGTAGAGCACGCGCTTGCTGTAGATGTGGCGCTCGCCCGGCCGCAAGTCTCCCTCCACGATCCAGACGCGGTGGAGCTCATAGCGCTGCTCGTCGGGGTTGAGGGTGTCCGGCTTGACCAGCTCGCTGTATTTCAGCGCGGGGTCGTTGATGCGGAAGTTGTCGTAGGGCACATAGATCTCTTTCTTGCCCAGCAGCTTCCAGGTGAAGTGCTGGGGCGTGCCGCCGAACAGGGACTCGTCATCCACGGTGTGCATGCCGCCCGGCGGTACCGGGTAGTCCGAGCCCACGTCCATGGCCTGTTTGGCGCGGCGCAGCCCGGGGTTGTAGACCCAGGCGGTGATCTGGCTGTCCTTGTAGTCGTTGCTGGTGTTGCCGACGCTGATGGTGCCCTTGTCGCGCTGCGGCAGCATCTGTTCGTGGTAGAAATAGGCGGCGATGGCCTGGGCCGGCGTCTTCATCGGCGCGGCCAGGCGCGGGTCGTTGGACGGCACCAGGACCTTGAGGCGGGTCCGGCCCCAGGCGGTCGAGCCGCCGGGGTAGACGTCGGCGATGTCGTAGACCACCGAGTCGGTCCACTCGGCGGCGCCGCGCTCGATGTTGTAGATGGCCTCGAGACCGTTCTGCGGGAACGGGAAGGGGATGCCGCCCAGCGCCTGCGTGGTGGACAGGCCGTCGGCGCGCAACTCGGCGTTGAGGGCGTTGTCCTTCACTGTGGCGCAGACCCGGTCGGCGTAGCGGAAGTCGCGGTGGCTGGGGTAGACCGGCATGCGGAACGATTGCGGATACTTTTGCAGGAGTGCCTTCTGGCCTTCGCCGAGCTGCCCGGCGTACTGCGCCATGTTCCGCGCGGTGATGGTGAACAGCGGTTTTTCCCCGGCGTAGGGACCGGGATCGTAGCCCTGCGGCGCCTTCAGGCCCGGCCAGGCGCCCAGAAACTTGCCGCTATAGGCGGCAACCCCGCCGGCGCTGCCCGCGCGCTCGGCGCCCATGCAGGTGTACTTCGGCCCGTCCAGTTGCGCCGCCAGCGCGGCCGGCGCGCGGGCCGATGCCGGTGCCGCGGCCGCCAGGGCGAGCGCCAGGGCAGTGAAGAATGTCGCTCGGTGCATCGGATTCCGCTCCTCCAGCAAAGCGTGCGCACTGCGGCTGATGCCGTGTGTCGCCGGCCTGCATTGTCGAATCGGAAGGTGATGCCCTGCCTACCCCACAGGGATGAGGACACGGAGCGTTGTGCGATCCCGCTGCGTCAGCCTTTGCTTCGCGGAAGTCTATTGAGCATCCGCCATAAGGAGCGGGCGATCGAGTTGGGCGGTAATGGACTCACCGCCGGGATTGGGCGGTCTGCTGGTGCGGCGCATCAAATAGATCCACGCTACGGTCAGCGTCGCGCACCACGCCAGCAGGATCAGTACCAGGAGCACGGCGGTCCACCAGGAGAAGGATTGCGGCGAACTGTGCAGGACGGTGCTGATCTGGTTCATGTCGTCGATGTAGGTTTTCACGCCACTGCCGGTGATCGCCGCGGCATGGGCAAACTGTAGCGGACCGACGATCACGCGATGCCCGCCGGCAGGTGGTTGCCTGTCGGGCGGTCGGCAACTCCCAACTGGGATTTCCGCCGGATCGTTGTGGTCTTCATGTGAACATACGCCCCGGGTTCTGGGAACACACGCGGTATCGTCGGCGATACCGCCTCCGTGGTCTGTGCGCCAGCGGACGCAAAGAATTGATCGGCCTGGTGCGGGAGCGCTATGCCGTCGCGGGAGACGGACGGGAATGACGGCGCCGGAGATGTGCGCCGTTCCGATCCGCTCAGCGCGGCCGCTTGCGCACTTTCAAGTTCAGCGGCAGCGGAATCGGGATCAGGGTGCTGCCGACGAATGCGCGATATCTGTCGCGGATGCGGCGAAGACCGACTGTTTCCCGATGCAGTTTCAGCAATGCCGACAGGGCGACGATCGATACCACCAGCAGCACCAGCGTCGACAGCGGCGCCGCATAATATGCGAACGGGTGTGTTGCTGTCGTGCCATAGTGGCTACCGTCCTGGCTTTCCGCACGGCCTGGAAGCGACGCCGCATGTGGTATCGCAGTCATGCCCGACCCGAAGTACATAGGCGCCGCTTCTGCGGAAAGAAGGTCCTGGTTGACGTGGTGACGGATCATGCTGTGATTCCCCCTGTGCAAGGACGCCTCTTCAAACCGCCGCCGGGATTACCCGGCCGTGCGAACGTGCTGAAGATAGGCGGCGGCGGCTGGCTGGTCGGTTCGCTGGCGCACAAACACTCCGATCTCGCCGAATGGTGCCTGCCCGGAGGACGAGCGTGGACCGTGGAAGCTGGAGCGATGGACAAAAAGAACCCGTCCGCGGAGATCACCTACGGACGGGCGAGTGTCGAATCCGCGTCGAGCTTCGGCCCAAAGGGGATAAAGACCAAAGTCTCTTGGGGGGAGAAATTCGCGGATCAGAGTTTTTGTCGATGCAATCGTGATATTGCGCGCGGCGGCGCCCGAAATCTGTGCGATAGGGCACATAGCCAAAGCGATCCGCCTGATCGTAGAGCCGTCCGCCGGATCCACCGTGTATTGCCGGGGCGGCGAAGGATGCCGGGCGCAGCCGCCGGGCGACTCAGTTGAGCAGCCGATCGTAATCCGCGATCACTGCCGCATAGCATTCGCAGGACGCCTTTTCCAGGCCCTTGCGATCGAGCACGGTGACATCGCCGCGGCTGTAGTGGATCAGTTTCCTGTGCTGCAGTGCGCCGGCGGCACGGGTGACGCCGCTGCGGCGTACCCCCAGCATGTCCGAAAGCAGGGCATGCGTGAGGAAGAAATGGTCGGCGTGGGCACGGTCGTGGGTCATCAGCAGCCAGCGCGCCAGGCGCGCTTCCAGGACATGGAAACAGGTGCAGGCGGCGGTTTGTGCAAGCTGGGCCAGCAGCACATAGATGTAGCGGTCGAGGTTGCGCCGCAGCACCTGGCTGCGCTCCAGTTCGCCGCGGAAGATCGCCGCCGGCATGCGCAGCGCGCTGCCCGAGCCCTGCACCAGGGCCCGCATGGGTGAGGTATCGACCCCCAGCACCAGGGAAACACCGAGCATGCCTTCGTTGCCGATCAGCCCGACTTCGAGGGAAGCCTGGTCCTGCAGCGCAGCAATCAGGGAAATGAAGCCGCCGGTGGGGAAGTAGACATGACGGATGGGTTCGCCGGCCTCGCTGAGAATCACGCCGAAGTCGAGTTCGACCGGCTCGCAGCGCTGCAACATTCTTTGCCGGATGTAGCGCGGCAAAACCTCAAGCAGTCGATTGACCACCGGCCGCGGAGTTGCGTGAGACATACAACCCTCCTGCCGTGGCGTAGAAGCCAAGCCGGCTGCACGGGAACCGTGCCAGGGGCGACTCAGATGGCCGAGAGTATGCGATTACCGCCGATTTTTCAGTGCGTTAACGCGCATAGCCACAAGATCGGCTGCATTGGCGCCGATTCGGTGCAGCGTGCTGCGGCGGTTCCGTGAGGCGCCGGGGGCTGGGCTTTGCGCGGAGGCTTAGCTGGCCATGACGTCGGGCAGCAGGCGGTCGAATTCGGTCTTGACCACGGCATAGCATTCGCAAGCCTTTTTTTCCAGGCGCGGGCGGTCCAGGACGGTGATCTTGCCGCGGCTGTAGCTGATCAGGCCCGCCGTCTGCAGCTTGCCCGCTGCTTCGGTGACGCCTTCGCGTCGCACGCCGAGCATGTTGGCGATCAGTTCCTGGGTCATGGTCAGGTTGTTGTCGGACAGGCGATCGAGGCTGAGCAGCAGCCAGCGGCACAGCTGCTGCTCGACCGAATGATGCCGGTTGCACACTGCCGTCTGCGCCATCTGCGTCAGCAGGGCCTGGGTATAGCGCAGCAGCAGATGCTGCACGGCGCCGGAGCGGGCGAATTCCTCCTTCAACAGCAGCGCCGGCAGCCGGTAGGCGTGGCCGCCGCTCTGCACCACCGCACGGCTCGGCGTGGTTTCGCCGCCCATGAACAGGGAGATGCCGACGATGCCCTCCCTGCCCACCACCGCGATTTCGGCCGAGGCGCCGTTTTCCATCACATAGAGGAGGGAGACAATGCTGTCGGCGGGGAAGTAGACGTGCTGCAAGGCGTCGCCCGGCTCGTACAGCACATGGCCGAGCTTCATCGGTACCTGTTCCAGGTGCGGAAACAGGCGTCCGCGCTCCGCCTCCGGCAGGACGGCCAGAAGACGGTTTTGCTGGGGCTGTTGAGCGGGGAGAATGGGTGCGTTCCTTGAGTGGCAACGGCGGCTGCGATACGGCCATGACGGCGAGGGACAAAACCCCGCCGACTTTGATTTATACAGCAAATCCTGTCTTTCATCCGTACGCTTGCGTACATTGCCGCCGGCTGAATCCAGGCTGCCGGTGTGCGCTGCCGGACACAGCATGGGTGTGCCGTTGTGGCGGCGCCTCAGCGCAGCCAGCGGCGGCCGCCGGTGGGGGACAAATCGATCAGCAGGGCGATGACGATGGCGACCATCGGCCACAGGGTCCAGTGCCCGCCGAACCAGTGCTGCACGACCATGTAGCAGAGCAGCGTCGTAGGCAGCAGGATAAAGCCCAGGATCGGCCACAGCAGGGTATGAAACATGCCGCGCGGCCAGGTGGTGAGGAACCACAGCAGGAACAGAACCACGCGCGGCGCGATCAGCGCCACAATCACCAGCAGAAATGGCATGGCTTTACCTCATTGGCAGGGGGGCGGAGGTGCTCCCGCGATGGCGTAAATGTACCAGCCAGCCGGTCCCCGCTCTGTGCGATTGCGTACCGAGCAGCCGTCGCGACTGGCGAAGCCGAAGCCGCCGCAACCGCCGCGCCTATGTTCGATAGCGAACCGACCGCCATTGCGCGAGCCCCTATGTTGGGCCGGTCGATTCGGCAGGCTGTGCCAGCGGACGGATTGTTGCGTGAAGCCACAGCTGTCGCGCCGCACACCAGGCGCATCTCCCAGTTCCTCAATCCGGAGTCCAGATCATGCAAAGAATTTTCCGTCAGTCCGCATTTCCCGCCGCGCGCGCCATAGCCGCCGTGGCTTTCCTCGCCGCCATAGGCGCCGCCATTCCGGCGGTCGCGGCCGACAGCCAGGCGCCGCAGGTCCGCGTGGTCCTGGCGGCGGCGGATGTCGCCCCGGCCTCGGCCGCGACGACAGCGGTCGCGGCCCGCATGGACGCAAAGGTCGAGGCGCGCATCAAGGATCTGCATACCCGGCTCGCCATTACGGCGACGCAGGAAGATTCATGGGGCAAGGTGGCCCAGGTGATGCGCGACAATGAAGCCACCATGTCCACGCTGATCGAGGCCAGAAGCGGCGGCGCGAAGACCATGACCGCCGTCGACGACCTCAAGTCCTACGGCCAGATCGCCCAGGCGCATGCCGACGGCATCCAGAAGTTCGCGCCGGTATTCGGCACGCTGTACGACAGCATGTCGAGCGAGCAGAAGGCCAATGCCGATAGCATCTTCCGCGACAGCGGCCGCAAGGCGGCAAAGCACATGGCCGCCAAGGCCGGCTGATCGGCATTGCCCAGGCAATTCCTGGCCCCGAGATGCGACGTCCGGCCCAGCGCCGGCAAATCTTTTCAAGCATGGATGAATCACACATGACACTCTCAACCAAGCGGAGCGGCAACTTGCGCTCCACGGCAGTCAAGCTCGGCGTCGGACTGACGCTCGCCGCGATGTTCGGCGGCATGGTTTCACCGGCTTTCGCCGGTGATCGCGGCCGCGGCGGCGACCGTGGTGGCCGCGGCGATTACCACGGCCATTGGCGCCATGGTTATGACCGGCGCGACTGGCGCGGCAACGGCTACTACGAGCCGGCCGAGGTCTACGCGCCGCCGCCGGTGTACTACCCGCCGCAGCCTTCACCGGGCATCAGCCTGTTCTTTCCGGTTCATATCCGATAGCGGATCTGTTCCATCCCCGTTGTCGCACCAACTCAACCGGGTTTGTGCGGCAGCGGGGCATTGCGCTGCAGCTTCCGTAGCGCCGCGGCAATGCGCAATACGCCGCATCCGCAATCCGGCGATGGCGGTGCACGGGAAAGTCGTCGCAGCCATCGCAGCAATCGTTTGCACGAACCTTGCACAGGTGTACTCCACCGTACGGACTGCACCGCAATGTGTCGGTATTCTTGGTCGCACCTCCTCTCGCCGCTCCGGTCCAGTATTGGCCGCGGGTGTTTGCGGGGTTCCAACCAAACATATTAGGAATTATCGACCGTGAAAACCCTGTCGCAGTACAAACTTATCGTTGCCTCAATATTATCCCTTGCCGTCTGCGCCGTCGCCCAAGCGGCGGAATCGGACAGGGCTTCAGAAAAGAGCAAGAGCCAGTCTCTTACCAATACCGGCTTCAATTTCATGATGTCCAAGGATTATGCCGGCGCCAAGCCCTATTTCGAAAAGGCTCTGGAGCTCGAGCCTAATCTTGCCATGGCGCACCTCGATCTCGGCGCGGTATACCAGAACACCGGCAATCAGGTCGCCGCGACCGAACAGTTCAATCTGGCGATTCTCAATGATGTCGAGGCGAACAATTATGCGCCGGTGCGGGAAACGACCGATGGCAAAGGCGGCACTGTGACCGAGATTGCCAACCGCAATTTGAAAAAGATGCAATAGGCACAGCTGAAGACGGGAATCGCGGCGCCGCACGGCGCCCCTTTCCTGTGTAGCAACTTCGGTTCTCTGGCCACACCGGCTTTCATCTGAGCGCCGCGGGCCTTGCCAGTGCGCTCTTCGGATTGAAGCGGCTTGGGTGTGCTGCCGCACGGATCGACGCCGCTTTATCGGCCAATCTGCCCGCCTACAGACCGCTGCGAAGCCCATCGGAGAATTTGACCATGCTCGAAACCATCGCGGTAATCCTGCTCATCTGCTGGGCGCTGGGATTGCTGACCTCCTACACCATGGGTGGCTTCATCCATATCCTGCTGGTAGTGGCAATCATCGTGATCCTGGTGCGGGTGATCCAGGGCAGAAGGCTTTAGATTCCGCTTCGGGGCAGGTCGCGGCCAGCGCTATGTATGCTGACAGACGGACAGCTCCGGGCATCACACGTAAAACATCCCGGCACGAAGAGATCGGCCCGCGCTTCGACCCGGGTCCGCGGAAGCATGCAGACTCCGCGACCGATTTCCGCGCTCCGGTTTCATCGACTACGTCAAAGGTCACACCATGAAAACAGCAAGACGTTCAAGCCCGATTCTCATCGCCGCCGGCGCCCTGGCCCTGGCCGCCTGCGCCACGGTGCCGCTGCCCCCCAACGACGCCTTCCAGGCCGCCGACATCGCCATCTCCAACGCGGAGAACGATCACGCCGCCGACTATGCGCCGCTGGAGATGCGCACGGCGCACGAGAAGATCAGCGCCGCGCGCGCCGATGCCATGCAGACCGACGAGGTGCAGGTGGCGCAAGCGCGGCCGCTGGCCGACGAGGCGCGTGTCGAGGCCGATCTGGCTTCGGCCAAGGCGCACCTGGGCAAGGCCGAGGCGGTCAACCAGGAGCTGCAGAAGAACAACAGCACCTTGAATCAGGAAATACAACGCGGCTCGGGAGGTTGAGGCATGAACACGATCA
>Ga0302314_10011151_pt1 | contig 15700 bp, 15 predicted proteins | sample III_Palsa_N2_3_FD_200533 | JGI IMG/M metagenome (GOLD analysis project Ga0302314, IMG submission 200533) | Peat permafrost microbial communities from Stordalen Mire near Abisko, Sweden - III_Palsa_N2_3 | ecosystem: Environmental > Terrestrial > Soil > Palsa > Peat permafrost | place: Sweden...
GGCCGGCGGACGCACAGTCTCCTAAAAGATTAGGAGAACAACATGGCCGCATCGCCGCGCAGGCGATCGGGCGAGGTGCTGACCCCGCTCGAGCTTGAAATCATGCAGGTGCTCTGGGACGGCGGCGCCGGCTCGACGGCCGATGTGCAGGCGCGGCTGAATTCCGGCCACGCCTACACCACCATCCAGACCATGCTGAACATCCTGCTGACCAAGCAGAAGGTGACGCGGGTCCAGGAAGGCCGGGCTTTTCATTACAAGGCCGCGGTCACCCGCGAAGGCGCGGTGGGCGCGACGCTCAGCGACCTGGTGGGCCGGATGTTCGGAGGGTCCGGCGAGGCGCTTTTGATGGCGCTGATCAACGAACGCCAGATCGACGCGGGCGACATCGCCCGGGCGGCGCGGCTGCTCGAAACCAAGGATCGGGAGGAGACGTGATGCGCGAGTTCATCCTCGGCTACCTGCTTAACGCCGCCTGGGAGGCGCCGTTGATCGCCGCCGGCGCCTTCCTGCTGCCGCGCCTGGCGAAGCTGGACGCGCGCGAACGCTGCTGGATGGGGATCGGCCTTCTGGCGCTCGCGGTGGCGCTGCCCGCACTCGACCCGCGCCTGGCGCCGTCCTTCGCGCCGCCGGCCCTGCCGCAAGCCGTGGCCTATGCCGTAAGCCCCGATCTGCCAGCCACCGCGCCCGCGCTGACCGTCGCTGATATCGGGTCTTCGGCGCCGGCGCCGACCCTGGTCTCCGCCACGCCCCAAAAGCCTTCCGCGACGCCGGCGCCGCACCTGCCGGGCCGCGTCACCCTGTCGCCAATGATCGGCGTGGCGCTCTTGTGGGCCTTCCTGGCCGCCGTTGCGGCGGGCGTGACCAGGCTGGCCGTCGGTCTCATGGCGGCCGGCCGTCTGCGGCGGCGGTCTCGCCCGATCGAGCTGCCGGCGGCGGTGCTGGCGCCGATGCGGCGCCTGGCGACCGCCCACGGCCGAAAGGCGATCCCCGTGCGGACGTCGGACGACCTTATGGTCCCGGCCGCCGTTGGCGGCGTGTCGCCGACCATCCTGGTCCCCGCGGACTTCGGGCGCCATGGCGAAGAGGCGATGATCGCGGCGCTGCTGCACGAATGCGCCCACGTGGTCCGGGGCGACTACGCCATCAACCTGGCCTGTGAGGCGCTTACCGTCCCGTTGATCTGGCATCCGGCGGTGCATCTGATCAAATCCCAGGTCCAGGCCGATCGCGAAACCGCCTGTGACCGTCTGGCCTCAAGCCAGATGCCGGCCAAGCGCTACGCCTCCTGTCTGGTCGCGCTCGCCGACGCCATGTCGCCGGCGCCGCGCGCGGCCCTGGCCATGCAGACCCTGTTCGGCCGGGGCGAACTGGAGCGCCGCGTCCGCGTGCTGCTGCAGGCGCCGATGGGCAACGTGCCCGGACGGCTGCTGCGGGCCGCGCTGATGGGCGGGCCGGCCCTGGCGGCGGTGGTCGCCTCAGGTCTGGTCTTCCATGTCGAGCCGGCGATGGCCCAGGCGGCGCAGACGATGAGCGCGCCCGCGCCCGCCCAGACCGCGACGCCAGCGCGCGTGGCTATCTCTTCGACCCCCGCCGCGCCCGCCTCGATGGCCGCGGCCGACGCCGCGCCCATCCCCCCGACGCCAGCCAAGCCGAGGGCCCACAAGGTGGTAGAGCACGAGGTGCATCGCTGGACCTCCGACGACGGCAAGACCCACGTTGTCATCGCCGACGACGAGCGGGATTTGACGCCGGAGGAACAGGCCAAGCTGGACACGGACCTGGCCAAGGCCAGGGCGGACGCCGACAAGGCGCGCGCCTATGTCCACAGCCCCGAATTCCGCGCGACCATCGACAAGGCGCAACGCGAGGCGACCAGCGCCGCGGTCGCCCAGGCCCGCGCCGAAGCGGAGGCGGCCAGGGCGGACGCCCGGGCTCACAGCGAGGAGATGCGAGCCCAGATTCACGACATGGTCGAGCGCCAGCGCGTGATGATCGACAACAACCGGGTCGAGGTGGCGGCGCAAATGCAGCGGGTGAAGGAGATTCTCCACGACCCCGACGTCGAGAAGGCCCTGGAGCAGGCCAAGGCCGCCGGCCCAGAGGTGCGGCGCGCGCTCGACCGGCTAAATCGGGAGCTGGATCGGGTCGACTACCGGATCCCGGCGCCGCCGAAGCCGCCCAAACCGCCGGCGCCTCCAGCTCCACCGGCCGCGCCGCCTCCGCCTCCACCGCCTGAGGCCCCGTAGCCCACGGCTTCGAACACTCGCCCAGGCCCCTCAACCCGGCGCGAGCGGGAAGGAGGCCGGCAAGGGGACCCTCCCGCGACGGCCCAAGCCGATGGGGAACGGCGGCCTTAGCGTTTCCCTCGCCGGCCTCCTTCCCAACCCCACCTGTAACCTTGCCCTAGGCGCGTGATCGGCGTATCTCGCGCCCTCCGATCGAAATGAAGGAGACACCCGATGGGTTACCGGGTCGCCGTCGTGGGCGCCACGGGCAACGTGGGCCGCGAAATGCTGGTCATCCTCGAGGAACTGAAGTTCCCGGTGGATGAAATCCATGCGTTGGCTTCGCGCAAATCCATGGGCATGGAGGCCAACTACGGCGACAAAACCCTGCGCGTGCAGGACGCCGCCCAGTTCGACTTCTCCACCGTCGACCTAGTGCTGATGAGCGTGTCCGGCGACTATTCCAAGGAATGGGCGCCCCGGATCGGCGCCGCCGGCCCCATCGTCATCGACAACTCGTCTGCCTGGCGCATGGACCCGGACGTGCCGCTGATCGTGCCGGAAGTGAACCCTGACGATGTGTCCTATGCGCACCGCAAGAACATCATCGCCAATCCGAACTGCTCCACCGCCCAGCTGGTGGTGGCGCTGAAGCCGCTGCACGACATCAGCCGCATCAAGCGGGTGGTGGTCTCGACCTATCAGTCGGTGTCCGGCGCGGGTAAGGCGGGCATGGACGAGCTGTGGGACCAGACCAAGGCCGTCTTCATGTTCGGCGCCTCCGAGCCCAAGAAGTTCCCCAAGCAGATCGCCTTCAACGTCATCCCCTTCATCGGCGCCTTCGACGACGACGGCTACACCAATGAAGAATCGAAGATGTGGAACGAAACCCACAAGATGCTCGATCCGGAGATCGCCCTGACGGTGACCTGCGTGCGGGTGCCGGTGATGGTCGGCCACTCCGAGGCGGTGAACATCGAGTTCCATTCGCAGATGGACGAGGACGAGGCCCGGGAAATCCTGCGCGACGCTCCCGGCGTCATGGTCGTCGATAAGCGCGACGAGACCGGCTACATCACACCGAAAGAGGCGCAAGGCGAATTCGCGGTCTATGTCAGCCGCATCCGCAACGATACGACCGTCCCGTACGGCCTGAACCTGTGGGTGGTGTCGGACAATCTGCGCAAGGGCGCCGCCCTGAACGCGGTGCAGATCGCCGAACTGCTGCACCAACGCGGCCTGATCGGACGAAAAGTCCTGGCATGAGCCTTCCCGCTGCCGCGCCGGCGGAATCTCGCCGGGCGCTAGCGGCGGGGATCGGCTGTTACATCATGTGGGGCGGCATGCCCGCCCTGTTCCTGCTCATGGGCCATGTCGGCGCGGGGCCCTGGGAAATCCTGGGCGAACGGACGCTGTGGGCGCTGCCCTGCGCTTTGCTGCTGGTGATCTGGGCGCGACAGGGCGACGAGGTTCGCCGCGTGCTGGCTTCGCCGAGGACCATGGCCTGGCTGGTGGCCTCCAGCATCCTCATCGCCACCAACTGGACCACCTTCGTTTGGGCGGTGAGTCGGGGCCAGACGTTGGAGACCAGCCTCGGCTACTACATCAATCCGCTTCTCAACATGGCGGTGGGCGCACTGTTTTTCCGGGAGCGCATTCACGCCTTGGGCCTGGCCGCCATCGGCCTGGCCGTGGCGGGTGTGGTGTTGCAGGCCGTGGCCCTGCATAGCGTACCGGTCGTCGCCCTGGTTCTGGCGTTCAGCTTCGGCTCCTACGGCATCATCCGCAAACAGGTGCAGGCGAGCGCACAGACCGGGCTCTTCATCGAATGCCTGTTCATGGTCATCCCGGGCGCCGCCTATGTGGTCTGGCTACTGGCGCACGGCGGCGGGGTGTTCGGCCACAGTCTGGGCGGCAGCCTTCTGATGATGACGGCCGGCCCGGCCACGGTGATCCCGCTGGCGATGTTCGCCTGGGCCACGCGCCGGCTGCCGCTCAGCACCGTCGGCTTTATTCAGTTCATCAGTCCGACCATCGGCTTTTTCGTCGGCGTCGAGGACCACGAAGCCCTGACGCCGCTGAGCCTGGCGTCTTTCGTCTTCATCTGGGGCGGCGCGGTGCTGTTCATGGTCGGCGCCTGGCGGGCGTCGAGGAAGGCCGCGCTCGTTCCGGCGAGGGCCAACGCCTAAAGCGCCTCGTAAGCCGCCTCGATCAGCCGGCGTGAGCGGTGGTCCATGATCAGCTCGGCCGACTGGCGGTTCATCACATAGGCGCCGGAGACATGGACCTCCGGATCGGCGAAGGCGCAGCTGCCGCCCCAGCCGGAATGTCCGAAGGTCGCCTCGCCGGGGCCATACAGGCCCAGGCCCTCGTTGCGGATGAAGCCCGCGCCCCAGGCCATGTGGTAGGGCATCACCAGGTCGTCGCCGACGATCCGCCGGCGCGCGGCCTGGGCGGACAGGCCGGGCGAGAGCAGGCGCTGGCCGTCCAGCACCCCGTCGCAGGCCAGGATCGCCATCATCCGCGCCAGGGCCGGCGCCGTGGCGTGGCCATTGGCGGAGGGAATCTCGAAGCGCCGCCATTCCGCGCCGCCGCGCCCGCCCGGCGAGGCCCAGGGGGTCATGAAGGCCAGGCGCTTGGGCTCGGTCATTTCACCCAGATTCGGCAGCGCCGGCGGACGGCGCATGTCGGCGCAGCGGGCATGCTCGGAGTCGGGCAGGCCGATCCAGAGATCGAGCCCGTGGGGCGCGGCGATGTCCTCGTGCAACGCCGTCCCCAGCGTGCGGCCGTCCGCCCGGCGGAAGATTTCGCCGACGATGTAGCCGAAGGTCACGGGGTGATAGCCGCTGGCGCTGCCCGGCGGCCAGAGCGGGGCCATCTCGGCGAGCCGGCGACAGACGCCGTCCCAGTCAAACCAATCCGCCGGCTCCATCGGCCCCGCGAGGCCGCAGAGGCCTTCCTGATGCGACAACACCTGCTCGATCGTGACCTGGCCCTTCCCCGCCTGGCCGAACTCGGGCCAGAGGTCGGCGACCAGTTGGTCCCAGCGCAGTTTTCCCTGATCGACCAGCCGCGAGACCATCAGGCTGGCCATGGCCTTGGTGGTGGAGAACACCGGAGTCAGCGTGGTCTCATCGAAGGGCAGTTCGCGCGCCCGGTCTCGTGTCCCGCCGATGAGGTCGATGACGATCTCGCCCTCGATCGCCAGGGCAAAGCGCGCGCCCTGCTCCGCGCCTTCGTCGAAATTGGCCTGGAAGGCCGCGCGAACGGCGGCGAAGCGGTCGGGGCAAAGGCCGCGGATGTCGGTGTTGGTCATGACCAATTCCTCTCCCGACCGGCGGGGATTGGCAATCCCGCGGCTCAGATCAGCCGTTCGATCCGTACCGCCGGGGTGGTCTGGCGGATGCGCTGGCCCATGGCGACGATGGGCAGCTCGGAAGCTTCCCAGGTCTGGGCCGCGGTGACCGTCTCGGCGACGCCGCCGACCGCGCGGGCGAGGGCGTAGGAAATCGGCTGGTTCTCCACCAGGGCGGCGGCGTAGAGGGCCACCAACAGGTCCCCCGTGCCGCTTGGCGCCTTGGGCGCTCGCTGGTGGGCGGCGAGCCAGGCTTCATTGGCGTCGGCGTAGACCACGCCGATTTCCGCCCCGCGCGGCACCGAGGAGACCAGCACCGGCTTGCCGAGCAGGCGCGAAGCCTGCCGCACCCCGTTCGGATCCCGGATCTGCATGCCGGTGATCCGCTCCAGCTCCCAGACATTGGGCGTGACCAGGTCGGCGCGGGGAATCAGGTCGGAAACGATCGCCTCGGCCACCTCGCCCAGGACATAGAGGCCCTTGCCGGCGTCGCCCATGATCGGGTCGATGATCACCCGGGCCCTGGGCGTATAGGCGCCGGGGCTGCGGCGCGCGCGGATCTTGTCGATGGCGCTCGCGGCGGCCTTCACCTGGCCGGCGCTGGCGAAATAGCCGGTGATGACCACGTCCACCAGGCCGAACAGGCCGTTGGCCTCGACCCCGTCGAGCACGCCCTGGAACGCTTCCACCGGCACCGACGCGCCGCCCGGAGCGCCCCAGCCGGGATGGCGGCCGAATATGACCGTCGGCGCCAGGATCGGGTCGATCTTCAGCTGCGCCAGGGCGAGCGCCTGGACGAAGCCGCCCACCCGGCTGGAGGCGACATGGCTCGACATGATCAGGGCAAGAGGCATGAAGCTCGGCGACGCAAATAAGGCGCCACGCTTGGCACGCGGCCGGGCTAAGCGCCAGAGGATAGCGGCGACTTCGTGACGGCCGCGCGCACAGGGGCGAGCGGCGCATCAGGCCGTATCAATAGCGATAGTGATCCGGCTTGAACGGGCCCGCGACCGGCACGCCGATATAGTCGGCCTGGTCCTTCTTCAGGGTCGTCAGCTTCGCGCCCAGTTTGGCCAGGTGCAACATGGCGACCTTCTCGTCCAGGTGCTTGGGCAGGGTGTAGACCTGCTTCTGATAGGCCTTGGCGTTGGTCCACAGCTCGATCTGGGCCAGCGTCTGGTTGGTGAAGGAGGCGCTCATCACGAAGGACGGGTGGCCGGTGGCGTTGCCGAGATTTACCAGCCGGCCTTCGGACAGGACGATGATCTTCTTGCCGTCCGGGAATTCCACATGGTGGACCTGCGGCTTGATCTCGTCCCACTTGAAGTTGCGCAGGCCGGCGATCTGGATCTCGGAGTCGAAGTGGCCGATGTTGCAGACGATGGCGTTGTTCTTCATCGCCCGCATGTTGTCGACGGTGATCACGTCCTTGTTGCCGGTGGCCGTGACGAAGATGTCGGCGTGGCCGGCCATGTCGTCGAGGGTGACGACCTCATAACCTTCCATGGCCGCCTGCAGGGCGCAGATCGGATCGACTTCGGTGACCATCACCCGCGCGCCGCCCTGGCGCAGGGAGGCGGCCGAGCCCTTGCCCACGTCGCCGTAGCCGCAGACCAGCGCGACCTTGCCGGCCAGCATCACGTCGGTGCCGCGGCGGATCGCGTCCACCAGGCTTTCGCGGCAGCCGTAGAGGTTGTCGAACTTGGACTTCGTCACGCTGTCGTTGACGTTGATGGCGGGGAACGGCAGTTCGCCCTTCTGGGCCATCTGGTAGAGGCGGTGGACGCCGGTGGTGGTCTCTTCCGACACGCCGGTGATCGCCTTGGCGATGGCCGAGTAGAAGCCGGGCTTTTCCTTCAGGTAGCGCTTCATCACCGCATAGAGGGCTTCTTCTTCCTCGTTGTTCGGGTGGTCGAGCAGGGTGGGGTCCTTCTCCGCCTTCGGGCCCAGCACGCACAGCAGGGTCGCGTCGCCGCCGTCGTCGAGAATCAGGTTGGGGTAGCCGCCATCCGCCCATTCGAAAATCTTGTGCGCATAGTCCCAGTATTCCGGAAGGGTCTCGCCCTTGACCGCGAACACCGGCGTGCCGGTGGCGGCGATGGCGGCGGCGGCATGGTCCTGGGTGGAGAAGATGTTGCAGGAGGCCCAGCGCACGTCGGCGCCCAGGGCCTGCAGCGTCTCGATCAACACCGCAGTCTGGATGGTCATATGCAGGGAACCGGCGACCCGCGCGCCCTTCAGCACCTGATCCTTACCGAACTCCTCGCGCACCGCCATCAGGCCGGGCATTTCGGTCTCGGCGATGTCGATCTCCTTGCGGCCCCAGGGCGCGAGCGAGATGTCTCGGATGATGTAGTCGGCCACGGGGTTGCTCCGGCGAAAATGATTGGCCGGTTCTATAGCCGTCCGACCGGATTGCCGCAACCGGATATAAAGATATCCTTATGTCCGCATATCGAGCCGAGGCGTCACCAGAACGGCGCCGCCTTCCGGAACGCCTTGAGCGCTTTCAGGGAATCCTTCATGGCCCTGGCTTCTCCGCCGAGGCGGTCGGCGGCGACCAGTCCGGCGGTGTAGGCGACGCGCGGCGGCGAGGCGGCCGCGATCTCGGCGGCCAGAGCGGCCGCCGCGACGACATCGGTTTGATCGCCCAGGGCGGTGGTCAGAGCATGGCTGGCCTTGCCGAACTGCTTGTAAGGCTTGGGCGCGTCGCCCGAATAGAGGGAGCCGAAGAAGCCCGCCGCATAGCGCAGGCGTTTGGCGTGGATGCGCAGCTTGTGCCGGGCCTCCGGATCCAGAGCCTTAAGCTTGCGGCCGCGTTTCACCACCGTCTTCCGCGCGTGCGTCAAAAGCTCCGGCGCGAGACGGCCGATGGGTCGCGCGCGCAGGGCGGTCTGCTTGGGGCCCGTGTCCTTGGTCCAGGCGCCGGCCTCGATCCAGGCCGTGACGTCGTGGACCAGGACGCCGAACCGGGAAGACGTGACGGCCGCCTGGGCGCGGTCATAGGCCCGGGTGCGCGCCTCGCGCAGGGCGTGGCCGAGGCTGGCCAGTTCCGGCCAGTCCCGATGCGGCTCCAGCAGCGGCCGGTAGGTTTCATTCAAAAACACATCGAGGTCGCGCGCGGGGCCGAGTTCGCCGGTGATCCACTTCAGCTCGCTCTTGAGGCCGGCCAGGCTGTCATCGACCAGCATCGGGCCGAATAGAGACAGCGCGCCGCGTAGACGCCGCAGGCCCACCCGCATCTGGTGCAGCGCTTCTGGCCGGCGGGCCCGCGCCAGCACGGCGGCGTTGGCGCTTAGCTGGGCCATCGCCGACGCCGCGATGAGCCTGAAAGCCTTGGCGGCGCTGTCGTTCGGCGCCAACCGCGGCTCCTCGGCCACATGCGGCGAGAGATCCGCATGGGCCAAGGCGGGGGAGACCGGCTTGACCCTGGCGGGCCTTCGCTTGGCGGGGCTGGTTTTTGCGGGAACGGGCATGGGCCCTCCAGGAACGCGTTCGGGCGCTTAACGCTCCTCGTCGAACTTGGCGGCGACCAATTCGGCGAGGGCCTTGACCGCCGGCTCGGCCTCAACGCCCTCGGCGCTGATTTCAATGCTGGATCCGGGTCCGGCGGCGAGCATCATAAGGCCCATGATCGAGCGCGCGTCCACCGTGTGCCCGTCGCGGGTGACGTTGACCTCCGCGTCGAAGCCGCCCGCCAGCTTGACGAACTTGGCCGAAGCCCGCGCGTGCAGACCCCGTTCGTTGGTGATTTCCACGGTTCTCGCGACTCTCAACGCCAGAGCCCTACTTGTCGCCAGCGAGGACATAGGAGGCGACCGAGATGTATTTGCGGCCCGCCTCTTGCGCGCTGGCGACGCAAGTCGTCAGGTTCTCGCGCCCGCGCAGGCTGGCCAGCTTGATCAGCATGGGCAGGTTTAAGCCCGCGATCACCTCGGCCTTGGTCTGCTCCATCACCGAAATGGCCAGATTCGACGGCGTGCCCCCGAACATGTCGGTGAGCAGGATGACGCCTTGGCCGTCATCCACCTCGGCGACGGATTTCAGGATGTCGCGCCGACGCTGCTCCATGTCGTCTTCCGGGCCAATGCAGACGGCCGCGACGCCCGCCTGAGGCCCGACGACATGCTCCATGGCGTAGACGAACTCTTGCGCCAATCGCCCGTGGGTGACGATCACAAGGCCGATCATACCTGGACTCTCAAGGGACCCCTCCCACGCCGGGCGAAACCGCAGGCGGCGCGGACGGTTTGATACGCCGGTTAACGCCCAAGTCCAAGCCGAGTCAGCGCATGGCCGAGTTTCATCGGCGCCGAGGCTTGGAAGGCGGCGACTTTCACGAGCGGCAGGGAGTGGTCAAGCAAGTTTACGGTCTCGCCGTCCGGTAAGCGCTCCACTGCGGCGGGATCGACACAGCGGGCGACCAGGGCGATCGGCGCAAAATCGCGGACCGTCACCGGCTCGACCCCCAGCCCGCGAATCTCGATCAGTCCTTTCAACGCCTCGGCGGCGCGGCCGTAGACGCGGCCCCCGGAGATCCAGAGTTCGCATCGGTCGTCGGTGACCAGGGCCCAGCCTTGAGCGAGCAGGCGAAGGGCGAGGTCGCTCTTGCCGGCGCCGGAAGCCCCTTCGATCAGGACGCCGCGCCACCCGGGCGGATCGAACCGCGCGACGAGGCCGGCGTGCGCGATCACGCGCGGCCGTCGGGCAGTGCGACGACGAACCGGGCGCCCAGCACTTTTCCGTCCGCGTCCTGGCGGTTCTCAGCGCGGATCGCGCCCCCGTGGGCCTCGACGACCTGCCGGGCGATAGACAGGCCAAGGCCCGAATGGCCGCCGAACGCGGCCCCTTTGGGCCGGGCGGTGTAGAAGCGCTCGAACACCGTTTCCAGGTTCTCCGGCGGCAGGCCCGGACCGTCGTCCTCGACCGTGGCGATCACCTGGCGACCATCGCGGCGCACGCCGAGCCGCACTTCGGGGTGTTCGGCGGCGGACAGGGTCGAGAATGAGCGGGCGTTGTCGATCAGATTTCGGAACACCTGGCTCAGGGGCCCTTCCCGGCCGGCCACGCTCACCGGCTCGAGGCTCTGAGGCGGCATGAACCGGACGGGGACGTCTTCGGGGCGGCTGGTTTCGGTGTAGAAGCTGGCCAGCTCGGATAGGAGCTTCTCCAGGTCCAGCGGCCTGGGCTGCTCGCGCGACAACTCCGCGTCCATCCTGGAGGCGTTGGAGATGTCGGTGATCAGCCGGTCGAGCCGGCCGACATCGTGCTTAAGGATGTTGGTGAGCCGGTCGCGGGAGGCCGGATCGGTGATCAGGTCCAGCGTCTCCACCGCCGAGCGGATCGAGGTGAGCGGATTGCGGATTTCGTGCGCCACGTCGGCGGCGAACCGCTCGATGGCGTCCATCCGCTGCGACAGCGTCGAGGTCATGGTCTCTAGCGAGGTGGCGAGGTCGCCCAGCTCGTCGTCCCGTTCGGCGATGTCGGGCAGGGAGATGGCGCGGGCCCTGGCCAGGGTCACGCTGTCGGCCGCCCGGGCCAGGCGCAGCACCGGCAGGGCGATGAAGCGGCTGAGCAACGCCGAGGAGGCCAGTGACACGCCCACAGCGATCAGGATGAACGGCAACAGCGCCCAGCGCTGGGCGGTGATGATCTGGTCGACGTCGCCGGACTCCAGCGTCAGCACGCCCAGGACGTCCTGCACATAGTGGATCGGCAGGGAGATGGAGACGACCCGCTCGCCGTTGGGCGCGCGCCGCAGGCCGGCGACCGCGTGACCTTGCAGGGCTTCGCCGATTTCCCGGTCGAGGTCAGCGTGCGCCTTGGCGGCGCCGGCGGGATTGTCGCCCCCGCCGAGCCTGGGCAAGGTCAGCTGGATGGCGCCGGGCTTGTGCGCCGGCGGCAGGGGATTGACGTCGACCTTGTCGGTGATGATGTCGCTGTCGGCGATCAGGCCGCCGTGGGAGTCGAACACCCGGGCCCTCTGCCGGGCGCCGACAAACAGCAGCTGCAGGGTGTCGCGGGCCTTGTCGGGGTCGAGCGCGGGCGCCGGCTCGCCCTGGGTGGCGGCCTGCTCGATGACATTGACCAGGAAGGTCCCTTGCGTCTTCAGCGAGTCGATCTTGGCGTTGATCAGGCCCTTGCTGAGTTCGTTCATCGCCAGGGCGCCGACGATCAGAATCGTCAGACCGAGCAGGTTGAGCCCGATGATCAGCCGGCCGAGGCGCGATCCGATCCACATCGGCCAGGAGTCGGGCCTGCGGCCGAGCCGTGTCCTGACCATGCCGTCAGAGCCCGGGCGCTCAGGTTTCGCGATATCTGTAACCGACGCCATAGAGGGTCTCGATCGCGTCGAATTCAGAATCCACCTGCCGGAACTTGCGGCGCATCCGCTTGATGTGGCTGTCGATGGTGCGGTCATCGACATAGACCTGATCGTCGTAGGCGGCGTCCATCAGGTTGTCCCGGCTTTTGACGAAGCCGGGCCGCTGGGCCAGCGACTGCAGCAGCAAGAATTCGGTGACCGTCAGCTTGACCGGCCTGTCGTCCCACAAGCAGTCGTGCCGGGCCGAATCCAGCGTCAGCCGCCCGCGCTTGATCGCCTTGGACCCTTGCGCGGCCTGGGTCGGGGAGGGATCGCCCTCGCCGGCGTCGGCACGTCGCAGCACCGCCTTGACCCGCTCGATCAACAGCCGCTGGCTGAACGGCTTGTGGATATAGTCGTCGGCCCCGAGGTTGAAGCCGAGAATCTCGTCGATCTCGTCGTCCTTGGAGGTCAGCATGATGATCGGCAATTCCGAGGTCTGGCGCAGCCGGCGCAGCACCTCCATCCCGTCCATGCGCGGCATCTTGACGTCGAGGATGGCCAAATCCGGCGGATCGGATTCCAGCGCCGCCAATCCCGACGCGCCGTCGTAGTAGCCTTTGACCTTATGGCCGAGGCTTTCCAGCGCCAGGGAAATGGAGGCGACGATATTCTCGTCGTCGTCGATCAGGGTGATTTTCGCCATTCAGGGGTCCGGGCAGATCGTCTGTCGCGCAATAGCTAGTGATTGCGCGCCCTTGGAGCAATCTTGGTGGGCGAAACTGTGGCGGACGCCCTCAACGACCTCTTAAGCCTAATGCGTCATCCTACCCATTCTAAGGGGCGGCGGGTATGGATCGCGAACAGGTTCACTTCGAAGTTTTTGTTCGCAAGAAGCCCTCCTCCTCCTGGACGCTGGAGCTGGCGACGGAAAACCGCACCCGCGCGCTTGAGGAAGCCGAAGAAGCGCTCGACGAGCAGCGCGCCGTCTCGGTCCGGGTGACCAAGGAGACGCTGGACGAGGACTCTCGCGAGTTCAAGACCGTCACCATCTTCTCCAAGGGCGAGCCGGATCGCAGCAAGCAGCGCAAGGTGCGCGAGGACTTCGAGCCGCTGTGCGTCTCGCCACAGGACCTCTACACCGGTCACGCCCGCGATCGCATCGGCCGCCTGCTGGAAGGCTGGCTGACGCGCAACCGGGTCACCCCGTTCGAGCTGCTGCATCGCCCCGATCTAATCGAGCGGCTTGAAGCGGCGGGCATGGACCTGCAGCACGCCATCCAGAAGATCGCCATTCCCGAGGCTCAGGCGCGGGGAAGCTCCACCCACGAGATTATCCGCAGCTTCCAGCGCCTGGTCCAGGCGGCCATCGACCGGGTGATGAAGGACGCGCGGCGCGGCGTCTTTCCGGACGTGAATCCCCAGACCTTCGCCGCCGCCACCGAAAAGGCGATGGGCGAGCCGGAGCCGCAATACATGCTGGGCGCCGGCGTCGCCCGCGCCATCGCCGCCGGCGACCGCTGGAGCGAAAAGGTCGACCTGCTGCTCGACTTGGCCGATTCTGCGCCGCAGTCGACGCCGGCGCGCAATCTGGCGCTGCTGGTCATCGAACAGCCGCTGGCCGAGGTGCTCGCGGGCCGCTCTGGAATGAGCGATCTTTTGGGACCCGAGCTCGACCTGGGCGGATCGCTGGCGGCGATGACCCGGCTGGCGGCGGCCGAGACGGTCGAGGCCTTGGCGGGGATTGAGCCTTCTGTGGCCAGGGTGATGCCGCCGCTGCACAGCTCGGCCGCGCGCCTGGCGAACTGGCTCGACGGCCCGCACTTCGAACATGTCCGCACCGCCATCGCCCGGCGGGTGCTGAAGGAGCTCACCGGGCCCCGGCGCTTGAGGCCCACCGACGCGGCTGGCGAGATCGCCGTGCTGCGGGCCCTGGCCATGGTGCTCACCGCTTCCGCCGGACGCCTGATGAGCCTGGAGGAGGTGCAGGAGGTTTTCGTGACGCGCTCCGGCATGCTGGTGCGCAGCGACTTTGTGGAATCCTATCTCGACAAGAGCGCCACGCCCTTGCTGGAGGTCGAGCAATTGTTGTGGCTGGCCGAGAATGTCACCGGCCCGGCCAACAAGCGGCACGCCAGCCGCTGGATTTCGGCCACGGTCGGCTCGCTCCGCTTCGAGACCTCTGTGCGCGAGGCGCCGGAGTCCGCCGGCGTCAAACTGGCCTGCCTGGCCAACCTACAGCGGTCGGTGCAGCGGGCCGGTTTCGTGCCGGAGGAAACCGGGCCCATTGTCGCCAAGCTTGGGGACGTGGGCAGCCTGGTTGAGGCGGACGCCAGGCTTACCATCACCCTGGCCCGCTCCGGCGCCTCGGCGTTCCAGAAGCTCAGCGCGCTCCTGCGTCTGGCCACGGGCGAATCCGCGCCGCTGGGCCCTGCCGCTGACCGGGCCAAGATGGAGGCGCTGAAGCTGCTGCGCGTGCCTGAAACCCGCGCCGAACTGGCCAAGACCCCCGAAGCGGTCGACCGCGTCCGCGCCATGCTGCAGACCCTGGGGCTGGCCGCCTAAGGCCGACGCCGAGGCGCCGCTAGTGCGCCTCGTCCCAGTTGGCGGCGGCCCGGGCCTCGACCTCCAGCGGCACGGTCAGCGCCACCGCCGGCTCGGCGGCGTGCTTCATCACCCGGCTGGCCAGGACGCAGACCGCTTCGGCCTCCGCCGCCGGCGCCTCGAACACCAGTTCGTCGTGGACCTGAAGCAGCATCCGCGCGGACAGCCCCGCGTCCTTCAGCGCGACGGGCATGCGGATCATCGCCCGGCGGATGATGTCGGCCGCCGCGCCCTGGATCGGCGCGTTGATCGCCGCCCGCTCGGCGAACTGCCGGTGCGCGGGCGTGAGGCCCCGGATGTCGGGAATATTCACCCGCCGGCCGAAGATGGTGGACACATAGCCCTGCTCACGGACCAGGGCCTTGGTCTTGTCCATATATTCGCGGATGCCGGGGAAGCGCTCGAAATAGGTGTTGATATAGGCGCCGGCCTCCTCGCGCGGGATCGACAGCTGGTTGGCCAGGCCGAACGCCGAGATGCCGTAGATGATGCCGAAATTGATCGCCTTGGCGCGGCGGCGCACGTCCGACGGCATGCCCTCCACCGGCACCCCGAACATCTCCGAGGCGGTCATGGCGTGGATATCCAGGCCCTCCTTGAAGGCCTGCTTCAGCTGCGGGATGTCGCCGATGTGGGCCAGCAGCCGAAGTTCGATCTGGCTGTAGTCGGCGCTGATCAGCACATTGCCCGCCTCGGCGACGAAGGCCTTGCGGATCTTGCGGCCTTCCTCGGTGCGCACCGGAATGTTCTGCAGGTTGGGGTCGTTGGAGGACAATCGTCCGGTAGTGGTCGAGGCCAGGGCGTAGGAGGTGTGCACCCGGCCGGTGCGCGGCGCCACGGCCTGGATCAGATTGTCGGTGTAGGTGCCCTTCAGCTTCGACAGCTGGCGCCAGTCGAGCAGGATGCGCGGCAGGGCGTGGCCCTGCGCGGCCAGCTCCTCCAGCATGCTGGCGTCGGTGCCCCAGGCGCCGCTGGCGGTCTTCTTGGCGCCCGGCAGGCTCATCTCGCCGAACAGGATGTCGCCGATCTGCTTGGGCGAGCCCAGATTGAAGGGACGGCCCACCAGCTTCTGCGCCTCGGCTTCGAACTCGGCCATCCGCATGGAGAAGTCGTGACTGAGACGGTGCAGCTGGTCGGGGTCGATGCGAATGCCGGCGTTTTCCATCGCCGCCAGCACCGGCGGCATCGGCCGCTCCAGCGTTTCATAAA
>Ga0302314_10011154_pt1 | contig 15699 bp, 7 predicted proteins | sample III_Palsa_N2_3_FD_200533 | JGI IMG/M metagenome (GOLD analysis project Ga0302314, IMG submission 200533) | Peat permafrost microbial communities from Stordalen Mire near Abisko, Sweden - III_Palsa_N2_3 | ecosystem: Environmental > Terrestrial > Soil > Palsa > Peat permafrost | place: Sweden...
GAAATTTGCGCTGGTGATGAGGGCCAGGGCCGTGGCGTCAGCGGACTGCTGGGCCGCGGTGACGGTCAGGGTGGGAGTACCTGCGTCGGTCAGCGTAATGCCGGTTAATATATGGCTGGTCGCCAAGCTCTCCAGGGTGTCTAGCGCAGCTGACACATTGGCCGCGGTGTCGCTTACTGCGATCGCGGCAACTTGGCTGTTGCCTGTCATGCTGGAAAGGTCGCTGACCTTGACGCTGCTGATGGCGACTTTGAAGTTTCCCTGAATCGCGCCGAGGGCCGCCGCGTGGGAGTCCCAATCCGTGTCAGAGATATTCAGCGTGGGAGTGCCGCCGTCGGTCAGGGTGATCTGGATCGGGTTAATCACCATCCAGCCTTCGATATTTCCAAGGGCTGCTGCCACATTGGCGGCGCTGTCGGCCACCTCGATGATGGCGCCACGCGGGAAGACGAAGCCATTTATCAGGTTTAGATCGGCCACAGTGACATTCGTGACCGTCAACAACGAGCCGTTGGTCAGGGTCCGGAGGGCACGCATATCCGTCTGATAAACCGAAGCCGTGACCGTTAAACTGGCGTTGTCGGTTATCGTGATCGAGGAGAGCTGATCGTTTATGCTCTGCAATTCGCTCAGATTGGCTGCAATATGGGCTGCGGTGTCGGAGACCGCGATACTGACGGTGTTGCCGTCGTTTGAGATGTTGCTCCCGGTGACCGCGATGGCCTGCGCCGCGGTGGTTGAGGCATTAGCGGCGGTGACACCTGTGACGGTCAACGCGTAATTGTCGGTAATCAGCTTAATTGCCGCTGAATCGGCCGTGAATTGCGCGGCGGTGACGCTCAAAGGCGTCGGAGGGCTGCCATCGGTAAGGGTGATCGAGGCCAGGGAGTTGGCCGCCGCCATCGCGGCGAGGCTGTCGAGCGAGGCTAGCACATGGGCTGCGCTGTCGACCACGGCGACAGGCCTCGTGGCGCCGCCCTGGAAGGCTGCCGTCGCGGCGCTTGCCGTGGCGGGCAGTGTGACCTGGCTGTCGGTCTGGTAGCTGCCGGTCCAGCCGAGCGCCTGCATTACCTTGAAATCCGTCGCGGTGACCGAATAATTGGTGCCGTTCGCGACCGCTTCATCGAAGGCATCGCCGGCCACGCTGGTTGCCCAGTCTCCGAAATCGCCGCCAACAACCGTGTTGAAGGCCGCGGCACTGCCGGTGACGCCGCCATCGGTGGAGAAATAGCCGGCGCCGCCCGCAGTGGTCTGCAATGTTCCTGGTGCGGAATAGCGATAAAGATCCAGGGGGGAATATAGCCCGCCGGTTTGGCCCAGCGTCGAGACGCGGCCCATCAATTCGGACAATTCATGTTCGAAGACGGCCATGAAGTCGGTATCGCCGGTTGGCACGGCGAGCGTATGACTGGGGTCGTAGAAGAAGTTGCCCAAAAGCGGGGGGCTGAAGCCCATGGCACCATCACTCGCTGTCGCGGTGGGGGAGATCAGCCCGAGGGCCTTCTGCTCAGCCGTCGTCAGAGCCAACGAGCCCGTTATCGGGGAAGTCGAGGCCAGCGTGGAGGAGCCCGGCGCCTGTAGCACGGTCAGAGCGCTCACGACCTGGGAATAGGAAAGGTTGGAGCTGTAGCTGGAATGGGACTCGCCTGCATCGCCGAAAATGGGCACGCCGCCCACTTCGCCGTATCCTACGCTGATGTTCAACGTGACGTTGTTCGTGAACATGGTTTCGTAATAGGCGCAGGCCGCATTCACGCAGGCGACAAAGCCGGCCGGCAGGGTCGACTCGGCCTGGTCGAACGACACATTGATGATCACTGGAAATTTCCCCCAACTTGCAGCCTGCGCGGCCCCGCGCGGTGGCGGCCATCCAGATCTTCGTCCGCGGCGCACGGGGAAAATCGACTGAGGTCACGGGCGGGGGCAGGCTTTTTTGCAGCTGATAAGTGTAAGTGTAATTTGCCTAAAATCCATCCGTTTTGCGCCCGCGGGAACTTGAGGGCTTGAGACCGGGCGCAGTCGGGCTCATTCTAGCGAAGCCGGTCATCCCTGCCGAGAAGAGGTTCATGGCTGCACTCCCGCGGTTCCGCTTATTGTCGCTGGCCTCCTGGGCGGTGGGAATCGTGGGGCTTGCGGCCACCTTCGGGGCTATGCGCCTGCTGATGGCGCATAACGACGCCGCTACCGCCGTCGCGGTCGACCAGGCGACGACGCTGCTTGAGCGCAGCGTGATCAAAAGGGTGGGGCTCTATCAATACGGCTTGCTGGGGGCACGCGGCGCCATCGTCGTGCTGGGCGAGAACGGGCTCAATCGGCAGGTCTTCGCCCGCTATGTCGCCAGCCGCAACCACGCCGCCGAATTTCCCGGCGCGCACGGCTTCGGCGTTATCCGCCGGGTTTCCGAGCGGGACGAGGCCGCCTTCGTCGCCAAGGCGCGGGCGGAGGGAATGTCCGGTTTCTCGGTGCGCCAATACACCCCGCGTGAGGGCGAACGCTACGTCGTCCAATATATCGAGCCGGAAAAGGACAATATCGCGGCGCTCGGCCGCGACATCGCTTCGGAGGCGATACGCCGCGAGGCCGCGCTCGATTCGATGCGCAGCGGCAGGGCGCGGCTGACCGGTCTCTACATGACGGCCGATTTCGGCGGCGCGCCTCATGCGGCGCTTCTTCTGGTGCTGCCGCTCTATCATGGCAGCCAGCATCTCGACCTGCCGGCGATGCGCGAGGAGAATGCCTATGGATGGGTGTTCGCCCGCCTGCTGGTGGACGAGATGCTCGACGGGGTGGCGACCGACCTGCCCGGCCTCCATTTCGGCGTCATCGACACCGCCGATGACGATGCCGGCGGGGGAACGCTGTTCTCCAGCCTGACCGAGGCGACGGCCGGTTTCGGCCGTTCGACCCGCGATTTCGAGATGTTTGGCCGGCGCTGGCTGCTGGAGGCCCGCCCCGACCGGCAATTCGTCGACCGGCTGGAGCTGTTCCCGCCCAAGGCGGCCGTCGCCGCCGGCCTGGTCCTGACGCTGCTGGGCATGATGGGCGCGCTCTTATGGCAGCGCGGCCGCGAGCGCGACCTCATCGCCATCGAGCAGCGGACGCGGCTGGCCGCGATCATCGACAGCGCCAATGACGGCATCGTCGGCATGGATCTCGATGGGGCGGTGACCAGCTGGAATCGCGCCGCCGAGGCGATTTTCGGCTTCACCGCCGCCGAAGCCGTCGGGCAGTCGCTGATCGAGCTGTTGATTCCGAATGATCGCCGCGACGAGGAGCGACGCCTGATAGAGCGGGTGCGAGACGGCCTGCCGACCGCTCATTTCGAGACCACGCGCCGGCACAAGACCGGGCGAGTGATCCCCGTGTCGGTCACCACCTCGCCGATCTGGGATCAGACCGGCCGGGTCGTCGGCTCCTCGAAGACGGTGCGCGACATCACCGCACGCAAGGCGTCCGAGGCCAAGATCCTCGAGCTCAACGCCACGCTGGAGCGCCAGGTGGCCGACCGCACCCGCGAGATCGTCCGCATGTCGGCCTGGCAGACGGCGATCCTCAACAATGCCGGCTATGCCATCATTGCCGTCGACGAAAATTGGGCGATCACCGTGTTCAACCCGGCCGCCGAGGAGCTGCTGGGATACGAGGCGGCGGAAGTGATCGGCAGGACGCCGGAGATTTTTCACCTGCCCGAGGAGTTGGAGGCCCGCCTGAGCGACCTCAATCGCGAATTGGGGCGGCCGGTCAAGCCGGGCAGCAGTATGCTGTCGCAGACGTCCCTCTCGACGACGCAAGGCACGCGGGAGTGGACCTATGTGCACAAGGATGGCACGCGGTTTCCCGTCCTCCTCAAGGTGAGTCAGCTCAAGGACCAGCATGGCGACGTGTTCGGCTCGATCGCCATCGCCGTCGATCTCACGGAGCGCAAGCGGGCCGAGGACGCCCTGCGCCAGGCGCAGGAAACTCTGCGCGCCAGCGAGGTTCGCTTCCGCGGCGCCTTCGAGACGGCGGCCCAGGGCATGACGCTGGTGTCGCTGGACGGGCGCTTCATCCAGGTCAACGAGGCGCTGTGCCAGATGGTCGGCTATAGCGAGGCCGAGCTGCTGGCGACCGATTTCCAGACCATCACCCACCCCGAGGATCTCGCATCGGATCTCGGCCACGTCACCGAGCTGCGCGAGGGGCGCGCCGACAGTTATCAGCTGGAAAAGCGCTACATCCACAAGGATGGGCACATCATCTGGGTCCTGCTCAGCGTGTCGATCGTGCGCAGCGATGCGGGCGAACCGGTCGAATTCGTCGCCCAGATCCTCGACATCACCGAAAAGCACGAGGCTGAGGCGTTCCTGATCGAAGCGCGCCGGCAGGCCGAGGCGGCGGACCGCGCCAAGAGCGAGTTTCTGGCCAATATGAGTCATGAAATCCGGACGCCGATGAACGCCATCCTCGGCCTCTCGCACATCGTCGGCAAGACGCGGCTGTCGTCCGAGCAGCGCGACTATGTCTGCAAGATCGAGACGGCGGGCCGCTCGCTGCTCGGTATCCTCAACGACATCCTCGATTATTCGAAGATCGAGGCTAACCGGCTCGATCTTGAAACCATCGATTTCGACCTCGGCGCGGTAATCGAGGATCTGTCGGTGATCATGTCGGTCAATGGCCGCGACAAGGGGCTGGAGTTGGCCATCACGCTGGACCGCGCCATTCCCCGCCAGCTGCGCGGCGATCCGTCGCGGCTTCAACAGGTTTTGATCAACCTGACCGGCAACGCCCTCAAATTCACCAAGCAGGGCAGCGTCTGTCTGCGCGCGGATCTGGTCGAGCGCGCCGACGGGCGCATTCTGGTGCGCTTCGCCGTCGAGGATAGTGGCATCGGCATGGCGCCCGAGACTCTGGCGCTCCTGTTCCAGCCCTTCTCTCAGGCCGACGCCACCACCACGCGGCGTTTCGGCGGCACCGGGCTGGGACTGGCCATCTCGAAGCGGCTGGTCGAGCTGATGGGCGGCGAGATCGGGGTCGAGAGCAGGCTGGGCGAGGGAAGCACCTTCTGGTTCACCATTCCCTTCGCCGAGGCGGTGGAAGCAGTGCGGCCGTTGGTGGCGCCGCCGGGGCTCAAGGTGCTGATCGTCGATGATTCCGAGCTGGCGCGGCGATCGCTGGCGGCTGCGGTCGAGACGCTTGGCTGGCAGGGCGAGAGCGTGGCGTCGGGTCAGGCCGCGCTGGAGCGGCTGGCGCGCCCGGACGGGACGGCGTTCGATATCGTGCTGATGGATTGGCAGATGCCGGCGATGGACGGGCTGGTCGCCGCCGAGCGGCTCAAGGCGCCGCCGATCTCGGCGCGGATGCCGGTGGTGGTGATGGTGACCGGCTTCGGCCGCGAAGAGCTGCAGCACGCCCCAAACGCCGACGTCGCCGACGCGATCCTGATCAAGCCGGTGACAGAGATCGCCCTGGCCCATGTGGTGGGGGACGTGACCGGCCACGCGGAGCCGGGGCCCAAGGCCGCGGCGCGCGACGAGCCGCGCCTGGCCGGCATCCGCATCCTGGTGGTCGAGGATAATTCGCTGAACCAGGAAGTGGCCCGCAAGATCCTGCAGAGCGAGGGCGCGCTGGTCGAGGTGCTGGGCGACGGGCGTCACGCCGTCGAGTATATCCGCGAGGCGCGTGAGCGCATCGACATTGTGCTGATGGACGCGCAGATGCCGGTGATGGACGGGTTCGAGGCAAGCACCTATGTGCGCCAGGATCTCCAGATTCCCGATCTGCCGATCATCGCCGTGACCGCCGGTGTCCGTGCCTCGGACAAGGAGAAATGCCTGGCCGCCGGGATGACCGATTTCGTCGCCAAGCCGCTCGACGTGGAAAAGCTGATCGCGGCGATCCTGCGCTATTCCACCCCCAATCCAGCGGCCCTGCCGCCGGAGGCGCCCCCGCAGGCCGCTCCGTCGCCACGCGGCGCCGGTCCCCGCTTGGCCGATGTCGCCGATGCTCTCGGGCTGGAGAAGCCGCGGCTTGAGGCGATTTCCGAGGATGGCGACGAGACGTTGCTGCCCTTGCTGCGCACCCTGGCCGATTCCGCTCTGACCCTGTCCTCCGGAATCAGAAAATCGCTGGTCGCGGGCGACCGGGAGACGGCGGAGCGTCAGGCCCACTCCCTACGCGGCAGTTCGGCCAATTTCGGCGCGGGGACGATCGCTGGCCCGGCGGGCCGGCTGGAGGAGCGCTTGAAGGACGGGGCGGAGGCCGCCGGGATGGCGGCGCTTGTCGAGGAGCTGGCGGCGGCGGCCGTGGCCTATGCCGCTGCGGTGGCCCAGTCCTATCCGGCCTCGGCGGCGAAAATCGCGAACGGCGCCTTGGCCGAGGCGCAACTCGACGACCTGCTCGATCTGCTGCGCCAGCACAATATCGCGGCGTTGGATTTGTTCGACGAATTGGCGCCGGCGATGCGGGCGCGTTGGGCGGAGGAGCGCTTCCGCGCGGTGGAGGCGGCGGTCTCGGATCTGTCTTTTGAGGCGGCCGCCAACCTTATCGCCCTTGCCAAGGACGAACCGAGAGCTTAGAACCGGCGCTTCGGGCGATTAGCTCAGTTGGTAGAGCGCGTGCTTTACACGCATGATGTCGGCGGTTCGAGCCCGTCATCGCCCACCATTTTCAAGAATAGGGACCGTGGAGTTTTGGGCGGTCCCCTATCTCCCGCCCGCCACTCCGGCCTTGCTCGTCAGGGCATGGCTGGCGCTGCGAACGGGCGCCATCCCCTGATTTCGACTGGACCGAGGCGAAGGCGCCAACGGTGAATCTGGGCGCGGTTGAAGTCCGGCCGCAGTTTTCGAACGCTGACTTGGAACCATCCTTCGCCATGAAGCAGTATTTGAAATCTCGGCATTTCGGGGGCTCTCCTCGAATTGTCGCGAAAGGCTGCTCTCGTCGGTCGTTTCCGTTAAGTCTCCGATCTTATTAACGTCGGAAATCTCTCCCATCAGAAAAGCGAAATCCGACATTCTGCGGTAATATTGCAGTGTAACAAACAGATTCATTTGCCAGAAGGCATGTATCACGTTGTTATTGGCTGCCATATTGCCTCTCCCCACGTCATATTTTGTCCGGTTACGATGTAACATGACGATGAGTCGTTGGTGTTCGGAGACGCTTTTCTTCAAAGCATCTGGACTATACATCTGTTGATTGCGGGATGGAAGGGCGCTGGGACAAAAAAGTGTCAGATGAAATAAGCGTGGAAACGATTCTTGGTCGCGCCTCAGGGCGGTGCGGATCCGCAGCGTGAGTGTTCCGCTCCGATCCCGCGGTGAAACAAGGGTTTCACCGCAAAATCGGAGCGGCCTGGAATGCCGCCACGGCGCTGATCGGCGCGTTTATTTTCTTCCTTTTCCCAGGGCCCGTAGTGTGGTCACGGGGGAACCGCTCTATCCAACTACCCTGATGTTCCCCCGTGATCACACGGAGGGCTGCGCGCTTGCGCGCCGTCGGCGGTTGGTCTGATGACGCCGGTTGGTGTGATTACCCCCGCCGAAGCGGCCAGGAATGCCGCTTCGACGCTTCTTAATTCACCTGCGCCGGAAAACGCCAGCCGGCGCTGCCCTGCCAATGGGTGATCCAGTCGTCCAGCAGGTCGGCGGGCATCGGGCGGGCGATGCCATAGCCCTGACCGAGATGACAGCCTAATTTAACCAGCAGCTCGCCATGCTGCTCGGTCTCGACGCCCTCGGCGATTACCGGGCGGTTGAAGGCCTGGGCCAGATGCACGACCGAAGCCACCAGCCCGAGATCGTCGGGATGGTTGAGCATATCGCGCACGAAGCTCTGATCGACCTTCAGCTCGTCGATCGGCAGCTTGCGGAAATAGGTCAGCGAGGAATAGCCGGTGCCGAAATCGTCCAGCGCGAAGCGCACGCCCATGGCGCGGCAGGCCTCCAACGTCGCGATGGCGCGCTTGACGTCGCCGATGGCGGTGCTTTCGATGATCTCGAGCTGCAGATCGCCCGGTTTGACCAGGGGGTGGCGCGCCAGGATCGCCCGCAGTCTTTCGGCGAATTGCGGCACCTGCAGATGGTTGGGGCTGACATTGACACTGACCGGCAGCATGATTCCGCGCGCCTTCCAGCGGCCGAGCTGGGTGAGGGCGGCCTCGAACACGTAATCGCCCAGCGTGATCTCCAGCTCGGTGCCCTCGAGGGTCGGCAGGAACGAGCCCGGCGAGACGATGCCGCGCACCGGGTCGAGCCAGCGAATCAACGCTTCGGTGCCGATCACTGCGCCGGTCACCATGTTGACCTTGGGCTGGTAGTGCAGCACGAATTCCTCGCGCTCCAGCGCCAGGGCCAGGCGCTGCAGCGCCTCGTGGCTGGCGCGCACCTGGCGGTCATGCTCGGGATCGAATTTGTGATAGCGGTTCTTGCCGCTTTCCTTGGCGCGGTACATCGCCTGGTCGGCATGGCGCAGCAGCACGTCGGCGTCCACATCGTCCTTGGGGAACAGGGTGACGCCGATCGAACCCGACAGGACGATATTATTATGGGTGTCGGAGGCGGCCTGCGAGATGGCGACCAGCACGCGGTCGAGCACCTGGAAGCATTTCTTGTCGCTGCCGGTGTCGTTGAGCAGGATCACGAACTCGTCGCCGCCCAGGCGGGCCAGCGTGTCGTCGGCGCGCAGCACGCCCTGGATGCGGGCCGAGACGGCGATCAGCAACCGGTCGCCGACTTCATGGCCGAGCTGGTCGTTGACTTCCTTGAAGCCGTCGAGATCGACGAAGCAGACGGCCAGGGTACTGTCGTTGCGCTTGGCGCGGGCGATCGCCTGATGCATGCGGTCGGCCAGCAGGCGGCGGTTGGGCAGGCCGGTCAACGGGTCGAAATGGGCGACCTTGTGCAGTTCGGCCTCATGTTCCTTCAACTGGCTGATGTCGGAGAAGACGCCGATATAGCGCTGGATCTCGCCGGAATCGTCGCGGATGGCGGCGATCGACATCAGGGCAGGGTAGGTGTCGCCCGATTTGCGCTTGTTCCAGATTTCGCCGCGCCAGCCGCCGGTGGTGTGCAACACGTCCCACATCTCGTTGAAGAAGCTGTCATCCTGCTTGCCGGAGCCGAGGAAGATCGGGTCGCGCCCCACCACTTCCTCGCGCTCGAAGCCGGTGACGCGGGTGAAGGCGGGGTTGACCTCGAGGATCTTGTTGTCCTTGTCGGTCACCATGATGCCGTCATGGGAGAAATCGAACACCGAGGCGGCCAGGCGCAGGCCCACTTCGGTCTTCTTGCGCTCGGTGACGTCCTCGACCGCCCAGATGAACAGGCGGCGGCTGGCCAGCGGAATGATGCGGCCGGTGACGGAGCACATGATGACCTGCCCGTCGCCGCGGCGGAACGGGGCCTCGTAGGGCGCCGGCTGGCCTCCCCCCTCCTTGACCGCCTCGAACATGCGGTAGCGGTCGGTGGGATCGACCCACATGCCGAAATCGAGGCTGGTGCGCCCGACCACCAGATCGCGCGAGTAGCCCGAGACCTCTTCCCAGGCCGGATTGACGTCGAGATAGATGCCGCTGCCGAAATCCATCATGCAGAGTGGCACCGGATTGTTCTGGAAGATCGCTTCGAAGCGCTGCAGCGCCGCGTCGATCTCGGCCCGGAGCCGGTTGCGCTCGGTGATGTCGCGCGACGAGGCGTAGAGAAAATGCTCGCGCCGGGTCCGCACCACGGCGACATGCACTTCGACCGACAGCACGCTGCCATCCTTGCGGCGATGCAGGGTCTCGAAGGTGCTGGGCGCCGTCATGGCCAGCTGTTCGGGGAGGATCTTCTCGCCCAGCTCGGCCCGCGACCAGCGCGCCTCCCAGGTCGAAACCGGCTTTCCGATCAGTTCGGCGCGGGGATAGCCCAGCATGGCGCAGAAGCTGTCGCTGGCCTCGACCAGCATGCCCTGGCTGTCCAGCACATGCACGCCGTCCGAGGCGCGCTCGAGGAACATGCGGTTGCGGCGGCTCTGCCGGCCGGCGATGTCGAACAGGCGGTAGATGAAGCCGGCCGAGATCGAGGTGACCAGCAGGAGTGCTACCAGGAACACCACTGTCTTGGTGACCTCGGACCGCCATTCCTCGAGATATTCCTGCTGGGGCGCGCCGGCCACCACATACATCGGCGCCGAATCGAGCCGGCGGATCGAGAAGGTGCGCGCCACCCCGTCGCCGGTCTTGTCGGTGTGGAAGGTGGCTCCCTCCTGGCCGGACAGGATGGCCTGGCGCAATTCGTCGGAGGAGGCGGTGCTGCCGATCGAGCCGGGATCGGTCGGTCCCACCACCGGATAGCGGACGATGATCGAATTGTCCAAGGCCCGCAGCGCGATGGCGTCCTGGCGGCCGGCGTTGAAATGGGCCAGCAGCTGAACGAAGAAATCGAGCGGCAGGGTGCCGGTCACCACCCCGGCCAGGCTGCCATTGGGACGTTCATAGCGGCGGGCGAACACCAGCACCTTCTTCGAGCCGATCAGCCCGTCGGTCGGTTTCGATATATAGAGGCCCTTCTCGGGATGGTCGCGCAACTCGGCGAAATAGGGCTGATCGTGGATGTCGCTGACGGTCAGGTGGTTGCTGCCGGTGGACAGCACGATCCTGCCCTGATCGTCGGTGATGCCGATGGCGGCCAGTTCGGGCATATGGGCGGCGTGGCTGTCGACGAAGCGCGACAGGCCGGCGGTGTCGAGGCGGCCCGCGATCGAGCGGCGCTCCAATTCCTCGGTGGTGGTCTGCAGGATCAGGTCGATCTTGTCGATCGTGAAGGTGATGCTCTGATCGACCGAATAAGCGAGATTCTGGGTCAGCGCCTCGGCGCGATGCTCATATTGCAACCGGCTCTCATAGAGCCAATAGACGCCGAGCGAGCTGGCCAGCAGGTTCGTGACGACAACCGTCCCGACCAATATCGCCTTGGTGGCGAAGTCCCGCATCCGCGCAGCTACCCTTTTATCAGAAGACCCCTGCGCAACATTATCATTTGGTCCGGTCTTTTATTCCAGCCCCGTTTTGGACGGAAAATTTAATGTGTCACATGAAGATCCGGCCATTTTCCTAAACGCGTGCTGAAATGGCAAAAAACGCAGGCGTTGGGAGGTTGACAGCGTTGCACCCGCTGAGCTACACCACCTTCCACCGCGGGGGTGTAGCTCAGTTGGTTAGAGCGTCGGCCTGTCACGCCGAAGGTCGCGGGTTCGAGCCCCGTCACTCCCGCCATTGTCTTTCGTATTTCCTTTTACGGGGCGGAATTCCATGGACGCCTTGCTCCTCGAGTACTTACCGATCCTGGTCTTCCTGGCCATCGCCATCGTCCTTGCGGCTGTCTGTATCGGCGGCTCGTATCTGGTGGTGAACCAAAAGCCCGATCTGGAAAAAACGTCGGCTTACGAATGCGGTTTCGACGCTTTCGAAGACGCCCGCGTCAAATTCGACGTGCGCTACTATCTGGTGGCCATTCTCTTCATCATCTTCGACCTCGAAGTCGCCTTCCTGTTTCCGTGGGCGGTGTCCTTCGGCAAGATCGGCTTGTTCGGTTTCTGGTCGATGATCGTGTTCCTGGGCGTGCTGACCATCGGCTTCATTTACGAATGGCGGAAAGGAGCTCTCGAATGGGAGTGACCGGACAACAAACGACAGGGCTGGCCCCGATCGGCCCTGGTCCTCGTCAGGACCAGGTGATCGCCGCCGTCGCCGAGGAATTGGGCGATAAGGGGTTCGTTCTGGCGAATCTCGACAAGCTGGTCAATTGGGCCCGCACCGGCTCGCTGTGGCCGATGACGTTCGGCCTGGCTTGCTGCGCGGTCGAGATGATCCACGCCTATACGGCGCGCTACGACCTTGACCGGTTCGGCGTCGTGCCGCGCCCCAGCCCTCGCGCCTCCGACGTGATGATCGTCGCCGGCACGCTGACCAACAAGATGGCTCCCGCTCTGCGCAAGGTCTACGACCAGATGGCCGAGCCGCGCTGGGTCATCTCGATGGGCAGCTGCGCCAATGGCGGCGGCTATTACCACTACTCCTATTCGGTGGTGCGCGGCTGTGACCGTGTCGTGCCCGTCGATATCTATGTCCCGGGCTGCCCACCTTCGGCCGAGGCGCTCGTCTATGGCGTGCTGCAGCTGCAGAAGAAGATCCGCCGCACCGGCACCATCGCGAGGTAAGAGATCCCATGACGCAAGCCTTGCAAGACCTCGGGGATTATCTCTCCTCGGCCCTGGCGCAGGACGTGCTGTCCTGGGAAGTCGCCAAGGGCGAACTGATGATCACCGTCCGCGCCCCCGCCATCGCCAAGGTGCTGGCCTTCCTGCGCGACGACAGCAACTGCCAGTTCAAGCAGCTGATGGATATTTGCGGCGTCGATTATCCGGGCCGCGAACAGCGCTTCCAGATCGTCTACAACATGCTGTCGCTGAAGCATAATCAGCGCATTCGCGTGAAGCTGGACACCGACGAGGAGACCTCGGTCCCCTCCGTCGTCGCGCTGTTCTCCTCGGCCGGCTGGTACGAGCGCGAAGCGTGGGACATGTTCGGCGTCATCTTCGACGGCAATCCCGATCTGCGCCGCATCCTGACCGATTACGGTTTCCAGGGCCATCCGCTGCGCAAGGATTTCCCGCTGACCGGCTATGTCGAGGTTCGCTACGACGACGATCAGAAGCGCGTCGTCTACGAGCCCGTCAAGCTGACCCAGGATTTCCGCAGCTTCGATTTCTTGAGCCCGTGGGAGGGTCTTCTCCCCGGCGATGAAAAGGCAGGGAAGGCCTGACCATGGCTGAAGCCCAGATCAAAACCTTCAATATCAATTTCGGCCCGCAGCATCCGGCCGCGCACGGCGTGCTCCGCCTCATTCTGGAAATGAGCGGTGAAATCGTCGAGCGCGCGGACCCGCATATCGGTCTTCTGCATCGCGGCACCGAGAAGCTGATCGAATATAAGACCTACATGCAGGCGGTGCCCTATTTCGATCGCCTGGATTACGTCTGTCCGATGAACCAGGAGCACGCTTTCGTCCGCGCGGTCGAGAAGCTGCTCGGCATCGAGGCGCCGCCGCGCGCGCAATATATCCGCGTGCTGTTCGACGAGATCGGCCGCATCCTTAACCATCTTCTCAATACGACCTCCTACGCCATGGATGTCGGCGCCATCACGCCGATGCTCTACGGCTTCGAGGAGCGCGAGAAGCTGATGGAATTCTATGAGCGCGTCTCCGGCGCCCGCCTGCATGCGGCCTATTACCGCGTCGGCGGCGTCGCCGGGGATCTGCCGGCCGGCCTCACCGAGGACATCCTCGCCTGGTGCGAGACCTTCCCGGAGATGCTGGGCGACATCGAGCGCCTGCTCAACAACAACCGCATCTTCAAGCAGCGCTCGGTCGATATCGGCATCGTGTCGGCGGAGCAGGCGATGGATTGGGGCTTCACCGGCCCGAATCTGCGCGCCTCGGGCGTCGCCTGGGATCTGCGCAAGAGCCAGCCCTATGCCGTCTATGACGAGATGGATTTCGACATCCCCGTCGGCAAGAACGGCGATTGCTACGACCGCTATATGGTCCGCATCTTCGAGATGTATGAATCTCTCAAAATCATCAAGCAGTGCATTGAAAAGATGCCGACAGGCCCGGTTCGTACCGAGGATCGCAAGGTCGCGGCCCCGCCGCGCGGCGAGATGAAGCGGTCGATGGAAGCGCTCATCCATCACTTCAAGCTGTTCACCGAAGGGTTCCATGTGCCGGCTGGTGAAACCTACAGTGTGGTGGAAGCCCCGAAGGGCGAGTTCGGCGTCTATCTGGTGTCCGACGGCACCAACAAGGCCTATCGCTGCAAGATCCGCGCGCCGGCCTTCGCCCATCTGCAAGGAACGGATTTCATGTCGAAGGGCCATATGCTGGCCGACGCCGTCGCCAATATCGGCTCCATCGACATCGTGTTTGGTGAGATCGATCGATGAGCAGCATGCATCCTGAAGACCAGCCCTGGCAGCCCAAGAGCTTCGCCTTCGCGCCCGCGAACAAGGCCCAGGCCGAAAAGATCATCACGCGCTACCCGCAAGGCCGGCAGCAGAGCGCCGTGATGCCCATTCTCGACATCGTGCAGCGCCAGGAAGGCTGGGTTTCGATGGCGGCGATGACTCTCGTCGCCGACATGCTCGACATGGCGCCGATGCGCGTCTACGAGGTCGCGACCTTCTACACCATGTTCCATCTCAAGCCGGTCGGTAAGGTCCATGTGCAGGTCTGCACCAACCTGCCGTGCCAGCTGCGTGGCTCGGACGACGTGGTCCATGCCTGCAAGAAGGAACTGGGCATCGGCGTTGGCGAAACCACCGCCGACGGTTCGTTCTCGCTGGCCGAGATGGAATGCCTCGGCGCCTGCGTCAATGCGCCGGTGATCTGGATCGGCGACGATTTCTACGAGGATCTCGACGCCGACAGCACGGTCAAGATGATCGAGGCGTTCAAGCGCGGCGAGACTCCGAAGGCCGGCTCGCAGACCGGGCGCCAGACCTCGGCTCCGGCGGGTGGTCCCACCACCTTGAACGAGTCTGCGCTGACCTCCCTCAATACGCCGCCTGTCCCACAGGCAAAGACCAATAAGGAGGCTTGAGATGCTGAGCGATAAAGATCGCATCTTTACCAATCTCTACGGCATCCACGACTTCCGCCTGAAGGGCGCGAAAGCCCGCGGCGATTGGGACGGCACCAAGGACATCATCGCCAAGGGCCGCGACTGGATCATCGAGGAGATGAAGACCTCCGGACTCCGGGGACGAGGCGGCGCCGGTTTTCCGACCGGCCTCAAATGGTCCTTCATGCCCAAGGAAGTGGGCGCCCGCCCGCATTACCTCGTCGTCAATGCCGACGAGGGCGAGCCCGGCACCTGCAAGGACCGCGACATTCTGCGCCACGATCCGCACAAGCTGGTCGAGGGCTGCCTCATTGCCGGCTTCGCCATGGGCGCCAAGGCAGCCTACATCTATATCCGCGGCGAGTTCATCCGCGAGGCGGAGAACCTGCAGACCGCCATCGACGAATGCTATGACGCAGGCCTTCTGGGCAAGGACGCCGCCGGCTCCGGCTGGCCGTTCGACGTCTATGTGCATCGTGGCGGCGGCGCCTATATCTGCGGCGAAGAGACCGCTCTGATCGAGTCGCTGGAAGGCAAGAAGGGCCAGCCCCGTCTCAAGCCGCCGTTCCCGGCCGGCATGGGCCTTTATGGCTGCCCGACCACCGTCAACAACGTCGAATCCATCGCCGTCGCCCCGGAAATCCTGCGCCGCGGCGGCGCCTGGTTCGCCGGCCTCGGCCGTCCGAAGAATTCGGGCACCAAGATCTTCTGCATCTCGGGTCATGTCGAGCGCCCCTGCAATGTCGAAGAAGAGATGGGTATTCCGCTCAAGGAACTGATCGAGAAGCATGCCGGCGGCGTGCGCGGCGGCTGGGATAACCTGCTGGCCGTGATTCCCGGCGGCGCCTCGGTGCCCGTCCTGACCAAGGACATCTGCGACACCGTCCTGATGGATTTCGATTCGTTGCGTGAAGTTCGGTCGGGTCTTGGCACAGCTGCCGTGATGGTGATGGACAAGTCGACCGACATCGTCGCCGCCATCGCCCGCCTGTCGAGCTTCTACAAGCATGAGAGCTGCGGCCAGTGCACGCCGTGCCGGGAAGGCACCGGCTGGAT
>Ga0302314_10011157_pt1 | contig 15696 bp, 15 predicted proteins | sample III_Palsa_N2_3_FD_200533 | JGI IMG/M metagenome (GOLD analysis project Ga0302314, IMG submission 200533) | Peat permafrost microbial communities from Stordalen Mire near Abisko, Sweden - III_Palsa_N2_3 | ecosystem: Environmental > Terrestrial > Soil > Palsa > Peat permafrost | place: Sweden...
ATGACGCCGGGGATCAAACACATGATCGCGGACATCAACCGCCATGGCTGACTCGGTTTCGGCGGGGTTCGCCCGCGGACTGGTGGAGCTGGCCATCGCCAAGGGCGCGGACCGCCAGGTCCTGCTGGCCGAGGCGGGGATCGCCGCGGCGGAGCTCGACGACATCGACCGACGCATCCCGTTTGCGACGTACGTGGCGCTCATGCGGGCGGGCAAGAGGCTGAGCGGCGACGCGGCCCTGGCCCTGCACTACGGCGCGGTGGACATCTCGCGGGTGTCGATCGTCGGCCTGATCGGCCAGGCCTCGGAGACCATGGTCGAGGCCTTCGCCCAGCTGAACCGCTATGTGCGGCTGGTGGTCGACGTGGAGACCGGACACGCCGACCGCTTCCGGCTGGACCGGGATCGCGGCGAGCTGTGGATCGTCGACACCCGGCTGGAGCCGAACGCCTTTCCCGAACTCGGCGAGTCGGCCTTCTCGCAGCTGGTCTCGCCCATGCGTCGCCAGGGCGCGGGCGGCGCGCTGAAGGCCGTGCACTTCACCCATGCCGCGCCCGCCTATCGGGATGCCTACGACGAAACCTTCGGCGCCTTGGTGCTGTTCGGCCAGGCGCGCAACGCCCTGCAGGTCGAGCCCATGCTGCTCACCGTCAAGGTCGGCATCCTGCCGCGCTATGCGTTCGGCGTGCTCTCCGCCAAGGCCGACGCCCTGCTGCAGGCGCTGGATGACGCCCGGTCCACCCGCGGCCAGGTCGAGCGCCTGCTGATGCCGATCCTGCACACGGGCGAGGTCGGCATGGACGCCGTCGCCGGCAAGCTCGGCGTCAGCCGCCCGACCCTGTTCCGCCGGCTCAAGGCCGAGGGCGTCACCTTCGCCGAAGTGCTCGACCAGCTCCGCCACCGGCTGGCGCTGGGCTACCTCGGCGGCCGCAAGGTGTCGGTGAACGAGACGGCCTACCTGGTCGGCTTCTCGGAGCCCGCCGCCTTCTCCCGCGCCTTCAAACGCTGGACCGGCGCCAGCCCCAAGACGATGAAGGACGCTCGTCTTGAAACCTAGCTCGCGGACCTAGGGATTTACCGCGGAGATCGCAGAAAGAGGCGCGGAGCGCGCAGAGCCCGATTGATGACGGCGTACTTCGCGCGATCAGCCCGCATACTTCTCTGCGCGCTCCGCGCCTCTCTCCGCGATCTCTGCGGTCATCCTCTCAGGCGGATACCTGGACAATCGATCTGGCGGCTCCGCCGTGCCAGCGCCGCGAGGGCGACGAACGACTCAGTCTCTACGGCGTGAGCGCGAACACCAGGCCGCGGCTGGAGGCGGCGGGGATTCCCGTCGTGTGCGTCTCCTCGGGGAACAGCACATAGCGCACCTTGTAGCCGTTCTGGCCCGGCAGGGCGGCGAGGCGGCCGGCGAGGTCGCGGGCGTTGTCGACCATCCGAGCGGCCGCCAACGCCTTCAGTTCGGCGTCGCGCTTGGGCCCCGGCGGCGGCAGCGCCGGCGAGGCCGGGTCCTGCTCCCAGGCGTCGGAGGTGATCAGGATCCGCGGCGCCGCCTTCCCCGCTCGCACCGCGGCGGCGAAACCGGCCTCGTCCTTCAGCACCTCGCGGCTGTTCCACCAGATCGACGGGCTGCCGGCGACGTAGGTGCGATAGGCTTCGGGATGATGAAACAGGACGCCGAGGGTGAACAGGCCGCCGAGCGAATAGCCCATCAGCGTCTGGTCGGCGGGGTCAACCGTATAGGCGGCAGCGATCCGGGGCCGGAGCTCCTTCATCATGAACTGATGAAACGCCTCGCCGCCGCCGAAGTCCTCCGGCTTGGGCTTGTCGAAGTCGCCGGTGGCCACGGCCTCGGCCGACGGCTGCGACGGCGTGAGATCGCGGTTCCTGAGGCTCATGGTCGCCAGCGCGTTCGGATAGGCCACCCCGACCAGGATGGCGCCGTTGTCGCCGCCGACGGTGCGCATCATCATCTGCGCAGCCAGGCTCGGAAACGTGACATCGGCGTCCAGCACATAGACCACCGGCCAGCCGCCCTTGGGCATGGGCCCCAGAGGCTTGGCCACATAGATCCGGTAGGTGCGGCCGGTGATGGCCGACGGCAGGTCGAACTGCACCGCCCAAGGATTGAGGGCGGGCGAGGTGGTGAAGGTCGCCGCCGGGGCCGAAGCCTGCGCGGCGGGTGTGGCGGCAAGCGCGAGCGCCAGAATGGATGAGATCAACGTAGCGCCCCCTTGAAGTTCATCGCACGGTGGCGCCCCCGCGCCGCCACCGCAAGCCGCTCTTGCTATCCCGCCCTCAGCACCGGCGCCGGTCGCCGCGCCAGGGCGGTGAAGGCGGCGACTCCGCCGGCGACGGCGCCCACGGCGCTGACCAGGGCCAGGACGCCGACGATGCCGGTCCAGTCGACCGCGAAATGGGTCTCGAACACCCGGGTGACGATCGGCCAGGCGGCCGCCGCGCCCAGCGCCACGCCGGCCAGTCCGGCGATCAGGCCGACCACACCGTATTCGACGCAGTAGGCGGCCAGGATCTGCAGCCGGCCGGAGCCCAGCACCTTGAGGATGGCGGCCTCGCGGGCGCGGGCCTGGGCGGTGGAGGCCACCGCGCCGATCAGCACCAAGAGCCCGGCCAGGGCCGCCACCGCGGCCGCGCCGCGAACCGCCCAGGCCAGCTGGTTGAAGATCTTCGTCGCCGCTTCGAGCTGCTCGCGCACGCTGACCACATTCACGCCCGGGAAGTCATGGCCGAGCCGGGTGAGGATCGCCGCCTCCTGTGCCGGTGTGGCGCGGGCGATGGCGATGTGGCGCAGGTTGGCGCCCTGCAGCGCCGCCGGATCGAGGATGATCGGGAAGCTGGCCCCGAACCTGCTGAACTCGACCTTGCGCAGACCGGCGATGCGGACGTCGAGGGCGCGGCCGAGGACCGAGACGGTGATCGTATCGCCGACCTTGAGCCCGGCGGCGCCGGCGATCTCGGCGTCGAGAACCACCTCGGGCGACCCTGTGTAGTCGGCCGGCCACCAAGCCCCGGCGGTGAGGTCGGCGTCGGACGGCGCCGGGCCGATCGACGAGACCGTGATGTCCTGATCGAAGGCCCAGCGGTGGCCGCGGTCGATCTTCGACGTGTTGACCGGTGCGCCGCCGATCCGGGTGATCCGCCCGGTGGCGAAGGGATAGCGGCGGTAGCGATCGGGCGTCAGCGGTCCCATCACCGCCTGCATGTTCGCATCGAAGGCCGTGGTCTGTTCGAACGGAATCTGGGTGAACACCATCGAGGGCGCCGTCCGGGGCGCGGTCTCGGTGACCTCGGCCAGCAGGCTCGACTGGATCAGCACGACGGCGGTCAGGAGGGCAACGCCGAAGCCGATCGACGGCGAGGCGGTCCGCGCCGCCGAGCCCGGCCCCGACAGGTTGGCAAGGCCGATCCGCACCGCGCCGTGGGTGAAGCGCCGCAGCCGCGCCGCCAGCGTCGTCGCCCCCTGCCCGATCAGCCAGAGCAGGCCGAAGCCGAACAGCACGCCGCCGATCATGATCCCCGCGACCAAGGGGCTCGGCGCGGTGATCAGGGCGAGACCGACCAGACCGGCCACTGCGATAAGCAGGCCCACGGTCTCCAGTCCGAAGCCGACCCGGCCGGCCAGGTCCCGGCGGAACAGCGAGGACGGCGGCGTGGCCAGCGCCCGCGCCAGCGGCAGCAGACTGAACGCGGCGGCGGCCAGCAGGCCGAACAGCCCGGCCTTGAGCAGGGGCAAGGGATAGACCGCGAACAGCACCGGCACGGGCAACCGGTTGCGGGCGATCCAGCCCAGCAGGAACGGCGAGGCCGCGCCGATGGCAAGGCCGATACCGATCCCCAGCGCCGCCAGGACGCCGATCTGGATCAGGTAGAGATTGCGGATCAGCACCCCGTCCGCCCCCAGCGCCTTGAGCACCGCGATCGAGGGCTTGCGCGCCTCGAGATAGGTCGAGACCGCGCTCGACACGCCGAGCCCACCGGCCAGCAAGGCGGCGAGGCCGATGAACCCCAGGAAGAACTCAAGCTGGTCGATCAGCCGGTCGAGCCCCGCCGCCGCCTCGTTGCGGCCGCGCACGCGAAAGCCGCCCTCGGAGAAGGCCTTGGTGAGCGCACGGGCGACCGCGGCGGGCTTGGCGTCCGGCGGCAGGGCGATGCGGATGGTCTCGCCGAACAGGGCGTCGGCGCCGAGCAGGCCCGAGCCCTCCAGCACCCGGCGCGACACCATCACGCCCGGCCCAAGCGAGAAGCCGCGTCCGAGCCGGTCTGGTTCGTTGACCAGCACGGCGCGCACCACGAACGGCTGATCGCCGATCAGCAGCCGTTGACCGACGCCGAGATGCAGGCGGTCCAGCAGTTCGGGCTCGACCGCGGCGCCTGGGACGCCATCGACGGTTCGGGTCGCATCCTTGACGTCGCGCGCGCCCTTCAGCTCGACCTGGCCGGCCAGGGGATAGGCGTCATCGACGCCGCGCACCTCCGCCAGCCGCCGCCCGCCCGGCGCATCGGCCATGGCGCGGACGCCGAAGCTCTTGGTGGTTCGGCCGAGCCGGCTGAACGCCGCCTCTTCGGCCGGCGTGAACCGCCGCCCCTGCACCGAGACCGCGACGTCGCCGCCGAGGATCGAACGCGATTGGGAGGCCAGCCCCTCGCGGAACGCCTCCGCCGTCGAGCCCGCGGCCGCCAGGGCCGCGACGCCAAGCGCCAGGCAGGCGAGGAAGATGCGAAAGCCGGCGACGCCCGAGCGCAGCTCGCGGCGGGCGAAGACGAAAGCCAGGCTCATGCGGCCGCCAGCCTGCCGTTCGACATCGCCAGCTTGCGGCGGGTGCGCGCCGCCAGGGCGTCGTCATGGGTGACCAGCACCATGGCCGCGCCGGTATCGGTCAGGAGCGCGAACATCAGGTCGGCCACCTGCGCGCCGGTGGCCTGGTCGAGGTTGCCGGTCGGCTCATCGGCGAACAGCAGGGCCGGCTCGACGGCCAGGGCCCGCGCCAACGCCACCCGCTGCTGCTCGCCGCCCGACAGCTGGTGCGGATAGTGATCCAGCCGGTGCGACAGGCCGACCCGGCCGAGCCAGTCGCGGGCGACGGCGCCGGCCTTGGGGCGGCGGGCGATCTCCAGCGGCGCGGAGACGTTCTCAAGCGCAGTCATGTTGGGCAGGAGGTGGAAGGACTGGAACACCAGCGCCGCCCGGCCTCGGCGCAGGCGCGCCCGGCCGTCTTCATCCAGGTCGGTCAGGCTTTCGCCGAACAGGCGCACCACGCCCGAGGTCGGCTGCTCCAGGCCCGCCGCCACCGCGATCAGCGACGACTTGCCGGACCCTGACGGCCCGACGATCGAGACCAGCTCGCCCGGGAAAACGCTCAGGTCGGCGCCCTGCAGGATGGTCACCGGGCCGGCGGACGAGGGCAGGATCAGGCCGACGGCGGACAGCTCCAACACGGCGGGATCGGTCATGCGGGAGCCTTATGGCGCAGGGGTCGGCGGGGCATACATAGGATGCCATGCTCCGAACGCTCATCGCCATCGCCGTCCTGCTCGCCGCCGCGCCGGCTACGGCCGCGCCGCCTCCACCTAAGGCGCCGCCGCCCGCGCCAGTGGTCACCATCCTCGGCGACTCGATCACCGCCGGCCTCGGCCTGCCGGAGAACCAGGCCGCGCCCGCCCAGCTGCAGGCGGCGCTGAAGGCGCTGGGCGTCGAGGCGGTGGTGCGCGGGGCCGGCGTCTCGGGCGACACCACCGCCGGCGGCCTGGCGCGGGTCGATTTCAGCGTCCAGCCCGACACCCGGGTCTGCGTGGTCGAGCTCGGCGCCAATGACTACCTGCAGTCCGTCGACCCTAAAATCATGCAGGCCAATCTGGTCGGCATCGTCCGCCGGCTGAAGGCGCGCCACATCCGCGTGGTGCTGACCGCCAGCGCCACACCGCGCGTCGGCTCCGGCGCTTACGGCCGCGCCTTCGACGCGGTCTTCCCAACGGTCGCCCGGCAGGAGCACGTCGCGCTGGCCGGCGACCTGCTGGTCGGGGTGGAAGACAAGATCGCCCTCAAACAAGCCGACGGCCTGCACCCCAACGCCGCCGGCGTGAAGATCATCGCCGCGCGGCTGGCGGCGGTGGTGGCGCGGGTGCTGAAGACGAGCGGCTGAGGGCTGAAGCAAGGCGAAGCGTCCGCTGCCCGCCCGAACGAAGCGACCCAGATCGGAGCTTGGGACCGCTGGTAGGGGCAGTTCTTCGCGGCTATCGGCTATGATGATCACGGGCGAGTTACCTGTGGCTCCGTGATGCAGCAGGCTTGAGGAGAGGCAAATGATCACGGGCGATCCCCGCCCTTGCTCGACCGAGGTTCGATCTTGCGCCCTCCCTTCGGAGATCGAGGGCTAGCCAGCTTCTACCAATCGGGCTAGACGCGATCTGGGGTCGGGGGATTGGATCTATGGGCTGCGGTCGTGGCCGGGGTAACCGGCTTATCGCGTCGGTATGCGCTTTTCTGGCGATACCGGTGCTGTTGACGCTGGCCCGTGTCGTCCCTGCCGCGGCGCAAGCACTCCCGGCCCAATCGCCGCCACCTGCCGCTCCGTCCCCGGCGCCCTGCGAGTTGGACATCTGGCCTGCGGCCACCACTCACACCACGTTTCAGGGGTGGGTTCACGCCGGCGCTGTCGACGGCGCCCAGCGCGGCATAAAAGGCTATCCCGATCTGCATGCGAACGCGCTCGACACCGGCCAGCAGGTCCGCTTGCTCGCGACCGTCGATTGGCGCGGCGCTTTCAACGATCCGGCTCTCGTCGTCGTTGTTCATCCCCAGCCGACAGAGTCGGACAACGACCGATCTCGCACCAAGCGGCTTGTGACAGAAGGGTCTTCAGCCTGTTATCGCGAATTGATCATCGCCAGTTCCATCGTCGAGTCTGAAGTATTCTCGAAGCAATCTGTCCGCATCCTGGCCCTGCGCAAGCGGTTCGACGGTGCGAGTTCGGCGCCGGTCAATTTCTCATCCATGAGCGAGGCGGCGATTCCGTTCACGGATGCCGATAAGGCCGCCCCAGATTCCGCGGCGCGCATGGATACGGCAGTACAGGCCGCATTCGTCTCGGCGGTCAGCAAGTTCGCCACGATCCAGTCGTTTCACTAAAATTTGGCTTGAGGGAGGGAATACGTGCCTCGACTTATATATGCCCTTTCGCTGATCGGTGCAGTGCTGGTCGCGCCCGCCGCTTTGGCGCAAACCGCTGCGGCGCCAGCCGCGCCTCCGGCGGCTGAGCCGACCCCGGTCGCCGCCGCAGCCCCCCCCTCGACGACCGCGACCGCGCCGGTGGCGACCACAGCCCCGGCTCCCGCCGCTCCGGCTCCCGCCTGTGAGCTACACGTGTGGCCGGCGGCGCGCGTCAGCGCGATGACGCAGGGAGTGGGCGCCGGTTTCGGTCTGGTCGGCGCGCTGATCGACATCTCCGCCCACGCCGATCAGAACAAGCGCGATACGGCGTTCATCACAGGGACGCTCGACGCGCATGCGCAGACGCAGGTGCTTCGCGAACTTGACCTGCCCGCCAAGCTGCATCTGCCGCCGTCGCAGGTCATCTTTCACGAGCAAGGCATCGATATAAATCGGGACAATCCGCAGCGCCTCAGCGATTCCACTGCGCAGTGCTACGCCGAGTTCGTGGTCCGTAGCTTGGCGTTTTTCCAAAACGTGGTCTACCCCGGACAGATTCGGACATTCCTTGAAGTCCGCCGGTTCGACGGCGCGACGGTTACTGTCGATTTCCGCGATTCCAAACATGAAGACCTCGCCGCTAAGCTGCCCAAGGAAGGCGAGGATACCGGGCCAGCCATAGATGCACTGCTCACTGCTTTCCGGGGCGACGTCGCTTTCTTTGCCGACAAGTACGCTCGGAAGTACAAGTGAGGCCTTCGATCAACGTAGAGCCTACACCGGCCGCCCGGTCGTTTCGTATGATCTGGCGGGCGGGCGTGCTGAGCGGGGCTGCGTTGATGCTTGACGGCTGCGCCACGGTCGTGCTCGGCGCCCATCAGCGGTTCCAGATCGTCTCCTCACCATCCGGCGCTCGCGTTCAACTGTCGACGGGTGAAAGCTGCACGACCCCCTGCACGCTGGAATTGCCCCGAGCGGTTGCCTTTCAGGCGCGTGTATCGCTGCCCGGCTATTCCACCCAGATGCTTCAGGTCGCCTCCCGAACTTCCATCGGCGGTGCTGTCGGCTTCGTGGGCAACGGCTTGATTGGCGGGGTTGTCGGGGCGGGCGAGGACCTGGAGAGCGGGGCGATGCGAAGCCTCACGCCCAACCCGCTCAACGTGCGATTGGATCCGTTACCGGCGAAAAGCCGATAAGTGGTCGCACGCCGGAGGAAGGGTCATTTCACGCGAACTGGCGGCAGTGGTCGAGGTAGGCGGCTTCGTGGCTGCCCATCAGGTCGACGACGCTGCGCCACAGCCAGGATGGCGCGTCGAGGGTCTTTGAGCGGCCTTCGCCCAGGGTCTTGACCCAGGCCTTGCGGTCGACGGCCGACATCTGCCGGCCGTGCGCGCGCCCGACCACCCCGGCCAGGAAGCCGGCGACGGTGACCGCCTCATCGGGTTCGAGGGCGTCGATCTCGAGCTTCAGATCCTGGGGCAGGAGTTCGCGCACGAACACCGGCCGGTCCAGCACTCGGCCGGCGCACATGCGCTGGCCAAGGTAGGGCGCCAGATGCCGGGCGCCTTCGACGACCCGTTCGCCGTTGTCGCGCGGCGTCGGCCGGTCGGCGGAGCGCGGCGCCCGGGCCCGGGTCGCCTCCTTGACGTCGATGAGACTCAGTTCGCCGGTCTTGCCGCCGCCGATTTCGACCAGTACGGCGAAGCGCATCAGACCGAGCGAACTGCAGCCCTTCACCCAGTAGGCGGCGTCGACCAGCTTGATCTCCGCATCGCTCGGCCGCGAATGCAGGCTGGTGATCAACTCGCGGATATCGGCATCGGCGATCAGGTCCCGGAGGGCCCCGTGCTCGTCCTTGCTGAGGGGCCAGAACCGCTTGCCCAGTGGGATCGACGGCTCGAGATCCTTGATCCGCTCGCGCGCCAGATGCCGCCAGCTACGCTGTCGGGACTCGCGGAGCAGGCCCCGGATCAGCGGCGGCTTGTCCGACGCTTCGCTGGGCTCGGCCGCCAGGGCGGCGAGATAGCCCTCGACCGCCTGCTCCACCAGCCGCGCGGTGGTCACACCCGGCAGGTCGAAGCCCCGTGCCGCGCTGGCCAGCGAGAAGGCCAGCCGGATCAGGTCGTGCGCCGGGTTGCCGACCACCGTCTGGTCCAGGTCGCGGATCTGGATCGCCACCTCGCCCTTGGCGTTGGCCACCGGTCCGAGGTTGCCGTAGTGGCAATCGCCGCAAATCCATACCGGCGGCCCCTCGGGCAGCTCCCTCCCGTCCTGGCTGAGCCAGTCGTAGAAGCGGACGGTCGCGCCACGCACATAGGTCTGCGCGGAGCGCGCCATCTTGCGGCGCTGCCGGTCCTTCAGCAGGTCCGCACGCTCGTCCGGCGTGGGCAGCTTCAAGCGTGCAGGTCCCGCTCCTGACCGCCGATCGCGGCGGCGACCGAGGCGATGAAGGCCCCGACCAGCAGCGAAATGCCGGTGAACACCGAGAAGGCCGCGCCCGCCTTGCGCGCCGCCTCGACGGCGTCGGCCGAGGCCTGCCGGGTCGCGGCCGCCGCGTCAGGCGCACCGGCGCTGGCCAGCGCCGCCCCGAGCCCCGCTACCACCAGAGTCGCCAGGGCCCAGGTGATCAGGCCGCCCGCGGTGTCGCGGAAGAACGCTTCGTGGGTGTGAAGGCCGTGCCAGCGCGTGCGCAGACGCCCGGCCAAATAGCCGCCGACGCCGGCCGAGACCCACTGGGTGACGATAATCCACACCCCGGTCCACACCGAGAAGCTGGTCAGATGGCGCCCGGGATTAGGCCAGGCTGACAGGCTGCCGGTGGCGAAACCTGCGCCCAGAACCGCGAAGATCAGCGACACGGCCATGGCCACCACGGCGCCGGCGAAGATCGCCGGCCACGATACGGCGGATGCAAGCGGCGCAGCGGGCGCCTCCTGCACGATGACGAGTTCGTCGGTCATGTCCGGCCTCAGTGCCAGATCAGAGCGAGAAGAATCACGATCGGCAGAGGAACGCCGAGAAGAAGCAGAAGAATACCGCGGCCCATGTCAGCCTCCCAAAGCTGTAGTTGAGCTCCCAACGGCCGGGGTGATCGCGCGGTTCCGGCGGCCGGCGAACCCAGCGCGGCGCGATCGGCAGCTTCCCGTTGATCGCATCTTAAGCTCACGGATGTATCTGGTTCCCAGTCAGTGCGTGGACCCGAATGCTCTCGCCCATCGAACTCATCGTACGGTTTCGTCGTCGCGACGTCCTGATGGTGCTGCCGTTCACCATCGTCGCCGCCGCGGGTTCGGCGGTGTGGCTGCCGCAGGCCTGGGTGTTCGCGTGGCTCGCCATCAACCTGATGTTCGTCGCCGGCGGCCAGCTGTTCTATGCCGGCCTGCTTCGCACGAAGGAGCCACGCCTGCCCCCGCCGGCTGTGTTGGCGGTCAGCACCTTCGTCACCACCGCCATCTACGCCCTGCTGCCCGTGGCCCTGCTGATACAGGGCAGCCACGGCGCGGCGATCGCGGCCCTGGCCATGTTCGCGGCCGTCGCCCTCAGCAGCACCAGCGAGTTCGTGCTGTCGACCCTGGTCGGCGCCGGCTCGCTGAGCGCCCTGTTCCTGTCGACCCTCGTCGCCATCACGGTCTCGACGCGGGCGGACTCGCCCTGGTCGCTGGCGATCGCCCTGACCGCCAACGCCTGCTTCTTCGCCTATTTGGTCGGCCATGCGCTGGACCGGCAAAAGGTCGAGCGCGCCCTCGGCGATGCACGCCGCGCTGCCGAGGCCAACGCCCTGGAGGCCCAGGCCGCCACCGCCGCCAAGAGCGACTTCCTGGCCACCATGAGCCACGAGATCCGCACGCCCCTGAACGGGGTGATCGGCATGGCGCAGGCGATGGCCGGCGACGCGCTCTCCCCCATCCAGCGCGAGCGCCTCGGCGTGGTGCGCCAGTCGGGCGAAACCTTGCTGACCTTGCTCAACGACGTGCTCGACCTGGCCAAGATCGAGGCGGGCAAGCTCGAGTGCGAAGCGGCTCCCTTCGACCTCGGCGAGCTGTTGCGCGGCGTGGAGGCGTCCTTCGCCACCCTCGCCAGGGGCAAGGGGATCGACCTGCGGTTATCGCTTTCGCCCGCCGCCGCCGGCGTCTACCGCGGCGACCAGGCGCGCATCCGCCAGATCCTGGCCAACCTCTTGTCCAACGCGCTGAAGTTCACCGAGGCGGGCGAGATCCGGCTTGCGGTCGACTGCGCCCCTGACGGCGCCCTGCGCCTGGCGGTGTCGGACACGGGCATCGGCATGCCGGCGGACCGGCTGGACCGGCTTTTCGGCAAGTTCTCGCAGCTCGACGCCTCGACCACCCGGCGCTACGGCGGGACCGGCCTCGGCCTCGCCATCTCGCGCCAGATCGCCGAGATGATGGGCGGGACCATCGTCGCCGAGAGCGTCCTCGGCGCCGGCTCCACCTTCACGGCGACCCTGCGGCTCGAGCGGCTCGCGGACACGGCGGAGACCGCCGAGGCCGACGACGACACGCCGGTCGCCCTCCTCGATCCGGACGCCCCGCTGCGCGTGCTGGCGGCCGAGGACAACGCGGTCAACCGGCTGGTGCTGAAGACCCTGCTCGAACAGGCGGGCATTGAACCGACCCTGGTCGAGAACGGCGCCGAGGCCGTCGCCGCCTGGGCCGGCGGCGATTGGGACGTGATCCTGATGGACGTGCAGATGCCGATCATGGACGGCGTGCAGGCGACGCGGGCGATCCGCACCCGCGAGCGCGAGGACCGGCGGCCGAGGACGCCGATCATCGCGCTCACCGCCAACGCGATGAGCCACCAGCTCTTGGAGTACGACGCGGCGGAGATGGACGATTGCGTCTCCAAGCCGATCCAGGCCGAAGCCCTGTTCTTCGCCCTCCAGCGCGTGCTGGAAGCCGGCGCTGCCGACCCGGCCGCGGCCGCGGCTTAAGGCTACGCGCAGAGGGCCCGACCGCCGGGCGGCGACCGGGCCCTCCTTACGCGTCATCCCTTCACGCACACGACCTGGCGCAGGGTGTGGACGATCTCCACCAGGTCGCTTTGCGCGGCTATCACGGCGTCGATGTCCTTGTAGGCCATCGGCGTTTCGTCGATCACCTCGGCGTCCTTCCGGCATTCGACGCCCTCGGTCGCCTTGATGTGATCGTCGACGGTGAACCGCCGCTTGGCCTCGGTCCGGCTCATCGCCCGACCGGCGCCGTGCGAGCAGGTGCAGAACGACTCACGATTGCCCTTGCCGCGCACGATGAACGACCGGGCGCCCATCGAACCCGGGATGATCCCGAGTTCGCCCTCGCCCGCCCGCACCGCGCCCTTCCGGGTCACGTAGACATCCTTGCCGAAGTGATGCTCGCGCGAGACGTAGTTGTGGTGGCAGTTCACCGCCGTCTCCGTCGCCGCGAGATCGGGGAAGTGCATGCGCAGGACCGCCAGCACCGCCTCCATCATCACCTCCCGGTTGGCCCGGGCGTAGGCCTGCGCCCAGCTGACCGCCTTGAAGTAGTCGCCGAACCCCTCCGACCCTTCCGGGAAGTAGGCCAGGTCCTGATCCGGGAGGTTGATGAACCACCGCCGCATGTCGGCCTTGGCCCGCTCGATGAAATAGGAGCCGAACCGGTTGCCCACGCCCCGCGAGCCGGAGTGCAGCATCACCCACACCGCCCCGTCCTCATCGAGGCAGAGCTCGATGAAGTGGTTGCCGGTCCCGAGCGTGCCGAGATGCCCCGGGCCGCGCGGATGCGCCGCCTTGGGGTGCTTGCCGACCACGGCCTTGTAGCCGTCCTCGAGCCCGGCCCAGCGTGCGGCCGCCGCCGCCGGCGGGTCCGAGGCCCAGGCGCCCACGTCGTTCAGCCCACCGTTGTCGGTCCGCCCGTGCGGCACGGCGGCCTCGATATCGGAGCGGATCGCCGCCAGGCTGTCCGGCAGGTGTTCGGCGCGGATCGAGGTCTTCGCCGCCATCATGCCGCAGCCGATGTCGACGCCCACCGCCGCCGGGATGATCGCGCCCACGGTCGGGATCACCGAGCCGACGGTCGCGCCCATACCCCAATGCACATCGGGCATCACGGCGATGTGGCGATGGATGAACGGCAGGCCGGCGACATTGCGCAGCTGCTTCATCGCCGCCTCTTCGATCGGCACACCCTTGGTCCAGGCCTTGATCAGGCCGGCTTCGCTTTCGATCACGTCGAACCCGCTCATGGGGCTCTCTCCTCTTTCCTGCCGCCCTCCCGGCGTCTCGGCATGTCGGAGCTCCAAAACGAAGAACCCCTCCAGGCCGGGCCGGGAGGGGTTCTGCGTACAACCGAGATCAGGATCCGGCCGCTACCCCCTCCACACGCGCGCATAGACGCCCTCGACCTGGCGGTCGAAGGCGGCGATCAGCACGCTCATGGTCGGTTTGCGGTTCACGGTCCGGTTCCTCTCGGAGGCGGCGGCGTCTACCATAGCTCTTTTGGGAAAGCGAGATCAGCAAGCGCCGCCGTTTCGCGATCAGAACCGCTCGCCGACCATCTCCTCGCTCTTGGCCCACAGGGCCTTGGCGTTTTCGGGGTCGAGCGCGTAGGTGCGCACGCCGCCGCGGAAGCCCGGCTCGTCGACGATCTCGGCCACGTGGCAGTCCTCGCAGAAGTGCGCCCCCACCGCATCCGCCGAGGCGACGACACCGGCCCAGACCGAGGTCGCGGCGCCCTGCGGGATGGTCTTCCAGCTGAACGCCGGGGCCCCTTCCGGCTGGCTGGCGTTGATTTCGCGGATCAGATTGTCCCTGACCTCGGTGGTCATGTAGCGGCCAAGCTCGGTCTGGATGCCGCCGGGATGCACCGCCGTGGCGCGGATGCCGTCCGCCTTGTGCCGGCGGTCGAACTCGACCGCGAACAGGACGTTAGCGGTTTTGGACCGACCATAGGCGACGAACTCGGCGTAGGGGGTATGGTCGAAGTTCGGATCCTCGAGATCGACGTCGGCGAACCGGTGGCCCGACGAGGACAGGTTGACCAGCCGCGAGCCCGGCTTGAACAAGCCGGCGATCCGGTTGACCAGCACGAAGTGGCCAAGGTGGTTGGTGCCGAACTGGGTCTCGAACCCGTCGGACGTCGCGCTCTTGGGGCAGGCCATCACCCCGGCGTTGGCGATCACCAGGTCGAATTTATCGCCCTTCGCCACCAGGGCGTCGGCGCAGGCGCGCACGCTGGCCAGCGAAGCCAGGTCCAGTTCCACCAGTTCGAGGCCGCCGCCATGCTTGGCTCCGTTGCGCACCACCTCGGTGGCGGCCCGGGCCTTGTCGAGGTTGCGCGCGGCGCCGACCACCAGGGCGCCATGCGCCGCCAGCACGCGCGCGGTCTCGACGCCGAGCCCGGCCGACACGCCGGTGACCAGGATCCGCTTGCCGCTGAGGTCCACGCCGTCCAACACCTCGTCGGTGGTGGAGGTCGCTCCGAAAGGTCCAGCCATGATCGTCTCCGCTGATAGGCTCGCATCGAGCCGTGACGGTCCTCCGGTCGGCGCCCCGGTTGTGGGATGCATCGCCGACGCCTATAAGCGGAGGGCCTCTCCGGTAAATATGCGGAGGCTACCTCCGGATATCAAGAGCGGATATTGAGCGTCGAACCACAAAAGATGGCCCGCAAGCCGCGCATCGACGCCCAGCGCAATCGCGAACGGCTGATCGACGTGGCCAAGACCGCCTTCGCCGAAGCCGGCGCCGACGCCAGCCTGGAGGAGATCGCCCGCCGCGCCGGGGTGGGCATCGGCACCCTCTATCGGCGCTTCCCGACCCGCGACGCCCTCATCGAGGCGGTCTATCGCCGCGAGGTGCAGAACCTGGCCGACGCGGCGGAGCGGCTGCTGGAGACCCGTCCGCCGGGCGAAGCCCTGCACGAATGGATGCACGTGTTCGTCGACTACATCGCCGCCAAGAAGCTGATCGCTCCGGCCCTGGGCACGATGGTCAGCGGCGTATCCGATCTGTTCGCCGCCTCGGGCGTGCTGATCATCGGCGCGGTGAACCGGCTGGTCGACGCCGCCAAGGCCCAGGGCGAGATCCGCCCGGACATCGACCCTGACGACCTGCTGCGCGCCCTGGCCGGCTTTGCCTACGCCAGCTCGGCCCCCGGCTGGGAGGCCAGCGCCAAACGGCTGATCGATATCCTGATGGACGGGCTGCGGCGGACGGGCTGAGCGGCGGCGGCTCTACACCACCGCGCCCGCCGCGCGGCGGATGACGACCGTGCGTTCGAGTTCGTCGCGGGCCTCCAGCACCTTGCGGCGGATGTCGATCGGCAGGCCGGGCTGGCCGGCGAGGAAACCGTCGACCGCGTCCAGCGCCGCCTGGCTCTCCTGGCCGTCGATGAAGGCGTTGATCCAGGCCGGCAGGAAGAAAATGCGGCGGTGTTCGCGGATCCACTCCAGCCGCGCCAGCGCCGGGGCGAGAAACGGTTGGGTCAGAGCGGTCTGGTCGGGGTTGTTGAATGGGCCGAGGCTGGCGGAGACCCACTCCTCGTTCAGGC
>Ga0302314_10011158_pt1 | contig 15695 bp, 12 predicted proteins | sample III_Palsa_N2_3_FD_200533 | JGI IMG/M metagenome (GOLD analysis project Ga0302314, IMG submission 200533) | Peat permafrost microbial communities from Stordalen Mire near Abisko, Sweden - III_Palsa_N2_3 | ecosystem: Environmental > Terrestrial > Soil > Palsa > Peat permafrost | place: Sweden...
TGCCGGTGGAGATCTCCGGACGGCGGCTGCGCGCCCTGACCGCCCTGCTCGCGCTCACCCCGGGCGTGGTGCGCCGGGCCGACTACCTGGCAGACCAGCTCTGGGACGGCCGCCCGCCGAGCGCCAACGCCCTGCAGGCGCTGGTCTCCAGGCTGCGCCGGGTGCTCGGCGCAGACGCCGTGGTCTCTCGGCCGAACGGTTACGTGCTGGCGATCGAACCCGGACGGGTGGACGTGGTCCGGTTCGACCGGCTGGTGCGGGCGGGCACCGCCGCAGCGGCCCGGCAGGCCCTGGCCCTGGCCGGCCCCGAGCCGCTGGCCGAGTTCGCGGACGTGCCGGACCTGGCCGACGAGGCGCGCCGGATCGAGGCGGACTGCTGGCGGCTGCGCGACCTGGCCGAATCCGAGCCGGAACCGGAGCCCGTCATTGCTCCGCCCTCGCCGAACCACCCCGCGCCGCGCCGACTTATCGGCCGCGACCTGTTGCTGGTTGACCTGGGTAAACGCCTGGCAGAGACCCGGCTGCTGACCCTGGTCGGGGCCGGCGGGGCGGGCAAGACCTCCCTGGCCCGGCAGCTGGCCTATCGGGCCCCACAGGCCTCCTTCTTCGTGGAACTGGCCCCGGTCGGCGCCGACGAGGTGTTCGCCGAGGCGCTGACCGCGGTCGGCGGCCGGGAGGTGGTGCTGCGCGAGCGGCTGGGACCGGCGGCCGAGCGGATGGACACCCGCGAGCGGCTGGCCGCCTCGGTCGGGGCCCGGCCGCTGCTGCTGGTGCTGGACAACTGCGAGCACGTGATCTCGGCCGCCGCGGACCTGGCGGCCTTCCTGCTGGACCGGTGCGCCGCGGTCACCATCCTGGCCACCAGCCGCGAACCGCTGGCCGTGCCGGGGGAGCTGCGCCGGTTGGTGGACCCGCTGGTCGCGCCGCCGGCCGGGAGCGGGGCCGCGGAACTGGCCGGCTACTCGGCGATGCAGCTGCTGATCGAGCGCGGCCGCGCGGTCCGGCCGAATGTGGGCCGGGGCGCTGATATCAACAACGGGGGTGTCGACAACGGGGATGTCAACAATGGGGACGCGGACGAGAACGAGGCGCTGGCGGAGATCTGCCGCCGGCTGGACGGCATCCCGCTGGCCCTGGAACTGGCCGCGGCCAGGTTCAACTCGCTCAGCCCGCGCCAGGTGGCCGACCGGCTGGACGACCGCTTCAGCCTGCTGACGAAGGGCGCGCGCACCGCGCTGCCCCGGCAGCAGACTCTGCGCGCGGTGGTGGACTGGAGCTGGGACCTGCTCGACCGAACAGAGCGGGAACTGCTCATGGTCAGCGCGGTGTTCCTCGGCGGGGCGACCTTCGAGGACCTCGAAGCGGTGGCCGGGTTCGCGGTCCTGGACCCGCTGGACCGCCTCGTCGCCAAGTCCCTGGTGGTGGCCGAGGACAAGGACGGCCGGATGCGCTACCGGCTGCTGGAGACCATCCGCGAGTACGCGCTGGAGCACCTGGCCGAGGCCGGGCTGGCCGAGCGGGTGCGCCGGCGGCACGCGGAGTTCTTCGCCGGACTCGCCGAGCAGGCCGACCCGCAGCTGCGCGGGCCGCAGCAGCTGAGCTGGCTGGACCGGCTCGACGCGGAGCAGGACAACATCCGGGTCGCGCTGAACACCGCGCTGGAGCAGGAGCTGCTGGAGACCGCGCTGACCATCTGCGGCCGGATGGGCTGGTACGCGCAGCTGCGCGGCCAGTCGGACCTGCGCAGCCTGCTGGTGCGGACGGTGGACCTGGCCCGGGCGGTCGATGCGGCCGAGCCGAGCGAGAACCTCGGCCGTACCCTGATGTTCCGGGCGATGTCGGGCCTGGAGTCGGCGGGGCTGGCGGTCGAGGAGGCCGGCCGGCTGATGACCGAGACGCAGGAGTTGTACCGCCGCATCGGCGGCCACCACACCGTGGCCGTGGCAGTGGACTGCGCGCTGGCGATATTCGACACGCAGGATTTCCCGGTGACCCTGGCCCAGGCCGACGCCCAGTGCGCGGCGGCCGGCGACGACTGGGGTCTGGCGATGATCCGGATGATCTGGGCCCGGGTGGCCGCGGACGAGGACGCGGACCGCGCCGAACAGCTCAGCCGCAGCGCGGTCGAGCTCTTCCGCGAGTGCGGGGACCGCTGGGGGGTCGCCTCCGGCGGCCAGGCCCTGGGCCTGGTCGAGAGCATCAAGGGCAACCACCGGGCCGCGATCGAGGCGCTGACGGAGTCGCTGGGGCAGGTTCGCACGCTGGGCGCGGTGGAGGACCAGAACCAGCTCCTGGCCCAGATCGCCTACGAGTACGAATACCTGGAGGAGCCGGAACGCGCGGACGAGTACCTGCGCGAGGCCGAATGCTTCGTCGCCGCCCTCGGCGACCGGGCGCCGGCCGCTTACGGCGGCTACCTGGCGCTGCTGTCCGCGGGCATCTACCTGCGCCGCGGCGACCTGCGGTCGGCCGAGGCCGCGGTGGAGCGGGGCCGGAGCCTGGCCGACGCCGGCTTCTCGTTCGGGTTCATGGTGCACTTCGAGACCCTGACCGGCGCGCTGGCCGCCGCCTCTGGACGCTACCCGGAGGCGCTGGAGTGCTTCTCCCGCGCCCTGGACGCCGGCTCCCAGTTCCAGTTCGACCGGACCGAGCTGGCCGAGGCGATGGAGCGGCTGGCCGAGGTCGCCGAGCGTTGCGGCCGGCCGGTCCTGGGCGCCCGGCTGCTCGGCGCGGCCGTGGCGCTGCGCCCGGTGCCGCTGCCGCCGACCAGGGCCAAGGCCGCCCTGGAGGTGGAGGCCCGGCTGCGGACGGAGCTGACGGCCGAGGAGTTCGAAGCCGGTTTCACCGAGGGCCGGGACTGCTCCGGACAGCAGGCCATGGATCTGGCCCATGACGCCATCGCGCAGCTGCGCCTCGTCGCGGCCGAGGGCGCTGACCAGACCGGTCACTAGATCGAAGCGGGCGCGCCGGAGGTGGTGACCCTTCCGACACGCCCGAGCTCGAATCAGCTGCGGCGCTTGTAGGCGCGGATGGACAGCGGGGCGAAGATCAGCGTGAAGCCCAGCGCCCAGGCCAGCGTGATCAGCACGTCGTGCGCCGCCGGGCCGCTGCCGGTCATCAGCTCGCGGGCGGAGTCCGCCGCGGTCGTCAGCGGGTTGATGTTGACGAAGTGCTGCAGCCAGCTGGGCATCGAGCTGACCGGGGCGAAGATGGAGGAGGCGAACATCAGCGGGAACAGGGCCAGCTGCATGATGCCGTTGACGGCGGCCGGGGTCTTGGCCACCGAGCCGATGTAGACCGCGATCCAGGAGACCCCGACCCCCAGGCCCATCAGCACGCCGAGGCCGCCGAAGAAGCCGAGCGCGGTGTGCACCCGGAAGCCGAGCGCCGAGGCCACCGCCATGGTGATCGCCGAGGCGAGCAGCAGGCGCAGCATGCTGGCCACGATGTGCCCGTTGAGCACGGCGGAGCGGGCGATCGGCAGCGAGCGGAAGCGATCGATCACTCCCTTGGAGAAGTCGGTGCTCAGCTTCACCCCCACGGACATCGTGCCGAAGGTCAGCATCTGGGTGAAGATGCCCGGGACCAGGAACTCCAGGTAGTTGGTCCCCTTGGGCAGGCTCCCCTTCATCGCCCCGCCGAAGACGTAGGTGAACAGCACCGTCATGACGATTGGGAAGATCGTCACGTCGAGCAGTTCCTCGGGGTCCGCCTTGATGGACAGCAGGTTCCGGCGGATCATGGCGCCGCTGTGCCGGGCCCAGGCCCGGAAGGAGACGCGGCGCTTGGCCGCGGCGGCGGTCCGGATCAGGTCCGTGGACGGCGCAGGTGCGGTCAGAACGCTCATTTCGCATCCCCTGAGGTCGTGGTCAGCTGCAGGAAGACCTCGTCCAGCGAGGCCGTGGTGGTGGTGATCTCGGCCAGGTCGATGTGCTTGGCGGCGATCCGGTTGAGCAGGAGGTTGAGCTGCGAGTCCTCGGTCAGCGGGCCGGTGACCAGGCCCCCGTCCAGCTCGGCCCGGCCGAGCGCGTCCTCGAACAGCTCCCGCAGCAGCGCGCCGTCGGCCGCGGCCGTGGGCCTGGCCTGCAGGGTGCGGCCGGAGACCTGCTGCTTGAGCTCGGCCGCGGTGCCCTTGGCGATGATCCTGCCCTTGTCCATCACCACGATGTCCTCGGCCAGGGCTTCGGCCTCCTCCATGTACTGGGTGGTCAGCAGCACCGTGGTCCCGTTGCGAGCCAGGTCCCGGACGATCTCCCACAGGTCGCTGCGCCGGTGCGGGTCCAGGCCCGTGGTCGGCTCGTCCAGGAACAGCACGGCGGGCGTGCCGACCAGGGAGGCGGCGAGGTCCAGGCGGCGGCGCATGCCGCCGGAGTAGGTCTTGGCCAGCTTCTTCGCCGAGTCGGTCAGCACGAAGGTCTCAAGCAGCTCGTCCGCCCGGGCCCTGGCCGCCTTGACCGGCATGTCCAGCAGCCGGCCGATCAGATAGAGGTTCTCCCGCCCGCTGAGGGCCTCGTCCACCGCCGCGTACTGGCCGGTCAGCCCGATCACCCGGCGCACCGCGTGCGGCTGGGTGGCCACGTCGAAGCCGGTGACCGTCGCGCTGCCGCCGTCCAGCGGCAGCAGGGTGGAGAGCATCCGCACGATGGTGGTCTTCCCCGCGCCGTTCGGGCCGAGCAGGCCGAACACGGAGCCGGTGGGTACGGTCAGGTCGACGTGGTCCACCGCCACTTGCTCGCCGAATCGCTTGACCAGGCCCTTGACCTGTATCGCCGGGGTTGTTCCCGTGTTTCCTGTCGTCATGGCGACCACTGTGCCAGGAGCCTCTGACGGGCTGCTGATGTTGCCTGACAGGGGCTGATGGCGACGGGTCAGCCGTCAGCGGCTCCGTCAGCCGCCCCGCTGGCCGCCTCGTCAGCTGCCCCGCCGGCCGCTTCATCGGCCGCTGCGTGAGCCGAGCCGTCCACCTGGTCGGTGACCGCGAAGAGCAGCGCCTGGAAGAGGACCGGGACCGCGTCCGGGGATTCGTCCTTGTCCGAGTAGGACTCGGCCAGCTTGGCCAGTTCCGCGCGCAGCTGGGCGAACTTCTCCGGGGTCATCCGGGTCGAGGAGTAGCTCGCGAACAGTTTCAGGTCCGGACCGTCCGGCTCGGAGTGCAGCACGACGCGCCCGGCGCGCAGTTCCGAGTGCAGGTAGTCGCGGGCCGTGTCGAGTGTGGCGGCGACCTGCTGGTCGATGAAGCCGACGTTCTCGGACAGCCCCAGCACCGCGTTGTCGAGGGTGAGCCGCTTCTGGCTGGCCGCGTAGCGCTTCTCGATGATGCCGGAGACGACCCGGGTCTCGGCCACGTGGATCAGCCCGTGCTCTTCAAGCTGCTTGATGTGCCGGTAGAGCTTGGTCTGGCCCTCGTCGAGCTCCTCGGCGATCTCCTTGACCGTCAGCTGCCGCAGGCCGCGGGCCGACAGGGTTCGCAGGATCGCCAGCCGGGACGGCTCCATCATCACCCGGGCCGTTTCGAGGTCGGTCACCTCGCGCAATTCGACGATGTCGACGGGGTCCATCCGTGCTCCTGCCGCTGGTTCCAATATCGACTTGCTTCATGTTCACGCCTATGCCATCATTCACTTAAGCGTGAACGGTAACTCAAGCGGGAATACTTACTTAGAGGAGAATAGTCATGTCGAACATCGATCTCAACTACCAGGCAGTTGTTTTCGCGCAGCAGGAGCTGCGGGACAAGAGCGAGCGGGACCGCCTGATCGGCGGCCTCAAGCGGCTGCGCAAGCACCAGGACCAGGGCTGATCTTCGGCGCTCGGGCGTCTCTGATCGAACTTTCGTTCGAAAATACGCTACGCTCGGCAGATGGCCGGAGAACTGCAGGGCTCCCTGCTGGACATGGCGGACGAGGTGGGCCTCGAACCGCTCGGAACCTCGGTGCGGCGCAGGCCGCTGGGCGACGGGGCCTGGATCGACCTGCGTCCCGGCTGGGTGACCGGGGCCGACGAGCTGTTCGCCCGGTTGGCGCGGTCCGTGCCGTGGCGGGCGGAGCAGCGCCGGATGTATGAGCACCTGGTGCAAGTCCCCAGGCTGCTGAGCTTCTACGGCGAGAGCCGGCCGCTGCCCGATCCGTCCCTCGACGAGGCCCGCCGGATGCTCAGCGCGCACTACGCCGAGGAACTCGGCGAACCCTTCCGCACGGCTGGCATGTGCCTCTACCGCGACGGCCGGGACAGCGTGGCCTGGCACGGGGACACGAACGGGCGCGGCGGGACCGAGGACACCATGGTGGCCATCGTGTCACTGGGTACGCCCCGGACCCTGGCCCTGCGGCCGCGAGGCGGGGGAGGCACGGCGGTCCGGCACGATCTCGGCCACGGGGACCTGCTGGTGATGGGCGGCAGCTGCCAACGGACCTGGGAGCACGCGGTCCCCAAGTCGGCGCGGGTGGTGGGGCCGCGGATCAGCGTCCAGTTCCGCCCCCGCGGAGTCAGCTGAGCATGCGATGAGCATAGGTAAGGCCCGTCCGCGCAAAACCTCTGCGCGAACGGGCCCCTGTTGCTGTCACTCAGAACTCCGAGTGGTTCTCAGTCGAAGTACCAATCCTGCGGGGTGATTCTGAACTGGGTCATGTTCGAGAACGAGTCCGCAGGTCCGGACAGGCTGTTCTTCCAGGTCACGACCTGGTCCGCGAGCGGCTGGAAGATGGCCGGCTGCAGCGCGGTGACCTCGGCCAGCTCGGTCTGCAGGGCCGCGGGGTTCGGGGAGTTGATGGAGTTGCTGATGTCCGCGTCCAGCGTCGGGTTCGAGAAGTCGCCCTCGTTGAACTGCCCGCCGGTGTTGAACAGGTCGTCCGTGGTCGGGTAGAGCCCGGTGCTGAAGCCCCCGAAGTCGCTCGCGCCCCAGATGTTCTCGGTGCTCGGGGAGTTCGGGTCGTCCTGGTTGGAGATGATGTTGTTCGCGGTGTCGGTCTTCAGCGTGACGTTGACGCCGACCTGGCGCAGGTTCGCGACCCAGGCGGTGACTTCCGCACCGATGACCGACGGGGAGGTGGCGTAGTAGAGCGTGAAGTTGATGTCCTGGCCGGCGCTGATGCCCTTGCCGCACTCACCGGGGCCGGTGCCGGGCTTGGTGCAGGTGGTCTTGCCGTTGGGCACGACGGTCCAGCCGTTGCTCGTCAGCAGCTTCGACGCGGTGGAGATGGAGAACGGGAACGGGTTGGCCTGGCTCGGCGGGGTGAACGGAGACTTCGGCGCCGCGCCGACCGCGCCGTAGGCGGCCACTGCCGCTCCGTGCAGCGGTCCTTCTATCTCCGCCGGCTCGTTCTGCAGGTGCGCAAAGGCCTGGCGCACGTACAGCTGGTTGATGACGTTGTCGAAGTCGTCGGTGGTGTCTTTGAAGTTGTAGTTGATGTAGTCGAAGCCGAACACCGGCAGGCCGTAGACGTTGTAGCCCTTGTCCTTGATCTTGCCGACCTCCCGCAGATCGGAGAAATCGACGTAGCCGACGTCCAGCTTTCCGCTGAGCAGGTCGTTGAACTCGGCCGAGGTGGAGGTGTAGGCGTATTCGTCGAGCTCGGCGATGTGCGGCTTGTCCGAGCCGGAGTAGGCCGGGTTGGCGACGAAGTTCGCGGCGTCGGTCGAGGCGTTGAACATGCTGATCTTGAACGGGCCGTCCACGTCCTGCCACAGCGGGTTGGTCGCGTAGGTGCTCAGATCCTTGGACTGGGCGGTGAGGTAGTCGAAGATCGCCTTGGCGTCGGCCGGGTTCGTGTTCCAGTCGGTGATCGCAGCGCCGCCGGCGCTGCTGTGGTTCCACAGGCCGGAGGGCAGCGCGATGAGCTGGCCGAGCTCGGAGTCCAGGACCCAGGTGGGGTTGTAGACCTTGTTGAACGTGAACGAGATGGTCTGCGAGTCGACCACGGTCATCGCGGTGATGTTGTCAGGGAACTGGCCGGGCGTGTAGTTGCCGTCGTTCGCGGCGTTCTCCTTCACGCCGGCCTTGAGCAGGTCGACCATGAACTCGACGTCGGTCGCGGTCACCGGCGTGCCGTTGCTCCAGTCGAGCTCGCCGTTGAGCTTGATGGTGAAGGTCTTGCCGCCGTCGGTGACGGTGGGCGCCGAGCTGGTCAGCGACTGCGCGTAGTCGATCTCCGGATCCGAGCCCTCCGGCGAGCTGAACACCGCCGGCCAGCTCAGGTACTGGAACTCCTGGGTGACGAAGACGGAGGAGTCCGCCCCGGGGGTGATCGGGAAGATCCAGTCGGGGCCGAAGCCGGGGGTCTCGGCGAAGGTCACCGTGCCGCCGCTCTTGACCGTCGTGGACTGCGCCGGGATCGAGCCATAGGAGTGATCGCCGTTCGACGTGATGACGGAGACGCCGGTTGTGCCGTTCGCGCACGCGCTCATCGCCAACGCCCCGGCGGCCACCACCGCCCCCGCCTTCAGGCTGCGCGGAATTCTTACTCTCATCATGCGTGTCCTCATTCTGGTCCATGGTGGTGGAGGGCCGAGTAGGCCCTTTTTTCATGGAACCCCATGTCAGAGCACCGATCCAATGATTCGACCAGGTTCGAAGACGATCACCTGGACGCAACGGAACCGCTCGCAGCTTCGTCAGTTACCGCTTCGCGGCCGTGGCAGCGGCCGCCGACGTCCTGGCCGCCCCGGGCGCCGACGGCGTGCTGTGGTAGTAGACGTGGCGCGAACGGCGAATGCGGGATACCAGACCGGCCCGATGCAACACCTGCAAGTGATATGACACGGTGCTGGGACTCAGATGGAGGTCCTGGGCGAGTTGCTCGGTGGTGTGCGGCGCGGCCAGCTGGGCCAGCAGCTGCGCCCGGGTCGAGCCGATCAGCTCATTGAGGGGTGGGGCCGTGGCCGCCGCCGAGGCCCGGGACGGATACGTGATCATCGGCGCTCGGTAGTGCGGAGCGTCGCGCGGATCGAGAGTGTGCAGCGGCCGGTGCCCGAACGCGGTCGGCATCAGGATCATGGCATCCGCGGTGATCCGGCCGTGGCTGGTGGTAGGGCCGCAGGACATCTCCAGGTTCAGGCCGGACTGCTTCCACGCCATCGTCGGATGCAGTGTGGCGGTCATGGCCGCGAAGCCCTCGCGGGCGAGCGTGCGGGTGCGCTGGGCGATGTCCTTCTCCAGCCGCTCCCGGATCCGCGGCCAGTGGTGAGAGAGCATCAGGTACCAGAACTGGGCCAGCTGTCCGGCGATAGCCTCGGCGAAGTGCTCCTCCCCGTGTTCGAGCGCAGCGCGCAGCACCGCGGAGGGCCGGCCGGCCGTATCGGACCAGGCCGGGCCATCGACGAGCAGGGTCGTCATCTCGTAGCGGACCCGGCTGCCCGGGGTGGTGGCGACGCGGTGCAGTTCCACGTCCGCGTCGCTCTCGAAGCCGTCCGGCGCCGGGCCCACGAAGTCCGGCATGTACCCGTACACGCCCTCCCGCACGATCGCCGCCAGCAGGTCCAGCCCTCGACTGGTCAGGGTCTCGTCGGCCGCGGCCCGCCAGCCCCGGGCCACCGTGTGCGGGGCGCACTCCCGGAAGTAGAGCAGCTCCACGGCCGCGTGTAGCGGGGAGATGGCGAACCTGGTGTTCGCCAGCCCCTCGGCCCCCAGGTCGATGCGGATCATACGCGCCTCCCGGATGCGCGAAAACGGGAAAGAACGAGTGGACCGGCAGGGCCCGCCGCGTCCCCGGTATGGTCGTGCGGCGGACCCAATACGGCCAGTCTTGATCTTTGTACTGCGGAACATGCCAGGTGGGACAGGGACCAAGGCGTCACGATCGGGTCAAGAATCTATAAGCTTATTGCGATCAGGCTACGAAATTAATCCGGACGCAACCCTTTGCGGCAGGAGCTTTCCGCGACGGCGGCCAAGAGTCCGAATGCCCGGTTGTCCGAGCCGCTGACGCTATCGTGGCCGGATGATCCCTGAGGAGTACCGCGAGTTCTTCACCGCGGCCGCCAGCGCCAGCGGCGCCCTGATCGGCCTGCTGTTCGTGGCGATCACGGTCTCCCCGGAGCGCGCTCATCATGAGGACACGAGGATCGAGTTCCGGATCCGCGCCTCCGCCGCGCTGCTGGTCTTCTCCAACGCGCTGACCCTCTCGCTCGCGGCCCTGGTGCCGGGCGTCTCCCTCGGCTGGTGGTCGGTCGCCGCCAGCCTTGGCCTGCTCGCCTTCGCCCTGGCCACGGCCCGGACCAGCATCGGTGAGCTGCGCCGGCACCGCAGCGCGCACCGGCACCTGCTGCTGGCCGCGGGCCTGCTGGTGATCGTCGGATTCCAGATCTATGTCGGCCTCCGCCTGATCCGCGACAGCGGCGACCTCGGGGCGGTCCAGATCCTGGACTACATCGTGATCGCGGACCTCGCGGCGGGAATCTCACGCTCCTGGCAACTCGCGCGGATGCGTAACACAGGCCTGATGGCCTCACTGCGCGTCCTGGCCCTCGGCGAGGATCTGCCGGTCGCGGCGGCCGCGACCGGGGTTGTGTCTGCGGGCCCGGATTCCGAAGGCTCCGAGGCTGGCGGCGGCGAGACCGGCGGCGGCGAGGACGGCTAAGCGGCCTCAAACGACGACGGTCCCGCCGGCTGACCGTAGCCAGTGGCGGGACCGTGAGCGTCGGATTGCGCGGGTCAGATTGCGCGGGTCGGGCGTGGGACCTACCGCTGCTGGTGCGCGGCCATGGCGCCCAGGGCGCTGTTCGAGGTCTTGGCGTCCCGCAGCAGCGAGGCCCGGATGCCGAGCCCGATGGTGCGGACCAGCAGCATCGCGACGGCCATGAAGATCAGTCCGTCGGTGATCGCCGCGCCGGTGACCTGGTGCTCGATGCACCAGTGCGTCAGCTGGTTCGGGAACCAGTGGTAGGAGCCGTAGGAGAAGGCGGCGCGGGCGCCGATGACGAGCGTCCACAGCAGCGCGTAGGGCCAGGAGGCCCGGCTGACCGGCTTTCCGGTCTTCGGGCTGCGGTAGACGTGCATCAGACCGAGCGCGGCCAGCCCGCCGAGGATCCCGGCGGCGACGCCGGCGAGCTCGATCGCCGAGCCGTTGCCGTGGGTGACCACCGGGTCGATGAACAGCGGGACGATGCCGCCGGCGATGAGCATGGGGCGCAGGATCCGCATCGGGCCGATCTTGCGGGCCGAGCCGAGGTCGCTGTGCAGAGTGGCGGTCAGGACCGCGCCGTTGACGATCATTGCCTGGGTGAGTTCGGTGAACATGATGTGCTCCTCGGGGTGATTGCGTGCTTGCTGATGCCCTTACTTTCGCGGCAATCGCCCGCCGTCGAATCGGAGTACGGGCTGGTCAGCGGTATGACGTCGAGTGCGGCTCTGGTACCAGGCGGTACTACACCCGGCCCGCGCATCTCAACCCGGCACTCGGCCCTGCGGTGGACGCGGTGGTACCGGCCCGGTCCGTAGCTTCGGAGATGTCGGCGAGAGGCCGGTGAACAGCAACTGAAAGCCCGAGAAGGGAAGCGCATCGTGTCCGCATTGGAAATCCTCGCCGTCATCGGGATCATCGGCTTCGTCATCTACCAGCAGGTGGCGGGGCAGGCGCTGCGGTTCAAGCGCACGGTGATACTGCCGGCGATCCTCACCGTCATCGGATTCACCGACCTTCGCGGCGGCAGCGTCCACCTGCAGTCGGCGGACATCGTCTGCCTGGTCATCGGCGCCGCCGGATCGATCGCGATCGGCCTCGCCTTCGGGGCGATCACCCGCCTGGAATCACGCGACGGCGCGCTGTGGGCGCAGATGCCGATGCGCGGCCTGTGGCTCTGGGGCGCGATGGTGGCCTGGCGCGGCGTGATCTTCGTGCTCGCCACCGAGATGCATGCCCATGTCGCCGCGTCCTCCTCGACGCTGCTGTTCACGCTCGGTCTGAACCGTTTGGCGCAGGCCGCCGTGATCGTGCCCCGGGCCATGGCCGCCGGAGTCCCGTTCGCCCCGGAGAAGGACGGCAAGACCTTCATGACCGGCGCGTTCCAGCAGCGCGGACCGGGCGCCGTGCAGATGGACAGCCGGCAGTACCGGGCCGGGTACGACCAGAACTACTCCGACCCGATCCACTACGACCCGAACCATGTCGACCTGGCCGGCTACCGTCCCGGTTACGACTCGGACCGCGATCAGCGGGGGGACCACCACGACCGGCGCAACCAGTCCTTCACCCCCTGGGACCAGCCGTGATGGCACCCAAGCTGCCCGGCCGGCCGGCGTCGTCCGAGGCCGGGCTGGCTGAGCAATACTGAGGTCATGCTGCGAATGGTCGCCTGGTTGTCCCGCACCGCCGGTTTCACGGTGGTCGGCCTGTTGACCTTCCGAGGGCTGCCGAGCAACACGACCGCCGCGAACATTCAGATCGTGGGCTACTGCCTGATCGGCCTGGGCTTGGTGGTATGGGCGCTGCTCGATCTGTACCCGGCCGCAGCGCCGTATAGCCTGCGCGTTCTCCCGACAGCCCTCGGCGTGATCGCCGTCGTCGCCGGATTCTCCGCCACCACCGGCGGGAGCGGCAGCATCATAGTGGCCTTCGCGGCCGTGGCGACGATGGGCGCCGGCAGCGAACTCAGCCAGGCCGAGGGCCTGACCGTCACCGCGGCCGGCGTCCTGGCGATCGAGGTCGGCGAGGCGATCTACAACCAGGGCTACGGCACGCTGCTGGGCTTGCCGCTGCTGCTGATCTCCGCACTGCTTATCGGACGCAACCGGGCCGCCTTCCAAGTCCAGGCCGAACAAGCCGCCGCGCTGCTGGCCCAGTACGAGCGGCTGCAGGCGGAACAGCGCCGCGCCGACGTGCTGGACGAGCGCACCCGCATCGCCCGCGAGATCCACGACGTGCTCGCGCACTCCCTCGGTGCGCTGAGCATCCAGATCCAGGCGGCCCGAGCAGTGCTGACCGATCAGAAGGACGTCGACCGCGCGGTCGACATACTGACCACGGCTCAGCGGATGGCCGCCGACGGCCTGGTCGAGACCCGGCGCGCGGTGCACGCGCTGCGGGTGGACACGCTGCCGCTCAACGAGGAACTAGCCCGGACGATCGAAAGCTACGCCCAGCGTTACAGCGTCGCCGTCACCTTCGACACCGGCGGCTCGGCGAGGCCGCTGCCGCCCGACGCCACCGTCGCTCTGCTGCGCACTGCCCAGGAAGCGCTGGTCAACGCCGCGAAACACGCGGAAGGCCAGCCTGTCACCGCCCGCCTGGACTACACCGAGCACGAGGTCCGGCTCACCGTAGTCAACGATCTGACCGTGAGTCGCCCCATCGGTCCGGCGCGCGCGAGTACCCTCAACGGCGGCTACGGCCTGACCGGCATGCAGGAACGCCTTCGACTGCTCAACGGCACCCTGGAGGCCGGCCCGCACGAAGGCCGATGGACCGTGACCGCCGTACTCCCGCTCGCCCCCGCACCCCGACCTGAGAAACTGGCCCCATGACCGCCGCCTCCACCGCCACCCCCGCGCCGCTGCGCGTCATCGTCGCCGACGACCAGGCCAGCGTGCGCGAAGGGCTCGTCCTCCTGCTCGGCGGACTGCCCGACATCGACGTGGTGGCCGCCGCCGCTGACGGACAGCAGGCACTGGACCTGGTGGCCGAGCACCAACCCGACGCGATCTTGCTCGACCTGCACATGCCCGTCCTCGACGGAATAGCCGCTACCCGACGGCTGACCGCCGAACATCCCGGCGTCGCCATCGTCGTGCTGACCACGTACGTGGACGACGCCTCCGTCTTGGAAGCCCTGCGCGCCGGTGCGCGCAGCTACCTCACCAAGGACGCCGACCGCACTGACATCGCCCGCGCCCTGCAGGCCGCGGCTGGCGGCCTGGCAGTCCTCGACCCACGTGTGCAGGCCGCGCTGCTCGCCGCCACGTCGGCGCCCGCGGCCGCGACGCAGGCCCAGTCGGCCGGGCAGCCCGGCTCCGCCGAGCCGCCGCCCGTCCAGCCAGCTGCCCCGCCGATCTCCCCGCCGGACGGCCTGACCCAGCGCGAGGTGGAGATCCTGAGCCTGATCGCCCGCGGCCTGACCAACCCGGAGATCGCAGAGCACTTGTTCCTGAGCAACCACACCATCAAGACCCACATTAACCGGATCTTCGCAAAGACCGGATCCCGCGACCGGGTCGCCGCGATCGCTTACGCACAGCGCCACCGCATCGGCTGACAATTCACCGCAACTTTTGAAACGGTTTGGCAACAACCTCTATGGAGAGGCTGCCAATCCTCAGTCATGCCCTAGCTTGTGGGACAAGCCAACCCAGGGGGGTTCGCGACATATCCCAGCTCTCCAATCTAGGGGACGAAGTGCCGTTCTCGGTGCGCATCCACAACTCGCGGTCGACGTTCTCGCGGTCGACTCCCACCCGGCGCGCCGCGAGCGCCGCGGCGATCACCGCCCTCGTGGCAGGACTCTGCGTCGCGCTGCCCGGCAGCGCGGCGCGCGCCGACGAGTACACCGTCTCCCAGAACATCGAGCGCACCAGCTGGGACCAGAGCGAGCCCAACCTCAATCCCGGGACGGTCAGCTCCTCCGACTTCGGGCAGATGTTCAACACCACGGTCAACGGCTCGGTGTACGCCCAGCCGCTCGCCGTGAACGGCACGATCGTCGTCGCGACCGAGAACGACAACGTCTACGGGCTCAACGAGCAGACCGGCGCGATCGAGTGGTCGGACGCGCTCGGCACGCCCTGGCCCGCCTCGACGATCAGCTGCGGCGACCTGACCCCGAACATCGGCATCACCAGCACCCCGGTCTACGACCCGGCCACCGACTCGATCTACCTGACCGCCAAGATCAACGACGGCGCCACCGCGGCCACCCCGCACTGGTACATGGAGGCGCTCAACCCGGCCACCGGCGCCGAGCAGCCCGGCTGGCCGATGGCCATCGGCGGGACCCCGGCCAACGACCCGGGCGTGCCGTTCAATCCGGAGATCGAACTGCAGCGCCCCGGCCTGCTGCTGCTCAACGGCGTCGTCTACGCGGGCTTCGGCTCGGACTGCGACTACGGGCCCTACCGCGGCTACGTCGTCGGCGTCAACGCCACCACGGCGGCGCAGACCACGATGTGGACCGACGAGGCGACCAGCAGCGACACCGGCGGCGGGATCTGGCAGGCCGGCGGCGGCCTGCTGTCCGACGGCACCAACATCTACGTGGGCACCGGCAACGGGATCAGCGCCCCGGCCGGCCCCGGCGACCAGCCGCCGCCCTCCCTGTCAGAGTCCGTGGTCAAGCTCGCAGTCGGCAGCGACGGCAACCTGACCGCCACCGACTTCTTCAGCCCGTCGAACGCGCCCGCGCTCGACGCCAACGACCTCGACCTCGCCTCCGGCGGCCCGGTCCTGCTGCCGTCGAGCTTCGGCACCAGCGCGGTGCCGAACGTCATCGTCATCGCCGGCAAGGACGGCCGCGTCTTCCTGCTCAACGCCGACGACCTCGGCGGCCGGTCGCAGGGCCCTAACGGTACCGACGACGTGGTGGGCGTCACCGGCCCGGTCGAGGGGGAGTGGGGCCACCCGGCGGTGTGGGGCGGCGACGGCGGCTACGTCTACATGGTCGGCAACAACGGCCCGCTGCGCGCACTCAAGCGCGGGGTTTCGAGCACCGGCATGCCCACGCTCAGCCTGGCCGGGGCCAGTTCCGACAACTTCGGCTACACCAGCGGCTCA
>Ga0302314_10011160_pt1 | contig 15694 bp, 14 predicted proteins | sample III_Palsa_N2_3_FD_200533 | JGI IMG/M metagenome (GOLD analysis project Ga0302314, IMG submission 200533) | Peat permafrost microbial communities from Stordalen Mire near Abisko, Sweden - III_Palsa_N2_3 | ecosystem: Environmental > Terrestrial > Soil > Palsa > Peat permafrost | place: Sweden...
AGCGCTTTCGATCCGGTCGGGGTGAATCAGAACAAGCTACGCTTTCTCGAGGCATTCCTGGCGCTCTGCGTGCTGAGCGATTCGGACCCCATCGGTGCCAGCGAGCAGGAGAAGCTCGACGCGAACCACTTGAAGGTGGCGCGGCGCGGCCGCGAGCCGGGGCTCACCTTGAGCCGGGACGGCCGCGAAGTGCCGATGGTGCAGTGGGCGCGCGAGTTGCTGGATGCCATGCAGGGACTGTGCGAGCTGTTGGATCACGGTGAGTCCTCGCGTCCCTATCAGGCTGCCCTCGAGCAGCAGCGCGCCAAGATCGACGAGGTCGAGCGCACCCCATCCGCCCGCCTGCTCGCGGAGATGCGCGGAAGCGGCGAGACTTTCTTTCAGCTCGCGCAGCGCATGTCGCGCATGCACAAGGATTACTTCCTGGATCTGTATCCGCCCAACGAGAGCCGTCTCGCGGAGTTCGCGCAGGCGGCGGAGCACTCTCTCGAGGAGCAGGCGCGCATAGAAGCAAGCGACAAGGTGGACTTCGACACCTACCTCGCGCACTACCTGGCGGAGTGACCGGCAGCCACCGCTGCGCCCCGATAGATGTCGACCATCGGCGCGCCGCCCGCGACGCGGCTCGCGCGAAACATTCCCTCGCTGTTGAACTCCATGACGATGCGCCCGTCGCGGTCGATCGCTATCACGCCGCCCTCGCCGCCCTGGGCGGGGAGCTCGTCGAGGACGAGCTCGCGCACGGCCTCGGCGAGGGTGCGAGCCCCCAGCCGGACTCGTGCGCAGATCTCGTGGGCTACGCCCAAGCGGATGAACACCTCGCCGTGTCCCGTGGCCGACACGGCGCAGGCGCGGTCGTCTGCGTAGGTGCCCGCGCCGATGATGGGCGAATCGCCGATGCGCCCGAACCGCTTGCCGGTCATGCCCCCGGTCGAGGTGGCCGCAGCCAAGCGACCTGCGGCATCGGCGGCCACCGCCCCGACGGTGCCCACGTGCGAGATCGTGAGGGGTGAAAGCCCGGTTTCGCCGGCGCGTAGGCGCTCGAGCTGGCGCCAGCGCGCCTCGGTGTAAAAGTAGCTGCGCGGTACGAGCGCGATGCCGCGCGTGAGGGCGAACTCCTCCGCGCCGGCTCCCGAGAGCATGACGTATTCGGAATGCTCCATCACCGCGCGCGCGAGCTCGACCGGGTTTTTCACGTGGGCGACGCCGCAGACCGCCCCGGCCTTGCGCGTCGCTCCCTCCATGATGGAGGCGTCGAGCTCGTTCTGTCCGTCGTGGGTAAATACCGCGCCGCGGCCGGCATTAAAGAGCGGGCAGTCCTCGAGCGCGACCACGGCGCGCGTCACCGCCTCGAGGCTCGTGCCACCGCGCTCGAGCACGGCGAACCCCGCAGCCAGAGCCTCGGCGAGCGCCGCGCGGTAACGCGCTTCGCTCTCGGTGCTCATCTCCGCGCGCGGCAGCGTGCCCGCTCCGCCATGAATCGCCAATCCGAACATCGAGTGCCTCCTCTGGCCGCTGGTGCGTCGGTGAGGCTATCATCATTCGCACATGAAGCCATTCCCCCAGCCGGGCCAGATGAAGAGCCTGCTCATTGCGAATCGCGGCGAAATCGCCATTCGCGTGATGCGTGCCGCGGCCGAGTTGGGCATTCGCACGGTGGCGATTCACTCGCGCGAGGACCGCTTCTCGCTGCACCGGACCAAGGCCGACGAGAGCTATCTCGTCGGCGAGGGTAAAGGGCCGATCGAGGCGTATCTGGACATCGAAGACATCGTGCGCATCGCCCTCGAGGCGCGCGTCGACGCCATTCATCCCGGATACGGTTTTTTGTCCGAGAGTCCCGAGTTCGCCGAGGCGTGCGCGGCGGCGGGCATCATTTTCGTGGGCCCGCTGCCGGATACCATGCGCCGGCTGGGCAACAAGGTCGCCGCGCGCAATCTGGCGGAGAGCGCCGGTGTGCCGGTGATGCCGGCGACGCCGCCTCTGCCGGACGACGAGGCGCGCACGCGTGAGCTGGCGCGCGAGGTCGGCTTTCCGGTGATGCTGAAGGCGAGCTGGGGCGGAGGCGGGCGCGGCATGCGCATCGTCGAGGATGAGCGTGGCCTCGCCGAGGCCGTGGCCGCCGCGCGGCGCGAGGCGAAAGCCGCGTTCGGCAAAGACGAGGTGTATCTCGAGAAGCTCATTGTCCGCGCCCGGCACGTGGAAGTGCAGATTCTCGGCGACGCGCACGGCAACCTGGTGCATCTCTATGAACGCGACTGCTCACTGCAGCGTCGCAACCAGAAGGTCGTGGAGCGGGCGCCAGCCGTGTTCCTTTCGGATGCGGCGCGCGCGGAGCTGTGCGAGGCCGCGCTCAAGATCGGACGCGCCGTACGCTATCGGGCGGCGGGCACGGTCGAGTTCCTGCAAGACGCCGACACCGGCAAGTTCTACTTCATCGAAGTGAATCCGCGCATTCAAGTCGAGCACACCATCACCGAGTGCGTCACGGGAGTCGACTTGGTGAAGGCGCAGATCCGCATCGCGGCCGGCGCCGAGATCGGCACGCCGCAAAGCGGTGTGCCGCGGCAGGAGGACATTCACGTGACCGGCCACGCGCTGCAGTGCCGCGTGACCACCGAGGACCCCGAGAACCACTTCGTCCCCGACTACGGCACGATGACCGCCTATCGGAGTCCCGCCGGGTACGGCATACGCCTCGATGCGGGCACCGCCTATGCGGGCGCCATCATCACCCGCTTCTATGACTCGCTCCTGGTGAAGGTCACCGCCTGGTCGCCGACACCCGAGGAGACCGTCGCGCGCATGCACCGCGCGCTTTGGGAATTTCGGATACGCGGGGTCGTGACGAACCTGCGGTTTCTCGATCAGCTGATCACCCACCCGGACTTCGCGGCCGGGGACTACACCACTCAGTTCATTGACCGCACGCCGGAGCTGTTCATCATTCCGCGAAAACGCGACCGCGCGACGCGACTGCTCAAGTTCATCGGCGATGTGATCGTGAACGGCAATCCGGAAGTGCGCGGACGGCTGAAGCCCAAGGCGCCGGTGTTTCCGCGGGCGCCGCGCATCGCGCTGCCCGCACCGCCGCCCGGCACGAAGCAGAAACTCGACGAGCTCGGGCCGGCAGCGTTCGCGCGCTGGATGCTCGATGAGAAACGCGTGCTGATCACCGACACCGGCATGCGCGACGCCCACCAGTCGCTCCTTGCGACGCGCTTTCGCACGCTCGATCTGGCAGTGATCGCGCCCTACTACGCGAGCCTGCTGCCGCAGCTGTTCTCGGTGGAATGCTGGGGCGGGGCCACGTTCGACGTCGCCATGCGCTTCCTCAAGGAAGATCCCTGGGAGCGGCTGGCACGCTTCCGCGAAGCGATGCCGAACCTGCTGCTACAGATGCTGCTGCGCTCCGCGAACGCCGTGGGCTACGCCAACTACCCGGACAATGTCGTGCGCTACTTCGTCGAGCAAGCGGCACGCGCGGGCATCGACATATTCCGGGTGTTCGATTGCCTCAATTGGGTCGACAACATGCAGGTGGCCATCGAGGCCGTGCTGAGCTCGGGAAAACTGTGCGAGGCGGCGATTTGCTACAGCGGCAACCTGTCGAATCCGCAGGAGAAGAAGTACGACCTCGCATACTACGTCGGCATCGCAAGACGGCTGAAGGGCTTCGGCGCGCACGTCATCGCCATCAAGGACATGGCGGGGCTTTGCCAGCCCCGGGCGGCCTTCGATCTGGTGAAGGCGCTCAAGGACGAGATCGGCCTGCCGGTGCATTTCCACACGCACGACACCAGCGGCATCGGGGCGGCGAGCGTGCTCGCCGCCGTGGCTGCCGGGGCCGACGCCGTGGATGCCGCGATCGATGCCATGTCCGGTCTGACGTCCCAGCCCAATCTGGGCTCGATCGTCGAGGCGCTGCGCTTCGCGGAGCGCGACTCGCAGCTCGACCCCGACCGGCTGCGCTTGATCTCGGCGTATTGGGAACAGGTGCGGCGCGGCTACGTGGCGTTCGAGAGCGACATCCGTTCGGGTGCCTCCGAGGTCTATGTGCACGGCATGCCGGGCGGCCAGTACACCAATCTCAAGGAGCAGGCGCGCTCGCTGGGCATCGAGGACCATCGTTGGTCCGAGGTGGCGAGCGCCTACTCGCAGGTCAACGAGATGTTCGGCGACATCATCAAAGTGACGCCGACCTCGAAGGTGGTGGGCGACATGGCCCTCATGATGGTCACCGGCGGGCTCACGCGCGAGGCGGTGCTCGATCCGGGCGTCGACGTCACCTTCCCGGAGTCGGTCGTGCAATTGTTCCGGGGCGAGCTCGGGCAGCCGGTCGGCGGCTTTCCGCGCGAGCTGCAGAGCAAAGTGCTCGCGGGCAAGCCGGCGCTCAGCGCGCGTCCCGGCGCGCTGATGCCCGCGGTGGATCTTGCGGCGGAGCGCGTCGCGGTGGAGAAGAAGATCGGCCGAAGCATCTCGGACACGGAGCTCGCGTCCCATCTCATGTATCCCAAGGTGTTCACAGATTACGCGGCCGAGCGGGCCGCTTACGGCGACGTCGCAACCTTGCCCACGGCCGTGTTTTTCTATGGCATGGAGCCGGGCCAGGAGATCAACATCGATTTGGAGCGTGGCAAGACCCTGATCGTGCGCTACATCACCACGAGCGATGTGCACGAGGACGGGACGCGCACGGTGTTTTTCGAACTCAACGGCCAGCCGCGACCGCTGCGCGTGCCGGACCGCAGTCAGGTGGCGAAGCGGCCGCCGCCGCGCAAGGTCGAGCCCGGCAATTTGAAGCACGTGGGCGCGCCCATGCCCGGAACCATCGGCACGGTCGCGGCGCGGCCCGGCATGAAAGCCGCGCGCGGCGACGTGCTGCTCACGCTCGAAGCCATGAAAATGGAGACCACCGTGCGCTGTGAGCAAGAGGGGACGGTCAAAGAAGTCCTCGCCGCGCCCGGCATGGCCGTCGACGCCAAGGACCTACTGGTCATCTTCGATTAGGTTCTGCCGCTCAGGCACCGTGACCTCGAGTCCATCGAGCGCGGCGCTGATGTGGATCTGGCAGCTGAGACGGCTGTTGGTGCGCGGCTCCCACGCGTTCTCGAGCATCCCTTCTTCCATGTCCTCGCGCGGCTCGAGCTTGCCGAGCCATTGCGGTGCCACGTAAACGTGGCAGGTCGCGCAGGCGCAGGCCCCTCCGCATTGCGCGACGATGCCGTCGATGCCGTGCTGGCGCGCGACCTCCATCACCGTGACGCCGTCCGGCGCACGCAGCTCGCGTCGCGCGCCGCCGCGATCGATGAACACGATCAGCGGCATCAAACAGCCTCTTTCAGAGCCCTGCCCGGGTCCGCGAGCTTGTCGAGATCCGGGCGGGCGCGCTCGGCGATCAGTTTGCGCCCGGCGACGTAGTCCTTCGGATTGTTGATGGCCTCCACGGCGAGCAGCTCACCTCCCTGCAGGTAGCAGACGCTGAAGCTGCGCGAGGCCGGATCGCCGCGCAGCACCTGCTGATCGAAGCCCTGAGAGAGTCCGACGATGAGCAGCTTGTTGTCGAACTGATCCGACCAGAACCAGGGCACGCGATCGTGAACCGTCGGCCGGCCGAGCAGGTTGAGCGCGGCTGCCTTTGCCTGCTCGAATGCATTGTCGACCGATTCGAGCCGCACGCGCATTTCGAAGCGTGGCGAGGGATGATGGGTGCAATCGCCGGCGGCGTAGATGGCCGCATCGCTGCTGCGGCAGTACTCGTCGACGGTGATGCCGTTCTCGCACGCGAGCCCGGCTTCGGCGGCGAGCTCGGAGTTCGGCACGGCGCCGACTCCGACCACCAGCAAGTCCACCTCGAAGGAGCTGCCGTCCGCACAGACGACGCGCTCGACGCGCCCTGCGCCCTCGAGCCGTATCACCCGGGTGTTGCAGATCAGCTTGACCCCGTGGGTGCGATGCTCGTGCGCGAAGTATTCCGATACGCTCGAGGCCACGACGCGATTCATCACCCGGTCGGCCATCTCGAGCACCGTGACCGTGCACCCGAGCTTGCGTGCCGTGGCCGCTGTTTCGAGGCCGATGTAGCCGCCCCCGATGATGACCACCCGGCTGCCGGCCTTCAGGCCCGGACGCATGGCCTCCACGTCGGCGATGCCGCGCAGGTAATGTACCCCGGAGAGCTCCGCCCCCGGGCAGGTGAGGAGGCGCGACCTTGCCCCCGTGCAGAGCATGAGCCTGTCGTAGGCGAGTGTCTCGCCGTCCGACAAAGACAGGCGGCGTGCGGCGGCGTCGATCCGCGTCGCGCGCAACCCGAGCCTGAGCTCGACGCGATGCTGGTCATAGAACGCCTGATGGCGGAACGGCAAGCGGTCGCCGGCCAGCTCACCCGCCAGGTATTGCTTGGACAGAGGCGGCCGTTGATAGGGCAGATGGGGCTCGTCGCCGATGAGCACCAAGCGTCCGCCAAAGCCCTCGCGGCGCAGGGAGTCGACCGCCTGCGCACCGGCCTGACCGCCACCCAGAATGAGAATCGTCGAGATCATGGAAATCCTTGGACCTGTCGGCCGAGCGGGCGCGCTCCCTTTATAGCCGGTCCGCGGCCGTCCGTTAAGCCAAGGGGTTCCCGCGAGCCAGATGGTCGTGCCTGGCGGCCGGAATCGTAATAGGATTACCCCGACCCAACGGGAGCGGAGCCTCAATGAAACTGATCACTGCCATTATCAAGCCTTTCAAGCTGGACGATGTGCGCGCGGCCCTGTCCGAGATCGGCGTGTCGGGAATGACGGTCACGGAGGTCAAAGGCTTCGGCCGACAGCGCGGGCACACCGAGCTCTACCGCGGGGCAGAATATGTCGTCGATTTCGTGCCGAAGACGCGCATCGAGGTGGCGGTGAAGAACGAGCTGGTCGACCAAGTCATCGAGGCGATCGTGGGAGCCTCCAAGACGGGGAAGGTGGGGGACGGCAAGATATTCGTCACCGACATCATCCGGGTACTGCGCATCCGGACCGGCGAGACCGATAACGCCGCACTCTAGCCGGGTGTCTCCTCGTCGGGATCGTGCCGCTTGCGCCGTTGCCACAGCCACAAAAACCCGATGCAAACCGCGAAATTGAGGACCCACCAGCCGAGCTGACGCGAGCTGCCCTTGTCGTCGGCGGCCTCGGGCGCCGCGGTGGGCTGCAGCGTGCCTTCGAGATCCTGCCGTATTCCGCTCGAGGTGACCTCGATCCGCACTGCCGCCGCGCCCGGAAGCGCGAGATCGGGGGTCGTGACCGCGTAGCCCCCGTCTGCGAGGGCCGTCGCGGGGTGCGTCGCACCGCGCAGCACCAGCGCGACCACGGCGTCGCTCACCGGCGCGTTGTCCTCGAGGCGGCTCAAGTGAATGGTCATGCGCTCGCCCTGCACGGTACCCACCGCGAGCAGCTGCGCGGAGCGCGCCTCGACACGAGCGGCCGCGCCCGCGGCGGCGGGCGCGGTGGCCGGCGCGGTGGCGGGGACCGACGCCGCGGTGAGGGCGGCGATGGCGATGAGCCCGATTCGTGCACGCACACCCGAGGCGCGCCGCGCGGGTCTTTCCTTTACAGCAGCCAACCCAGGATACCCATGGCGATGCCGCCAATCGCACAGAGCACGCCGAAGATCGGAAAGAAGTCATTCCGCGCGAGGAAGTACAGCGAGGTCAGTACGAGACCGAGCTCGAGCAGGCCCTCGCCGATGTCGAGTTTGAGCGCGCGTTTTTCCTCCAGCTCGGTCTTCATCTCCGCTGCCCGCGCTTCCGCTTCCAGTTGCTTGGTGTCGCCGAGCTCCTTGTCACGGGTCGCCTGCAGCTTATGCTCCGCATCCGCGGCCTTGGCGGCGTCGGGGGCGAGGGTCTCGAGAACCGACAGGGCGGCATCGCTCACGCTCGCACGTATTTTTTTCGCCTGGTAAAACGCCCAGGCGTCGTTGGCGCCGGTGCGCTCGATGACGGCCTGGGTGTGCGCACGATGCGACGCGATCGTCACCACCGAGAGAAATATTCCGATCACCCCCACGAGGATTCCCACGACGCGAGTCTTGGGATCGGCGGCGTGCTCGGGCGTCACTTCGATTTCAGTCATGGACTCAGGCTAACCTCTTCTCGATCTCATTTGACGGCGTGCAGGCGCGGATTCGCGCGGGAGATGCCGAGCGCTCCGCTGCGTACGACCTCCACGATCTCTCCAAATGCCGACACGTTGGCGATGAACTCGCCTATTTCGACTTCGGTGCCCGCGAGTTCCATGATGAAGCTCGACGGGTTGGACGACAGCACCTTGCCGCCGGCGCGTCGCAGCAACGCGCCGACGGCCTCGATGTCCGCCGCCTTGAGGTGCAGCTTGATCAGCAACAGCTCGCGCGCCAGGTGATCTCCGCTGGTCATGTCCTCGACGGACACGACGTCGACCAGCTTCAAGAGCTGTGCGTTGATCTGGCTAATGACGGCGTCCGAGCCGGTGGTGACCAGCGTCACGCGCGATACGGTGGGATCGGTGGTGGGCGCGACCGAAAGCGACTCGATGTTGTAGCCACGGCTCGATATGAGGCCGGTGACGCGCGTGAGCGCGCCCGCCTCGTTTTGCAACAGTAACGCGATGAGATGCCGCATGCGCGAAGGATACGGGAGGGCGGCACTTGGGCGCCAGGGCGAGAACTGCTAGGCTTTTGCTGTGAAAGACCGCAACGACATGCTGAATAAAGACGCGCATCCGCTCTCCGGGGCCAGCATGACGGGCGCCGACATGCTCGTGCAGGTGCTGGCGGACGAAGGCGTCGACACGATTTTCGGCTACAGCGGCGGCGCCATTTTGCCGATTTACGACGCGGTCTTCCGCTACAACCAGGAGCACGGCTCGCCCATGCCGCTGATCGTGCCCGCGAACGAGCAGGGCGCCGGATTCATGGCCGCGGGCTATGCGCGCGCGAGCGGGCGAGTCGGCGTCGCCCTGGTCACCTCCGGCCCCGGCGCGACCAACACGGTTACGCCGGTACGCGATTGCCAGGCCGACTCGGTGCCCGTGGTGGTCATCTGCGGCCAGGTCGCGACCACGGCCATCGGCACGGATGCATTCCAGGAAGCGCCGGTGCCGAGCATCATGGGTGCGGTCGCCAAGCACGTTTTCCTGGTGACCGACCCGACCAAGCTCGAGGCGACGGTACGTACCGCGTTCGAGATCGCGCGCACCGGCCGCCCCGGCCCCGTGGTGCTCGACATCCCGAAGGACGTACAGAACTGGAAGGGAACCTTCCTCGGATCCGGTCGGCTGCCGATTCCCGGCTACCGGCAGCGTATGAACCGGCTGCTTGCCAACAAGCTGTCGGATAGTGCCTGCGCCGTCTTCTTCGAGGCGCTGGCGGTCGCGAAGCGGCCGCTGATCTACGCCGGCGGCGGCGTGATCAATGCGGCGGCCGCGCAGTCTTTGCGCGAGCTCGTCGAGGACTTGCGGATACCGGTGGTGACCACGCTCATGGGCATCGGCTCGGTCGACACCGCCCACCCGCTGTCCATGCGCATGCTCGGCATGCACGGCGCGGCGTTCGCGAACTACGCCGTGGAGGACTGCGATTTCCTGATGGCCGTTGGTGCGCGATTCGACGACCGCGTCGCCGGCAATCCGCCGAAGTTCGCCAGCCGGGCGAAGTTCATCGCGCATCTGGACATCGACGCCTCGGAGATCAACAAGGTCAAGCGCGTCGATTGGAGCCACGTGGGCGAGCTCAAGGATGCGCTCGTGAACCTCATCGACTACGCCCGACGCAAGAAGATCAAGCACGAATGGCCGGAATGGCACGCTCGCTGCGAGGAGCTGAGGCGCAAGCACGCGATGAACTATGACCGCGGCAGCCCGCTGATACAGCCGTATTACGTGATCGAGGAGATCAATAAGCTCACGCACGGCGAGGCGATCATCACGACCGGCGTGGGCCAGCATCAAATGTGGGCGGCGCAGTACTTCGATTTCCGCAGCCCGCGGCTGTGGCTCACCTCGGGCAGCATGGGAACAATGGGATTCGGATTACCGGCCGCGGTGGGCGCACAGTTCGCGCAGCGCGCGCGGCTCGTGATCGATATCGACGGCGACGCCAGCATCCGCATGAACCTCGGAGAGCTCGAGACCGTCACCACGTACGATCTGCCCGTGAAAGTGGTCGTGCTGAACAACTGCGGCGACGGCATGGTGAAGCAGTGGCAGAAGCTTTTCTTCAAGGGACGCCTGAGCGCGAGCGACAAGAGCCTGCACACCAAGGATTTCGTCAAAGCGGCGCTGGCCGACGGGTTCAAGTACGCGGTGCGCCTCGACAAGAAGGCGGACGTGCCGCGCGTGGTTGCCGAGTTCGTGAGATTTCCCGGGCCGGCATTCCTCGAGGTGATGATCGATCAGGACGCGGGGGTCTATCCGATGGTCGGCCCCGGACAGGCATATGACGAGATGATCACGGGGGAGCACATCGTTTCGCGCACCGAGGTCGAGATCAAGCCGCCCGACGCCTCGAAGATGTTCTAGCTACCAGACGCCGCTGTTCGGCATGCTGACCCACGGCTCGGCCGGCTGCAAGGACGGTCCCTGCTGCAGCAGTTCCACGGAAATTCCGTCGGGTGAGCGCACGAAGGCCATGCGCCCGTCGCGCGGCGGGCGATTGATGGTCACGCCATGCTTCGTCAGGCGCTCGCAGGTCGCGTATATGTTCTCGACGGCGTATGCCAGGTGGCCGAAATTGCGGCCCCCGCCATAGGTCTCCGGATCCCAGTTATGGGTGAGCTCGACTTGCGCGCTCTCATCCCCCGGAGCGGACAAGAAGACCAGCGTATATCGTCCTTGGGGGTAGTCGCGGCGCGACAATTCCGCCAGGCCGAGCGCATCTCGATAGAAGCGCAACGATTGCTCGATGTCGGTCACGCGGACCATCGTATGCAGATACTTCATGGCAAACTCTCGCGAAGGTCACTCGAAGAAATCTGCACGCGAATCTGGAGCAATCCATGCACAAAAGCAAACTGGGCGGTTTCATCATCGATTGCGATACGGACGACCTGGAGGCGGCCACGAGGTTCTGGAGCCACGCCCTGGGGATGCCGGTGCACGAGTTGAAGGGAAGCGAGAACGCCTCCTACCGAGGGCTCACCGATGTACAGCACGGACTCGACATCGAGGTGCAGCAGGTGGACCACCCGAGCCGGGTTCACTTGGACATCGAGACCGACGACATCGCCGCCGAAGTAAGCCGGCTGGAGGCGCTCGGGGCGAAGAAAGTTCAACAAGTGCACGGCTGGTGGGTGATGGAAGCTCCGACCGGGCAGCGGTTCTGCGTCGTGAGCGCGCAGAAGCCGGATTTCGAGCGGCGGGCAAACACATGGCAATGAGATCTGCAATGGGACCATCGGGTAACTTTCCCGACATTGGAAGCCCTCTTTGTTGCGACCGTGTCACAAATGTAACAGCCGCTTGACATAGCGCACCATTACATGATTTTCAAGCTGATTTCCCTTGATTTGCGCGCTGGCGGTGATACGCTCCTTAGCAACAGAGTCGTAGCGCTGTTGTCTTTAGTTACTTAATTGCAACAGATGTCTCACTCCAAGAAGGTCGAGCGCAGGCACTCTTGTGCGGCGTATCTTCCGCCTACGGACGTGCCGGGTTTTTACTCAGCACCTGTTCCCCTACCTCCCCGGCTCGTCCGGGGATACTTTTATCTACCACGCTTCGCCTTCGGCGATCGCAGTGGGGCCGTTTACCCGAGGATTTCAACATGGCAGTGACGGACGGATTCACTGGGGCGGTCGGCAGCACACCGCTCATTCGGCTCAAGTCTTTCAGTGAGGAGACGGGGTGCGAGATTCTGGGCAAGGCCGAATTCATGAATCCGGGAGGCTCGGTCAAGGACCGGGCGGCCAAGTGGATCGTGCTCGATGCCGAACGGCGCGGCGTGCTCAAGCCAAAAGGCACGATCGTCGAAGGCACCGCCGGCAATACCGGCATCGGGCTCGCGCATGTGTGCAACGCGCGCGGCTACAAATGCGTCATTGTCATGCCGGACAATCAGGCCCAGGAGAAGTATCAAATCATCGAGGCCCTGGGCGCCGAGTTGCGCAAGGTGCCTGCGGTTCCCTACAGCAACCCCAACCAGTATCAGAAGGTGGCGGGACGGCTGGCGGCGGAGCTTCCCGATGCGATCTGGGCCAATCAGTTCGACAATACGGCCAACCGGCTGGCGCACTTCGAATCCACCGGGCCGGAGATCTGGAACGACACCACCGGCAAGATCGACGCTTTTTGCGCCGCGACCGGCACAGGCGGCACGCTCGCCGGCGTGGCCGCCTACCTCAAGTCGATGTCCCCCGGGGTTCGCATCGTGCTGGTCGATCCGCCGGGAAGCGCGCTCTATCATTATGTGAAAGACGGTGAGCTCCGCTCCGACGGGGGCTCTTCGATCACCGAGGGCATCGGCACGGGCCGCGTTACCGCCAACCTCGAAGGGGCGCCTATCGACGACGCAATCCGCATCTCCGATACCGAGACGGTGCACTTTGTCTATCGCCTGCTGCGCGAGGAAGGCTTGCTGCTCGGAAGCACGGCGGGCATCAACGTCGCGGCGGCTGTGAGGATCGCCCGCGAACTCGGGCCTGGGCACACCATTGTCACCGTGCTGTGCGACGGCGGCGCCAAGTATCAGTCGCGGCTGTTCAACAAGGCCTGGATCGAGGAGCGCGGCTTCGGGAGCGCGATCGTCTAGCGCTACGCGCTCTCGGAGACGCTCATCGCGGTGTCAGTTCCGAACCAGGAGAGCTCGGCATGCAGCGCCGCCACCTCGCCGACGATCAGCAACGCGGGCGATGCAATGCCTTGCGACCGTGCGGGGTCGGCGATGCTCGCCAGCGTTCCCAGAATGACTCGCTGCGCAGGCAATGTGCCTTGGGAGATGAGCGCCGCCGGGCGGTCGGCCGGCGCGCCGTGCTCGATGAGCTTTGCGACGATGTGTTCGAGTCCCGCAAGCCCCATGTAAAACACCACCGTGGCCCGCTCTGCCGCGAGCGCCCGCCAGTCGGGCTCGAGGCCGACCTCGCCGGAATGGCCGGTGACCAGGGTCACGCTCTGCGCGTGGTCCCGATGCGTGAGCGGTATGCCGGCGTAAGCGGCGCAGGCGCTCGCGGCCGTGACGCCGGGAACGACGGAATAGGCGATGCCCGCGTGCGCCAACGCCTCGAGCTCCTCACCGCCGCGCCCGAACACGAACGGATCGCCGCCCTTGAGCCGCACCACTCGTCGACCCGCACGGGCATGCGCGACGAGCTGCTCGTTGATCCATGCCTGGGACGTTCCGGTGCCTCCCGGGGACTTGCCGACGCTGATTTTCACCGCGTCGCGCCGCGCCAGATCGAGGACGCCCGCGCTCACCAGGCGGTCGTGCAGGATCACGTCCGCGTCGCTGAGCGCGCGCAGTGCCTTCAAGGTCAAAAGCTCCGGATCGCCGGGGCCCGCACCCACCAGGACGACATGTCCGGGCGCGGGTGGCCTGGCGGTGTCCGCGGCGAGCAGCCGCTGAGCGAGCTGCTCGGCCCCGCGCACGTCACCGGCGGCGAAGCGGTCGGCGGCCGGTCCGTCGACGAGCGTCTCGAAATAGCGGCGTCGCTCGGCCGTCCCACGGAGCCTGCGCCGGCTCGCCGCCCGCAAGCCGCGCAGCCACAGCGCGAGCTCGCCGAGGCGCGTCGGGACGAACGCCTCGAGCCGCTCGCGCCAGCGACGCGCAAGCACCGGGGAAGCCCCCGCGCTCGATATCGCGATGAGCACGGGATCGCGGTCCACGATCGCGGGCACGATGACCCGCGATGCTTGCCGGTCGTCGACCACATTCACGGGAATCGCGCGCGCCTCGCACAGCGAGGCGATCCAGCGGTTCGATGCGCGGTGTCCCGTGGCGACGATCGCGAGGCGTACGCCCGCGAGGTCCTCGGGAACGAATTCGCGCAGCACGACCGTCAGGCTGCCCGCCGCAGCGCGGCGCTCGAGCTCGGGAACGACGCGTGGGGCGACGAGGGTGATGGCGGCGCCCGCCCGCTCGAGCAACACCGCCTTGCGCAGTGCCACCTCACCGCCGCCGGCGATGAGGACCTTCTGCAAGCGCAGATCGAAGAAGAGCGGAAAGTACTGCAAGGCGGCTATAGGCTGGAGAGGTCGATCGATTCCGGGCTGCACCAGCGTGTTAGCTTACGCTGGATCGCCAGTCCAAGCCCAACCCCATCACAAACAATCCCTTATGAGCACATGCATTTTCGTGCTAGCCGCAGCGGCGGTGACCCCGGGCAGGCGGCCCGGCGGCCACTTATAGTGCGTAGATGATCGATTTCGCTCAATCGCTTTCCGGCTTCGTCGTGGGCGTCGTGGTCGGGCTGACCGGCGTCGGCGGCGGGGCGCTGATGACCCCGCTGCTTGTGCTGCTCTTCGGGATCCACCCGGCGACCGCCGTCGGCACGGATCTGTTGCAAGCCGCCGTCACCAAGGCGGGCGGCACCTACGTCCACGCCCGTCACGGACGCGTCGACTGGCACATCACGGGACTGCTCGCGGCCGGCAGTATTCCCGCTGCCATTCTCACCGTCCTCGGTTTGCAACACCTGTCCGGCGGCCTCGGCGGATCGCGCATCATCACTCTCGTGCTCGGCTGCGCACTCGTGCTCACGGCGTGCGCACTCGCGCTGCGTCCGCAATTGCGCCGCCTGTCGCGCGACTCTGCGATCCCGGTGCCGCGGCCCCCGGCACTGACCGTGGCGGCCGGCGTCGTGCTGGGCTTCGTGGTCACCATCTCCTCGGTGGGAGCCGGCGCTCTCGGCGTGACGGCGCTATTTCTGCTTTATCCGCAGCTCAAGACCACGCGCATCGTCGCGTCGGATCTCGCGCACGCCGTGCCCCTCACGCTGGTTGCGGGTCTCGGGCATTGGATGTTCGGCAGCGTCGACTTTCACCTGCTGTCGTCGCTGCTCGTGGGCTCGCTGCCGGGTATCTACATCGGCAGCCACTTCGCGGGGCGGATCCCCGATACGCTGCTGCGCTGGATCCTGGCGGCGATACTGCTGCTGGTCGGCATCAAGCTGATCGCCCTCTAGAATTCTTATATCCTACAGGCATGAAGTTTCAACAACTGCGCTACCTCGTGGCGGTCCACGAGAACGGCCTCAACATCACGGCCGCTGCCCGGCAGCTGCACACCTCGCAGCCGGGTGTCAGCCGGCAGTTGAAGCTTCTCGAGGAGGAACTCGGGTTCCAGCTCTTTGAGCGCGAAGGCCGTGCGTTGACCCGCACCACCGCCGCCGGCGAGGAGATCATTTCGCGCGCCGGCAGCATCCTGCGCGAGATGCACAACATCCGCCGCACTTCCGCGGAGCTGCGCAAGGCGGACGGCGGCACCCTGTCCATCGCCACCACCCACACGCAGGCCCGCTACGTGTTGCCGGAGGTGATTCGTGCCTTTCGGATCAAATATCCGAAGGTGCGCCTGCACTTGCATCAGGGGACCTCGGAGCAGATCGCGGAGATGGTTGCCCGCGACCGGGTCGATTTTGCGATCGCCACCGGCTCGGAAGATCTGTTTCCCCATCTGGTGCGCTTGCCCGTATACCGCTGGCATCGCGCCGTGGTGGTGCCGAAGGGTCACCCGCTCGAGTCGGCGGGCAAGCTCA
>Ga0302314_10011162_pt1 | contig 15693 bp, 5 predicted proteins | sample III_Palsa_N2_3_FD_200533 | JGI IMG/M metagenome (GOLD analysis project Ga0302314, IMG submission 200533) | Peat permafrost microbial communities from Stordalen Mire near Abisko, Sweden - III_Palsa_N2_3 | ecosystem: Environmental > Terrestrial > Soil > Palsa > Peat permafrost | place: Sweden...
GCCCTCTTGCTTCTTACCAGCGAGCAAGCACGGCGGCGTGACCATGGTGCAGGGCCGCCTGCACGTGCGCGCGGCGGACGGCACGCTGGTGGCGCTCGACGACTGGTGCCGGCGGCAGCAGCAGCACGTGTAACGACGCTTGTGCAATTTTGTTTCGTATTACATGCATGCCTGCGCGCGTGGGTCACAACGCGCGCGCGGCGTCGTAGGCGCGCCGCTTGGACGGCGAGCCGATGACGGCAAAGGCCTCGGCGAGGCGCTTAAAGTCCTCCTCGGCGCCGGCGTGCTTGTTCTTGTCAGGGTGCAGCCGCAGCGCGCCCTTCTTGTACGCGCGGCGCACCTCCTGCTGCGTTGCCGTGGGCGCCACGCCCAGCACCGCGTACCAGCCGTCGGGGGCGCCGCGCCGCCCGCCGCTGCGCCGCCGCGCGCGCTTGAGACCGTCGATGAGGGCGCGTATCTGGCGCACCTCGGGCGCGAAGCGCTCCTCGCCCGTGCGCACGCCGGCAAGCTCGGCCTCGGCGCGCTGCCACTCGCCCTGCGCGACCAGGGCGCGCGCGAGCCGCAGCCGCGCCTTGTCGTAGCCGGGCAGCATCGCCAAACACGCGCGGCAGTCGCGCTCGCACGGCGCGGGGTTGCCGGCCTGCAGGAACACGCCCGCGCGCTGGAACAGCAGCCGCGCGTTGAGCGCATCGTTGGCCGGGTCCAGCGCCAGCGCGCAGCCCAGCGCGCGCGCGGCCTCGTCGAGCCGGCCGTCGGCTTGCAGCCTTGCCGCCTCGTGCAGACGCGCGTCCATCTCGCGCATCGTGCGCAACGCCTCTGCCGCGCGCGCATCGCCGGGCGCCTTGGCCACGCACAGCTGCAGCAGAGCCGCTGCCTCGCTGCGCAGCGCGCGGCGAAAGAGCAGCAACGCGTAGCGGTACAGGTCGGCGGCGCCGCAGCCGCGCACCGCCGCGACGGCGTCCTGCAGCGCGCGCGCGCTCAGCTCGGAGGAGCCTCCGGCGAAGGCGAGCATGCGCGCGCAGTGCAGCACGAGGACTGGCCGCCTGCACGCCGGCGCGAGCTGCTGCGCCTGCATCGCGGCCTGCTCGGCGGCGGCGACGTCTTCGGTGGCCAGGGCGCCGTCGGCGCGCGCAAACAGGCTCGCGAGCGCGCTCACCTGCCGCGCAATGCCGTCGACCTCGGCGCGCGGGCACTGCGCGGGCACGCCGGCCAGGAACGCCTGGGCGGCGGCGACATCGCCGAGACATAGCGCGGCTTTGGCGCCCCTCAGGTGCGCGCGCGCGTACGAGGCGTCCAGCGCGACGGCGCGGCGGCACTCGACGAGGGCGTCGTCGTAGCGCTGCAGCATGAGCAGTGCTGCGGCGCGGTTGGCAGCGAGTACGGCGCTGCGCTGATCGAGTCGTGCCGCCGCGTCGTATTCGCACTCGGCCCGCGCGTACTGCCCAGCGGCGTACAGCTCGTTGCCGCGCTGCTTGTGCGCCTCGGCACGCGACTGCGCCTCGAGCTGCTGGCCGGCCTTGTCCGCGCCCGCGGCCTGCGCGCGCGCCTGCGCCTGCAGCGCCGCCTCCGGGCAGCGATCGGCAAAGCGCGCCAGCTCATCGCGATATGCGAAGAAGTCACCGGACACGCGCGGCGTCGTCGACGCAAAGGCGCGCTCGATGGCGTCAAAGTCGGCATGCGCTTGACGCGACGCCTCGGCGCGCAATTCATCGTCCAAAGCACGCGTGGGCATTAACTTGACCGGCGACGCGTTGACCAGGCGAGCCTTGAGATCCGACGCCATTTTTTTCACCGAGGATGCGACGCGCATGCGCTTGGCGTTGCCTCGGATTGACTTGGTGTGCGCCGCCGCGCGCTTCTTGTCGGGCGAATCCGTGATGGGCACGCTGGCGTTCTCGTTGTCCTCCAGGCTCATGTACGAGCAGTCGTGCAGGTTGCTGGGCGTGGCTGGGATCATTGGCGGCGCTGCAATCGCGCGGGTGATCGCTCGGCGGCGTGCGCGGCGGAGTGTAGTTGGACAAGCGCGCGCGGCAAGAAGGCGTGGAGGCTCCTGGTCGCCGAAATCGTTCCAACAACGACACTGCCCGTCGTGTTAAAAAAAGGTAAGTTTACTACTACTTTGGCATATAGATAGGTACGTATGGCAACAAAGTCACTACACTGGACAGAGCGCTCGCACGAGGACGACTTCGGTGCACGTCCGGCACTTTTCATTGTGCTGGACGTGCGCCAGCGCGTAGCCGTGCTCGAGCAGCAGCTCGTTGAAGAAGAGGAAGACTTCGCCGGCCGTCTTGTCGCGCCCGTGCCACGGCAGGTACTCGAGCGTGGTCACAAAGTGCACCTCGAGCAAAATCTGCTCGGGGTAAATGTCCTCGCCCGTCTCGCGCAGCACGTGCGCGGCGTGGTGCAGTACTTGCGGCAGCACTGACCACTCGCCGCCCTCGATGTCAATCTTCAGCACCGTCGCAGCGGTGCGCACGCCCGCCTCGCGCAGCATTGCGCCGTAAGAGGCAAAGACGCGCTTCTCCTCGTCCACAAAGTCGGTGGCGGCCACGCACATGGGGATGAACTTTGTGCGCGGGGCGATTTCGGACGGCACCTGCCCGCACGTGGGGCAGCGCGCACCGCCATACGTGTTGGCCAACGTGCAGTCAAACACGTACGTCCTGCAACGCGTGCTCGAAAACAGCGCAGTCTCAAAGTTGAACAATCCCCCAGAGCCGATGGACACGACGACGCAGTCCACACTCGCGGCGAGCTTTTCGTTGTCGCACGCCAACTTGACGTCCTCAAACCCCTCGGCGAACGTGCGCGTGTGACAGGGCACCGCCACCGGGCCCATCAGTTGGTAACCTGCGCGCGCTTCGTGTCAGTCCCCGCGCGCGAGGGTGGCGGCGCACGTGTATGGTCCAGTTTTTCAAAGCTCCACGCCGCCGACTTGGCGAAAATGTCAACAGGCCGAATGTACGTCGTGAGCTTGCTCGACCGCGGCTCCAAGTTGTCCTTTTTGTTGGCGTTTTTGATCGTGTCACTGCACGCGCGTCAGTCTTCCGATGTGCTGTTGTTGTTGTCGTTCGGACGCGCATTAAAATTAAGGGCTCCGACCCAAAGGCCCATTTCACGCGCGCGTTGAGCTTTTGCGCGAGCACCTTGCGGTCTATGCTTGCCGTAATGCTGTTGTCGCATAGCCGCCTGTGCAAATCGGGCGCGGGGTAGAAATCATTCGATATTATTGCTCGCAGATTCGACAGGGGACGCAAAGCATACGACGGGCGAAAAGCGCGGGACAAGTAGATGACACCTGCAATGCCCAGGATGACGGCGAGAAGAAGCATCCGCCACCGCGGTAGCGCAGGAGGCGCCCAACTCATTTGTCACCTAGGTATATGTGCGAGAGAGTACGTATACAACAAAAACGCAGTGTGGGTTTTTGTCGTGCAGCACGCGCGCGCGCGCGCTGAATCTGAATCTGGAAGCGGCAGGAGCGCGGCCGAGGCAAACGGTTGCTGCGTCTTTGGTCGAATTATGCGCGCTTCGAGCACCCCACGTGTGGCTTTGAAAAAATTTCGATGTCAAGACCCAAACGTACATGTTGTGTCCGCGTGGACCACTGGACGTCGCAACATCGCGATTATGCAGTAGTTACCAAATACCGTAACTATTCGTTTTACCGTTTTGGAGACATTTTATTTATTTATTTTTTTATTTTTATTAAATATATATTTTATTTTTATTTTTTAAATTAATTAAAAAAAATCAACTGTGTGCCGCTGCGGGCGAAAAAAGCGCACACGACGGCGATGCTGAGCCACGCCCAGTCATGCCAGCACGAGGCGGATGCCGTGGAGTTCACCGCGCGCTTGAAATCCCTGACGACGGCCGTTAACATGGCCAATCTGCCTTTGGATGCTTCGCGGCTCGCGCAGCTGTCGGCTGCCGTGGCCAAGCTCCCTGCAAATGCCGTGACGCACGTGGACTTGACCGACTGCAACCTGGATGGCGCTTTGGTGCCTGCGCTTTGCGACTTGCTGCAGCTCGGTGCTTGTGGCGCATTAGCCGCGCTCAACTTATCCGCCAACCCTCGCTTGGGCGACGACGTCGGTGCGCTGCTATTAAAGCCACACTACACGCTCAGCACTCTTTTGTTGGACAAGGGCTCGCTGCTGGACGACGACGCGGCAGGCTGCATTGTTGACGCAGTCGCAACGCACTGCCCCCACCTGGAGCGCGTGGGATTTGGCCGACACGTCATGGCGCCCGCCGTTGGTCTCAAGCTGGCAGGTATGCTCACGCGCTGCCACCAACTGTCAACGCTGCGCGTCAGCGTTCGGCTAGTGGACACCGACGGCGTACGCGCAATGGCAGAGGCATTTGAGCACGCGGACGCGCTCACAGAGTTGGACATTGTCCTCGAGCTTGCGTGCGACGACGACAACGCCGTGGAACGCCTCCTCGTCGCCCTGGCGCGGCCCCGACTCGTTGATCTCGTGCTGGACATTGACGTGGAGGACACTGGCGTTGCCGCGCTGTGCGAGGCGCTCGCTCGCGCCTGTCCCGCGCTGCAGCGGTTGGCGGTGCGCTCGCCATGCCTGTCGCTGGCGTCCACGCTCGCGCTCGCCGACTGCGTGGAGCAGTGCTGCAGTCTACACCGCGTCGAGTTCGACGTGCCGCACGCGAGCGCGCTCGACGACGCCGTCGCGTCAACGTGGACGCGCGTGCGCTCGCTGCAGCTGCGCGGGCCGTATAGCCACGCCGTCGCCGACCGCGCCGCGCTGGCCAAGGCGTACTGGCTCTCGGCCGCGCCGCTGCACGACTGCCTCGGGCTCGCCGCGCTCGACGACTTGTTCGCCACCGTGCGCGCCGCCTTCCAGGCCAACCCTGCCGCCGTGCAGGCGCGCGCCGCCTCTGCGCTGCACTCGCGCGTGCCGCCCGCCGCCGCGCTGGCCTTCGAGTCTCTCGCGCGCGGCTGGGAGCGCGTCGGCGCGGCAAGCGAGGTGCCACGCGCCGTCTTCGACGAGGGCGCGTCGGCGCTGGCGACGTACTTTGAAGCGTTCCGCGAGGGCGCCGCGCCGCCGCGGCTGAGCGTGCGCGTGCAGGGCGCGCCGGGCGCGGGCGTGTCGACGCTGCTGCGCTGCCTGCGCCACCCGCGGCTGCACGGCGACGTGCACCCCTGCCGCAACGACGACGACGGCGACCGCGTGTGGATTCGCGCCCCGCGGGACGAGGGCGAGCCAGTGCTGTGCGTCGCGCAGGGCGACGCGCTGCCGTGCGACGTCGCCGTCGTCGTCATCGACCTCGCCGCTTACACCGAGGAGCGCTTCGAGCGCGCCGCGGGAGCCGCCGTGGCCGCCGCGCTGGCCCACAGCCCCGCGTGCCGCGTCGTCGTCGTGGGCGCGCAGGTCGACCGCGTCGCGCCCGAGGACGCGCGCATGCGCATGGCGCACGTGCTGCAGAGCCTCGAGGCGCAGCAGCGCGAGGACAAGGCGCGGTTGCACGAGGCCATGCAGCTCGCCGCCGCCTGCGACCCGCTCGACGCGCGCGGCGGCCGCGACGCCCTCGCCAGGCTGCTCGACCGGCCTGCCATCGCCGGCGCCGTCGTGCTCTCGTGCGCGCCGCGCTTTTGGCCCGTCGCCGCGCTGCCCAGCGACGCCGCTGCCTGGGCCGCCTGCGCCGCGCTCTGCGCCGCCGCACTCGTCGTTGCCGACGCGCCTTGGCTGCGCGCCGTGCTGGCCGCTGCGGCGCTGCTCTGCTCGCTCTTCCCGCGCGCCCTGCGGCCGTTGCTCGAGGTGCCTGCGCGCAACGTGCCCGCGCTCGAGCGCGCCCTCCTCGACATCGCGCGCGAGCGGGGCGCCGTCTGGCCAGCGGCCTACGTGCGCGCGCTGCGTCACGTCGAGCAAGTGCGCGAGTGCGCCCGCCCGCCGATCCTCGCCGCCGACGCCGTCGAGGGTCTGAAGCCCGCCTGGCGCGAAGACGCACTTGCCGCGCTCGCGCGTGGCTGCGGCGCCGAGCTGGCGCTGCTCGGGCGTGCTGCGGTGGCCGACGCGGCCTACCTGGACGGCCTGCTGCGCCGCGTGCCCGCCGTGCTCGCGCCGGGCGAGGCCGCGCTGCCGCTCGAGCAGCTCGCCTTCCGCAGCGCCGCCTGGAGGGAGGCGCTCGCCGCAGACGCGCCCGGCGTGCGCGAGGCGCTCCTGGCCGCCGTCGAGTCGCGCGGCGTCGCCAACGTGGACGGCGGCGTGCTGCGCGTGCCGGCGCTGTCGCACGCGGCCGACGCGGCCGTGTTCGAGCGCGGCGCCGCGTGCCGGCTGTGGTCCTTCCCTGCAGCCTGCCCGCCGCGCCTCCTCGCGCGCGCCGCCGTGCGCTGCGGCGCCGCCACCGGCCTCACGCTGCGCCCGCACGAGCCTTCGCACGCCTACCTCGTCGTTGCCGCCGCCACTGCAGGGAGCGACGCAGGCGCAGAAGTGCGGCTGTGCCTCTTTGACGAGTCCGCGCCCTTTGAGCTCGTCCTCGTCGTCGCCTCGCTCGACGGCGACGCTGCAAAGGCGCAGCGCACCGCGGGAACACACGCCCAGGCGGTGCGCGCGCTGCTGGCGGCCGAGTGTGCCGGTTTCCCGCACACAGAGTGGACGGCGCTGCCGAGCGACGTGGACGGCACGCGCGCGCTGCTCGACGACGTGGCGGGGCTGCGCACGCAGGGCATGCGCTGGCTCGACGTGCAGGGCGGCGCGCGCGTGCCGGCCGTCGCGCTGCTGTAGTAAGCAACCGGCTAGCGCTCCACGACCACCAGGCGCTCGAAAAACACCTTGCGCGCTTGCATGGGCGACGCCGTCGCCGCATAGCCGTCTTCCCGTGCGTCGTCGTCGTCGTCCTTGTCTGCGGCAGCGCGGCAGAGCGCAAACGTGTGGACAGGGCGCGGCGTCGAGGCGTTGAGACGGTGCGCAAAGCCAAAGTGGACGCGGTAGGCGCTGTGCGACAGCCGCGGCACGTTGTGGTACACGCGCGCGCCGTTGACAAAGACGGCCAGTGCGCGCGGGCAGCGGCGCAGCTTGCCGCAGCCCACCAGCACGAGCGACAGCGCGCCGCCGCGCCGGCTGTGCAGCCGCAGCGCCAGCCCGCCTCTGTCGGCGTCGCCATTGCACCGCGGCAGCTCCAAGTAGAGCGTGCGGTCGGCCCTGAACGCAGACGACTTGCCCACGTTAACGACGCGCGGCAGCCTCGACGCCAACACAACAGAGTTGCGCGCGTCGCCGAAGCGCGGCACGCGGGACGTGAAGCAGTGCGCCAGCGACGCCTGCTGCGGCAGCAACCCCAGCGAGGCCGCGGGCGAGGCGCGCACCAGCACGCCGTCGAGAGGTTGCGGTTGATGCGGAGCCGCTGGCTGGAGACCGTCGATCCACGCGCGCAAAAGGGCGTGGGCAACGAGATCGGCAATGAGCCTGAAGCCGGCGCGGCTGGGGTGGTGGCCGTCGTCGAGCACGGCGCTAAAGTTGGCAAAAACGCCCTGGCTGGCGATCATGCGCACCGCGTCCATTGCGAGCAGGCCGCCGTGCGCGCCCGCGTACGCGCGCAGCAGGCCGAGCAGCGCCGGGTACAGCGCGTCGGGCAGCCAGCGCGACGCGTTCATCGCACGGTTTCGCATGCCGGCAATGGCGCCCTCCCAAATGTACACGAACGCCACCGCGGGCACGGCCAGCGCAATCGCTTGCCTCACGAAGGCCTCGGTGTGGTGCACGAACATCTCCGCCCTGCTCGCCCCCGTGGCGTTGACGCGCGCCGCTTCTTCGTTCATGGCAAACTCCCAGAAGAGCACGTCCACGTCGCCGCCCACCAGCGGCGCGATGCAGGCCGCCTGCGCCAGCGAGCTCGTTGAGCCTTGCGCGGCGTTGCGCAGCTCCACGGTCAAGCGCAAGCGCGCGCGCAGCCAGTCGGCAACGAGCGCCGGCCAGGAAAAGTTAAACGTGCTCGACGAGCCGCCCATCACGCCTATTACGAGCGGAGCAGGGCGGCCGTAGTACGCTTCGGTGAGCCGAATGGCCAGATCGCGCGGCGGCGTGGCAAGGCGGACAAAGCGGTCCAGCGGAACCGCGTAGCCGGCTTGCAGCAGGCGGCGTTCCTCTTCGAGGACAACAAGCAAGGCGCGCTCGCACTCGGCAGTGCTGAGGCGGCAATGGGGCCATGTCGCATGCGGCGGCTGCACGCGACTGGCAGAGAGGAAGAGGTGGCCGTGCGGCGTCGTCGCGAAGGACTGCGAGAGGAACAACACGCTCGCAGCCGCCGCGAGCACTGCCAGAAGGAGCATTGCCATCCACGATGCCGCATGATGGTGACGATGTGGCGTCGTCGCTGCCAGATCCGGAAGCGCCAGCGGCGGCATGGCGCCGTTCCCGACGACGACGTGCGGGTGCGCCTGTTTAGGCGACCGCTGTTGCGCGGGCATTGTGTGTGTTTGCATGTGTCGCATGCGGCCTTTCCGCGGCGGTTGCAGCGCAAAGCGTCGTCGAAGAGACCCTGGCGCGCGCAAAACCAAACAGGTGTGCCACCTCGAATTATATGTTCATATTTTGCACAGCATCCGACACGACGCCAATAGGCCCAACCAACCGCACACATAACGCTGCGACGTGTGAAACGATGCGCTTACGCCACCATTTCGGTAAAACCGAGCATTCCGGAGAGCTCAGCGGCGTCGACGTTTGGGTTGACTGCACACGTGACAATGAGAACGACGATGCGGCGCGCTAGCCTGCGCACGTGGCGGTCAAAGACGGCGTCGCTCTCGTACGGCGGCGACGCGGGCGAATGGTTGCTTTCGAGCAGGTTCAGCCGCCCGTCAGAGTCGACCATCACATCCAGCCCGAGCACGCTGGCCGGCGTCCACGTCGCGTCGAGCTCCATTGCCTCCGAGGAAGGCCGCGCGCACACGCGCTGCACAAACTCGGGCACGCGTGCGCGTACCTCGTCCAGCTCGGCCACATGGCTGGCGAGGAACCTGCGCTCGTGGAGCGCCTCCGCGCCGCCGCCATTGGTAATGTGGCAGCCAATCGCGTCAAAATCGGGCGTCCACTCGAGCGGGGCCACGCGCACCTCGTAGTCGCCGTCGAAGCGGAACACGCGCGCGCCAACGTGCACGACGTACACGCGCAAGTGGAACTTGCGCCCGCCCATGATGAGCATGGGCGCAATGTGCCGCTGTGCCGCCCACCCGGCGACGAGCTCGCGCCTGTCGTCCACGAAGGGCAGCGCTTCCTCCATGTCGCGCGACTCGTCCACGGCGCGCCGCAGCTGGTCCGCGTGGCTCACAAACACTATGCCCTTGCCTCCGCTCGCGCCGTCGCGCTTCAACACCCACGGCGTCGCTGGGGAAATTTCCGCAAGGAACTCGCTGCCCGGCCGAGGGTGCGCAAACGGGTCCTTGGCCGATCCGTCAAATTCGCAATCCCACCGCAGCCAGCCCGAAGGCGGGCAAATGCTCGGATCCTCGCGCACGGCGTATTGCGCGAGCTGCACCTTGCTTGACAAGTGTGCGAAACGCGTCGAAGCATCGGCCACGCGCACCGAGCGCTCTTCGTCCACGAAGAGCTCAAAAACGCCAAAGGAGCCCTTGGCCAGCGATACTGGGTCCTTGCGCAGCCCGCGCGCGGCTTGCACCCACGGCACGGCCAGCTCTGGCTCCTCGGGCGGCATCTCAAACGCCTCGAGCCAGCCAGCACGAATTACGTAGCGCAGGCAGGGAAACTGGAGCGTTTTCGGCCTTGATTCATCGGCGCGCTCGAAGAAGAGCGTGTTGGCAAACGGCATGACGCTTCGTCACGCCGTTGCACGCGCCGCCCCAAAGCGCGCTGCGCACCACTCGATCGCGCGCGCGAAGACGTGGTGAGGCGACTCGGCTCCTGGCCACCATCTCGGCGCTCGCCGCTGCCGCCGCCGCCGCCGCGCGCTCGTGCACGTGCAAGCGGAGCGCGTTTCCGCAAAGGCGCGGGCGGCCTCGGCGGAAACATGTTTGAGGGCTTGATTCACTCGCTCCTCAAGGACTTGTTGTCACAATTCGTAAAGCCCCATACCTTTTCGCCCTCGGCAGTCGAGGCTTCGCCGCTGGGAAGCTTGCGGTTGTCCAACCTGGAGCTCAAGAGCGACGCGTTTGACTTCTTGCAGCTGCCTCTAGCGTTAACCTCGGGCTTTGTGGGCTCGGTGGAGCTCAGCGTGCCATGGTCCACGGCATTGTCGGACCAGGCGCGGGCCACGCTCGTGGTGGACAATTGCGTGCTCATCTTCGTCACCAAGGCTAGCTGGACTGCCGAGGAGCTCGCACATCGCGAGCACTTGGCCAAAATGGCGCGCTTGCATCAGGAAGAAGTGCTCAAGCGAGCTCGAAAGGCGATGCGCGGCGTCGCCGACTCGCCAGGACTGTCGGCTCGGCTGCTGGGGCGCATGCTGTCCAACCTGGAGATTACCGTGCGGCAGGTGCAGGTGCGCGTGGACATGGCCGCTAGCGCTGATTGTCTGGGGCTCTCGCTGGGCAGCCTCAAGGTGGACACCGTCGACCAGGGCGGCCCTGGCAGTCAGGGCGGCCTCGGCAGTCAGAGCGAGCCGAGCGAGTTCAGCGACACGGTGAAGACATGCACGCTTGGCGACCTGCAAGTCTACGCCAACCCCGTCAGCGTGCCCAGCCGCAAGCAGCTCGTGGCCGTCGAGGCCGCCTCGCTCGTGCTGACCACGAAGGACGCCGGCGACGCCGATCTGAGCTTCTCCAGCCCGCGCGTCGTCTTCTCCGTCGAGCCAGCGCAGGTGCGCTCGCTCGCCAGCCTAGCCGCGCTGCTGCAGGGCACCGTCGTCCACCCCAACCGCCCCACCTGCTCGCCGCGCGCCGACCCGCGCGCGTGGTGGCGCTTCGTGCTCGGCGTCGTGACCAAGCGCGTGCGCGACCGGCGCTACCGCCTGTCGCCCACCAACCTGGCACGGCGGCGGCGCGACAGAATAGAGTACGCCGCGCTGTGGGAGAAGCACGCCGCGGGCCGCGTAAGCGCGCAGGAAGCCAACCGGCTCGAATGGCTGGAGCGCCAGCACTCGCTCGAGGAGCTGCTGCTGTTCCGTTGGGCCGCCGAGAATGACGCGCTGAGCCGCGAGCTGCAGAGCCGGCGCGACCCCGACGACCAGCCCGCCAAGGGCTGGCTGGCGTGGGCGTTTTCTGCCGCCGAACCCGACCGCCTCACCGCCGCCGAGCTGGAGCGCGCCCTTGTCATGTTGCGCGAGCAAGCCGCGCGCGTGAGCGTGCACGCCACGCGCACGGCCAGCCTGCGCTTGCGCGAGGGCGCCGTCGTGTGGGCCGATGGCGGCAGCAGCCTGGGCGAGGCCGCCTTCCGGCAGCTCGCCGTCGATGTGCGCACGTGTGGCGGCGACGTCACCGTCGGGCTCTCGTGCGACGCCGTCTCGCTCGACGACCCGTCGCAGCCCACGGGCTTTGCGCGCGTCGTCGCCCCTCGCGCCTCCGCGCTTCCGCCGCTCCTCTCCGCCACCTTCCAAGCCAGAGCGGGTGCCACGCCCGCGCTCACGGTGCGGCTCGCGCCCATTGAGCTCGTGCACTCGCCCGACTTCCTCGCGCGCCTCTCCGCCGTGCTCGCCGCCGCGTGGACTCTGCCCGCCTCGCCGCGCCTCGCCACCTTTGCTTCTTCGTCCTCGCCGTCGGCGTCGTTGTCGCCGCGCCCCGCCCGCGGCAACGCCACATCACCGCAGCCGCCGCCGCACGCTCGGCGGCCCGCGGTGGTTCTCGACGTGGAGGCGCTGTCGCCCGCGTTCATCCTTCCCTCGGTCGGCAAGACGCACGTGCTCGTCGTCGACTTTGGCCGCCTTTCGCTCAAGGACGCCGCGGGCGACGACGCCGCGCGCGAGTACCAGGTGGCCGCCAGCCCCGTGCACGTCTTTACGATGGACGCCACCGCCTGCGCCGAGTGGCGCGACCCAGCCAGGCAGCGCGAGCTGGGCGTCTTTGTCGTCCAGCACCTCGTCATGGTTGCCAGCGTCTCGCAGGCCTCCGCACCGCGCTGGCGCGTGCGCGCCGTGCTTCCCAGCACCGTGCGCCTGCGCGTCTCCGCGCTTGCGCTGCAGCACCTCCAGCGCGTCCTCGGCGGCGCCGAGCCCGCCGCTCCCGCCGTGGCCGCGCAGCCGCCGCAGCCGCCCGCCTCGCCGCTGCCTTCGCTGGACGAGGGCCTGCAGCTGCTTGCCGACGCCGCGGCCAGGTTCATGCAGCAGCAGCAGCAGCAGCACGACAACGGCGGCAGCCCCGTGGCGCTCGACAGCCGACGGCGCTCCTCGCCCCGCATTGGCGACATCGACGGCGGTGACGACGGCGAGGTGCTGGTGACGGTGGACGTGGACCTGCAGCTGCTGCGCGTCGAGGTTGACTGCGGCACGACTGTCGCGCCGTCCTCGCGCGCGCCCAGCCGGCCGCCCAGCGGCACGCCCGAGCGCACCGCCACGCCCGAGCGCGCCGCCACGCCCGTGTCCGAGCATGCCTCGTCCTCGGAGGGCTTCCGCACGCCGCCGCCCGCCTTGCGGCAGCGCTCGAGCAGCTCGCAGCACACGGCAAGCGTGGCGCGCGCGCTGCTCGACGCGCTCGAGGAAGGCTGGGACGAGCTCGACGACGACGACGCATCGGGCGCCGACGCGGCGCTGGTGGTCACGCTTGGTGGAATTTTCGCGACGGCGTCGATGCAGTCGCGCGGCCGCGCCTCGGGCGAGCTGAGCGTCGACGGCGCCGAGGTGTTCCTGGGTGGCATCGTGGGCCGCGGCGGCGAGCACAACGGCGTGCTGTGCCGCGCAGTCGCCCTCGTGCGCCCGCACGAGACGCGCGTCTCCGTTGACGTCGACGCCCTCGGCTTCTCGCTCGACGCCGCCGTCGTCCGCGCGCTAGCCAGCCTCGCGCGCGAGCTCCTCCCCGTGCGGCCCCCCGCCGTAGCTGCAACAACAACTGCGGCGGTGCGTTCGGGCGGGCCGGCCAAGCTGTTCGTGTCATTGACCTGGACGCGGCTCTCGGTGGAGCTCAGAGCGGCCGCGCTGGTCACCGTGCTCGACGCCGGCGCCTCGGCGCGTCTCGAGTGGGGCGCACTGGTGGCCGCCGAGGCGAGCGTGGGCAAGCTCAACGTTGCCGACGACGAGGGCGTGCTGCTGCTCGGCCAGGGATCGGTGGACGCGCCGCTGCTGGCCGCCGCGCTGTCCCGCCCGTCGGGGCTTGACGTGGACTTCTTGCTCGACTCGGTCATCGAGGAGGCGCCCCCTCCCGCGTTCCCCGCGTTCCAGGCCGCCGAGGTAATCTCCGTCGCCGTCAGCCGGCCCGAGTTCCACTTCCGCGCACCCTCGCTCGCGCGCATTGCAAGGTGGCTCGAGCGCGCCCGCCTTGCGCCCGAGCATCGCACTGCCGCCGCCAACGCCAACGACGAGGAGCCGCCCGTGCCGCCGCCGCTCGTGACGGCCTCGGCGGTGAAGCGCGTGGTGCGCGTGACGGTGACGCAGCCGCTGGTGGACGCGCTCGAGGGGGGCGGCGGCAAGATGCGCCTGTTGGCGGTGGACGGCGCGGTAACGGTCACCGCCGTGGCCTCCGAGGGCCTCGAGCGCGCCGAGCTCGCTGCCGCGGGACTGTGGCTCCTCGACGACGCCGTCCACGTCGCCGGCGTCGGCGCCGTGCTGGCGCGCGCGGAGGCGGTCGCCTTGACCGTTTCCGCCGAGCACGTCGCCGTCAAGCTGGCCGCGGCCAAGGCAGCGCGGCTGTGGCGCCTCGTCGCAGACGCCAAGCACGCGCTCCCGCAGCAAGCCGGCGCAACGGCCGCCGAGCCCGCGCAGCGCACCAGCAGCCTGACCGTGGCGATGCGGCGCATCTCCGTCGCGGTGGAGGAGGACGCGCCCGCCGCGGCGCCGTCGCAGCAACGCGCGGCGGCCTTCACGGAGCTGCGCGAGCCGCCGCCGTGCGAGCCCGCAGAGCCGGCGCGGCCGCGTAGGGCGCTGGCGTGCGTGCTGACGGGCGTCGCGTGGGAGTCGACGCCGCAGCGCAGCGGCTTTGCGGTGGCCGCGCTCGAGGCGGTGGACTCGCGCGGGGCTCTGGTACTTTCGCGTCATGGCGAGGGCGCCTTCGCGACCACGGGCGGCGACGGCGCCATCGTTGTCGACTGCCTGCGAGCAGTCGTCAACCGCGACGTCGTGCGCGCGCTCGCCGTCATCGCCGCCTGCTTGGAGCCGCGCCCCGCCGCAGCTCCGCAGGAGCCGACGGCGGCAACGGGCGGCGGCGACCAACTGGCGTGGCGGCTGCGCGACGCGGTGGCGCTCGTGGTGGACGACGCCGGCGAGGGATTTGGCGTCTCGTGCGCGGCGGCATCGAGCAGCGTCTCGGGTGACGCGGCGCTGCGCGGTCTCTGCGTCGTGCGCCTCGTTAACGGCGCCGCGCGCGACGGCTGTCGTGCGCTCGTTGCCGGTCTGGAGCTCGAGACTCGCGACGGCGTCCTCGCGCTCGACGGGCTGCGTCTCTCCGCCTCGCTGGCCGACGCCGCGCTCGCACACGCGCTCCTCGCGCCTCTGGCCGCCGCCGCCGAGCCGCTCGCGTCGCGGGGCGCGTCGGGGCCACCGCTGCACGTGCGCGTGCGCGCGCTGGAGCTGCGGCTGGACGACGCCGCGGGCGCGCGGCTGGCGGTGGCGCGCGCATCAGTGGACGGCACGCTGGGCGGCGTGAGCCTGCTCGACGTGGCCGCGTTGGAGCTGCGCGTGTGCGCCGCGGGGCGGTGGGAGCTCGTCGCCGAGCCGTGCACGCTTGCGCTCGAGAGCGACCCGTCGGCCTGGCTCGCGCGCACCTGCGCCCCGTTGCGCGTCAACCTGTCCGAGGCGGCGGCGGCGCGCGTGGCTGAGGCTGCCACCACCTGTGCGCGGGACGCATTGGCGCTCGAGGGGCGCATGAACGAGGACGACGTCGTCAACGCCACTGGAATGGCGCTCGCGCTGCGGCTCCCGGGCGGCGAAACGGCGCTGCTCGAGTCGGGGCGCTCGCTGTGGGCGCCGCAGCTGCGCGCGCTCGACTTTGACCTCGTCGCCGACGGTGGCCGCGCGTGGGGCGCCGCCGTCATCGCCTTCGCCGCCGACGAGCAGGCGACGCTGCGCTGCACGCTGCAAGCGCGCGACGGAACCGGATCGCCGCTGCACGTCGCTGTGACGGTGACCTGGCTGCCCTTTGGCTCGCGGCGGCTGCGCGTTGAGTCGGCAATGGTGTTTGAGAACGCAGGCCTCCTCGCGCTCGAGCTGCGCCTGGGCGAATGGGCGTGCGCGCTGCCCGCTGGCGCGCGCGCATGCGTGCCGTGCGACCAGGTCGCGCGCTGCTGGGTCGAGCCCGCCCTCCGCATCGCCGCCGCCGCCGCCGCCGCCGCCGCTTCTGCGTCCTTGGCGCCTGCCACCGCGGGCTTTGCGTTGGCGCGTCGCGGCAACGGGGCTGCGCGCGTAGAGCTGAACGGGGGCGCCAGTGTGACTGTGCGCACGGCCGAGGCGGGCGGCGGCTGCGCGCTGACGACGGTGGATGCGCCCGTGCGCGTGCGCAACGTGCTGCCGACGCCCATGCGCGCGTGCGCTGCGGGCGCGGACACGCGCTGGGTAGCGCCCGGGGAAGTCTTCAGGAGCCACCGCGCGGGCGGCGCAGTGGCCGTCCTGCTGCCGCCGCACGGCTGGTCG